>Ga0268284_1000021_pt1 | contig 164304 bp, 124 predicted proteins | sample saktaG_14_FD_190137 | JGI IMG/M metagenome (GOLD analysis project Ga0268284, IMG submission 190137) | Saline water microbial communities from Sakinaw Lake, British Columbia, Canada - sak_2013_06_06_40m | ecosystem: Environmental > Aquatic > Non-marine Saline and Alkaline > Saline ...
CACTTTGTCCCATTTCTTGTACCAGTGCAGATCTTCGGCTGCTTTTGCCCAGAAAATATCCGGGGTTTTGATGGAGGATTCAAAAGCCTCGACATAGGGGTTACTCATGTTCGATTCTCCTTTCTGATAGCGTCTACAGGTTATGATAAATCATTTCATTTAAGGTTTGACGGCTTCGTAAAAAGCCGGCATCACACCGCGGTATCATCAAATAACTTCGGGAACGTTAATAATTTGCTTTGCCATCCCAATTTAGAGCAACATGCGTGCCAGTGCCGGGGCGAAGCGGTATCCACCTAATTTGATAACAGATTTAATTATTTATGAAGGGAAGGCAACGGCTGAATTGAAAAAATATTTCAGGACATATTTGTCCCATCCTGAATATTCATGTGGTAATTTACTATATTTCAGGATAGTTATATAATTAGGTCAACAAAGTCCCATAAAAAGACTACAATAACCCATGTGACTTCATTTTCCGAAAGAGGGTACGCCGGTCGATACCAAGAACCTGCGCCACCCGGCCCCGTTTCCACTGGTGGGCATGCAGGCACTGCATGATGTACGTCTTTTCTGCTTTGTTAAGGGCATCGGCGAGCGGTGCTACCGGATTGTCGCTGAATGACGGGATCGACCTATCAATTTCGGGCGGATTTACAGGGTTCGGCGCCAGGGGCAGATCGATTTCCCGCAGCGTGATATAACGTTGGATCACGTTTTGAAGCTCCCGAACATTGCCAGGCCAGTCATAGTGATGAAAGGCGCGCATCACCGATTCCGGCAGGACGCGCAGGGTATCGTCAAGGCCGAGGGTATTCAGAAGATGGTGAACGAGCTGGGGCAGATCTTCTTTGCGTTGCCGCAACGGGGGCAGAAAAATGGGGATCAGGTGAATGCGGTAATAAAAATCCTGCCGCATTTTCTGTTGCTCCACCCGCTCCTGCAGGTCCCGGTGTGTGGCTGCAACGACCCGGAAATCGGTTTTCACCAGTTTGCCCCCCCCGACCGGTGTGTATCCGCCCCCTTCAATGGCCCGCAGGAGCTTGACCTGAAGGCTCAAGGGGATTTCACCCACTTCGTCCAGAAACAGGGTGCCACCGTGGGCTGAGTCGAGGAACCCGGGCTTGTCTGTCGCAGCCCCGGTAAACGCTCCTTTTTTGTAGCCAAAAAACTCGCTCTCGATAAGGGTGTCGGGTATGGCCCCGCAATTCACTGTTACAAAGGGTCCAGGGCTGCGATCGCTCAATTCGTGAATGGTTTTGGCCACCAGTTCCTTGCCGGTGCCCGATTCCCCGTAAATAATCACGCCGGCGTCCGCCTGAGCGGCCTTGAGGATGGTTTCGTATACTTTCTGCATGGCGGCGCTTTTTCCGATGATCCGGCCGAACTGCCCGCTGCCCTTCAGGGAAGAACGCAGTCGCGTGTTTTCCTCCCGCAGCCGGACTTCCCGCTCCTGCAAGGCTTCTTCGGCTTCCTTGCGGTCGGTAATGTCCATGGCAATAGACTGGACCTTCAGGACTTGCCCGTCCGGTCCGAAGATAGGGGTATTGATTCCGTAATACCATCGATTGTCGCGGGGATTTCGGATTTCCCAGCGGGTGGTTTCTCCTTTAAAGACCTGTTCGTTGACGCACCAGGGACAGGCAGATGCCAGATCAAACAATGCCGAGTGACATTTTTCACCGGTGGCATCCCGGCCGATATGGTCCATGAGTTTTCGGTTCATGAATTCGATCCGGTGGTCCCGGGTGCTGGTGTAGATCAAGCCTTCGAACAGCTCGATGATGGCGGACAGTTTGCTTTCGCTCTCCTGCAGTGCCCGGGTGCGCTCCACTAGCTCGGAGGTCCGGCAACGGATCTCCTCCTCCAGGTGTTCCCGGTAATGCCGGTTTTCCACCCGAAGCCGGGCCCGTTCCAGCGCCTTTTTCGCCGCATGCTCCAGAACGACCATGTCCAGGATCGGCTTGGTGACAAAGTCCAGCGCCCCCATCCTCAAGGCTTCTATCGCATCCTGAATCACGCCGGTGCCGGAAACCACCAAAGTCGGGGTGTCCGGGGATTCGGTCATTACCGTGGTCAATACCTCTAAGCCGTCGATCCCCGGCATTCTCAGGTCCACCATGACCAGATCGGGTTTTTCCCTGCGAAAAACCGCCAGTCCCTCTCTGCCGTCTCTTGCCTGGCAGACCCTAAAACCGCTGTCTTCCAGGTAGGCGGTCATGCTCTCACGGATAATCGGTTCATCGTCGATAACGAGGATTTTTTCCATGGTTCAACTTTCCTAGTAAGCGATCATGAATCGTTTTGGGGCTTCGCCCTCAGCAATTAAAAAGATCTCTACCGCTGACTTTCTGCATTTTACGGTAAATGAGTGACAGGGGGATTCCCGGCCGACAGTTCCGCTTCCGAATCTATCGGAAGGCGGATAAGGAATCGGGCGCCGTCTTCAAGACTCGAAACAACGGACAGGGTGCCGCCGTGATTGCTGGTAACAATAAAATAGGACACGGATAGTCCCAATCCCGTCCCGATGCCCACATCCTTTGTGGTAAAAAAAGGTTCAAACACCCGCTTTCGCGTCCGTTCATCCATACCCGGACCGTTGTCTATCACCTCGATGCAAGCGGTGTTCCCTTCTTGGTAGAGGCGCAGAATGATGCGCGGCGGATTTTTTGCCGGCTCCGATCCGGTCATGGCCTGTGCCGCGTTTCGAAGCAGGTTCAGAATCACCTGCTCGATTTCCGACGGGGTGCAGAACACCGACGGCAGATCATGGGGAAATTCCCGAACGATCTCGATGCTGCGAAAGTCGTATTTTTTCTTCAAATCATAATCGTGGGCGGCCAGCGCCACGGTCCGATCCAGAAGTTCCGCCAGACAGGCAAACGTTTTCCGGGATGAACTCTTGCGGCTGAAATTGAGCATGTCCCTCACGGTTTTGGAGGCGCGCTCCCCGGATTCCCGGATGCCTTCGATGAATCGGACGATCCCCCGCCGGTCCAGATAATTTCTGACCCCCTCCAGCGTCACGCCGCTGTCCCTGGCCGCCTGCAGGTTGGCGGGAATGTCCGGGGAAATCCGGCGCAGAATATTCTGGGCGCTCTGAAGCATACCGCCCAGGGGATTGTTGATTTCATGGGCCATACCGGCGGCCAGTCCTCCGACAGAGATCATTTTCTCGGTCTGAACCATCATGTCCTCCATGCGTATCCGGGCCGTGACATCGTCCAGCCGGATCACGGCCCCCACGACTCCTTGCACGTGGATGGGATAGATGACGATGTCGGAATATCGCAGATCCTGATCCACCCAGTCCGGAACTTTTTCGAGCTTTTTTACGGATTTTTCAGCCATGGCCTGACCCACCACAGCCATTTGGTTCTGAAGACGGGGAAACAACGCGTCCGGCCGCATTCCCAGAGCCTGTTTCCGGGACACCCCCTGAGCCCTTTCCGCCTCCTGATTCCAGAAAGTGATGCGATGATCCTGATCCACCCCCACCAGGATGGACGGCATGGAATCGATGATGGCCTGTAGATATTTTCGAAGCCGATGCATTTCCCGCTGGGACAGCACCGCATCGGTAATGTCGTTGCCGATGCAGAGATATTCCGTTACATGTCCGGACGGGTGATGGACGGCCTTCCGGGTCCAGGATATCCAGACAGACTGACCGTTCCGGAGGATATTTTCCGTGCCGTGATAGCGGTATCCTTCCTCGGGCCCGCCAATGACATCCGGGATGGATCCCGGTGCATCGGTTCCCCACTTGTTCTCCGGAACAATGATGCCCACAACATTTTTCCCGATGACGTCTTCTTCGCTGTATCCGAAAAAAATCTGAGCGAATTCATTAAAAAAAGTGATCCGCCCATAGGTGTCCATCCGCAGGATGATGCTGTTGGCATTCTGGACCAGCTCCCGGTATTTGGCTTCGCTCTCCCGGATGGTCGCCTCCGCCTTTTGCCGATCGCTGATTTCATTTTCCAGGTCCGTGCGGTAGGCCTGAAGGCGATCCATGAATTGATTGAAGTAGCGGGACAGTTGGCCGATCTCGTCCTGGCTGCGTCGATCCATGCGAACGGAGATATCGCCCCTGGCCCCGGTGGCGAAATGACGCATGAGTTCCCGAAGAGGGTTGGTGATGGAAGCGCTGATGAGAAACGTAATCGGGGGAAAAAGCACCAGGGTCAGCATCACGGTGATCACGAAAATATCTGTTACGGTGGCAAGGGGCGCTTGAAATTCCTCCTGATAGCTCGATGAGGCCACGATCCATTCAAATTCCGGAATATCATTGAACAGCACGAGTTTTTCACGAGGGGTGATTTCGCCGGGGTTGGCCCAGGCATAGACGATTTTCCCATTCTTGCGCCGACAGATGTCTTCGATATACCGCCGGCCGTTGGCGTCGGTAATGTTGAGAAAATTTTTGCCTTTCAACGCGGGGTGAATGATCAGGGTGCCCTGAGTGTCCATGACAAACGAATAGCCGGTTTTCCCAAAGCGCAGGGAAAGAATCCGGTCCTCGAAATCGTCCACATTAACCAGTTCATTGAATTCACTGCGGTAGGAGGATACGGAAATGATCCAGTCCCAGGGTTCGAAATACGTCATATATAAGGCTTTGGGCCGGGTTTCCAGCTCTTCCGGGTTTTTCCAGTCATATTCCAGATACCCGTTTTTCCGATGCATCTGTTCCACGATGAAGGCATGCTTGGACAGATCTGCACCAAGCAATCCCTTCTTGGGATGGATCACGATGACCCCGTCACTGCTCACGCAATAGATGTAGCCGGTTTTGCCGATGGTCTGGCTCAGCAGAACCTCCTGTGCCCGGTTTTTGGCCGTGGCCTCGTCGAGGGCTCCCTGGCTGAACTGATCGTGGAAATAGGTTACCACCTCGCGGTTTTTCTCTGCCACGGCCCTCAGGTGGTTTTTAATGGAGACGTCCGCCGCCGTTTTGACCATGTTGAGGATGGTGGTGGTAGTATTCTGCAGTTCACTTTCGATGTTTTTCTCAAGAGTCTTGCGGACAAAGGAGTGGATGATGAGGCTGACAAGCGCCAAAGAAAAAACAAAAACAGAAGAATAGATAATAAGCAGTTTAAATCGGATGCGCAGGTCATTAAATCGGCCAAATAATCTCATGGGTTTTTTCCGGGCTTCTATGTTTCTCTTTTCACGCCACGGCTTCAGGAAATGCGCCGGGTGAAGCGTTCCGGTCCCGAAATGATCGGCTGTCCCACTGCCCTGGCAATGGCCCGGAGCATGCCGCTGAAAATCATTTCGTGAAATGGATACAGCAGGTACCAGTAGAGAATTCCCATCAAGCCCCTGGGCATGAACCGTGAAAGAAGCTGAATCTGCGTGAGGCCATTGGGCTGCGGGGTCAGTCGAATCTCCAGAATCGCTTCGCCGGGGGTTTTCATTTCAGCCAGCAACGTCAATTGACGGGGCGCATCAATTTCCAGAACCCGCCAGAAATCGAGGGCATCGCCGGTATACAGCCGGGACGCACTGCGCCTGCCTCTTCGAAGACCCACGCCGCCGGACAGCCGGTCTATCAGTCCGCGAACCCGCCATAAAAACGTGGCATAATACCATCCGTTTTTGCCGCCAAGCCGACTTATCGGAGCCCAGACCTGCTCGATCGAGGCTTTCAGGCCGACCCTGAATCCGCATTGCATGACGGTTCCGCCGGCATACGTCGCATCCCCGCAATAGGCCCATTCGGGAGGCAGCAGCGCCCCGGCATCCATCCAGCAGGTGTCCGTCCTGTCCTGAGATAGCCGCTCCAGCGCAAGCTGGATACTCTGCCGGCAGGAGAGGAGTTCCTGCGGAATGATCGAACGGATTCGGTTTTCACTGCAGACCACCGGTGTGCTGAGCTCCACGGCCAGGGGAGCGGCAATGGACGACGGCACGGGGGTAACCAGATGAATCCAGTATGCGCTCAGGCTCGGTGTAAAAAAAGGAACCGGAATCACCCATCGCTTGGCGAGCCCCGCCGCCTCGGCATAGATGTCCATAATCTGCCGGTAGTTCAGCACTTCGGGCCCGCCGATGTCATAAATCTGCCCGCTGGTTTCAGGGCGTTCGAGGCATCCCAGCAGGTAGTTCAGAACATTTCGGATGGCAATGGGCTGGCAGGGGGTGAATACCCACCCGGGAGTGATCATGACCGGAAGACGCTCAACCAGATATCGCAGAATCTCAAACGATGCGCTTCCGGATCCCAGAATCATTGCCGTGCGAAGGATGGTACAGGGAACCGCGCCGGATTGGAGAATTTTGCCCACCTCATTCCGGGATTGCAGCTGTTTGCTCAAGGCGGTGCTGTGGCTGTCGTCGAGCCTGCTTAAATAGATAATGCGCTCCAGGCCGGCTTTGGTTGAGGCCGTAGCCATATTGAGCGCGGCCAGATGATCTTTTGGCCGGTCTGCTTCGGCAACATGCCGCTTCCGGGCAACCACGGAATGAACCAGATAAAACGCCGCACCGCAGCCGGATGCTGCTTTTTTAAGCGAATCCAGATCCAGCACGTCCCCCTGAATCAGCTCCATCCGGGGATGGCCGGACCAAGGCCGTGACCGGAGCTTTGCCAGGGATCTGGCAAGCGCTCTGACCCGGTAGCCGGATTCCAGCATCAGGGGAATCAGGCGACCGCCGACATAGCCGGTTGCGCCGGTCACCAGAACAGGCTTTGTAACCATTCCGACATCACCTTTCAGGAACAAAAATCGATGGCCGGCGGCTTTATCTTTGCAAACCGCCGCATTTTTTGATTATGCCCTACCCGCCTTGTACGTCAAGCATTATTTTGAAACCAATGCCCCCAATAAAAATACATATTTGTAACCACCATTTCCGGATATACGACAATATTGTATTTTTAGATTTCACATTAAAACCGCTCATTTTTTAACTATCCGGAATAGTTGTTTATAGTCCATTCTCTGGCAATGGCATAAAAGTTGCTTTATAACTTGTCGAATTAAATGAATGTTCAATCTGTCTTCAGGTGGTTACGACAATGCCCGACAAAGCCTCATTGATATTGAAACAAAAACGAGAACGACTGATCTCTAGTTTAAAGGGAAATTCTCAGAATTTCATGATTGAGCATACGGGTATGCTGGATAATTATTTTCAGACCTGTTACGAAACCAGCCTGGTTGGCCCGGGTATTCGCATCGAAAAAAATCCTTATGCCATTATCGCTCTGGGCGGTTACGGCAGAAAAGAGCAATGCGTCCACTCGGACGTGGATCTGCTGTTTTTGTTTGAACATACCGTTCCGGCTACGGCAGAAGCATTGATTCAGGAAATGGTGTATCCACTCTGGGACGTTGGCCTGGATGTGGGCCATGCCACCCGATCGGTTGAGGAATGTGCCGAGATTTCCAGAACCGACATCGAAGCATTTACTGCGCATCTCGATGCCCGTTTTGTCTGCGGTATGTCTCCGCTGTACACCCGGCTGATGAGCCATCTTCGGGAAAACATCATTCACAAACAATCTGCAGACCTGATATCCTGGTTGATTCAGACCAATGCCCTCCGTCACAAACATTTCGGGGATTCGGCCTATCTGCTTGAACCCAATCTAAAAGAAGGTAGGGGGGGGCTCAGAGATTATCATACCATTCGATGGATCGCCAAAATCAAATCCGATATTCGAACCCGGCGTGATCTGGAATATTACGGTTATTTTTCCAGCGATGAATTCCTATCACTATCCCGGGCGCTGACCTTTATCTGGCATGTCAGAAACCATCTCCACCGACTGGCCGGCAGAAAATGCGACCAGCTTTATACGGAATACCAGCCAAAACTGGCAAAAATACTGGATTTTCATTCAACGGAAGGGCGCTCGCCTGTCGAAAGCATGCTGGGAAAAATCCAGGGTGAAATGGAGTTTTTGAATCAGCAACTGCGGATGTTTTTATATGAACTGTCTCACGATACCGGTTCACATCGAAAACGCGGACCCAACCTGCGAACGCGGAATCCGAAGCTGGAAATCCGCAAAGGCGCCATTAATTTTGCTTCTTCAGCCGCCATTCCCGGCGCGCCGCTGTTGTTGATGCAGATTTTTGAGGAATGCGCCCGGTTTCAGCTCCCGCTGTCCGCTGAAGCCAAGCGACTGGTCAAGGAATTCCAGTATCTGGCGGATGAGTCGTTCATCTCTTCGAAACGGGTCGTCAAATTGTTTGAAAAACTGTTGATGTCCCCTCCCGGCGTTGTCAATGCTCTGGATGAAATGCTGTCCTCGGGATTTCTCGTCCGGATGCTTCCGGATTTCAAGGGAATTGTTCACCGGGTTCAGTATGATGATTATCATCTGTTTCCGGTGGACAAGCATTCCTTGCATGTGGTGCAGACCTTGAAAAAATTCGCGCTTCCGGAAGATTCCAGTGAATGCCAGCTCTGCGGACGTCTCTATCAGGAACTTGCCACTCCCAAATGGCTGCTGTGGGCAGGCCTTCTGCATGATATCGGCAAAGGCGGGGCTGGAAAAGACCATTCGAAACGGGGCGCGATCATTGCCGCCGTTCTTCTGGCCCAGAAGGGATATCGACGCAAGGATATCGAAACCATCTGTTTCTTGATCGAGAACCATCTGTTTCTCATCAAGCTTGCCACACGCCGGGATATCAATGACGAGGAGACGGCGGTTTTTTGCGCCCGCAAAATTAAAGAAGTTACCCGCCTTAAAATGCTGTACCTGTTGACAGTGGCGGATTCCATTTCCACCGGGCCAAAGGCATGGAATGAATGGACAGCGGCGCTGCTGAGGGATTTTTTTCTCAAGGTCTTGAATATTTTAGAAAAAGGTGAACTTGCCAGCCATGAGGCGGTTGATACCGTCGAAAAGAAAAAAGAGCAGGTCGTGTACTCCGCCAATACCCAGAAGGCCGCCAGAGAGCTGGATGCTCTGTTTAACGTCATGTCTCCGCGATATCTGCTCTATTCATCAGCCCAGGACATTGTCTCTCACATTCAGCTTTACAGACAACTGAACGATGGCGAATTTGTCTGGAAAGTTGACGAAACCCCTGAAGTGGGAACCCGGATGGTCACCATCTGTGCCAAAGATCGCCCCGGTCTTTTTTCCAGAATCGCAGGGGTTTTTACCCTCAATGGCCTGGATATTCTGGATGCCCAGATATTTACCTGGCGCAACAACATCGCACTGGATCTTTTTCACGTCAAACCCCCGCTGGACCAGTTGTTTGAGGAGGAAAAATGGGAGCGCGCCAGGGAACACCTCCAGGCGGCGCTGTCCGGAAATCTGGATTTGGCCCAGGCACTGAAAGAGAAAATGGAAGCATACCGGATGGATAAACTCCGGGCCACGGAAAGGCCGCACCGTGTTGTCATCGACAATCAGAGTTCCAGCTTTTTTACGATCATTGAAGTCTTTTCCAGGGATTTTCCGGGCCTTTTGTTTGGCATTACAGACGCCCTGTTCCGGTGCAAGCTGGATGTTTGGGTTGCCAAGATCGCCACAAAAGTGGATCAGGTGGTGGATGTGTTTTATGTCAGGGATTTTGACGGGCAGAAAGTGGATTCCGCAGACCAGGTATCGGCGATTCAGGCGGTCATTACAGATGTTCTGGAGGGATCGCAACACAAGGAGAATGCAGCATGAAAAAAATTGAGGCAGTCATCAAGCCATTCAAACTGGACGATGTCAAGGAAGCCCTGAATGAAATCGGAATTCAGGGGATGACCATATCCGAAGTCAAAGGATATGGCCGCCAGAAAGGGCACAAGGAAATCTACCGAGGAGCCGAATATGTGGTTGATTTCATTCCAAAAATTAAAATAGAAGTCATCGTCGAGTCCTCTATGGTGGATCAGGTGGTGGAAAAGATCAGAACATCGGCCAATACCGGAAAACTTGGCGATGGGAAAATCTTTGTGCTTCCCGTGGAGCAGGTCATTCGCGTGCGGACCGGTGAACGAGGGAAAGACGCGATTTAACCAATGTTAATGGATAATCATCATAACAATTTATTATTGGAGGCGTATTCACATGAAACCAAGTGAAGTATTGGCAATGGCAAAGGAAAAAGGTGCAAAGGTTGTGGATCTGCGGTTTATGGATTTTCCCGGTGTCTGGCAGCATTTTACCGTGCCCCTCAGAGAGCTGGACGAATCCAGTTTTGAAGAGGGGTTCGGATTTGACGGATCCAGCATTCGGGGATGGCAGCCCATCAACGCCAGCGATATGCTGGTGATTCCCGATGCCAGCACCGCTAAAATGGATCCGTTTTTTGAAGTTCCGACCCTGGTGCTGATCTGCGATATCAAAGATCCGATCACCTTTGAATCCTATACCCGGGATCCCCGTTTCATTGCCCGAAAGGCCGAGAATTATCTCAAATCCACCGGCATCGGCGACACCGTTTATATCGGGCCGGAAGCCGAGTTTTTCATTTTTGACGATATCCGCTTTGAATCGGCGCAGAATCGGGCGTTTTATGAAATCGATTCCATTGAGGGCGCCTGGAACACCGGCAGAGACGAAGGACCCAACCTGGGCTACAAACCCCGGTACAAGGAAGCCTATTTTCCGGTTCCCCCCATGGATAAATTTCAGGACCTGAGAACGGAAATGCTCCTGGTGCTTGAAGGACTCGGAATCGATATCGAAGCCCAGCATCATGAGGTGGCTTCCGGGGGACAGGCAGAAATCGACATGCGGTTCAAGCCCCTTCTGGAAATGGCCGATCAGTTGGTATGGTTTAAATATGTATTGAAGAATGTGGCAGACCGGGCCGGCCATACGGTAACTTTCATGCCAAAACCGCTCTTTGGGGATAACGGCAGCGGCATGCACACCCATGTCAGCATCTGGAAAGAAGGAAAGCCGCTGTTTGCCGGCGATCAGTATGCCGGGGTTTCCCAGATGGCACTGTATGCGATCGGCGGCATCCTGAAGCACTGCAAGGCCCTGTGCGCATTCTCCAACCCCACGACCAATTCCTATAAACGCCTGGTTCCGGGTTTTGAAGCGCCCGTGAACCTGGCCTATTCCAGCCGGAACCGCAGCGCGGCGATTCGAATCCCCATGTATTCCTCCTCGCCAAAAGCCAAACGTATCGAATTCCGCACCCCGGATCCTTCCTGCAACGGATATCTGGCATTTTCCGCAATCTGCATGGCGGTGATTGACGGCATTCAGAACAAAATGGATCCGGGCGATCCGCTGGATAAGAACATTTACGATCTGCCGCCCGAAGAAATGGCCAATGTGCCATCTGCCCCGGGGTCTTTGGAAGAGTCTCTGGCTGCATTAAAGGCGGATCACGAGTTTTTACTGAAAGGCGACGTATTTACCAAGGATGTCATCGATATGTGGATCGAATATAAAACCGATGCTGAGGTCAATCCGGTCAAGCTTCGGCCGCATCCCCATGAATTCACTCTGTACTACGACATTTAATGAACTCGTAAAAGTCCGGATGCAGCGCAACGCGGCATCCGGACTTGCTGCCAAATAACTTCCTCGAAGTTATTTTTGATGACACAGCGTCGCACAGCGGCGTCATATAGCTTTTTACTGAGCCCCCACATTTAATTCTTTTCGGATAGTCAACCTTCGGTTTCCAAGGCCCCTCCTTTTTGAATCCTTTCTTGCAATTTCTCGTCGATCTGTATAATAATCAAAAACTGGTTAACTCAGCAATGGCGGCATCAAGTGAGCAACAAGAGATACGGATGGAAGAATATTTACGAGAATTCGGATATTTAGCGCTTTTTATCGGAACATTTCTGGAAGGTGAAACCATCTTGATCATCGCCGCGTATCTGGCGAGCAAGGGGATGCTGAATATCTATCTGGTCATGCTGTCGGCGGTAACCGGAACCGTATTGGGCGATCAAACCTATTTTTATATCGGCCGGATACAGGGAATATCATTTATTCAGAAAAGACCCAAATTAAAGAAGAAATGGGTCAGAATCAGCGGCCTCATCGAGAGACGGGAAAACATCATCATCCTGGCATACCGGTTTGTTTACGGGTTTCGCAATATAACGCCGTTTGCACTGGGTATTTTAAACATTAATGCAATGAAGTTTCTAGTACTGAATGTCATTGCCGCTTCGGTCTGGGCCATATCCTTCAGTGTCCTGGGATACACATTCGGCGCCATGATCAGAAACGATATTGAAACCTATGAAAAAGTCTTTGCCCTGGGAATTCTATTCATTACCGTATTGGTCGCCTTTATATACTGGCTGAAGAAGAGAATAAAAAACGAACCGATACTCCCCTTTTGAAAACAATCAGAAAATCCCCCGAAGTGGAATCTTTCTTGCCGCAATGGATGAAACGCAGGCCAAGGCCAGCATTTTTTCATGGATAAAAGGCGTCAACAGTGTTTGGAACCCTAGTCAACACCCTGGCCATTATTGCAGGAAGCCTTGCCGGACTGGCTTTCAGAGGCGGAATCCCGCTCCACTACCAGCAGACTGTGATTCAGGCCATCGGACTGGCTGTTATGCTGATCGGCATGACCGGCGCGCTGAAAACCAAGGATATTCTGGTGGTCATCTTCAGTTTGGCCCTTGGAAGCATTCTGGGAGAATGGCTACGGATTGAAGCCCGGCTGGATCAGATGGGAAAATGGCTGGAAAATAAATGTGCACAATCCGAAGGGGGGATCGCCAAGGGATTTGTTACCGCCAGCCTGATCTATTGCGTGGGCTCAATGGCCATCGTGGGTTCCATGGAAAGCGGACTGACCGGAAACCATCAGACATTGTACGCCAAATCCGTCCTGGATGGCATATCCGCCATTATTTTTGCGTCAACCCTTGGCGTTGGCGTCTTGTTCTCGGCGATATCGGTGGGAGCTTATCAGGGAATCCTTACCCTGTCGGCGGTTTTAATAAAACCATTCCTGATTCCGCTGGTTGTGGATCAGATGTCGTCGGTCGGCGGAATTCTCATTATGGCCATTGGGTTCAACCTGCTTGAAATCAAAAAAATGCGTGTTGGAAACATGCTTCCTTCCATCTTCATGCCGCTGGCCTATTACATGATTAAGCATCTGATCCCTTAAAAACGCGGCATCAAAGCCTGTCTCAAAAATACCCGGCCTTGATCAGCGTTCCGGCCGGGTCCCCCACTGCTTTCTATCTTTCTGGTTATAAACACAGGGATGGATGGAACTGATGACAGAGCTTGGAGACGGTCTGGCTGTGCCAGGCGCCTTTTCCTGAAAATGTGGGGATACCCTGCGTCTCCAGCGTGCGGGCGATTTTTTCATAACTCATCTGTTCTTTCCTCAAGGCACCGATCGTCTCAAGAACGCTTTTCCGGTCCATCCCGGGGTTAATGGCATCTGCTGCGCCGTCTGGTTTTTTGGTTCCGGAGGCATCCAGCGGTGCGGGGTTAGAAACGCCCACCGGCTTTACGGTTTCCGGAATGATCCGGGAATCCAGGTCGGTTTTCTTTTCCGGCCAAGCGGCAGGGGTTGCCGGCTTTTTCTCAAAAAAACTTGAAGCGATTCTTTCCAGTGCCGATGCAATGCGTTCTTCCGCTGCTGCCCGGCGCTCATAAATATCGGCCATGCGCCGCTGTCCCTCTGTGATATCTCCAAGAAGTATTTTGACGGCGGGAAAATGATCTACCGGAGGCGTTCTCTGAAACGCCTCTTTTCGCCGGTTGTCATTGGGACCTTGTCTGTCGGGATTTTTATATCCATTATTATCAAATTGTTTCCGGTTTCTATCAAAGGGTTTGTTTTTTCCGGTCCGTAAATTATGAAGGAAATCATCCATCACGAGGGCTCCTTTAGGCAGGGATTGGTTGATGTTATCAACCCATAGGTTTTTCTGCAGATCAGATCACACACAAAAAACGCAGGATCTTTAAAAAATACATGACGACTGGTGGTCATAAATAAGGCTTTTTGGAGAAAACGGTGTTTTGAATCCAATTTTCGATTGAGGCGGATTCGTTATAAAAACAACGAAGAATAAATCAATATCTTGGCGTGGGTTTGAGACTGAAGCAGCAGCATCAGCCATTTACTATTTCCGTTGATGATAGCGATGACAGGACCTTCTGTCAATAACAGATTTGAGAAATCGCCCTGCCATTCCTTACCGCCATTTGCCATGCTGTAAAAAATCTCGACAAATTCATGGCCCCCGGAAACTTCCAACCTGCAGCATTCATGCTATTTCTTAAACAATACCGGTATGTTAAAATCATATTATCTTTTCCCCATCATTGGTATATGAATTGCTAAGTCAGAATACAGATCCTTTCATTAATAACAGCGATGCCGCAAAGCGGCGTAAAATAGCTTTTTACGAAACCATCAAGGGCAATTCGTGAACAGACCGGTAATACTGCTGATTGCAGATCGAAATCCCCATGTCCGGGAATTTTTAAAGCGCGAGATGATGGCCGAGGGCTACCAGATCCGGCTGGTCAAAAGCGGTCAGGAGATCATCGATGATGTTCACAATTCCGACACCCTGCCGGACATGGTGATTCTGGACCCGGACCTGCCGGATGGAACGGATCTGTCCCTGGTTCACCAAATACATCAGATCGTTCCGGGATTGCCGGTTGTGATTCATACGTTGCAGACCGAGATGATCCATCAACTGGATGCGGTGCATCCCGCTATTTTCGTTGAAAAAAAAGGAAGCAGCGTTGATCATTTGAAACAGGCTGTCAAAGACCTTCTGGCGATGGAATGATTGCATGACGAATCCACCCGAACAACGGCCATATTATCGAACCCTGACCCGGAAGCATACGACGAATACCGACACCTTGTTACCATGAAGGAGAAAGCGCATGAGTCTGGCCAATATACTTTTAGTCGATGATGAAGTGCCATTTGTTGAAACCATGGCCAAGCGCTTGAAAAAGCGCGGATTTGATATTCTCTCCGCACATACCGGACTGGATGCCCTGGATCAGCTTTCCAGACACCGCGGCATCGATGCGGTGATTCTGGATGTCAAGATGCCGGGAATGGACGGCATCCAGACCCTTGAGGAAATCAAACGCAGATTTCCCATTACCGAGGTCATCATGTTGACCGGCCATGCCACCGTAGAGTCTGCCATCGAGGGCATGAAGCTGGGCGCTTTCGATTACCTGATGAAGCCATGTGACATGGAACAACTGGTTTCCAAGGTCGAAGCCGCTGCCCAGAGGCGGCGATCGCATGAAGAAAAAATCATTCAGGCGCGGATGAAGGAAATTACATCCCGGCAGAGTTAAGGGGATTCAGGCGGCGGTTTCCCGAAGGAGGTATAACAGGTGGAAGAGTTTAATGTACTCTTTGTGGATGACGAGGTTGATTTTCTGGAAACCTTGCTCAAGCGGATGAAAAAGCGGCAGGTGAATGCATCCGGGGTCAACAGCGGCATGGATGCCCTGACCTACCTGAAGGATCATGCCGTGGATGTCGTGGTTCTGGACGTACGCATGCCAGGAATGGACGGCATTGAAACGCTGAGAAAGATCAAAAAAACCAACCCCCTGCTGGAAGTCATCATGCTGACCGGACACGCCTGCCTGGAAATTGCCCGGGAAGGTATGGAAGTCGGCGCCTTTGATTATCTGATGAAACCCATCAATATCGATGAGTTGCTATACAAACTTCAGGATGCGTTCAAGAAAAAATCCATACAAATGGAAAAAATAAAACATCTCGAGGAGGTGATGATTTCCAGTAAACTGCCCCGGTCCGACAATTAGCATATTTTCAGCATTCCAACATTACTACTTATCAACAAATAGGAGCAGCATCGACATGAACTTTTTCAAACAATGGGGACATTTCATGATGATGGGTACCCGGGCTCACGCCGCGTGGGAGCTTGAAGTGTCAAAAACGATTTTAGGTTCCAAAAAACGGCTTGCCATACTGGGCCTGTTTTCAATTCCAATTCTTCTTGGCGGCTATGCATTTGCGGATCAAATCGCCGTAGCGCTTCCCAATTTTATTGGTGACAAAAGCGCCTACAGCCCGGCTTTTTATTCAAACTTGATCTTCATTGCCTCCATCCTGATCGGCATCTGCGCCGGCCTGATCACCGGCTGCATCGGCGCCGGCGGTGGATTCGTGATTGCCCCCGCCCTGATGAGCGCGGGCATCAAGGGTATTCTGGCGGTCGGAACCGACTTGTTTCATATTTTCGCCAAAGCCATTATGGGAAGCGTGATTCATAAAAAACTGGGAAATATCTCCGTGCCCCTGGCCCTGATTTTTCTGATCGGCGCCATGGCGGGTGCAACCATTGGAGGCTTGATCAACCGGTGGTTGTATGAAATCAATCCGGTCTTAAGCGATGCCTTTATTACAACGGTTTACTGTTTTATGCTGGGCGGCCTGGGAATTTATGCACTGCTTGATTTTTTAAGCGCCAGAAAATCCGGCGATACGGGCGGCGCACATGGCGGAAAATCGGAAGGCGTGGATCTCGGCAATCTTCCGAAAAAACTTCAAGCCATCAAAATCCCCCCCATGATCACCTTTGATGAAGGCATCATTCCAGGAGGCCGCCAGATTTCCTGCGTGTTTCTTATCTTAAGCGGCTTGCTGGTTGGATTGGCTGCGGCAATCATGGGTGTCGGCGGCGGTTTCCTGACCTTTCCGATCTTTGTTTACGTTCTGGGTATATCGTCTCTGACTACTGTCGGTACGGATATTTTTCAAATCATCTTTACCGCGGGATATGCTGGAATTGCCCAGTACGCCATTTACGGTTTTATTTTCTATACCCTGGCCATGGGCATGCTGCTCGGATCCCTTCTGGGAATTCAGATCGGTGCATTGGTCACCAAAGTGGTTCCCGGAATCACCATCCGGGGATTTTATGCTTTATCGGTTCTGGCTGGATTCGTAAACCGGTTTTTTGCCCTTCCCAAAAAACTGGCGGACATGGAATTCATCACCCTTTCCAAGGATACGGCGGCAATTATCGATAAAACCGGCGGTATTGTCTTTGCCATCGTGGTCGGGACGTTTGCGGTGTGGGTGATCGGCACATTTTTGATGAACATCAAAAAACTCAAGGGGGAGGTGGCCTGATGTTACACAACAAAAAAGAATTCTACAGCGGCGTGGTGCTGATGGTCGCCTTTCTCGTGGTGCTTGTCATCATGTTCTCGCCGGTATTCGGCGGACAGAACGGCCTGAATTATCTGGACGGCCTCTATAACTCCATTTCCAAGGGCTCTGCCTATTACATACCGGATCTTAAAAAGAAGGCCGCCAAGCAGGCCGGAAATGTCATTGCCGCATCGGTGGAGATGAAGGATGGAAAGCAGGCCACCGAAGCCGCTTCCCTGTTCAAGAAATCCGGAGCCATGGTCGAAGTGACCGACAAGGTAATCAAGGTCAGCGGGGATCTGGGCAGCATCTTGACCAATTCCCTGGAAGATTCGGATGAGATGTTCCATAACAGGGGCGAGGGCGTAAAAGCCAAGTACGGTATGGATGAACGGCTGTCCCAGTATAACTGGTGGGTAGCATTAAAGGCATTGAACAAGGATCTGAACAAGCAGAAAAAATTCGCCGAAGCCAAGTTTATCGGCGATATCAACAAAAGAGCAGTGGAATGCGCCTATAATTACTACGGGGTCACTCCGCAGAATATCGGAGACAAGTGGGGCATCGTCTTGTTTTCGTTGGTTTTTTATGTTTTTTACACCATGTGGTACGGCTATTCCATTCTGTTCATGTTTGAAGGATGGGGGCTGAAGCTGGAACACTAGTCCTGCCGACCCTCCCCCTTTTTTCAAAAAAAAGGGGGAGAAAATGTTGTGTTACGTCAGATGCTTACGTTCCGCGCATGCCTACCAGAATCCTGTGTGAAAAGGGGAGTCCGGTTCAACCGTTCTTTGCGATACATCCCAGATATGAAAAAAATCCGCAACTTCCTCAAGAACCTGTTTTCTTTCGATCCCCCGCCGGCGGAACCCGAAAATATTGAAGAGCTTCGCGTCGCGTTCAGAGAGCGGTATCATAATTTCAAGCTTCTGTTAAGCGCCAACAACCGTTCCCTGGAAGTCATGGCGGAAATGGAACAGGCTCTTCAGGGAGACCGGTCCTATGGCATGTCCTTTGTCCGGTCCAGCGCCACATCCATTTCCGTTAATGTGTTCCGCATGATCCAGAGCCTTCACCATCTGGCGCCCGGAAAATATGCGGAACTGGACAGCCGGTTCTCCGCCATTGAAAAAGCCGTCGACGCCATCCTCAAGCAAACCCGAACCCTGCCGACCGGCCGCCTGATTCTTCCCCTGAATGCTCTGGACAAGGACATGGCCGAAGTGGCCGGCAGCAAAATGGCCAACCTCGGTGAAGTCAAGAACCGCATCCACCTGAAAGTCCCTGCGGGTTTTGTGATCACATCCTCGGCCTTCAAGCGGTTCATGGACTACAACAGCCTGCAGGTGGAGATCGACCGTAAGCTCCAGTCCATCGATGCAGAGGATATCGAGGAACTCTACTCGTTCAGCGCCGAAATCCAGCAACTGGTGATCCGTTCCCGGATTCCCGACGATCTGGAAGCGGCCATTCTCGGAGCCTGGGAAGATCTGGAAGCGGAAAGCGGCGGCAAGATAACGGTGGCACTTCGCAGCAGCGCGCTGGGAGAAGACGCCGAAGGCAGCTCGTTTGCCGGCCAGTACCGATCGGAGCTGAATGTCAGCTTCGAGAACGTCTTTCAGGCCTACAAAGAAGTGGTTGCCAGCAAATACAGCCTTCAGGCCATTACATACAGAATGAACAAGGGTTTCCGTGACGAAGACATTTTGATGTGCGTCGGGTGCCTGGTCATGGTGGATGCGGTATCCGGGGGGGTCACCTATTCCCGGAGCCCGGTCTCCAGCCGGGACGAACAGGTTTTCATCAGTGCCGTATGGGGTCTTCCCAAATCGGTGGTGGACGGCAGCGTGGCCTGCGACCTTTTTGTGGCCTCCCGGCGGCCGCCGATGGCGATTGTTCGAAAGGAGATCAGCTCCAAGGAGCGAAAATTCGTCTGCTACCCCCAGGAAGGCATCTGCCGCATGGATCTGACGGCAGAAGAGAGCACCTCTGCCTGCCTGACGGACGATCAGGTTCAGCAGTTGGCGCAGATCGCCGTTCGCATCGAAACGCATTACGGCATGCCCCAGGACATCGAATGGGCCATCGCCGGAAATGGGGCGATTCTGATTCTGCAATGCCGGCCGCTGAAGCAGATTCAGACAGGAGAAACCGGAGACGTTGCTGTAGACCCCGCGCTTGAAGACAGACGTATTGCCGGCGGCGGCATTACGGCCAGCCCCGGCGCCGGCAGCGGTCCCGTCTACCTGGGAGACCGCGGCGTGGATGTGCTGGCATTTCCGGAAGGCGCCGTCCTGGTGACCCGCCAGGCCCTTCCCCGGTGGGCGTCCCTGTTGACCCGAGCATCCGCCGTGATTACGGAACAAGGGGGATTTGCCGGACATCTGGCCAATGTGGCCCGTGAATTCGGGGTTCCGGCCCTGTTCGGCATCCCGGATGCCGCAACGATTCTCAAGCAGGGCCAGGTGATTACCGTGGACGCCTCGCGCCATGCGGTCTACGATGGGCCGGTCCCCGCCCTGCTTTCCGATGCCGGCGTTTCCCGGAGCCACCTCATGGAAGGCAGCCCGGTCCATGAGATCCTGAAAGAAGTCAGCCGGCACATCATTCCGCTTCACCTGCTGGACCCGGACTCCCGCGAGTTCAGCCCCGCCAGTTGCACCACCTTTCACGACATCACCCGCTTCATTCACGAAAAATCCGTGATCGAAATGTTTGATTTCGGCAAGGACCACAATTTTTCGGAACGCTCCAGCAAACAGCTTCATTACCGGGTTCCCATGCAATGGTGGGTGCTGAACCTGGATGACGGGTTCAAGGAAGAGGTACCGGGAAAATATGTGACCCTGGACAACATCGACTCCATTCCCATGAAGGCCTTCTGGAAAGGCTTTGTCGCCATTCCCTGGGATGGGCCGCCGGCCATGGACGGAAAAGGCATGATGGCGGTGATGTTCCAGTCCACCACCAATACGGCCTTGATTCCCAGCGCTCGATCAGCCTATGCGGAGAGAAATTATTTCATGATTTCCAAACACTATTGCAGCCTGAGCTCCCGGCTGGGGTATCATTTTTCAACGATCGAGGCCCTGATCAGCGAAAGGCCCCGGGAAAACTACATCAGCTTTCAGTTCAAAGGCGGGGCCGCCGATACCTACCGCAAGCTCGGGCGCGTGCATTTCATCAAGGATATTCTGGAAGAGCTGGGGTTCCGGGTTCAAATCAAGGAAGACCACCTGGCTTCTCGGCTGGAAAATCACGACATGGCTTACATGGAACAGCAGATGGAAATCCTGGGGTATCTGACCCTTCACACGCGCCAGTTGGACATGATCATGGCCAATGCAGGGTCGGTGAATTATTATCGGAATAAACTCAGAAAGGACATCGCGTCCCTGAAGCAGGAAAGCGGGGATGAGAGCTCCAAAAACGCCTGATCCGGAAAAAGCCGCTGTTCAGGTCCGGATCGGAGTCAGTATTGTCAGGATGAAACGGCAAACTTTTTGGGCAGGTCGTTGTCAATGACATAGATGCAGACTTCTTTGGCGCCTTGCTGAGTATAGTGATATTTATTGCAGAGATTGGCTATCAGGAAAGAGACATCATTTCGAATGCGCTTGTCGTAGGTTTTAAAATCGTCGCTTCCATAGTCCTTGATGGCCATGCGGAAATTCTTGTTATCCATAAAGGGATCCAGTGCTTTTTCCTTCAGATTGAAGACATAGCGCTCATGAAGCGCGTCAAACAAAGAGGTTTTCGTAATGGATTTTTCCTCCATCAGGATTTCCTGAGTCAAGGTCCGGGATGTATATTCCTTTTGCACCTCCTTTCGAAAAGACAGGTGCCTGGCCTGAACGGTTTTGGTTCCCAGCAGGTGATTTTCGATGCTTCTGAAAAAATCTTCCGTGATTTCAATCCGCTCTCCGGTATATTTACAGATTTCCTCAGTATCCGGCTCAAAATTGACTGCAAACATATAATTCTGAATGTCTTTTGAAATCTGATCCTCATTGAAATAATAGAGAGACTCCTTGACCTCCTGCAAAATGGTGTAGTTGTACAAGTGAAGCAGGGAGTCCAGGAATCCGGATGGAATCGAGCGGGATAGATCCTTTCGAACGTTGGTAAAGTAATTATACAGGGCATTCATGTTGATCAGGCTGTCTTCTTTGGAACAGGTGGAATAAAATTCGTTAAATATCTTGATGGCATCGCGGCCTGAAAAGCCGATTATTCCTTCGAATTCAGATTCAGCAATGATCTTTCGTCTGCGCTGAGCCGTAAAGCGTTTCCGGTCTTCTTCCGTGAGCCATGGCGGGATGTATCCGGTGTAGATCTCCATTTTCAGCAGCTGAAGATTGTCGTCGCAGTACAGGTGATATTTTTCAGGGCTTCCAATCCATTCCAGAAGTGCGTCGGAGCGGGTTTTAATGCGGGAGGAAATGATGACCCGTGCAAAATTGTGAAGGACTCTGGGCAGGAAACATTCATCGATGTGTTTTCCAAAAATATTGCGGTAAATATTTACTTCCGTCTGAAGATCCAGGACATAAGGAATGTTGATATAGGCGATCCGATCGGAAAACGATTGCAAATCCTGAATGTTTTTCTTGTCTTCGGGATTCATCAGCGCCATGAACAGTGAATTGACATTTTCCTCGATATCTTCAACCTTGTGAACTGCCTCGCTGATAATGTTGTGGAGCTCGATCAGCCGCTCGATATTGTGCGATTTGATGTCCATCAAGGCATAAATCCCGTTGTTGGTCTTGGCGTACTGTGAATAAATGTATTTTACCTGATTGCTGTCCTTGAGCAGGCCGTTGATACGGGCTTGCAGCATGGGGTTGGTTAAAACATTCTGGCGCATGGGTCTGTCGCCTGGATTGAATACGGTAATCCCCTCTCCAAGCCTGCGGTTGAACTGATAGGGCCGCGCATATATCATCTCGAATACTTTTGTGGGGCTTTTCAGTTTTTTGAGCAGCGCATCATACAGGGAACTGCAGATGGTGCAGGGGTTATCGTGAAAGACCCATTCATATTCTTTTTCCGTAAACAGATTCCATTTGAATTCGTCATTTTGAAACAAGTCGTCCAGGAACCCCCGCCGATAGTTTTTGGGTATCATGAGAATGGGATGGTCATGACTGGGGCAGGGCACCTCGACAAAATCTTCCTGGAGGTAAGTTGAGGAAGATTCATCCAGAAAATTCTTCTCCTCTTGTTCGCAGGATTCGGCAGATTCGACGGATTCGCAGGATGGCTCCAGGATGTTCTGCGGGGGTCGGTTGAGCAAGCGGAGCATGCGATCCATTGTCGGAATGCTGTCCGATTCGACGAATCCGCCCAAATCCTTTGAGACCAGACGCCAGACGGTTTCATAGCGGAACCCTTCCTCGGTATTGCTGTATTCCTCAAATTTCTTTAAGAGATTGTTGAGAAATGTGCTTTTGCCGCAGCCCGGAGGGCCGTCAAAGATGTAGATTTTGTTTTGCTGCGCCCCTCTCTTGAGTGCGTCCACCTGGTTGATCAGGCGATTGGCAAACGGCCGATCTGCAAAAAACGGGTGGTCTGCTCCTTCAACAAAGAGACTGCTGCAATCATAGTTGACAAAATTAATCGACTCCGGATCATCCGGGTATTCATCCACGCCTTCTCCCACGTAAGCCATCATCATATCATGGAACACCTGAAAAACATTACGAAGCACCCGGGAAGGACTCACGGACATGATTTTGGTGAAATCCTGAAAGGAAATGGGCATGCGCTGATCCTGTTCGCTGATGATTTTATCCAGGTGCTGAAGGGCAAGTTTGATGTTTTCCATATCTTGAACCTATAAGATTTTCTTCGAAAGTTTCCGTTTTTCCAAGGTATACACGATTCGTTGCCACTTGATTTCCGGTTCCTGAAGTCCATCCGATTTTGGCTTTTTGCCGGCAGCGTCGATTTTCGGCGTGGGTGGGGATACCGAAATGACTTCACTGGTCTCCAATTGGACCGGCCCGCCCCAAAGGTATTCGATGCCCATCAATGTATTGGCGATAAATTCCGTAACCAGCGGTTTTTCTTCAAACCGGTGATTCAGGTAAAGGGTGTTGTTGATTCGCTTCTCCGGTATGATTTCGACAAATGGCGGATGGTAGAGCATATCCATCAGCATGTTTCGGTAATCCCTGACTTTTCGGCTTTTCACATAGTATTCCCAGACCATCCGCTCCTCATTCAGCCGTTTTCCGGCAACAAAAAGCCGGTTCTGTGTCATGAAATCCTGATCTACAAAAGTATTGATGAAGGAGAAATCACTGAAGTTTTCCCGCACATGGAATATGGCTTCTCGGCCTGCGCCGGTTTGGGTGTCAAAACAATCCCGCTGAATTTCATTTTGTATTTTTTGAAACTGGTAGGAAAACTTCCCCTTATTGGCCATTTCTTCAATATAATGAAAGATTCGCATGCCCAGCGCATAAGGGTTCAGTCCCACGCGGGGCATGGAGGTGACGCCTGCGTTAACCCTGGCAAACTCAACCTCGTGGCTTCGAATCCGGTCGTCCTGAAGATACAGTGTTTCGTGCCAGTAACTTGCCCAGCCTTCGTTCATGATTTTGGTTCGGATCTGCGGCTGAAAAAACAAGGACGTGTTGCGGACCACCTGCATGACCAGCTTCATCCACCGGTTCTCATCCCTGTTAATAAAATCCGAATGGTCCATCAGGTACTGAAGCACGTCTACACCCCGTTGCGGAGCGATGTCCCTGCTTTTGATGAAAAGCGCTTCAAACTCGGGATATTTTCGGAGCACGTCTGAAAAAAAGGTCTGATCTCCGAGGTCGCCATACTTTTTTGCACAGGTGTTATAGGCTTCAATTTCCTTAATGAATTCCCCGGGTTTAATCTTTTTAACATCCTGAAGAAATACATCAAAATAATAATTCAGACTCTCGGATTGCCGAGAAACCGGTGAACGGTGAAGTCGGGACAGCCGATCGAAATAGCCGACAAGGTTATCCACGCCTCGGGAAAATTCGATGATGTAATCCACCCATCTGTTTTTTTCGGTTCGCAACTTGGCAATGGCCCGTTTATCCGAAAGGGCCTGACCGGTAAAATCATCATCCCAGGTATGGCGGAAAAAAAGGTTGTTCTGAAAAAAATCAATGTGGGCAAGAACATGATAAAATATCATGACATTGAGCCAGTCAGGATTGTTGTCGTTATAATACGAAATGGCCGGCCGGGTATTGATGACGGTTTCATAAGGATTTCCGGGATACAACTCATATTTCCCCTTTTCCTTCAAGACCTCGACGTCATGAACCCAGTAATCATAAAGCGTGGGGATCATGCCTTTCGGCGACAGCTCCAGAAGATCCCGGTTGGTGACGATGTATTCCAGGGTTTCGTCCTGAAACCGCAGGCCTGCCTCTCTGGCCCTTTCCTTGCACCCTTCCATGATATGTTTGGTATGCTGATCAATGAGTTCCATATTTTCCTCAAATTAAGGGGCAGGTGTCCGGGGACTGGATGCAGGCAAATAAACCTCACCCCCTTACCCGTCACCTGTTACCTGTCTGTCACCTTCTATCAGGAAATCAGGCGTTTGATGCCTTCGATCAGCCGGGGTTCATCGGCATCTTTGCTCATTGTATCGATGCGAATCAGTTTTGGATTCGTGGTCAGAAGATTGGATTTTTTCAGATATTTTTCCACTTCCGTTGAGCCGGATGTACCGGTACCGTGTTCAGCGATGGTTATTCCCAACCGGCTGGTATAGGTCAGCATTCGGGTAATGGCGGGAATCGCCTCTTTCCCACCAACGTCCCAGTCGTCGCCGTCTGTTCCATGAAACACATAAATATTATAATCCTGAGCCAGATTTTCGTTCTGCACGATTTCATTGACCAGCTTAAAAGCCGAGGCAACCAGGGTTCCTCCGGCAACTTGTGAATTGTAATAGGTGTAAAAATCCGGGACTTCCCTGGCTTCAGTGTCATGAAGGATAAAACGGGACTCCACCTGCTTTTCATATTGATACAAGAGCCAGCTATAGAGCATCACATGCTGAGATACAATCAATTCCGTGGGTTTTCCGGACATGGATCCGGAATAATCCCTCAGGAAAAACACCATGGCCTGAGATTCATAGTCTTTTTCCCGGGAAAGAATCCGGTAAATTTTATCCCCCGGGGATATTAAAAAAGAGGACAGATCGATATCGGTGATGTCGGGAGCATTTCCCAGATGAATATTGGTTTCCAGAATTTTTTTCAGTGTGGCTTTTTTGTCCAGAAACTGCCCGAACCCCCGGTGTCTGTCGGTCATATCGAAGGTATACCGGGTAAAAGATCGTTTTTTGCCTTTTTCTTTTAAATTGGGAAGCTCAAATTTTTCCGTTAAGATCTTGCCCAGGTCATAAGCGCTTGATTCCATCTCGTGAGGGCCGCCTTCTCCCTGCCCTGGCCCTGCGCCGCTGCCTTCCCGGGGTCTGACGGGTTCTTCACCGATGACTTCTCCTTCTTCCCCTTCACCGGATCCGCCGGCCGGAGAATCTTCCGAAGACTCCTTGAAAGAGTTGTCATGATATAATTTTTCCTCGACCGTGGATGGCACCACCACCACTTTGTCCTTGCCACCCTTGCCCGGTTTGATCAGCCGGCCAACGCGGATCTTTCGGGGAAATCCGTCCTTTTCCCGCTGCTTGTCTCTTTCCAGAAGCTCATCGATCGAGCGAATCTGACTGGCCAGACAGGTTCGCATCATCGGCATATTCTGGATGTACAGAAGGTCATGATACGCGTAAATTTCAGAATTCATGTCTGCTCCTGTAGGTGGACGTTATTTCTCGTCTTCCTGGGTACAGAAATACTCGATGGTCTTTTGGGCGCAAGTTCTGCAGTAACCCAGCTTGGAAAGCATGGTCTGAATCATCCGGTCGTGAAGCTTTTGATTTTCTTCATTGGTCCGGTTTGCCAGCGCGCCGATCAGGCTTCCGGCGCCGGCAATGTCGGATTTGAGCCGGACATCGGTAATCGCCTTGACCAGTTCGAGATTGTCCATAAAATCATAGTTGGGCTCAACGGAAATTTTCTGGCCATATATCTTGCGGATGGATGTTCTGAAAGATTCGCGCTGCTCATGGGTTTTAAGGCCAATTCGCTCTTCCACGCTGTTGATATAGCGTTCATCAATTTTCAGGGCCTTCAGCTCTCCGGTTTGAGGGTCTTTATATTTCCACATTTTATCCGGTCCCAGGTTTTCCGCATCAATTCCGATAATCATGTTCACGTAATTCATCACGTCTTTTCGAATGGCCAGGGGCTCATCCATGTAAGCGTTGAACATTTCGGTCATGATGCGTTCCCGGTAGAGCCCTTTGGCAGTCTTGAGATCTTCCAGGTATTTGGCCCTGTCGTTGGCGTCGCTGACATAATCCAGAATGATCCGTTCGATGGCGCGGAACACGTCATAGGCAAACATGCACTGACCTTCGTTGGTTTCGGAGCTTTCCACCAGCAACTGGATGGATCTGCCCACATTGCGCTGGCCCAGGCCTTTTTGGCCGAACCGTTTGGTAATGTCCGGATCCTGGCTGAGGGTGTCGATCACTTCGGCCAGGGCCTTGATGCTTTTTTCTCCGGCAACCTCGCCGGCTGCCAGTTTCATGGTCTCGACCGGCGTCAGTTTCTCGGATCGGGGAAGTCTGGACAGCACGGCGGCAATGGATGTCGCATAATTGAGATTGGGGTCCTGATGGAGGTATTCCCGGGTCAGGGTGGTGCGGGTCTCGCTGCCAATGGCGTAGGCCGTCAGCTCTTTCTGCTGACGGTAATTGGTATTGTGAGCCACATAGCTGAGCCTGCAACGGTCCACGATAGGCGCTTCTTCCTTTTCCGACAAGAACCGGTTGAATTCAGAGTTGTTGCTGGTTGCAATAATCAAGGTGTCAATCGGCCATTTAAAGCCGTCGATTTCAATGGTCCGGTTTTGGATGACACCCAGATACACCTGAACCAGGTCTTTTTTGTTTTTGAAAATTTCATCGCTGAAATGAATCCCGCCTCCGGCAACCCGCGCCAGAGCGCCCCGGCGCAGATCAAACCGGTAAGGATTGTGGATGTCGCTGATATGCATCAGGCGTTGAATGGATTCCTCACCCAGCAGGTCAACTGCGGAAGAGGTGATTTTATCCTTGGCCGCATATTTACCGGTAACGGTTCCCAGGCTTTCGATCAGCGGGACCGGAATGACCTCGACATATTCCAGCATCTGCTGAATATCGCCTGCGGACCGGTTTCGAATATCATTCCACATGTAAGCCGTACAGGCGCCCAGAGGGCGGTAGTTGTCATAAAGGCTTTCGATTTCGCCGTCCGAAAAGCCGATGTCCCTGGATAAATAGGATTTGTTTTCATCCATCTCATCAAAGAGATTCATGGCCAGAACCACGGGATCTTCGTAGGTCTGGGACTCTATGGTTGCAATCTTGCCATAACTTCCCAGCCTGTCCATACCAATAAACCGGAAGGTATATTTCCGGTTTTCTTCCTGAGAGAGGAACTGGCGATATTTTGTACAAAGGAATTCGACAAAGAAGGTTTTGCCGTTTCCAGGTTCTCCGACCAGAATATAAGCCATTTCCTTTGACGATCCGCCTTCTGCAGCATCCTTGACGTATGAGACAAAACTGTTGAGCTCATCATACATGCCGATGATATGTTTTTTCCCGGAACGAAAGATGCCGAAATCATAAGTGGTTTTGCCATTGACAACCACTTTGCTGATCTCGTCATCCAGAATCATTCTGGCGACGCCCTGAAAGGCATTCTCAAAGCATCGCTTGCCGGTTTTGACAGCAGACAGGTGATGGTTAAGCGAGTTGGTTCGACCGTTGTCCATTTGACCTCCCCTCATAGGAAAATCCCCCCTTCGGTGAATGAAACAATATGCGGGGGTGAGTTTAAGTATAATCAGGTTCGATGTCCGGATAGAAACAGTGGACAGGGGCAATCCGTCATCTGCTCCATCCGCGATCTGTCATCCTTCAGGGTTTTTCATGGATAATCATCGAGTATCGGTTATTCTGCTCATAAAACAACTGTTCCACTTCATAGTCATGGTTGGGCGCCAGATCTATGACAATTCGGGATTTGGATTCCGGCAGCGGATGAATTCCCGTTCGAAGCTGCAAAATATATTTGCCACCAATGGGTATCACCCGTTTAATGGTTTTATCCATCAGAACATCTGGAAAATCACAGATAATTTTCGGTGTCTTTCCTTCAACCACTTGGGTTTCCGGTGGATACAGACCCGTTAAAATAATTGTAATCATTTCTGCGGTAGGCGAGGAGAGATCCGTTTCAATTTCAAGAATTTTCTTGGATGAACTGATATTGACAGCAGTTTTCGGAGAAGGTGGACCGCTTTTTAATTGGGAGCCGGCGACTGATCTGGAGGCGGCTTTGGTTGCTGTTTTGGGGGCAGCCAGGGCAGATTTTTTTTCTTTTTTTTGTTTATGTCCGACATCTGGTTGAGGGGGTTTCACCTTCTCGGCGGAAGGGTCAACCGTGGATGCCGGTTGTTCTGAAGCGGGCGGATCAATATGAGGTGAATTTCCGGTTGAAACAGCCTGTTGTTCAGGCAGGGATTGAACATCTGCCGGTTCAGCCGGAGAGGAATCCATTGTAGAGGGAGGCGGCGGAGGGGGGGATGGGATTTTAAAACGAAGGGGGGCGGGGGTCGAAGGCAAGGGTTCAGCACCATAAAGGAGGCCATCAAACGGAATCCGCTCAAACAGAATAAAAATCGATCCCAACAGCAAAAGGCCGCCTGTTCTCAAAATGATCTGCTTTATACGGGTAAATGTCATACGTATGCCTCCTGCATCGAACAAACCGGCAAAATTATTGAAACCATTATTCATATCCTTCCCCATAAATGATTTTGCCCTGAAATACCCGATAGCTGAAAAAGATATACCCGAGAACTACCGGCAGGATCAATGCCACTCCCCAGAGGGTAAAGGAAAGGGTTTCGCTCTGAGAAGCAGCCTCATAAATCGATACGCCGGGAAGGATGGCGAAGGGGAAAATGGCAGATTGAAGCGCCAGGTAAGCCGACAAGAACACCATCAGACTCCATATAAACGGCTGGATTTCACTGCGTTTTTTCAGATGTGCAAACAAAAAGGCAAACGATATCAATCCCAGAACCGGAAATATCCAGACAACATACACCCGTGGCTTGCTCAGCCAGGCGTCAATAATTCCCGGATTGTGATAGGGAGTCCAGATAAAGACCGTTGCAATAAAAAATGCAACGGCGCAGGCAGCCTGAAAGGCCTGCCGATATGCGCGCGCCTGGACCGGACCCGTGGTTTTGATAATGACATAGGTTGAGCCCAGAAGAACGTATCCGGAGACCAGCGCACTGCCGGTCATGATTGAAAACGGCGTCAGCCAGTCAAAGGGGCCACCGGCAAACAGACTGTTCTGGACCTGAATTCCTGAAATATACCCTCCCAGGGTCATCCCCTGGGCAAAGGCAGCGATAAAGCTTCCCCAGAAGAAGGCATGATTCCAGATCCGTTTATTATGGGAATGGGATCGAAATTCAAAGGCGACTCCCCGGAAAATCAGTCCGAACAGGAACGTGAACAGTGGGATATACAAGGCACTGAACAGCACCGTGTATATCATGGGAAACGAGGCAAAGAGCGCGCCGCCTCCAAAAACAATCCAGGTCTGATTGGCATCCCATACCGGTGCAATGGTTCCGATCAACACGTCTTGTTCCGTTTCGTTTTCAGCGCTGAAAAACAGCAGGCCGACGCCCAGACTGAATCCATCCAGCAGGACATAGAGAATCACCACCAGTCCTACCAGAAATACCCATAAATGAATCAAATTCATTCGTCCCCCACTTTTTCTTTGTTAAACGCGCCTGCGTCTGTTGACGACAGAAATCCGGAGGTGAGCTGTAGATGCGGTATCGGACTGGTAAGATCCGGTCCACTGTGAAGGGTTTTCAGGGTAAAATAAAAATAGCTTCCGCCTAGGACTGCAAAGAAGATCATGAACATCGCCAGCGACCAGACAACATTCCCGGCGGCTATCGGAGAAACACTGTCCTGAGTTCGCATCAGGCCATAAACGGTCCATGGCTGACGACCGAGTTCAACCGTGATCCAACCGATAATGGTAGCCACAAAACCAAGGGGCTGGACGGCCACCAGGCTTTTATAAAACAGCGGCGTGTCAAACAGGCGTTTTCGAAAAGCCAGCACTCCCGCCCAGATCATGACCGCCACGAACAAGAATCCGATGCCGACCATGACTCGAAAGCTCCAGAAGGTGATAGCGGCATTGGGACGGTCTGATTTGGGGAATTCCATCAACCCCGAGACCTTTCCATTCAGGGAATGCGTGGTCAGCAGGCTCAGCATGTTGGGAATGGTGATTTCAAAGTGGTTTTTTTCAGCAGTCATATCGGGAAAGGCAAACGCCACAAACGCGGCGCCCCCCTGGGTATTGGTATGCCAGTGGGCTTCCATTGCCGCCAGCTTGGCAGGCTGATATCGAGCAACATTCTGACCCTTGAAATCTCCGACAACCACCTGAAGGGGGGCAATCACTGCCGCCATCACCAGTGCAAGGGTCAGGGAGCGCCGGTAAAAAAGTTCATTTTGTTTTTTCAGGAGAAACCAGGCGCAGATCCCGGCCACGGCAAAGGCTGCTGTTTCGTAGGAAGCCAGAAGCATATGCGACAGATGCGTGGGAAATGAGGGATTGAATATGGCATCCGCAAAACGGGTGACCCGGAATCGTCCGTCAATCAGTTCAAAGCCGGCAGGCGTCTGCATCCAGGCATTGGCGGCCATGATCCAGAAGGCGGAAAGCGATGCGCCGACAGCCACCAGGCAGGTGGATGTGAAATGAACCAGCGGAGAGACCTTTTTCCACCCAAATAGCATGATGCCCAAAAAACCGGCTTCCAGAAAAAAAGCGGTCATGCCTTCATAAGCCATGAGCGGCGCAAAAACATTGGATACGGCCTGTGAAAACCGGGCAAAATTGGTTCCGAATTCAAACTCCAGGGTGATGCCGCTGACAACTCCGACGGCGAAATGAATGGCGAAAATTCGGACCCAGAATCGGTACATGCGGTAGTAAAGCACATTATGCGTGTTGAGCCAGAGCCATTCCACAATGACGAGGTAAATCGCAAGGCCGATGGTCAGGGTGGGAAAGACGATATGAAAGGCGGTGGTCAGACCAAACTGGATCCGGGAAAGCAGAATGACATCCATGAGTGCCTCTGAAAAAAGCATGGTTTTGGCTCAAGGACACCAGTTTTCCCGCCCTTGCGCAAGTAGGGAGATGTCACTTGAAATGCTTTGATTGTGACTCAGGGTTATGAGAATGCATATTGAAATAACAGGGACAAAATACAATTATAAATCATTTCAGCTTAATTATCGGCTTTAGGAGTTTATTTCAAGCGAAATTTTAAAAAGCTTCTTTTCGCCAGGCTTGACAGCATTGAGAGATCCTTATATGAATGAAAAAGAATCAAGTTGTCTCTTTTTTCACAGACCCCGTCTCCGGCAATCCTTGTCGATACGCAGGAAATATTCCAAAAGGAGGTCACACGATGAAAAATATGGGTGACATGCTGCTAACGGTGGAGCCTTTTTCTGAAATCGTCATGGGCAATACCGCACTGGTCAGGGCCATGATCGAATCCGGAACCCGCGTCGTGACTTCCTATCCGGGTTCACCGACTCCGGAAATCGCAGAAGCCATCAAAAGCATTCCCAAAGACCGGCGGCCATTCTACTTTGAATTTTCCACAAATGAAAAAGTAGCCACCGAAGTGGCTTATGGGGCTGGGATCAATGGACATCTTTCAACGGTATTTTTTAAAAGCGTCGGGTTAAACGTTGCTGCGGATTGTTTTGTCCAGTTGAGCATGATGAACATTATCGGAGGCATGGTCGTGGTTCTGGGAGACGATCCCGGCGCCAATTCTTCGCAGAATGAACAGGACAACCGCCACATTGCCCGCTTGTGTTACACGCCGGTGATTGAGCCGGCTTCCCCGGCCGAAGTATACCGCTTTTACAAGGAAGCGGCCTCGATTGCCCGGAAAATGGCCATGCCGGTCATTCTCCGACTGACCACCCATGTCTGCCATGCCAAAGAACGGGTTGCTTTTGACGAATGGCAGCCAGTCGATTGGGATCAAGCGCCCCGGTTTGATCCGCAAAACGGGCCCTATGTTCCGATTGCAGCAGATGTATTTCCCCTGAAACGAAAGGCGCTGAAGCGATTGTCCGATGTGGAAGCCATTGAAGGCACGACATCGCTGCATCGGAAGATTGACAACAAAAATGCCGGACGGGGAATTATTACAGCGGGAATGCCGTTTTTGTCCGTAATGGATGTTCTTTCTGATGTTTCGGCCAAACCCGATATTCTGAAACTGGGAATGATCTACCCCCTCCCCCGAAGGCTCATCCGTCATTTTTTAAAAACCCATTCGGAAATCAGGATCATTGAGGAACTGGACGACATTCTGGAAAAGGATATCAAATCCCTTGCCTTTGACGAAGCCATACCGGTACGGATTATCGGAAAAATGGATGCCGAGGACTGGGTGGGAGAGTATACACCGGATAAAGTGCGAGTGACGCTGTCCGGAACCTGGCCGGACCTGATCCGAACCGCAACTGCCATCAGTGACACGGATAAGGCTGCCGTTCCCCGCAGGCCGCCCCAGCTCTGCCCGGGCTGCGGTCATCGCAGCGCATTTCACGCCATTAAAAAAGCCTTGAAAGATACGGACATTACCGTTGCAGACATCGGCTGCCACACCCTGGGGTTTCTTCCGCCGTATCAGATGGGGCAGCTTCTGATGTGCATGGGGGCATCCCCCGGCATCGGATCGGGGCTGTCCCTCTTTAATACGGAGCGCAAGGTTCTGGCTTTTCTGGGAGATTCAACATTTTATCATGCCGGACTGCCGGGGATTATCAATGCGGTTTTCAATCGCCACCCGATTACGCTCATTTTGATGGAAAACGGCACAACCGCCATGACCGGTCACCAGGATCATGCCGGGTCCGGAAGAAATTTCAACGAGGCCACGGATAAAATTCCGGTTCGAAATGTGCTGGAAGGACTGGGGGTGAAGCATATTTTTGAAACCGATACCTATCAGCAGTCCGTCCTGACGGAACTGGTTCAGAAAGCGATTGAAATTCCGGAGCTCAGCGTTGTCATCGCCAGGCATCCCTGTATGCTGAAATTCATGAGAGAACAGCGGAAAAAATCCGGGTTTGTCGCCAAAAAGGTCCGTATCGATCCGGATACCTGCCGGCGGATTCACGAATGCGTCGAAAAATTCGGTTGTCCGAGCTTTGTCCGCAGTCCGGACGGCAGGGTAGAGATTAACCCGGACCTCTGCATTGGAGACGGTTCCTGCAGGCAAACCTGTCCGGTTTCAGCCATTATTCAATAAATAAAGTCGATGGTGTACCAGTCAGTTTCAAAATCCCACAGGGAAACGAAGAATAACACGTAGTGCAGGTAAAACGGAAGGGTTAGCTTACTGAGTTGCGCCTTGGCCTTAACCTGATATTGCTTGCCTTTTTCCAGTTTGTTCAGTTGGATTATCTTCAGACCATCCACATCGGACATCAATTTCTGTGCTTCCTGCAAGGACTGGGCGGTCCGGATTTTGCCCTTTTCCCACGAGCGTTCAACGGTAAATACTTTTTTCAGGTTGTTGTATTTGATGGAGTTGGCGATTTCAATATCGGCGATGGCCTTGTCAAACCACATCGATCGTTTTTGATAGAGCTTAATAAAAAACGAAAACGAGGCGGGTACGCCGCTCATGATGGCGTTGACGGTTTGTTCGCGAAAAGCGCCCTCAACGTTCAAATAAACCAGAAGATCATTGCTGGTGTTTGTGACAATAAGGTTTGAGAGGGTTGCATCCTGTGCCGCATATGGGATCTGAATCAGAAAAATCAAACTCATTAAAACGGCGGCAGCCGATGTTATCAGGTTGTTCCGCCGTGTATGCTTTTTCTTATCAGCAGTTGCCATTGAATCCAATCTTATCGCAGTTTTTCGGAATGACGTAAGTTTCCCAGGATGATTTTTCTGAAAAGAATTTTTTAAGAAAATCATGATGAAAGGCATGACCGGACTTATGGGTGACAATATGGCCGACGATGGAAAGCCCTAATAGCGAAAAATCGCCAATGCAGTCCAGAAGTTTATGCCGGACAAATTCATTCTGAAACCGAAGTCCGTCCGTGTTCAGCACGCAGTCCTTATCCACCACAACCGCGTTATCCAGCGATCCGCCCTTGGCCAGTCCGAACCGTTTCAGGTATTCGATCTCATGAAGAAAACCAAATGTTCGGGCGCTGCAGATTTCTTGTTCAAAAAGCCGATCCGTCACTTCCATCGAAAATGTCTGGCTTTGAATCAACGGATGGTCGTATTCAATGGAACAGGTTATTTTATAAGAAGGGTGGGGAAAAATGGAAACGGACTTGCCGTTTTTTTCAAGGGTGATGGGTTTTCTGATTACAAAAACGCATTTGGGCCCGTCCTGCTCCACGATGCCTGCAGCCCGGATCAGCCGGGTAAATGGTGCTGCACTGCCATCCATGATGGGCATTTCATGCGCATCGACTTCAACCAGGGCATTGTCGACTGAAAGCCCGGCAAAGCTGGCCATCAGGTGTTCAATGGTGGACACGATGAACCCCTCAACCCCGATAACGGTTGCAAGGCTTGTGTCGACAACCTGGTTGAAGCGGGCAGATATGCAGGGCGAGTCCTGTAGGTCTGTCCGAATAAATTTAATGCCATGATTGATTGGCGCAGGCTTTATCTTCAGGTTGACTTCCCTGCCTGAATGGACGCCGACACCAGAACATTTTATGGCTCTGGCTATAGTTCTTTGGCGGCAATACATGCCAATCCTTTCTTCTTTTGAGGCCGTGTCAGGCCTAAGTACACCTCTGATTATCATTTCTATTATAAATTGTTTTTGCAAGAAAAACCATCACTTTTATCCGAAAGGCAACCTTTTTACGAGTTCATCAATCATTGTACCGCCGTCTTTGAAAAAAGGCGGCGGCCGAGAGGGATTTCAAGACGATGCTTGAAGAGAATCTTATGGCTCTTGTTGACATTGTTTCCTGTTTTGGATAGCATAAAACTGTTCAGACGAATAAAAATGATGGTTTTCAAACACTTCCCTTCCCACAGAGAGGGTGATGAACGCTTTCAGGAAGATACAATGATAATCGGACTGGATGTAGGCGGTACCTATACCGATGTGGTCCTTCTCGGCGATGAGGGAATTGTCAGGGCAATCAAGGTTCTTACCGACTCTAAAGCGCTGTTCAAAACCGTATTGTCCGGACTGGACAGCATTACCGAAGGCATTCCTCCGGAGAATATCCGCAGGATAGTATTAAGTACAACCCTGACCACCAATGCCATTGCCCAGGCCAAAATCTCCAATGTCGGCATGATCATCTCCAGCGGCCCGGGAATTGATCCGGAGTTTTACCGAACCCACGCGCATTATGTTGCGGTTTGCGGTTCCATTGATCACAGGGGCCGGGAAATCGAACCCGTCAACACCTGCGAAATCGAGGAGTTCGCCCGCAATTTTGCAGCAGCAGGGATCCGGCATGTGGGGGTGGTGGGGAAATTCTCAACGCGAAATCCTCAGCATGAGATGCTCATTCACGATCGGATTCAGCCATATTTTGAAAAAGTATTCATGGGCCATCAGATTTCCGGCAATCTGAATTTTCCCAGACGGATTGCCACAACCTATCTCAATGCCGCGGTCTACCCCATTCACAAACAGTTTTTTGAAGCGGTTCAGCAGTCTCTTGAGAAAAAAGGGCTGACAATTCCCATTCATATCATGAAGGCGGACGGCGGCACCATGAATTTTGCCGCATCCATGGGCTTTCCGGCCCAGACCATACTTTCCGGCCCGGCTGCCAGCGTCATGGGGTCCCTGGCCTTTGCTTTTGATGATGAGGAAAGCCTGGTCATGGATATCGGGGGAACCACCACGGACATGGCCATTCTCGTCAACCATGTTCCGGTATTGAATCCCCTGGGAATATGCCTGGGCCCATACAAGACCCTGATCCGCTCCCTGGAAAGCCATTCCATTCCGGTTGGCGGAGACAGTTGCGTATCCATTCAGGAAGGCCGGATTCAGATTGGTCCGGAGCGCATCGGCCCTGCCATGGCTTATGGCGGTTCTGTTCCCACCCCCACTGATGCCCTGTGCGTGATGGGAAAGCTCAAAAGCGGGGACAAGGGCCGGTCGGTTCAGGGATTTCAGTCGATTGCCCTTGATCTGGGCTGTTCCATCGAAGCGGCCGCCGTCCAGGTATTTGATCACACCTGCAGAGCCATCCTGAAGGAAGCGCATGTGCTGATCGATCGGATCAACCAGAAACCGGTTTACACCATTCATGAACTCCAGGAAGGATATCAGGTCAACCCTCGAAAAATTCTGATTCTGGGAGGCCCGGCCCCGTATTTTGCCCAGCATTTTGAGGAGATTTCCAGTTTCAGGGTTGGCGTCGTCCCCAGATGGGACGTGGCCAATGCCATTGGCGCAGCCCTTGCGCGGACCACCTGCGAGGTCAGCCTGTTTGCCGATACACAGCAGGGAATCGCCATGGCGCCCGAAGAGGGGTTCACTGCCGCAGTAACCCGGGATTATTCGAATTCGGATGCCGTGCTGACCGCAGGAGAACTTCTCAAACTAAAAGCCGCCAGACAGGGCGCAAGCCCTGAAGAGATGGAAATGGAAGTCGTTGAAAATCAACAATTCAATATGGTCAAGGGGTTTTACACTGCTGGGAAAAATATTCGGGTCAAGGTGCAGATCAAGCCCGGGCTGATTGACGAGTACGACACCATTGCCGGCATCCTCTCAACGGAGTAATTCATGCTGAAAGCCAGGTACAAAACGGGTCTTGTTTTTTTCCCAGCCTTTGACTGGGCCATCAGCCCGACGCATCCGGAACGGGAGGAGCGTCTTCTGTACACTCAGGACCAGGTATTTGAAGAAGGCGTTCTGGATATCGACGGTATTCGGGAATTCAAACCCGAACTGGTCACGGTTCAGGATGTTCAGCGGGCGCATTTCTGCATTCCGGATGTGGCCGGCATCATGACGGAATCTCATTTTATCAGCGCCGGCGGGGCCAAAACCATCGGCAGGGCTGTCATGGACAAACGGGTGGATCGGGGTTTTGCGCTGGTCAGACCGCCGGGCCATCATGCCATGCGGGTCGTTCATGGGTCCAGGGGGTTCTGCAATGTGAACATCGAAGCCATCATGATCGAATACCTCCGGCAGGCTTATCCCCTTCAGCGGGTGGCCATTGTCGATACCGATTGTCATCACGGGGACGGCACCCAGGATATTTACTGGCATGATCCGGATACACTGTTTATATCACTCCATCAGGATGGCAGAACCCTTTATCCGGGAACCGGCTTCCCCAACGAAATGGGCGGGCCGACCGCCATTGGGACCACGATCAACTACCCCCTGCCTCCCGAAACCTCTGAAGAAGGGTTTTTATACGCCATACGACATGTGGTGCTTCCCATACTCGAAGATTTCAAGCCGGATATCATCATCAATTCAGCGGGTCAGGACAACCATTTTTCAGATCCCATCACCAACATGAATTTTTCCGCACAAGGGTACGCCGCCCTGACCGAGCTGCTGTCTCCGGATATTGCCGTGCTGGAAGGCGGCTATTCCATCGAAGGCGCCCTGCCCTATGTCAATCTGGGAATTATTCTGGCAATGGCAGGGATTGATTACAGCAAAATCAAGGAGCCCAATTATGATCCGGAGCGCCTCAGGCAGAAACCGGAAATCAGCCGCTGGATTCAAAGAACCGGAGAACAGATTCTTTCGAACTGGCGTCAGCGGGATAAAATCAAATCGTTTGTTCAGGACACCCAGCGATTTGCGGAGCGCACCCGGAGTATTTTCTACGATACGGACAATATCACCGAAAAACAGGCTGAAACTTTAAGGATCTGTTCCGATTGCAGTGGTGTTTTGCAGATTGATTCTTCAACGGACGGAGGAAGGCGGGTTCTGGCGGTTCATATTCCCAAACGGGCCTGCAATCATTGCAAGGAATTGGGATACGAGTGGTTTGACGCAGCAGACAAAAAGAAGTATAATGCCAAATACCTTCAGGATCGGCCTGAAGATCGTTATGACCAACGAAATTTTGAAAGCGAATTGGTATGATCTTTTGGCTTGGCCAACTTTAAACCATGCGCCGAACCCTTCACGATATCACACTGCCGGCCATCATCGGGCACCGGGGCTACCGGGCCAAATATCCGGAAAACACGCTGGCTTCTTTTACTGCGGCCATGGCTGCCGGTGCCGGCATGATCGAACTGGATGTCACCCTCAGCAGGGACCGCAATGTGGTGGTGATTCATGATGACACCCTGAACCGGACCACCAGCGGCTCCGGACCCGTTCATCAGGCGACACTTCAGGCGCTGAAGCAGCTTGATGCCGGCAGCTGGTTTGATTCCCGCTTCAAAGGAGAATCCTTGCCCACGCTGGAAGAAGTGCTGATTCTGGCAGGGGGAAAAATCCTGGTCAATGTCGAAATCAAGTCCAGCGCATGGGAAGCCGGCTTTCCCGAAGATGCCGTCGAACGGCAGGTCGTTGACCTGATCATCCGGCACGATCTGCTGAATAGCACACTGGTATCGAGTTTTCACGCAGGGTTTCTGGAAAACATCGGCAAACTCCCGGTTCATCCCGAAATCGCCTTTATCACGGATCGTAAAACCCCTCAAAATACCCTGGATATATGTCAACGGCTGGGCGTATTTTCCTGGCATCCCCATTATAAATCTCTGGAAAAACGACACATAGAAAAGGCGCATTCCCGGGGCATTCTTGTCTTTCCCTATACGGTCAATGGGGTTGAAGAGATGCTTATGCTCGTGAATATGGGCGTGGACGGTATGATCACGGATGATCCCGGAGCAGCCATCTCCTGTATGGCAGCTAACAGCAAGACATCAGCGTTTATTCCACCAAGAGATTGAACAGTCGCGTTTTCCCTTCATTTATTTCAATACGATATCTCTTTGCAAATCACAGGAAATGAAAATGACCCGGATTGTATCTTCAGGCCAAAACAACCGCCAAACCCTGATTCACAAAGGCAGGGTGTTTCATGTGTTCCAGGAAACCGTCACACTCCCCAATGGGGCTTTAATGAAACTGGATGTGATCCGTCACCCCGGGGCGGCCGCCATTGTCCCATTGACCCGCAGCCATACCGTGATTATGCTTGAGCAATACCGCCATGCTGTCGGCGGAACCATCTGGGAAATCCCGGCCGGAACCCTGGACGACAGGGAATCACCCCTGACCTGCGCCCAAAGGGAATTGACCGAAGAAACAGGATATACGGCGGCCACCTGGCAAAAGCTGGGAGAAATCACCCCGCTTCCGGGGTATTCCGATGAACGGATTCAGATTTTTCTGGCAACCGATTTGTCGATTTCCGTACAGAACCTGGATGCGGATGAAGTGCTGGAGGTTCGGGAAGTCGCATTTATTGAAGCCCTGAATATGATTTCAAATGGCAGCATTCAGGATGCCAAAACCATCTGCGGGCTGTTTATGGCCCATGCCTGGTTGAAGCAGCATCCTGTGGGATAACGCAACGATGCCAAAAACCAAGAAAAGAGACCATCTGAATCTGCTCTGTGATATCGGGGATCTGGCAACCCTTTTGACCGGCAGCAGCAATATCGAGAATTTTCTGCAGCGAACCGCCGTCATGGTATCCCGGCACCTGGAAGCAGAGGTCTGCTCCATATACCTGTTTGATGATCAGACCCGCGAGCTTGTTTTAAAAGCCACGATCGGCCTCAATCCCGAAGCCGTCAATCAGGTTCGAATGAAAGCCGGCGAAGGACTGGTCGGTTACACCCTGATCAAACAGCAGCCGATCCGTGAAGGCTCCGCTAGCAGAAACCCCCAGTTCAAATATTTTGAGGAGTCCGGAGAAGACCGGTTCGAAAGCTTTTTGTCCGTTCCGATTTTAAGAGGAATCGAAAATATCGGAGTTCTGGTAGTTCAGCACGAAAAGCGCGATTATTTTGATGAGGTGGATGTGATGGCCCTGAGGGCTGCGGCATCGCAACTGGCAGGCGCCATTGAAAATGCCAGGCTCCTGATGAGCATGAACATCCCCCAGAACCCGGTCCTGAATGCAACGGCCCTTGAGCAATTGAAATTCATTCGCGGCGAAAGCGCCGGCAGCGGATATGCCAGAGCGCCTTCCACGGTTTTCGGGAAAAGTCATGGGTGGCTGCTTTCCGAACCTTCTGAATCCGAGGCGGCTTATACGCTGAAGCATTTTTACCGGGCCATTCAATTGACCATGGATCAGCTCCAGGAGCTTCAATCCCGTGTTGCCGAGCGCCTGCCTGAAAGCGCATCCCTGATATTCACGGCGCATTTCATGATTCTCAAGGATGAGCGGTTCATTCAGGAGATTCTCCGGAATATCGAAAAAGGGGTGTCTCCGCCGGAGGCTGTCCGCGCGGTTGCCCGGCATTATATCGCCCTTTTCTCATCCAGTCCCTACATGTATCTGCGTGAGAAAGTCAACGACATGGAAGACTTGGCCGGGCGCATCCTGGCCAATTTCCAGCTTCGGGACATGGAGGCTCCGCTGCAGTGCAAAGGGCGTATCGTCATTGCACGGGAGCTGTATCCATCCGATATTCTCAAACTGGCTTCCGAGGAGGTTGCCGGGATCATACTGGTCAGCGGAGGCGTGACCTCGCATGTTGCGATCCTTGCCAGATCGATGCAGATCCCCCTGATTATTGCCGACCGGCCGGAGCTCCTGACACTTCCGGAAGAAACGCCCGTGCTGATGGATGCGGCCAGTTTATCCCTGGGCGGCAATATTTATGTGAATCCTTCCGAGAAAGTGATTCATCAGTTTGAAATCCGGAATCAGACAAGAGCGGCAACCTCTATGCTGGCGGATGCCATGACGCCCACGACCGAAACCCGGGACGGCCAGCAGATACATCTGATGGCCAATATCAATCTGCTGAGTGAGTTGACCCTTGCCAGGGATCTCAAGGCCGAAGGCGTCGGGCTGTACCGGTCCGAATTTCCGTTTCTGATCCGCAACAGCTTTCCTTCGGAACAGGAACAATACCCGATTTATAAAAGCCTGTTTGACGGGATGCCGGATAAGACCGTCACCATCCGCACCCTGGATATCGGCGGGGACAAGATACTGGCCTATTCGGACGCTGCCGGTGAATCCAATCCGGAGCTGGGACTGCGATCGATCCGGTTTTCTCTGAGAAATCCGGATATTTTTGAACAGCAGATCAAGGCCATATTGCGCGCCGGCGCAGATGCGAAACGCCCCCGCATCATGTTTCCCATGATATCCTCCGTGGATGAATTCCGGACGGCCCGCCGTCTGGTGAAAGACTGCAGGGATGACCTGCATCGGCAGGGCCTGTCTCACCATCCGGCGCCCGAGATCGGCATGATGATCGAACTGCCGGCTGTTCTGGAAATTATGGATACGCTGGCTGTCGAAGCTGATTTTTTTTCCATCGGAACCAACGATTTTGTGCAGTATATGCTGGCGGTTGACCGCACCAATGAAAAAGTTGCCGAATACTATCAGCCCTGGCATCCGTCTGTGCTCAGAAGCCTTGCCAGGATTGTCGGCGCCGTCATTCAGCAGAACAAGGAGGTTTCGATCTGCGGTGAAATGGCGCATGAGCCTGAATATATCCCCTTTTTTTTGGGAATCGGCGTACGAACCCTCAGCGCCGACCCGCAGTTTCTGCCCCGGGTTCAACAGATGATCCGGGGGCTGAGTCTTGCGGATGCCGTGGCATATGCGCAAATGCTCCTGTCGGAATCTACCCTGGATGGGACGCGCGAGATCATGGACAGATATCTGGTTTTTTAAATCTTTTCGACACAAGGCTCTTTATGTCACCGCTGCCTGATACGCATTTTATTTTTTTGGATAAACAGGGAAAACGCTGGCCCAAGCTTCGTCTTTTCATTTTGCTTTCCGGCGTTATCCTTTTCCTGTGTTCCGTGTTTTTTGTGCAGTCCCTTTTTGTCATGACAAAGCTTCAACTGCCGCCATCCGTTCAGCAATTGAAAGAAAGGCTCAGGGTGCTTCAAAAAAAGGAAACGCTGCTGCAGGCATTGTCGCCCAAGCCGTTGTGGCTGGAATTTACCCGGGTCGTGAAAACCGGCCCCAATAAAGCGATTGTTTCTTCCAAGGCCTTGCCGGCAAAAAATTCCCACCGGAAAATTCGTCTGGGGTTTTATGCGCAGTGGGATCCCAACAGCAGCCTGTCGTTCCGGGCGCATGCGGATCAATTGACCCATGTCTGCCCCGAATGGCTGACGATGGTAGACGGAAACGGAACCCTAGCTGTAAAACCGGACCCCGATATTCAGGCACTGGCCCGCCAAAAAGGCATCATTTTACTGCCGCTGCTAAGCAATCTCATCCGAGATACCTGGCAGCCGGAAGCGGTAGAAGGCGTTGCAAACGGCCCTGATGACAGACAAAACCGCTTTATTTCAGATCTGGTCGTTCAACTGGAAAAGGTCGAGGCCGGCGGTGTCGTCATTGACTGGGGTCAGGTGGATCCCACCTACCGGCAAAACATCACCCGGCTGATTCAGAATATTGCTGCCGCACTTCATGCCAGACACATGGAAATCTGGCTGCGTGTTCCGATGGGGCGTGAACTCAAGCTCTATGATCTGGATGCGCTTTCCGCGGACGTGGATCACTTCATCGCTTCCCTTCATGATGAAAATTCCGAATCAGACCCGCCGGGGCCCATTGCATCCCAGAACTGGTTTGAAGGCTGGCTCAATGCCGTAATCGCCTATGGAAAACCCTCTCAGTGGATTGTGGAATTGGGGGCATACGGATATGACTGGACAAACGGAGAGAAAAAGGCGGAAACCGTCAGTTTTGCAGACGTCATGACCCGTGCGGGCCGGTCCGGACTTCAGACCAATGAGGTCAAGGCTCCGGTGTACAACCCCAGTTTTTCCTATACGGACTCAGGCACGGAGCATACGGTATGGTTTCTGGATGTCGCGACATTTGCCAATCAATTTAAAACAGCCCGGAGTCTGAATGTCGGGGGAATCGCCATTTATCAATTGGGATCGGAAGATCCGGCCATCTGGACGGCGCTTCGCATCAAACCGTTTGAACTGACGGACGATACACTGGAAAAAATCAGCGCGCTGAAAGCCGGCGGCGCCACCCATGTCGGCAAGGGAGAGTTTTTGACCATCGAAGATACCCGTTCGAGCGGAATGAGACATCTTAAACTGGACCCTGCGGGCAGGGTTACGGAAACTTACGAGAAGTTCCCCAGCTATCTGACGGTCAGCCATCAGGGAAATGGAAGGGATGATGAAGTCGCCATCAGTTTTGATGATGGTCCGGATTCGGAGTGGACGCCTCAGCTCCTGGATATTCTCAAAGCCAGAGGCGTAAAGGCATCGTTTTTTATGGTGGGTTCCAAAATGGAGGAATATCCAGGACTTGTCCGGCGCATTGTTGAAGAAGGACATGAAATCGGAGTTCATACCTATACCCATCCCGATTTGTCGCTGATTTCAGAAGAGCGCGTGAAGCTCGAGCTGAATGCCACGCAGCGGCTGATCGAAACCCTGACAGGCAGATCCACCATCTTGTTTCGCCCGCCCTACAGCGCAGACTCCCGACCCACCAGTCTTTCGGAAATTCTGCCGCTGAAGATGGCGCAGGATATGGGATATCTGACCGTAACAGAGGATATTGATCCGGAAGACTGGGCCCAGCCCGGAATTGATCAGATTCTGGAAAGGGTCAAGCATTTCCGGCAGATGGACGGCAATATCGTACTCCTCCATGATGCCGGCGGAGATCGCAGCCAGACGGTTGAGGCGCTTCCGCTGATTCTGGATTATTTTGAAAACCGGGGGGACCGGATCGTTTCATTGACCCGGCTTCTGGGAGAATCTCCGGAAATCGTGATGCCGCATATTCAAAAGGGGCTGATACCGGTTACCCGAATGGTCAGCGGAAGCGGTTTCCGGATTCTTCATGCGGGAACAATGTTTTTATGGGCGTTTATGATTGTCGCCACCCTGCTGGTTGTTCTGCGCACCCTTGCGGTTACGGTTTTGGCGCTGGTTCATCAGCGCCGGGCGGCCGGACGGTCAACCTCCGGTTTCAGTCCCTCCCTCAGTGTTTTGATCGCCGCTTACAACGAGGAAAAGGTGATTGAAAAAACGCTGCAATCCGTATTGAACACAACCTATTCGGGAAGTATTTCAGTCTGGGTTGTTGATGACGGCTCCGCGGATAAAACCGCCCGGGTCGTGGAAGTTTTTTCCCGAAACGATCGCCGGGTCCACCTGATTCGCCAGACCAACCAGGGAAAAGCCCTGGCGCTTCGAAACGGGCTGGCTTCGATTACGGATGACATCGTGGTCATGCTGGATGCCGACACCCGGTTTCACCCGGAAACCCTGATGCGACTGGTTCAGCCGCTACAGGACAAAAATGTGGCCGCCGTATCCGGGCATGCCAAGGTTGGCAATCTTCGAAAATTTATTACCCGCTGTCAGGCTCTGGAATACATCTGCGGATTCAATCTGGACCGACGGGCCTATCACCACCTCAACTGCATCACGGTTGTTCCGGGAGCGGTCAGTGCGGTTCGAAAACATGCCGTGCTTCAGGTAGGCGGCATCAGCACCGATACGCTGGCGGAGGATACGGATTTAACCTTGAGTCTGCACCGGGAAGGATTCCGGATTGCTTATGTCCCGGATGCCCTGGCGTTTACCGAAGCCCCCGAAACCATCGCCACTCTGGCCAAACAGCGCTTTCGCTGGGCTTTTGGAACCATTCAGTGCCTATGGAAGCACCGGGACATGGTCTTGAATCCCCGCTTCAAGGCATTGGGATGTTTCAGCCTACCCGGCATCTGGTTTTTTCAGGTGCTTCTGGTGGCGATTGCACCGGTGATTGATGCGTTGGTCATCGGTTCATTGCTTCTTGGAAAGAGCAGTCCGTCGCTTTATGCTTATTTCGGCATTTTTCTCCTGATGGATTTCCTTCTGGCGGCATTGGCCTGCCTGATGGAACACGAACCCATTCGCCGGGCCTGGCTGATCCTTCCCATGCGGTTTGTTTACAGGCCGATGCTGAGCTGGGTGATATGGAAAGCGCTGATTAAGGCTGCAAAGGGCGCCCTGGTGAATTGGGGAAAACTCGAACGAACCGCATCCGTAACCTGATGTTTTATATAGGCCGCCCCATGCTTTATCTGACATCTGTTTTAAAACACAAGCTGGATTCCAGATGGATATCTTCGGCAACACTTTTTGTTCTTTTGATCGGCGTCTCTATCTGTTCAAATCAAACACGTGTTTGTGCGGCAGAAAAGCAGGCGCCAACCGTTCAGGAATTGGCTGTTCCGGAAAAAGGCGCTTACACCGGCGCTTATGTGGATTTTGGTGAGGGAGAAGACGACGTGACGCTGGAAGCCATCGAAGGTTTTGAAAAAATGGTGGGCAAACACCAGGCCATTATCGCGCTTGGCAATTTCTGGGGTGAACAGCAATTCCCCGCAAAAAACGTTCATATCGTTACCAGCTACGGCGCAGTTCCCCTTCTTTACTGGTCCCCATGGGATAAGCCCTATACGGAAAGCGCCCTTCCGGACCGCTTTAATCTCTATAACATCCTCGGCGGGATGTGGGATGCCTATATCGACAAATGGGCCGATGACGCCAGGAATTTTGGCAAGCCCCTGCTGGTCGCCTGGGGGATTGAAATGAATGGGACCTGGTTCCCCTGGGCCGGATATTATTATGGCGGCGGACAAAGCGATACCGTAAAACAGCCTCCGGACTATCTGGGTCCCAAGATTTTCAAACAAGCCTACCGGTATGTGGTGGATCGGGTTCGTGCAAAAGGAGCCCGCAATATTCAGTGGGTCTTTCATCTGAACAACTACTCCCATCCGGCTGCGGACTGGAACCGCTTTGCCGCTTATTACCCGGGTTCAAATTATGTGGACTGGCTTGGGCTGAGCGTATATGGCAAGCTTGATAAATTCATGGGCTGGGGTTCGTTTGTTGACGTTTGCAATAAGGCCTATCTGGAAGTCTGCAAGGTTGACCCTTCCAAACCGCTGATGGCCGCGGAATGGGGCGTGGGTGAATTTCCGGATTCCGGAAACAAAGCGGAATGGTTCAGGAAGGCTTTTTCAGATTTTAAGGAACGGTTTCCGCGAATCAAGGCAGCGGTTTACTGGCACGAGCGGTGGCAGAATTCTGATGAATCCTACAGCAACCTTCGGGTGAACTCTTCACCCGAAGCCCTCGGCGCTTTTCGTGAAGGCATGGAAGACACCTACTGGATCGGCAAACCCCGTTATCAAATCAAAGGATCAGGCAAGCCGTGAAACAAGTCCTCCGCTGCGGCCGCTTCAAGGGGGGCGTCTGCTTATTCACAATATAATAAATGATTTATGAGTGCTATTCGGTTTCAGTGAATTTGACAGTTTCTTTGACAGTGTACTGTGGTTTGGAGTTCAGACTGAGATACATTCGTCCCATATACTCGCCAATCAGGCCGATGGACGCCAGAACCGACCCTCCGATGATCAGATTAATCAGAACCAGCGTCAGCCAGCCTTCAACCGCATGGTCGGTTAAAAAGTATTCAAGCAAATAAAACAAAGCCAGCCCAAAACCGATGGAGGCGACCAAAAACCCCAGCAGCGAAGCAATTCTCAAGGGATAAACGGAAAAGCTGGTTGCCAGTTTAAAAAAAACGGACATCGATCGAAAAAGATTGAAATTACCCTTCCCCTGGTACCGCTCATGATGCTCGATGATTATCTGCGTGACGTTGTTGGTTATTTGAAGCAACAATCCCTGAACATAAGGATAGGGACCTTTGTATTTCAATACTTCTTCCACCACTTCTTTTCTGATGATTTGAAAGGGGGAAAGGTAAATATGCTTTGGTTTGTCGATTAAAACATCTGCGATTTTTCCATTGAACCAGCTGCCCACGTTTTTCCACAAGGCCTGATTCTTCTTTAAAAAATTCGCATAACAAACGTCATACCCTGTCCGGCAGGCATCATACAGTTTGATGATATCATAAGGAGAATGCTGAATGTCATCATCCATGATCACCGTATAATCGCCCGTGGCATACGAGAGCCCGGCCATGATGGCATTGTCCTGTCCGCTGTTCTTCCGCAAATTCACACCGGTGACATGACGATTTTGCCGGCATAATTGAACAATAATCTCCCAGCTTCCATCCTTGCTTCCATCGTTGACCAATATCAGTTCATAGCTCATTTCCGCCAACGCATCATGAACCTGCCTGGCCAGTTCAATTAAATTGTCCTGGCTGTTATAAACCGGAATGACGATGCTGATGTCTTTCATTAATTATTATTAACATATCCTTTTTTTCTGAAACAATCTCGTAAGTGAAATTGTATGTTTCTTGAGAATAATTCAGCATTTCAATCAACGAGTCATGCTCAAAACGAAAGGTCTCGGCGCCATTTCTTACGGCAGAGGCCCTGGCGCCGATTTTTCCGATGAAATTTTTGGCTGAAGTGATATTTCTGACGGGTTCAGAGAGAATAATCCTGGATGCGCACGAAGTCATCAACTGCCAGAGATGATGCAAGTTCTCATTGAAATGGTATAAAGAGCCGGCAAATATCAGAACATCCGCCCGGGGTAGTTTTTTCAAAGACAGAATATCAGCGTGAATGGCATGATGACCGCGTTTCAAGGCATAATTGACGAATACTTCATTAATGTCGTAGCCGGTCCACTGCCTGAAGCTTTTTTTGCAGTATTCTGCAATGTAAATATCCCCGAAGCACAATTCGATAATCCGGTGATCCTCGGGAGCCATGATGTGGATGATGTCTTGGAATCGCCGGCGATATCGGCCCAAATACAAAACACTCATGATCAAGCGGTAAATCCAGATTCTTTTATAAATCCAACTGACTGATTTTTTCACTTTAAAACCCGGATATGATGTATAAATCTCCCGTTGCGCACCTGACTCAGCGTTATGCTGATGTATCGCATAGCGCCGGTGGTGTCAAACGAAGTTTGACGGCTTCGTAAAAAATCCGGATGCTGCGTTGCGCTGCGTCCTTCGTCGTTACGGCGTACCCAAAAGTACGCCTCACTCCTCAGGACTTGCGCGCCTTGCCTGCGGACTTTTTACGAAGCCGTTAGAATTTTGACTTTTTGCGAGACCATCAAGTTTTATTCTTTCCTGTTTTCATCCTCCGATCAACGCCTGACAACGAGAGGGCCGGAACCGGTTGGCTCCAGGGTAAAAAAGAAGTTGTCATATTGCAAGCCTATGTATAAAATTATTTCCTGCCATGGCTTGAAACAAGTTGGCCGTCTTTCATCATTTTTGCTGGACTGAGGTGGTATTGGAAAATCGTTTTCATCTGAAAGTGGTTCATAGCATCGGCGCTGTTATCGCCTATGCACTTTTTTCTGCGTTTCTTCTGGTTCCCGGCGACGACATTATCGGAAGCGCCTATTATATTATTGGATCGGCGGGCATGTTCCTGAGCATGCTCTGGATCATGAAACACTGGCCTGGAAAGCAGATGCTTGCCGCCGTTCTGTTGCTGGCGCTTATTGTAAGGGTGGTTGCAATTTTCCAGTTTCCTGAGAACAGCGATATCAACCGTTATGTCTGGGAAGGAGAAGTCCAGCTCGCAGGGTTCAACCCGTATCTGCTTGCTCCGGAAGCCGAAGCCCTGAAACAACTCAGGAATGAAAACTGGCAGGACATCAATTTTAAAAATATCCCTGCAATTTACTGGCCTTTTGCGCAGATGCTGTTTAAGGCAGGCGCTGCGATATCGCCAACCTTCTGGTTTTTTAAAACAATCCTTGTTCTCTTTGATCTGGGTACGATTTTCCTGCTGCTGCTTATGATACGTCCATTTTCTTCAGATTTCAGGGAAATCGTCCTGTATGCGCTGAACCCCCTGACGATCATTACTGTGGCAGGGGAAGGCCATCTCGAAAGCATCCTGGTTTTCTGGATCATACTGTCCCTTTATGGGTGCAGACAGAAGAAGCCATGGCTGATGTACCCGGCGCTCGGGCTTGCCGCCATGACAAAACTGACGCCTGTCATCTTTCTGCCCCTGCTTGTTGAGCGCGACAATTTTGAATACTTTCCCCTTTTTCTGCTTCCATTTGTGCTGATGCTGCCTTATGTTGTTCCGGGAATCAATTTTTTATCCAGTTTCAATATTTTCATTTCCGATTTTCACTTCAATGGCCTGTTCAATTATGTCAGCCAGGTCATCATCGGAGAATTGCCTTCAACCTGGATTGCCATGTTTTGTGCGGCAGGACTCTCGGGATTTGTATTTTTTCTGACTCCGGACAGGCTCCGGTCTGTTTTCCTGTTGTCCGCCTTTTTATTGATTTTTACCCCGACATTTCACACCTGGTATCTGCTGCTGATCACTCCATTTCTGGTATTGTATCGTCCCACTCCCTGGATCATTCTTCATGCGACGATTCTGCCTCTGGTTTTCTTTTTTCACCCCTGGGCCACACACTCTTTATGGCACAGCAAACCATTTCTTCAAGGAATTGAATTTTTGCCCTTTATCGCTGCCGGGGTCTGGTGTTTCTGGAAAAACCGCCAGTATTGGCCGGCCCGGTTTCCCCCGGCTCGAAGTGTGTCCGTAATCATAACGACGGACAATGACGCACGGGATATTTCCGGGTGCATCCACTCCATAGACAACCGGGACTGTCCGGTTGAAATTCTCGTTGTTGATGACGGATCCATGGATGGCATTCCGGATATCGCTGAAACGTTTCCGGATGTAACGTATCTCTCAGCAGCACCGGGAATGGGGATCGTAAACGGCATCCGCGCCGCTCAAAACGACGTTGTTGTTCAGCTTCACGCAGATTCCATGCTTTTGCCGGGTGCGCTTTCCCGCATGCTGAGAGCGCTTCAGGAAAACGACAGCGCTGTCGGCGGATGCCTTGGGACCGCCGTTGATGGGTCGCGGCCAGGAGCGTATTTAAAATGGCTTGCACCGGCGTTAAAACGGTTGCGGTTCCTTGCTACCGGCATTTCTTTCGGAGATCAGGCCAAGTTCTTCAGAAGGGAGGCGTTGCAGGCGCAGAATAGTTTTCCTGCAATCAAGCCGATGGAGGATATCGAGCTGTCGCTCCGCATGAAAGAAACCGGGGCGCTTATCTTTGTCCCCGGCGGTGTGACCGTCGCTTCCCTAAGGCCAAAGCCGGTCTGGAATTGGACTGATTTCATGAAAGCGCTTTATGGAATGATCCGCTACTTGACGCTGAGGCGGTTGGGGTTGGCGAAATAAAAAGACAGGCCAGCACGAATTCATTCTGCAAGTTTTTCAGAAGCAAGCGTGAAAGCCCGGACAGGGCCTTCGCGCTTGCGCTGGATTCTCTGCTGGTTACCAGTTGAATACCTGATCCAGATCTTCGTCTTTGACCTGGAATGTGACGTTGTGCGGAGCCAGGGATTCTTTCTTGAAATATTCCGGAAGCCGGTCGTCCTTGCTGGTGAAGCCGGCCCTGGCATTAAAATCCCTTTCGTTTGTCAAAATGGATTTGCCCAGAGCGACCACGTCATCACCGGTAAGGTTCTGGCCGGTAAAGGCGCTGAGGATATCCACCAGCGACTGAAACGTCTCCGGCTGATCCAGAATGGCAAAGGCGATAAACAGGCACATGCCGGAGGCATCGATGGCCGCGGTGGCGATCTGAAGGTTCCGGGACAGTTCAATCTGGCCTTCGGGTTTCAAAGCATTGACATTTCCTCCCACGCCCAGGACATTTGCCGTTACTGCGTACCCTGCGGTATGATCCGCGCCCATGGTGGTGGTTGCATAAGTTACGCCCATTCCCTGGACGGCCCGGGGGTCATACGCCGGCATGGACTGGTTTTTAACCACCGGCACCCGTTCGATGCCGAAAACCTTTCCGGTCAGGCCGGCGCCGTTTCCCAGAATACGCCCCAGATGACTGCCCTTTCCCACTTCCTTGATCAGGTTGATGGCGGCTTGGGCATCTCCGAATTTTGCAATCCCGGCATCCATGGCAACAGCAATCGTCGCCCCCATCTCGATGGTATCAATGCCGAAGTCATCATCCAGGCGATCCATCAAGGCGATGGCGTCAATGTCGTCGATGCCGCAATTGCCGCCATGCGCCCAGACGGTTTCATATTCCGGCTGCTTGGTCAGAAACTTTCCATCCTTATCTACAAAAGTTCCGGAGCAGCGGATCACGCAGCCTTTATGGCAGCCGTGAGTGGGGTTGGCGCCCCTGGCTTTTTCAAGTTCAGCCAGGGCTTCCCCGCTGATTTTGGCGGCTCCGGCAAATTGACCTTCCTTGAAATTATGCGTCGGATAGCCGCCGGCTTCATTGATCACGTTGGTGAGAACATTGGTGCCGTAGGTCGGAAGGCCTTCTCCGGTAACCGGATGCTTGCGCAGACCCTGAACAAAATTTTTGTTGGCCTCCTTGAATTTTTCAGGATCTTTCGGGCTGCGCATGGGCATTTCCGAATCGTCCAGAACAATGGCCTTGACCTGTTTGGAGCCCATGACTGCGCCGACGCCGCCGCGTCCGGCATGGCGGGTGGGCCGCTGTTCCATGTCCGTAATTGCAACCGTTGCCGAGGCCATTTTCATCTCTCCGGCTGGTCCGATGGAGATGCAGGCCACCTTGTCTCCGTATTCGGCCTTAATCTTATCCACCAACGCATAATTGCCAAGCATTTTCAAGCTGTTATCGGCAGTTATCTTCACCCCGTCCTTGTTGATGAAGATTTTGTACAGTGTATCATCCTTGGGTTTTCCTTCCAGAATGATGGCGGCATAGCCTAGCCTGGCCAGCACCTGAGCTCCCTGGCCCCCGGAATTGGCCTCCTTGATCCCGCCGGTCAGGGGGCTTTTGCAACCGACAGAGAGCCGTCCGGACATGGCGGCTGCGGAACCGCTCAGCATTCCCGGTGCTATCACCAGCTTGTTGTCTTCACCCAGAGGGTGACACAGGGGAGGCACTTCTTTGGAGACAACTGCGGATGTCATGGCGCGACCGCCCAGACCGGCATAGTCTCCCGTGGGCTCAATCCGGATTGCCGGGCCATTTTCTGCGCTCATGTTGATCCTGAGAATTTGATCCATGGATAATCCTCCTTTCATTGATTTTCATGCTTCGTTATGTTTAAAAAAACAGAATGTATTGCATAAATAAATGTTTAGGACCGGCTGTAGATACGTATCATCGTTCAGCCGGTCTTTTAAATAAAACGGAAATGGGTAACCGGATCACGCCGTCAGCATAATCTGAATGACAAAACTATCCGTTTTTCCGCTCAAACGTGATCATGAAATCCGCCAGAGTCTGTACCGACGCCAGCGTCGTTGCATTATAGATGGATGCCCTGCATCCGCCGACCGAACGGTGTCCCTTCAGACCGCCGAAGTCAAGGGCCATCGCTTCCTGAACAAATTGTTTTTCAAGGTCTTCCGAAGGCAACCGGAAGGTCACATTCATCAGGGATCTGCTGGATGGATCGGCGGTGCCCTGATAAAAACGGCTTTTGTCCATCACATCATAAAGACAGCCTGCTTTTTTACGGTTGATGGCATCCATGGCTTCCAGGCCGCCAATGGTTTCTTCCAGCCATTTCATGACGAGCTGAATGGTATAGACCCCAAAACACGGCGGGGTGTTGTACATGGAATTTTTGGATGCATGGGTGGTGTATTTCAGCATCGTGGGGATGTTTTTTGGCGGCGTGCGTTTGAGCAGATCATCCCGGATGATGACCACACAGACTCCGGCAGGCCCGATGTTTTTCTGGGCGCCGGCATAGACCAGGCCGAACGGTTTGACGTCAAATGGCCTGCTCATGAAGTCCGAAGACATGTCGGCGACCAGGGGGCTGCCTTGGGTGTCGGGGTAGGCCGCCCACTGCGTACCTTTAATGGTATTGTTGGAAGTGATATGAACATACGCAGCCTTCGGGCTGTAAGCAATTTTTTCCGGAATGTAGCAAAACCCCCGATCTTCAGATGAGGCCACAACCTTGATGTTTTTTCCCAGAAGCTGGGCCTCCTGAATGGCTTTTGTGGCCCAGGTGCCTGTGTTGACATAATCGGCGGAATCGCCATCCGCCAGGCAGTTCATCGGGATCATGGCAAACTGAAGACTGGCGCCGCCCTGAAGAAACAAAACCTGATAGGTGTCATCCAGCTTCAGCAATCTGCGGATTCTGGCGATGGCGTCGTTGATGACATCATCGAACCATTTGGACCGGTGGCTGACCTCGGTGATGGACATGCCGGATCCTTTGAAATCCAGAAACGATTCCTGGATTTCCTGCAAAACCGGCAAAGGAAGGGCCGCAGGCCCGGCGTTAAAGTTGTGAATACGTTTTTCGGACATGAGATTCCTCCAGAAATGGATAAAAAAATAACGGCATAAAGAGTACACCCCCTGATTTTTGCATCCATGCAATAAGGGGGGGAAAATCCAATTTATTATCAAATGTATATTTGAACTTTCGGCCGATAGATGTCAAATAGAATTTGAGACGGCCGGCAGGATGGCAGGATCAAATTTCATGGTTCATGGCCCTTTGTCGTAAGCCATTTGATCCCTCATAAAAGAAAATACAGGATGCGTCGACCATCGAAGCTGACAGCGGCAAACGAATTTACGAAATTGCAACGGCTAAACGATCCGGAATAAGGACTCGTCGAATTCGGGCTTGCCTTCATACCGGCTCATGAAAAATCCGGGAACCCGGTCCATGCTTTCAAACAGGCCAGGGTCCACTGCAATGCCTGCGCGATGAAGGGCCTTGACGATATCGGCCGTTTTGGGAGGGCAGCCCTTGACCGGAATCATTTCCTGAATGTCCGGATGATTCTTGTTGGCTTGGTACATGCATTTTCCCAGAAGGATGGTTTTCTTCATTCCCGGGGTAGGCTTCATGGCTTTGCCCGTCAGGATTTCAACTTCATCCCAGGGCTGGCCTTTCCAGGCATAGCGAATGGCCGAAAGCACCAGGCCGTTGACTCCGGAACAATAGGTACACATGGACAGATCGTATTTGCGGTAGGAAATCCCTTTGATGCCCATGTTGGCCAGCGGTACGGGCAAGGAATTCATGGGCGCATTCGAATAGTGAAAATCATATTCGTGGCGAGATGTCACCCCTGCCAGTGCCTCTCCTTTTATTAAAATCGTCGAAAGGTCCGCAGGAACACCTTTTCTGGCCGCGGCATGCGCCAGATGCGGCACGTCGCATGGCGAATGCCCCAGCGCGGATGCGCCCACCATGTCTGCGGCCAGCACATCGGATGAGGCGATCAGAATATTGCTTCGCCGCATTTTTCCGTCAAAGCCCGGGCCACGCTCGTTCGTGAAGATGCCGTCAATGAGGGTCAGCATGGGCGGCAGGGGGTCTGCCAGACGCGCCACCATGACGTTCAGATCCACCGCCGGATCCAGGCTGTGGCATTTTTTCCGGGACGCGATATCGATGGTTCCTTTCAGGTTTTTGATGCCCAGACTGACGACGGTCTGGTTGTGGGTTTTCATCACCGGAAGATTCACCACAAAATCACTTTCCAGGATCTCGGTGCTGTAGTTCAAGTAAATCCCATCCCCAAGGTCCTTTTTCTGAAACGGCCGGTCCCACAGATTTACAAAGTTGACGCCGTAACGCTGCTTCAGAGTCTCGTAGCCAAGGGTATGGAAGGCGTGGGCCGGCGTTTTGTCATCCTTGGGATCCATGACCACCATGCCTTCACCGATGGTGATGCGATCGACGCCTCTTTCCTTCAACAGAATCACCATGTCTTCCACCACGCGGGAGGTGGTAATAACGCCCCATTTGGGAAAGGGGGTGGCCCGGGTCCAGAAGACGATATTGGGCTTGATGAAAATGTTGGCGCCCCGTGGCAGATGATCCATACCGCAAGAAAGTTCAACAGCTTTTCGAACGGATTCCAGGGGTTTTTCATAGCGGACAATCGCAACACACGACTTCATCATCAACTTCTCCTTTATCTGAAATTCACAAAGAATAATGCAACCCAAAACATAGCGAACAAGGCATGCCGATTCCCGTCCTTACCCTAAGGGATTGATGAATGTGAGTCAATAATAAAACGAACAATGGTTCATTTTTCTTGACATTGTTTCATCTTGTGAGTATTTGAAGATAATGGGAATTCTCTATTTCATTCGACATGGTCAGGCCTCTTTCGGCCAAGAGAATTATGACCGGCTGTCGCCTGCGGGAATTCAGCAGGCGCGGATTCTCGGAGATTATCTGGCCGGCATCCGGTTTGTTTTTCATGAAGCCTATTGCGGCCAAATGGAGCGCCAGCAGCATACTGCCAGAGAAGTGATGGCCGGTTTCACATCTGCAGGAGTTGTCTTCCCGCCACCGGTGACGCAGGCGGCTTTTGATGAATACGATGCGTTTACGGTATGGAAGAATCAAACACAGAAAATGATTCAGGAAAAGGCGCTGCTGCCCGAGGACATCGCTCAGACGCGGACGGACAAACGGAAATTCCAGCAGTTATTCGAGCGGGTCATGATGCGCTGGATTTCCGGAAATCATAATGCTCCGGGAAATATTCGCTGGAAAGATTTTGCTGGCCGAGTTCTGGAAGGGATTACGACCCTGACTACCCGTCACGGTTCCAGCCAGCACATTGTCATTTTTACTTCGGGCGGGCCGATTTCGATCGCCATGCAGCTGGCGCTGGGCCTGTCGGATAGCAAAACCATGGAAATATCCTGGCAGGTCATGAACGCCTCTGTCAGCCGGTTTTATTTTAATTCCCGCGGGATTTTTCTGGCAGGATTTAACGATATCGCCCATCTTGCCTTGAAACAGAATGCTTCTTTGTTAACCTATCGATAAAAGAATTTTATCATACCGACTCTTCATCATTCAATAATCCAGCCGGGAGACAGCGAATGACTTTTACTGAATTTCAAAAAAAATACGACCTTTCCAGGCAGGACATCAGCCGAAAAACATATCTCGAAAATCGAAAAACCATTCACATTAAAAAAGAAGCCACTGCAGTAAAAAATCTGGACAACATTTATGGCGCTACCCTCAAGATCGCCAACAAAAAAGGCTTCCAGGCCATGACCATGCGGGATATGAGCCGTGAAACCGGCATGAGCATGGGCTCGCTCTATACGTATTTTACCAGCAAGGAAGAACTCCTGAAAACGCTTCAGGAGCAGCACCGCAGTTTTTTTGTACACATCCTTGAAGAACGCATTGTCGAACAAAATGAACCGGTTGCAAAACTGCGCGCAGCCATTCTCACCCATCTCTATCTCAGTGAAGCCATGCAGCCATGGTTTTATTTTTCCTTTATGGAGGCCAAAAACCTGTCCCGAACGGAAAAGGAAAAGGCCGTGGCCAGTGAACTGGCGACCGAAAATATGATCAGAGATGTTCTGGTACAGGGACAACAGGAAGGCGTTTTTTGTCCGCATGACCCGCAGTTGGGGGCGGGCATCATCAAGGGCATGCTTCAGGACTGGTATCTCAAGCGCAGCAAGCACGCCAGAAGAGAGGTTTCAGTCGACCAGTATGCGGCGTATCTTCAGAAATTCATTGAGGCGTTTTTTTTAAAGGAAATCGAAAGCCGGGACCCAGGAGTCACTGGCCATGCTCACGGGTCTTGAGAAATTCAATATCCGGCCACTGCTCCATCTCGTATCCCAGGCTCCATTCGCTTCTGGCAAGATATGCCAGATGACCTTCGGCGTCGCTGGCAAGTTGCGCCAGATTTTCTCTTTCAAAAACAGCCAGCCGGTTTTTGTCCGCACAGTAAATCCAGCGGGCGGTCGAATATTCAACAGACTCATACACGGCATCGACCCCGTATTCATCCTTTAACCGGGCCATGGTCACATCGAACTGAAGCATGCCGACTGCGCCCAGAATGTAACTGTTGTCCAGTCTGGGGCGAAAGACCTGAACCGCACCTTCTTCGGCCAATTGATAAAGACCTTTGGTCAGTTGCTTGGTTTTGAGGGGATTTTTCAGGCGCACCCTTCGAAAATGTTCCGGAGCGAAATTGGGAATGCCGGTAAATTTTAGCGGCTCTTTGATCGTAAACGTATCGCCGACTTTTATGGTGCCATGATTGTGAATGCCGATAATATCCCCGGGGTAAGCCTCTTCGACATGGGCTCTGTCCTGAGCCATGAAGATGGTGGCATTGGACAGGGCCAGTTCTTTTCCGATCCGGTGATGAAGCACCTTCATCCCCCGCGTGAACTTCCCGGAGCAGATTCTTAAAAAAGCAATCCGGTCCCGATGGGCCGGGTCCATGTTGGCCTGGATTTTAAACACAAAGCCTGAAAAGTCGGCTTCATCCGGATGGACTTCCCGCGTTGTCGTCTGTCTGGGCCGGGGGCTGGGAGCCATTTCGACAAAGGATTCGAGCAGTTCCTGAACCCCGAAATTATTGACGGCGCTGCCGAAAAAAACCGGGCTCTGGTTTCCCTTGAGATACTCGGACGGATCAAACGGGTTGGCCGCTCCCACCAGAAGGTCGATGTCCTCGCGCAGTTCATTGGCCTGTTCCCCGAGCAGCGCATCCAGTCGGGGATCCAGAATGTCTTCGATGACGATTCCGTCCTGCTGGCGGATTTCCCTTCCCGGTGTGAACAGATGAAGCGACTTACTGTAAAGGTTATAGACGCCTTTAAACCGCTTTCCGGAGCCCACGGGCCAGGAAAGCGGCGTGCATTCGATTTGAAGCCGGTTCTCGATATCTTCCAGGAGGTCGAGAGGGGCCATACCTTCCCGGTCCATCTTGTTGATAAATGTAATGATCGGGGTATTTCGCATGCGGCAGACCGCCATCAGCTTTTCCGTCTGAGCCTCAACCCCCTTGGCGCTGTCGATGACCATGAGCGCGCTGTCGACTGCCGTGAGCACTCTATAGGTATCTTCGGAAAAATCCTGGTGCCCGGGCGTGTCCAGCAGATTGATTTCATAATCCCGGTAGTTGAATTTCATGACCGATGTGGTAACGGAAATACCCCGTTCTTTTTCAACGGACATCCAGTCACTGGTGGCATGCCTGGCGGCTTTTCTGGCCTTGACAGCTCCGGCCAGTTGAATGGCGCCGCCGAACAGGAGGAGTTTTTCGGTTAACGTGGTTTTTCCGGCATCGGGGTGGCTGATGATGCCGAAGGTTCTGCGCCGGTTTATTTCATCTGTATAAGTGCTCTGCATCGTATGAACCTCAACACCCGTTCCATGGCGAATAAAAACGGGAAAATATCAATTTATTGTCATGCTGGATATTGACAGATCAGGGGATTTCTTTGTAGATGATTAGAAGTCGGAAATTCCTGTTCATTCTTCGTCCGGAGGAATTCTTCTGAACGGCAATACATCTCCTGGATTTTCTGAACGTCATTATGATAGGGTGTATTCAACCATTTATCATAACCCATTCTTGACTGGATAGCAATAGATTATGGAAACACTGGCGCCGCAGACCTACGACAAGTACATCAAGGGAATCATGGATATCAGCCGGGCCATTACATCGGATCTTTATCAGGAAGACATTCTGAAACTGATTGTCATGGTAACCGCCAAGGTCACCGGCGTGGAAATCTGTTCGCTCTGGCTGATCGATGAAGGCACCGATCCCTTGAAAATCCGGCTGACAGCCACCCAGGCCATTGATCCGGATTATCTCAAGGACCGATCGCTGAGCATGAATGAAGGGATTGTGGGATATGTGGCCACGCATAAAAAGCCCCTGATCATCCCGAATGTTCTCGAGGAACCCCGCTTTAAAGAAAAAGACATGGCCAAACGCCTGGGCCTGGTATCCATGGTCAGCGTTCCGCTTCAGGTCAAGAATGAAAAAGTTATCGGTGTTCTCAATTGTTTTACTGCCGAGCCCCATCCGTTTTCCGAAACAGAGGTCAATCTGATCCAGACCGTTGCCAATCAGGCTGCGGTTGCCATCGTTAATACCGAATTGATGGTAAAAACCCGGGTGATTCAGGAGGAGCTGGAAACGCGAAAACTCGTTGAACGGGCAAAGGAGATTCTCATGCTGCGTCGGGGTAAAACCGGAGAACAGGCCTATCGCTGGATACAGAAGCGGAGCATGACCACTCGCAAATCCATGCGCAGCGTGGCTGAAGCTATTTTGCTCTCGGAAGAGCTGGATTAATCAACCGGCGACGTACAGACCCCTTCGCTTGCGCTGGATTTTTCCGGTTTTATGAAGCCGGTGCAGAATATTCCGGATTTTCTTTTCATCAAAATGCGTGATTTCAGATATTCCTGCATAGCCCAGGCCATCGACAGACCCCTTGATGGTTTTCAGGATGACTTCTGAAGCGTTCAACGCCTGGCCGGAACCGGACATCCGGGTGTTGCCGGCGGCGGCTTTTGAACTCCCGGAACGTCTGGTTTTTCCGCAGACGGCATGCTTTTTGATGGTTTTTTCAAGCTGATCCAGCCGGTTCAAAATCCTTTGAATATCCTGTCGGGTGGGTATTTCAAAGCGAATCATGAAAAATTTTATCATCGCATCAAAACTTACCGATTTTCCACTTCGTTTAGCCATATTTATTCCTGAATGACAGTGACAGGTTAATCATGATCGAATCACGTAAAGAGATATTATTGTTTTTTTGGTTATTTTATATTATTTATTGTAAATGGATTTTAGAATATTTCAATAAAAATCCGGCGATACAGTTAATTTCTCTTTGCAGGAAGACTAAAATGGAAGATAACAGAACGCCCATTATCGTGGGCAGTGATCATGCGGCCTACAATCTGAAGGAATACCTGAAAGCGCTTATAATACAAAAAGGTATTGAAATCCGGGATGTTGGCGCACACAGCACCGAAGCGGCCGATTATCCGGATTTTGGAATTCAGGTGGCCGGCGCTGTTTCATCCGGTGAATATTCTCGGGGCATTCTGCTTTGCGGAACCGGACTGGGAATGTCCATGGTGGCCAATAAATTTCCACATGTCCGGGCGGCCCTGTGCAACGACCTGTTCTCCGCCATCATGAGCAGGCGCCACAACAACGCCAATATTCTGGTCATGGGAGGGCGGGTCATCGGGGATGTTCTGGCAAGGGAAATCGTTACTGTGTGGCTGGAAACGCCTTTTGAAGGCGGAAGGCATCAGCGGCGGCTTGACAAATTTGAGAACATGGGATGTCCGGCTCACGCCAGTCATGACGATTGTTGCCAATAACCTATAAGAAGTGAAAGGTGAATGACTTCACTTTTCACCCTTCACATTTCACAGAGGGGCCACTTGATCTTATCCACCATCGAACGCATTGACCCGGAAATTGCAAGGGTGATTGCCAAGGAGTATGAAAGACAGGAGAATACGCTGGAGCTGATTGCTTCGGAAAATATTGCCAGTCAGGCTGTTATGGATGCCCAGGGAAGTGTATTGACCAATAAATATGCCGAAGGGTATCCGAACAAGCGGTATTACGGGGGATGCGAATGGGTTGATGTGGCCGAAATCCTGGCCATTGAAAGGGCCAACCAGCTCTTTCATTCCACCTACGCCAATGTTCAGCCCCACTCGGGTTCTCAGGCCAATATGGCCGCATATTTTGCATTTCTCAATCCCGGAGACACCCTTCTGGGCATGAACCTTTCCCATGGGGGACATCTGACGCATGGAAGTCCGGTCAGTTTTTCAGGCAGGCTCTACAAGACGGCCCACTACGGGGTTGATCCCCGGACCGGATGCATTGATTATGATGCGGTTGAAGACATCGCCAAAAAAGTCAACCCCAATATGATTATCGCGGGCGCCAGCGCCTATGCCCGAACCCTTGACTTTGAGGCGTTTGCCCGCATCGCCAGATCTGTCGGCGCCTATTTGATGGTGGATATGGCGCATATCGCGGGTCTTGTCGCCGCCGGCCTGCATCCTTCTCCTGTCCCCCATGCCGATGTCGTTACCTCGACGACCCATAAAACCCTCAGGGGTCCCCGCGGCGGTTTGATTGTATCGGCAACACCCTGCAGCGACAAACTGAACCGTCAGGTTTTTCCCGGCATCCAGGGTGGCCCGCTCATGCATGTCATTGCTGCAAAAGCCGTTGCCTTCAAGCAGGCCCTGACGGATGAATTCAGGGCCTATCAACAGAACACGCTGGCCAATGCCAAAACCCTTTCCGCCAGCCTGATGGAGCATGGGGTCAAACTGGTATCGAACGGCACGGACAACCACATGATGCTCGTGGACTTGACCAGTCTGGATATCACCGGCAAAGACGCCGAAAGCGCTCTGGGACGATCCGGAATTACGGTCAACAAGAATTCGATACCATTCGAAACCCGAAGCCCGCAGGTGACCAGCGGAATCCGCATCGGAACCCCTGCCGTGACCACCCGGGGCATGAACGCACCGGAAATGGTGATGATTGCCGAAATGATCGTTTCGGTGCTGAAAAACCCATTCGGGGAAACGGTCATTGCACAGACACGAAAAAAGGTTCATGATCTTTGCCGGGCATTCCCGGTTTATCATGGTCAAAGCTGAGGTTCAGATCAGTTGCCTTGCGGCTGTAACGATGCGACGATTTTCTGAAAAAATTGGACAGGAAATACATGCAAGACAGGGACCGACTCATGGTTCTTTCTGAAAAAAACGGCGTCAGCCGGCCTTCATGGGAAACCTATTTCATGGATATTGCCAGACTGGTCGCCAGCCGTTCCACATGCCTGAGGCGTTCCGTGGGTGCTGTTATTGTCAAGGACAAACGCATTCTCTCGACAGGCTACAACGGAGCGCCATCGGGTTTGGCTCACTGCCTGGATATCGGATGCCTCCGGGAAAAACTGAAGGTGGCCTCGGGCCAGAGACACGAATTGTGCCGGGGAATTCATGCGGAACAGAATGCCATCATTCAGGCGGCCTATCATGGTTTTTCCATTAAAACCGCTGTGTTGTATTGTACAAATCTTCCCTGCTCCATCTGCACCAAGATGATCATCAATGCGGGGATTTGCCGGATATACTATCAGGAAGGCTATGCAGACGAACTGTCGTTAACGATGCTCGGCGAGGCCGGTGTTGAGGTCATTCAGACAGTGTGAAACCGGATTGGGTTGCGTTGCCGACAAAGAATGGGCCTTGTCGCATATGGGGGAGTAAACTGAATGAAATGTCCGTTTTGCACTGATACGGAAAATAAAGTCATTGACTCCAGATTGAGCAAGGAAGGGTATGTGATTCGACGGCGAAGGGAATGCCTGGCATGCAACCGGCGTTTTACAACCTATGAACGGATTGAAGAAATCCCCTTGATGATCATCAAGAAAGACGGCAGGCGGGAAGAATTCAACCGGGATAAAATCCGAAGCGGCATTACCAAGGCCTGCGAAAAACGCAATGTCAGCATGAACAGTATCGAGGACTTTCTGGATGAACTGGAACAGGAGCTTCGTGAAACCGGCAAGAAGGAGATTTCATCCTCGGTCGTGGGAGAACGGGTGATAAACCGCCTGCATGACCTGGACGAGATCGCCTATGTCCGGTTTGCCTCTGTCTACAGGGAATTTAAAGATGTGAACGATTTTGTGCAGGAACTGAAGCTGATGCTGGAAAATAACCGGCCGTGAAGGACCCCGGCGAATACATGCGGATCGCCCTTGAACTGGCTGCAAAAGGGGCGGGATATACCTCTCCCAACCCGATGGTCGGGGCTGTCGTTGTGGATACTGACGGCAGGATCGTCGGAAAGGGATACCATCGTTCGGTTGGCGGGCCCCATGCTGAAGTGCATGCCATTGATGATGCGGGGCCGGCAGCAAGGGGGGCGACCCTTTTTGTTACCCTTGAACCCTGCAACCATGTCGGGCGAACACCGCCCTGTACGCAAAAGATCCTGGATGCGGGAATTTCTCATGTCGTGGTTGCGATGCGAGACCCCAATCCCGAGGTCAAGGGCGGCGGCAATGCACATCTGACTTCAAGAGGCATTCGGGTTACGGTGGGCGTTTGTGAAGAACAGGCCAGGCGGCAGAATGAATCGTTCATCAAATTCATTACCACCTGCAGACCTTTTGTGGTCCTGAAATGCGCCGCCACACTGGACGGCAGACTGGCAACGCGAACCGGGGACTCCAGATGGGTGACGGGAGAGGCATCCAGAGCCTATGTTCACAGCCTGAGGCACGAATATGACGCCATCCTGGTAGGAGCGGGAACCGTAAAAAAGGACAACCCCCGATTGACGGCCCGGATTCCCGCCGCTCCGGACGGCAGAAAACCAAAAGATCCCTTACGGGTCATTCTGGATACCCGCCTGTCCATTCCGGATGCTTCCAGTGTGCTTCACCCCGAATCCGATGCGGAAACCCTGATTGTCACCGGACCGACCGACCCGGAGCGGCGAAAATCTCTGACCCGGAATCCAAAAGTCCGAATACTGGACTCCCCGCTTCGACACGGACGGATTGACCTGAATGCGCTGATAGACCGTTTGGGCGATATGGGGGTGACCAGCCTTTTTATTGAAGGGGGCAGCCGGGTGATTGCCGCTTCTCTGGCCGCCGGCATCGTGGATAAGGTTCTCTTTTTTTATGCCCCAAAGATTTTAGGCGGTGATGACGGTGTGCCGATTTGCACGGGGTCCGGTCCCGAATTCATGAAAGACTGCCTTCCGGTAAACTCGGTTTCGGTTCGCCGGTTTGACAAGGATATCCTCATCGAAGGATACCTGAACTCAGGAGTCAGGGGATAGGCGTCGGGATTCAGGAACAAACAGACCGGTTATTTTTTGTTGTTTCTTTGACTTTTTTACGGGAATATATATGTTTACGGGCATTATTGAAGGACTGGGAACCATCGCTGCGATTCAAACCTCGGGAAAAGGCAGACGACTGACTGTTAATGCCGACTTTGATTTGTTGCACAGTCGGGTCGGTGACAGCATTGCCGTCAACGGCGCCTGCCTGACTGCAGTGGAAATCGGCGGCCGTCGCTTTGTGGCGGATGTCTCTCCGGAAACCCTGGACAGGACGACATTCGGGAAGGCTAAAATTGGCGAGAGAGTCAATCTGGAACGCGCACTTCGGCTTTCCGACCGACTGGACGGCCATCTGGTTTCCGGCCATATCGATGGCGTGGGAACCATAGATCAGAAAAAAACTGCCGGAAATGCCGTGATCGTCATTATCAAGGTTCCGGAATCGCTCTCGCGTTACATGATTCAAAAAGGCTCTGTGGCTGTGGATGGAATCAGCCTGACCATTAACCAGTGTTCAGCAGGAAATTTTGAAGTCAGTATCATTCCCCACACCGCCGGGATCACCACCATAGGGCTTAAGGCCTCCGGCGCTCCGGTGAATATAGAAACCGATATGATCGGAAAATATGTGGAGCGGTTTTTAATGTCGCATCATCCGCCACGTGTACCTGAAACCACAGCCGGCATGGATATGCAGTTTCTGGCCAAAGCCGGTTTTTTATAAATAATAAGGTTACGTTTCATGATCGGGTAACTGGCATCCGCCGGATCCCCGAAGACGTCATTTAAGGAGAATAAATTTAAGAAATGCCACTGATATCAATAGAACAAGCGATTGAAGATATTAAAGCCGGGAAAATGGTGATTCTGGTCGATGATGAAGATCGGGAAAATGAAGGCGATTTGACCATCGCTGCTGAAAAGGTTACCCCGGAAATCATCAATTTTATGGCCAGGTACGGCCGGGGTTTGATCTGCCTGTCGATGACGGGCGAAAAGCTGGACAGCCTGAATCTGCCGATGATGGTCAAGGACAACACCTCTCCGTTCAATACGGGATTTACCGTATCCATTGAAGCCCGGCGCGGCGTGACAACCGGCATCTCGGCAGCGGACCGCGCCACCACCGTCCTGACTGCCATTGCCGATGACACCAAGCCCGGTGATCTGGTCAGGCCCGGACACATTTTTCCGTTACGTGCCAGAAAAGGAGGGGTCATGGTCCGAGCCGGTCAGACCGAAGGATCTGTGGACCTGGCCAGACTGGCCGGCTTGAAGCCGGCAGGCGTCATCTGTGAAATCATGAATGAAGACGGATCCATGGCCAGAATGCCTTCACTTGAAATATTCAGCGAAGAACATGGCATCGGCATCTGCACCATTGCCGACCTGATCGAATACCGGATGCGGATGGAATCTTTTGTCCGCCGATCCGCCGAAGCCGTCATTCCCACTTCCTTTGCCGGTGAATTCAAGGTGATCGTTTACGAAAACGACGTTGATGACCTGATACACGTCGCCCTGGTCAAAGGAGAGATTTTTCCCAATCAGCCGATTCTGGTCCGGGTTCACTCCGAATGCCTGACCGGCGATGTGTTCGGCTCCTTGCGGTGCGACTGCGGGGATCAACTGCATAAGGCCATGGAAATGATGGACAAGGAGGGCTCGGGAATTCTGCTTTACATGCGGCAGGAAGGCAGGGGCATCGGCCTGGTCAACAAAATAAAGGCGTATGTTCTGCAGGACCAGGGAATGGATACGGTGGATGCCAACCTTGAACTCGGCTTTCAGGCGGATATGCGAAATTATGGCATCGGCGCCCAAGTGCTGGTGGATCTGGGTGTTAAAAAAATGAGACTTCTCACCAATAACCCTAAAAAAATGATCGGCCTGGACGGATATGGCCTGAGCATTATTGAACAGATTCCCATCGAAATCGAACCGAATGAATTCAACCGCTGCTACCTGGAGTGCAAAAAACAAAAGATGGGGCATATGCTGCACATCGATCAGACCCCTTAAGGAGGACTTTCTTCATGCCGAACGTTATTGAGGCCAGGCTGCTTGCCGAAGGGAAAAAATTCGCCATTGTCGTGAGCCGATTCAATGATTTTATTACCGACAGACTGGTGGGTGGGGCCGTAGATGCCCTTCTCCGATCAGGCGCTGTAACCGAGGACATTGATATTGTCAAAGTGCCGGGCGCTTTTGAAATCCCGCTGGTCGCCAAAAAAATGGCGAAAAAAGGAAAATACCATGCAATCATCTGCCTGGGGGCCGTCATTCGCGGGGCAACACCGCATTTTGAATATGTCAGCGCCGAAGTGACCAAAGGCATTGCCATGGTCAGCCTTGAATTCGAAATCCCCGTGATTTTCGGAATCGTCACAACCGATACCATCGAGCAGGCCATTGAACGTGCCGGCACAAAGGCCGGAAACAAAGGCTGGCACGCAGCGATATCCGCTATTGAAATGGCCAATTTGATGCTGGACATCGACCAGGCATAATTTATGGGAAATCGTCGCAAATCGCGGGAACTTGCTATCCAAGCGCTTTTTTTTATGGATATGAATGACCGTTTCGCGGAAGAGAAGTTATCCCTCTTCTGCGAGAATTTTCTGCCATCCTCTCAGCTTCGCCCGTTTTTTTTGAATCTTGTCCGCGGGGTCTCATCCGCCAGAGCTGAAATTGACGCCCTGATCGAGCGCTTTTCGAATAACTGGAAAATCAGCCGGATGTCCGGCGTTGACCGGAATGTTATGCGGGTGGCTGTTTTTGAAATGCTCTGCTGTAAAGATATTCCCTGCAAAGTATCCATCAATGAAGCCATCGATCTGGGGAAAAAATTCGGCACCGAAGAATCCGGTGCTTTTGTGAACGGCATCCTGGACAGCATTCGCCTGGCGATGGAGACGGAAGATCTTTCCATTCAGGTCAATGAGAACTGCGAATTCATTCCGGACATGTCTGAACCCGATCTGTTCGGCCAGGATTCCGACATTGAGGAGGATGAAGCGGTTCCGGATTTTTCTGTTGAACCTGAACCCGAATTTTATCCTCAGGATGACAACGGTTCTGAACGGCATTCGGACGAATCCCGAAGCCCTGCACCGAAACAGCCCAGGAGAACCCTGATTCGCCAATAAGACAAACTTGACTGACAGAAAAAGGAGTAATTTATGACCGACAGAAAAATACTATTAACTGAGGATGAAATGCCGCGCCAATGGTATAACATTCTTGCGGACATCAAAATGAATCCCCCGCTGGGTCCGGATGGAAACCCCATCGGGCCTGAAGCTCTGGCGCCGGTATTTCCCATGAACCTGATTGAACAGGAGGTCAGTACGGACCGGTGGATTGACATTCCCGAACCTGTCCTGGATGTTTACCGCATCTGGCGGCCTTCCCCCCTGGTCAGGGCCGTCTCTCTGGAAAAAGCGCTGGATACCCCGGCGCGGATTTATTTTAAAAATGAAAGCGTCAGCCCGCCGGGAAGCCACAAGCCCAACACCGCTGTTCCCCAGGCCTACTATAATAAAATCTTCGGCATCGAAAGATTAACCACTGAAACCGGCGCCGGGCAATGGGGAAGCGCCCTGTCTTTTGCCTGCTGTCAGTTCGGGCTGGAATGCAAGGTGTTCATGGTCAGGGTCAGTTTCGACCAGAAGCCGTATCGCAAAGCCATGATGGAAACCTGGGGCGGAAAATGCGTGGCCAGCCCCAGCAAGGAAACCCGGGCCGGCCGGGAGGCTCTGGAGAAAGATCCCAACACGCCGGGAAGCCTGGGGATCGCCATCAGTGAAGCCATCGAGGCCGCAGTCAGCGATACGACCGGCAAAACCCGGTATTCCCTGGGCAGCGTTCTGAACCATGTCATGCTGCATCAAACCATCATCGGCCTGGAAGCCAAAAAACAACTGAGTAAAATCGGTGAATATCCGGATGTGATCATCGGCTGCGCCGGCGGCGGCAGCAATTTTGCCGGGCTTGCGTTTCCTTTTGTCCTGGATAAAATCAACGGAAAGCACATTGAAATCTATCCGGTTGAACCGGCTGCCTGCCCCACCCTGACGCGGGCGCCCTTTGTATATGACCACGGGGATACGTCGCGTTATACGCCGCTGCTGCCCATGTACAGTCTGGGACACGCGTTTGTTCCGCCGCCGTTTCATGCCGGCGGACTGCGATATCATGGCATGGCGCCGACCGTCAGCCAGCTCGCTGACGAAGGGATCATCACGCCGCGATCGGTTCAGCAGATTCAGGCCTATGATGCAGGCATTGCCTTTGCCAGGACTGAAGGGATTATTCCCGCTCCTGAAACCACCCATGCTCTGGCCTGCGTGGTGGAAGAAGCCCAGAAAGCCAAACTGGAAGGCAAGGAAAAAGTGATTTTGGTCAACTGGAGCGGTCATGGGCTGCTGGATTTCGGGGCTTATGAAAAATATTTTTCAGGTGACCTGAAAAATTTTGAAATGACCGATGACGAAATCCTTCGTTCAGAAAAGGTGTTTGAAAATTATCCGAAACCCGCTCATTTAAAAAGCCGTTAAAAAAACGAGTGAATGGTGAAAGGCAAGGCGTCAAGGGTCATTCTTTCACCATTCACCAATTAGGAGACTTCATTGATTCTTCAATCCCTGGCCGTTGGCCCGATTATGGCAAATTGTTTTATTATAGGCTGTGAAAAGACACGAAAAGCCGCAGTCATCGACCCCGGCGCTGAATCGGGCCGAATCCTGATGAAGCTGGCAGAGCAGAAGCTGACGGTAGAGTATATCATCAACACGCACGGCCATTTCGATCATGTCGGTGCAAACCGCAAATTGAAGGAAGCCACCGGCGCCAGGCTGGTGATCCATGCACTCGATCAAGCCATGCTGGAAGTCCTTTCCGAAACTTCCGCCGCATTCGGACTGTCTGTCGAGAATTCGCCGCCCCCGGATCAAACGGTTCAGGACGGCGATACCCTGCAATTCGGGGAAATCACGCTTACAGTCCTTCACACGCCGGGCCATACGCCTGGCGGCATCTCGCTGCATACGGACGGCGTGGTGTTTGTCGGGGATACGCTTTTTGCCGGGTCCATCGGCCGGACCGATTTCCCCGGCGGGGATTATGACACCCTGATATCCAGCATTCGCAACAAGCTCTATCCTCTGGGGGATCGGGTGGTTGTCTATACCGGACATGGCCCGGAAACCACCATCGGCAGGGAAAAGCGCTTCAATCCGTTTGCATCCATCTGAACAGATACGTCAGTCCGGGCATTTCGAAAGCCAGCGCCAGCCTGAACAACGAAAATTTGCTCTTGATGCCGGATACGGGGAAGCCATCATAACTTCAGAAAAGAAGGTGTTGATGCGAAAATAAACCTGCAAATGCATGAAACGGCATTGAATAGCGCAAAAGACGCTCTCAGGTTATGGATTGATACGGCACTGGAATGTGGCGACCCTGTTCCGGCGCCGAAGGGATGCCGTCTCGTCTATGCGTAAGGCCAATTGCTATCAGATAAACTTTGATGTATGCCCCTTGGAATTGCTCTATCCACAATTAATCGTAATCATAAACCACCTGAAATAGCGAATCACCCCATTTATTCAATTACTGGAACAACGACAATATGGTTTATCAAAATCAAATCCAGGAAGCTGTTGAAGCTATTGTCAGCAAGATTCATCCGATATCTATCGTGTTGTTTGGTTCGGTGGCAAGGAATGGGAAGGGCAATGACCTGGACCTGATGATCGTTATTGACGAAAAGCAAACCACCGTTTCAGAAACCCAGATGATGGTTCATCGATGTCTGGCAGGCTGTTATAGTCGATTTGCAGTTGATCCGTTTGTGGTGGCATTGGATGCGCTGCATCAGGTATCAACACGAAAAAACCCGTTTTTGCGGATGATTGTTAGGGAAGGAAAGGTCGTTTATATGAAAGATGCAGATCATGAATGGATGCGTCAGGCTCAGGAAGAACTGAATATAGCAGACTATCTTTTTCAGGGAAAGTACTTTAAAGGATGCTGCTATCATGCACAGCAAGCTTTAGAAAAAGGTATCAAGTCCAGGTTGTTGGGAAAGGGATGGGAGTTGGAGAAATCTCACAGTATCGCACGCCTGGTTGCGATTAGCCGGGAATTCAAGGTTCGGCTCGGCTTGAATGATGAAGATATTGTTTTTATGGACAGCATTTACAGGGGGCGCTACCCCGCAGAAGAAGGATTGCTGCCGTTTAGAGAACCCTCTGCCTCAGATGCGGAAAAGTCAATTCATATTGCCAGGAGAATTGTCAAATCCAAAGGCGGTAAATAATTCTCCGTTTGCAGACCAGGAATCCTTGAGTGAAAATTCCGTCGAGCTGATGCAAAACAAATTAAAAGACGATCTTGAACATATTTTACTCCATACAAAAGGCTTGTGGGAAGAGTTGCGGGGGCGGCGGATTATCATCTTATTTATCACCCATCGGTTCACCTTCATGCCGTTGATGTCCGTTCGTTTGCGTTTCCGGAAGGTGAATTTTCCCATATCATCCATGCCGCAACTGAAGCCAGTGCCAGTCTAAACAATGAAAATCCGCTCTTGATGCTGGATACGCATTTTGCCGTTGGCAATTTTTCGCGATGGCCAGACAACTGATGCAGATTATATGCGTTGAGAGTTGATATTACGATGGTCGGACCCCGGGGAAAGGATTGCTCATGGATATGCTTTTGTCTTTAAAAACGTGAGAAAAATTACGTTTTTTGATGTTTGCGAAATCACTACCTGCTCATTTTATCAGCCGGCAACCACCTTAAAATATTGTCCTTGTATGAAGGGATAATATGATGTAAATTGTCACCATGAATAGTGAAAATCTTAAATATGTGCTTCGCCAGTTTGTTGAGCGAACACTGCCTGTCAGTCGTCCCCGCGAACGCGTTTTGCCGATGGGAACCGGCAAAATTGTCGGATTGGCCGGGGTGAGGCGTTCCGGAAAGACCTTTCTTTTCTTCGATGCCATCCGTCGCCTCACAGAACAAGGCGTTGACCGTCGCCGTATCGTTTATCTGAACTTTGAGGACGACCGGCTGAATCCCATACGTGCCGAAGAGTTGGACCTGGTTCTGCGGTGTCTGCGGGAGCTGTATCCGGAGACGCTGAATCAGAGGGTTTTTATGTTTTTGGACGAAGTGCAGAACGTATCCGGATGGGAGCGGTGGGTGCGCCGCATCCAGGATACCGAGGATGTGGAGCTGTATGTCACCGGATCATCCTCCCATCTGCTTACACGCGACCTGGCTGCTGCGCTGAGAGGACGTAGCATCACGCTGGAGGTTTTTCCGCTGAGCTTTCGCGAGACGCTGGCCTTCCGTGGCATTGCGGTGATATCCCATAGCGCCGAAAATGAAAGTCTCATCCGGGGGGCGTTGGAAGACTATCTGGCCTGGGGCGGTTTTCCGGAGATTGTACTGGCGGACGAAGCGCTGCGGCCGCTCATTCTGGAGGAATACGCCTCACTCATGTTCTACCGTGATGTGGTCGAGCGATATGGCGTGCGAAACGAGAAGCTGATGCGCGAACTGCTGCGCCACGCTTTTCGTAACACGGCCGGCCTGATCAACGTCAGCAAGTTGCACCGGGACTTTGGCTCTCTTGGATTCAGCGTTTCCAAGAACACCCTGTTCGAATATCTGGGCTATCTGGAGGACGCTTTTCTGGTGTTCCTTGTGCCCAGGCAGGAGCAATCCCTGCGCAAGCAGGCACACAATCCCAGGAAACTGCATGTCATCGATCCTGGCCTGGTGGCTGCCTTTAAGGCGAATCCAAGCCGCGATGTCGGTCACAAGCTGGAGACGGCCGTTTATCTGGAAATGCGGCGCACTTACAAAAATCTCTTCTACTACATCAACGGAAGTGAAGTGGATCTGTGTGATGGAGAGGGAGCCTTTTTTATCAACATATGCTGGAATCTTGCCGAGGCCGAAACCCGGCGGCGGGAGTCCGGGGCGATGGCTTTGGGTCATGCGCGCTGGCCGCATGCACAGGGACTTCTCCTTTATCACGAATATATCCCTGGCGTCGAGAAGGATATCCCTGAAACCTGCCCTGCATGGCGATTTCTGTTGTCCCATAGACTATAGCACATAATACAGGCGTCGCAAGAATCTCGCCCGGCGGATTCGCCGGAATTTAAAAAGGTGAAGCGTCGCAGGGAGTCCGAACAAGTGACAAGCCGCAACCTGAGCGACGCAGATTCGGAATCGGCTATTTGTTTTCCTTCTGAATCCGCTTCAAGTAGTTTCTGATAAGGCTTTGCCCGACACCGATGGCTCTGGCGGTTGCGGCAATGTCCTGATTATTCTGAATCAGCTTTCGCTTGATGAATTCGTTTTCAAAGGCTTTTTGTGCATCCTGCAGCCGGGAGAGGGAAAAGAGCGGGGATTCAATCGGAGCGGATTTCTCATTTTTTTCGCCTGAATTGATGGGAAACGGAATATCCTTTTCAGCGATCGTCTCGCCTTCCACCATGATGGATAGCCGTTCAAGCAGATTTTTCAGCTCCCGGACATTCCCGGGCCATGAATAGGCGGCAAGCAGGTCAAGCGCCGCAGGTGTCAGCGTTTTTCCGGCGCAATGGTTCTGCCGGGCGAATTCACCGAGAAACAGATCCACCAGAATCGGAAGATCCTCTATTCTCTTACGGAGTGGCGGGACTTGAATGGGAATGACATTGAGCCGGAAATACAAGTCCTCCCGAAAAGTTCCACTGGCGATTTCCGCTTCAATGTCCTTGTTGGTAGCAGCGATGATTCGAACATTCATCTCCAGTGTCCGGCCGCCCCCGATGCGGTGAAACTGTTTTTCCTGAAGAACCCGCAGAATTTTCCCTTGCGACTTTAAACTCATGTCCCCGATTTCATCCAGAAAAAGGGTTCCCTTTCCGGCCAGCTCGAATTTCCCCCGTTTTTTGATGTCTGCCCCGGGGAATGCCCCTTTTTCTTGACCGAACAGCTCGCTTTCAATCAGATCTTCCGGAATGGCTGCGCAATTGACATCCACCAGAGGTTCGTGCGCACGGCTGCTGAGATGGTGGATCGTACGGGCAACCAGTTCCTTGCCGCATCCGTTTTCTCCACTGATCAGGATCCATGCATCGGTGGGGCCGGCCACGGCAATCTGTTTTTTCAGGGCAAGGGTCGCCGGACTGTTTCCGGTAATGGAATTCTTTTCAATGGTTTTTTTCCGGAGATATTTATTTTCCTCTTCAAGCCTTCGATAATTCAAGGCCCGGTTAATCGCCACAATCACCTTGTCAATGGAAAGCGGTTTTTCAATCAGGTCAAAAGCCCCCAGTTTGGTGGCGCTGACTGCGGTTTCGATGGTGCCATGTCCGGTAATGATAATGACCTGAATCACCGGGTTGTTTTTTTTGATTTCCTTCAGAGTTTCAATGCCGTCCAAACCCGGCATCCAGATGTCCAGCAGCACCAGATCGGGCGCCTCCTGTTCGATGCGCTTAAGTGCTTCATATCCGTTTGAGGCGGTGAAAATTTCAAACCCCTCATCAGACAGAATCCCGCTCAGGGATTGCAGAATGGAGGGTTCGTCATCAACGATCATCACAGATGGATACATTGTCTTTCCTTTCACGGCTTCGCAAAAAGTCCGGATGCTGCGTTGCGCTGCATCCTTCGTCATTGCGGCGTACTGGTCGTACGCTTCATTGCTCAGGCTTTGCGCGCCTTGCCTGCGAACTTTTTACAAAGCCGTCCGAAGTTTGACTTTTGATTTTTCACGAGACCATCAATATTGACATTATATGAGTTTATCGTATCTTCAAGCCGGCAGTTCGAAAATAAACCTGGCGCCACTGGGATGATTGTCTTCGACGCGAATGGTCCCCTGATGATCCATCACAATGGTGTTGACAATGGCCAGCCCAAGCCCCATGCCCGTGACCTTGGTCGAAAAATCAGGTTCAAAAAGCCGGACCTTGTCTTCATCGGAAATGCCATGGCCGGTATCCGCCACTTCAACACGAACCAGCTTGTTCGCCATATCATGAGCAAGGGAAATCGTAATGTCCCCTTCCGAGTGAATGGCGGCAACGGCATTGTCGACGAGGTTGATCATGGCCCGTTTGATCTGCTGGCGGTCCAGATTGATGACGGGAATATTTCCCGATTTTTTGATTTCAAACCGAACAGCCGAATGCCCTTCGCGATACAGTGCGATAGTTTCTTCTATAATGGGCAGAATCTCCCCTGGTTTGGGGTTTGCCGAAGGAAATCTGGCGAACGATGAAAATTCATTGACAAGATTTCGAATGATATCCACATGATCAATGATCATCTGTGTGCATTCGTCAAACACCGGCTCCTGGATCAGCCGGGAATACCTTCGTTTCAGGCGTTGCGCGGAAAGGGTGATGGGAGTCAGCGGATTTTTGACTTCATGGGCGATGCGCCGGGCCACTTCCCTCCAGGCTGCCGTCCGCTGAGCCTTTTCAAGTTCCGTCAGATCATCAAACACCACGACAATTCCAATATGACGCCCGCTATCGTCCTTGAGCGAACTGACGTGGAGCATGAAGCTCCGGGGCCGGCCCTCAATCGTTACTCTTAGCGGCAATTCTATAAAATCATTGTGAATTCCCTTAAACCCGTGAATAATTTTTTCAGCCATTTTCAGATAGCGGCCCTGCAGAAGGTGAGCATGGTTTTTTCCAACAACCTGTGCTGCGGAGATGTTCAGCATTTTTTCAGCCGATGTATTGATCGTTGCGATAAAGCCGCCGGCATCCAGCGTAACAACGCCTGCGGATACATTCTTTAAAACGATCTCCATGTACCGGCGTTTTTCTTCGATTTCAAGATTCTGTTCGCGAAGCTTATTGGAAGTCAGCTCCAGCTGATCCCTGCTGAGCCGCAGATCACGAGTCATTTTATTGAAAGAATCCACCAGACTGCCAATTTCATCATCGCCTACCGATCCGATTTGAAAACTCAAATCCCCTTCAGCAACCCGCCGGGTGCCTTCAGCCAGCTCCTTGATGGGAATGCTGATGGATTTGGCCAGATAAAATCCGAACCATACGGCACAGAACACCACCAGAAGCCCAACAATGGAAAGCGTGATATAATAGGAAATCTGGATGGGTTTTTTCAAAAGCTTTATTTGCTGATACTCCTCAAAGCCCCTTGAAATGGACGCCATGTTTTCTGAAAGGTAGGGCGGAATCATCACCGTCAAGACCAGAAAGGCCTCGGCTTCAGCGGGCTTGACACCAAAAGGAATGGTTCCGACGGTTCGAATCGCCTCGCCGCCTGAGATGAGTTGAGAAAATGACGAGACGGACTTTGGGGAAAATTCCTTTCGAAGCTGTTCAATGGAAACCGTTTGAAGCGATTGCGTGTTCAAGTCGCGACCCAGGGACTGGGCGATGCGTCTGGCATGGATATCGTACACTTCAACCGCATCCAGGTTGAATGACCGTTGAACGATTTCAATATATTGGAGTAAATCCTTAATCTTTGCGGGTTCCAGAAGTTTCCGGGTCTTGATCTGATGGGCAGTCCTGTCCAGGAAAAACGTATTGCTGTTTTCTGTAATTCCATATATCTGCCTGCCAACATGCAGCGAGTTTTCAAGGGCCTGCTCAACCGGAACATTAAACCAGAAATCAATGCTGGTGGTAATAAATCCCATGGAAAAGAAAAACATCACGCCCGCAGGAATCAGGGTCAGCGAAACAAAGGCGATGACCAGCCGGGTTCGAAGCTTTGATCCCATGACCTTTCGCCTTCGGTCATACAGTAATTTTACCAGGTTGCGAAAAACCAGAAAAATCATTAGAATCAGCAACAGCAAATTGATGTTTGTCATCGTGAACATCAATATGGTATTGGAGATGGGAAAATTGGCGCCAAAATGGATGAGCTGGTTCTGGGCGTAGGTCATCAGGGCGACAACGACAATAATGGCTGCGATAATGATCAGCTCCCGTTTTCGTCGTTTGCGATCTGCAGTGGAAATAAAGGAAGAAGCGGTTTTGAAGCGGTTCGGGTTCATGATTTTTGAATATTACTTCCACCCAGTTGATTTTGCAATGACAGAGTACAAAGACCCCGGCAGACGAATCCTCATCTGCCCTATGAATGACAAAAAATCAAGGAGAAAACCATGAAAGTTCTCGGGATTTGCGGAAGCGCCCGCAAGGATGGCAACACGGCGATTGCCGTCCGCCACGTATTTTTGGAGCTTGAAAAAGAAGGCATTGAAACCGAGTTGATTCAGCTCTCCGGAAAGAAAATTCACGGCTGCACGGCCTGTTATAAGTGCTGGGAAAAAAAGGACCAGCGCTGTGCCGTCAAGGATGATGTCAACGGGTGCATCGAAAAAATGCTGGCTGCGGATGGCATCATTCTGGCGTCTCCTACTTATTTTGCAGATGTCACTGCAGAGATCAAGGCTTTGATCGATCGCGCCGGCATGGTCAGCCGGGGCAACGGCGATATGCTGCGGCGAAAAGCCGGCGCTGCGGTGGTTGTGGCGCGCCGCGGCGGGTCCATTCACGCCTTTGATACCATGAATCATTTCTTTTTCATCAGCCAGATGATTGTGCCTGGATCCAATTACTGGAATATGGGATTCGGCAAGGACAAGGGCGATGTTGAAAAAGATGAGGAAGGTCTGGGAACCCTGAAAGTCCTGGGTGAAAACATGGCGTATCTTCTGAAACAGCTTCACAAATAATGCGGCGGATTTCATCGCTATCGCAAAGTACATTTTTGTAATTATAATCGTAAAAACTTTTTGACAATCAAATATTATTAAAATAGAATATAAAGTTGAATTTTTTATGCTGCTGAACATGGTCCGTTTCCTGGAAACAGTCCATGTTCAGCAGCTTTTTTTATCTGCATTTTGAAGGTAATGCGCATTTTTCAGGAGAAAAACAGCATGTGTCGTTTATTTGCCATCACCAGCGAAGAACCTCTTTCGCCCATGGTTGCCTTTGAAGCCCTTGACGTCATGCGCGAAGGCCACGACGGCTCCGGCGTGGGACTCTTCCTGCGGGACCTTGGCGGCCCGTTTGAAGAAATGAAGGATGCGCCGATTCTGTCCGGCATTTTTACCGAGAACGGCCTGAAACGCCTGGATACGTTCATGATGAATCTGGGATTCATGACCAAATACAAATTGCCGATAAAAGTATCCAAAACGCCGCCTCCGGGCGTTCCCAAGCGGGATATCTATCTGGTCCGGGCCTATGAATACCCGGAGGAATGGGATGGCCTCAGCCAGCCGGAGCTTTACAACCGCCTGGTCAATATCCGCCTGCAGCTCCGGGAAATGGGCAAGGCCGAAGGCGATATGATGGTGTTTTCCTTCTGGCCCGATGTCATCATGATCAAGGAAATCGGTGAGCCGCTCAAGGTCGCCCAGCATCTGAAGCTGGATCGAAAAGACATCAAGGCCAGGGTCATCATGGCGCAGGGACGCCAGAACACCAACTACGCCATTAATCTCTATGCCTGTCATCCGTTTTTCCTTCAGGGGTTTTCAACCATGACCAATGGCGAGAACACGGCGTTTATCCCGATCCGGGATTACCTTCAGTCCCGGGGATTTCCCGGCTATACCGGGTATCAGTCGGATTCCGAAGTCTTTACCCATATCCTGCATTATACCCTGAAGAGGCTGGGGCTGGGAATCGAAGCCTACAAACATATCATCACGCCGCTTCAGGATGAAGACATTGCCGTTCACCCGGATGCCGGCCTGCTTCAGCAGCTCAAGCAGTCCTGCCGGCGGCTGATCATCGACGGGCCCAACTGCGTTATCGGATGCCTTCCGGATCACAGCCTGTTCATGGTTCAGGACCGCAAGAAACTCCGTCCCGGCGTGGTGGGCGGCAGACCCGGAAGGTATGCGTTTTCCTCTGAAATATGCGGGCTGGATGCCGCCATTCCGGATCGCGATAAAACCCGGGATTTTCAACCCATGCATCTGGACACGGCCATTGTCGGCCCGAATCGACAGGAGGTTGCGGTATGCCGTCAAACATCCCCATTACCCCTTCCACGCTAAGCGTCAAGGATCTTCCCTGGCAGATCGACTGGAATAAAGACAAATGCACGCTTTGCGGGCAGTGTACGGCCATATGCCCGGTTCAGGCCATTGAACTGGGGGTGTTCCGCAAAAGAGCCCTTGATCTGTCGCCGGGATTCGTCAAGCCACCGGAGAACACGATGCAGCTGTATTACGGCATCCGCCAGAAAACAGATCCGGCTTATAGTTGCGTGGGATGCGCCATGTGCAACCTGGTCTGCCCGAACGGCGCCATCAGCCCCTGCCGGAGTGATGAGGCCGACAAGCTCGTTTTTCACCGGGACCGCGGGGGACTTCCGCGCAGCCGGGGGGGGCGCCGGAACGTGCCGGGAACGGTTCTGGATCAGATCAAGTTCATCCGGATTTCCATGCTCACGGACCCGGCACTGGACGCCGGAAGGCATGAATTTGAGATTCGAACCTTGCTGGGACGCGTGCTCCCTCCGGAAGAGAATCTCAAATTCGTCCGGCGGAACGGATGGATTCCGCCGGTTCGGGAAATCTACCCCCTGATGATCGGCGGCATGTCGTTTGGGGCGTTGTCTCCCAACATGTGGGAAGGCATTCAGATGGGCGTGGCCTATCTGAACGAAGAGATGGGGATGCCGGTTCGGGTCTGCACCGGCGAGGGCGGATGCCCGCCGCGACTGCTGAGGTCCCGGTTTTTGAAATATGTAATTCTTCAGATCGCCAGCGGGTATTTCGGCTGGGATGAAATCATCCACGCGCTTCCGGAAATGAAGGAAGACCCCTGCGCCATCGAAATCAAATACGGCCAGGGCGCCAAACCCGGAGATGGCGGGCTGCTGATGTGGTACAAGGTCAACCGCCTCATTGCCGCGATCCGGGGGGTTCCGGCCGGAGTCAACCTGCCGAGTCCGCCCACGCATCAGACCCAGTATTCCATCGAAGAATCCGTGGCCAAGATGATCCAGTCCATGTCCATGGCCTGGGGATTCAGGGTTCCGGTTTATCCAAAAATTTCCGGAACATCCACGGCCCTTGCGGTTCTCAACAACCTGACCCGGAACCCCTTTGCCGGAGGACTCGGCATAGACGGGGAGGACGGCGGAACCGGAGCAGCCTACAATATTTCCATGAACCACATGGGCTATCCCATCGCCAGCAACATCCGGGATGCCTATCTGGGACTGGTAACCGCAGGCATGCAGAATGAAATTCCGCTCATTGCCGGAGGCGGCGTCGGCAAAAGCGGCAATCTGGCAGCCAATGCAGCAGCCCTGATCATGCTGGGCGCCAGCGGCATCCAGATCGGAAAATACATCATGCAGGCAGCCGCCGGATGCCTGGGATCCGAAACGGATCGCTGCAATATCTGCAACATCGGCCAGTGTCCCAAGGGGATCACTTCCCAGGATGCCCGGCTGTATCGCCGGCTGGATCCGGAGCAGGTGGCCCAACGCGTGGTGGACGTGTTTCTGAGCTTTGATACGGAGCTTAAAAAGATTATCGCACCTTTGGGTCGGTCAACATCCCTTCCGGTCGGCATGTCCGATGCCCTGGGAATCAACGATTACCATATCAGCGAACGGCTGAGCATCAATTATGTGGTTTAGGTGATGGAGCAACATGTCAATGGATGACAAAATCATTACCATTTCAGGAAAAACGGAGGGAAACCGCCTGGATTCCAGAATTCTGGAAGAGCGGATTCAGGAAGCGGTTGCTGCTGGATACCGGCATCTTACGGTCCAGGCGTTTGGACAGCACGGCATCGGCGGCAGGCTCTGGCGGGCCGGAAATGTTCCCATCCATGTAAAAGTGGAAGGCCATTCCGGACAGCGCCTGGGGTCGCTGGGGTTTCCGAACACCGTGATCGAGGTTGAGGGGCCGGTTTCCGATGATGTGGGCTGGCTGAATGCCGGCGCCCGGATTGTGGTCCACGGACATGCGGGAAACGGCGCATGCAACGCCATGGCACAGGGCAAGGTATTTGTCGGCGGCAATATCGGATCACGCGGCATGACCATGACCAAGCAGAACCCGCGATTTTCTCCTCCGGAGCTCTGGGTTCTGGGTTCTGTCGGGGATTATTTCGGGGAATTCATGGCCGGCGGCATTGCCGTCATCTGCGGCGTCAATCCCCAGGACACCGGCAATATTCTGGGGCACCGCCCCCTGGTCGGCATGGTGGGCGGCAAGGTGTTTTTCCGGGGCCCGCACCGGGGGTTCAGCCAGGCAGACGCCAGAATATTGCCCATTGAACCGGCCGACTGGGAGTGGCTCGTGTTGAACCTGGAGCGGTTTCTTGGCCGGATCGGCCGGACTGAACTGCTCGCGGAACTGACCGATGCCGATGCCTGGCAACTGATTGTGGCCCGGACGCCCAAGGAGAAAATTGCACGGCAAAGACGATCCATGATGTCGTTTCGTGCCGATGTCTGGGACAAGGAACTGGGAATCGGGGGCCTGATCGGGGATCTGGTCAGCTTTGACCGAAGTCCCATTGCACTGGTTCCTGTCGGTGATCTGCGGCGCCATGTGCCGATATGGGAAAACCGCAAGTACAAGGCGCCCTGTGAAGCGCAATGCCCGACCGGCATCCCGGTTCATGACCGATGGCGCCTGGTCCGGGAAGGGCGTGTGGATGAAGCGGTGAATCTGGCCCTCAATTATACCCCGTTTCCGGCAACCGTCTGCGGGTATCTCTGCCCGAACCTCTGCATGCAGGCCTGCACCCGCCAGACCGAGCGCATGTCCCCGGTGGATATCACCCGGTTGGGAAAGGCCAGCATTTCCGCAAGCCTGCCGCAGCTTCCGGAAATCAGCGGCAAATCCATCGCAATTATCGGCGCAGGCCCCGCGGGATTATCCATTGCCTGGCAGCTTCGGCTGAAAGGGCATGCGGTTACGGTGTTTGACACCGCAGGGGCGATCGGCGGGAAAATTGCTTCCGTCATTCCCGGCAGCCGTATTCCCGAAGCCGTGATCACTGCAGAACTGGAACGGATTCGAAAGGCCATTCCCCATGTTCATCTTCAGCAGCGGCTGGACAGAAATGATTTTGAAAGACTTCAGGGGGATTACGATTTTCTGGTGATTGCGGTTGGCGCGCAAAAACCCCGGACCCTTCCGGTCCCGGGCAAGGAACTGGCCATGACTGCCCTGGATTTCCTGAAGCTGTCCAAGGCCGGGAACATCCTCCCTGGAAAACGGGTGGTCATCATCGGCGCCGGAAACGTGGGGTGCGATGTGGCGACAGAAGCCAGACGGCTGAGTGCAGACACCATTACGCTCATAGATGTTCAGAAGCCCGCCTCATTTGGCAAGGAAAGACAGGATGCAGAGGCGGCCGGAGCCGTTTTCCGGTGGCCCTGCTTCACCCGGGAGATCACTTCCGAAGGCGTTGTTCTGTCAACCGGGGAAACCCTTCCCGCGGACAATGTGATCATCTCGATCGGCGATGCGCCGGATCTGGATTTTCTCTCTGAAGCCGTGGCAACAGAGAAAGGATTTGTTCAGGTCAACGCCCATTACCAGACCGTGGTCCCGACGGTTTTTGCCATTGGCGATGCGGTTAAACCCGGACTTCTGACCGACGCCATCGGATCGGGCCGTAAGGCGGCTTCCGCGATCCTGAAGCTCATTGAAGGGCAGCCTCTGGAGAACGACCTTCGCCCCATGATCGATCCCAGGCGCGTGTCTCTGGAATATTTCGACCCCCGGATTGCCGAATTTGAGGATGTGGACAGCTGCGGGTCCCAGTGTTCTTCCTGCGGCGCCTGCCGGGATTGCGGCATCTGCGTGGCTGTCTGTCCGCAGGCGGCGATCCGCCGGATGGAAATCATACCCGCCGGCTATGAATACCGCGTGGACGAAAACCGGTGCATCGGCTGCGGGTTTTGTGCCGGAGCCTGTCCCTGCGGTGTGTGGAATCTTGTTGAAAACCAGCCGATGGAATGATACAAGCCCTGATATGAAAAAAGCAATATTGGCATTGGAAGACGGGCGGACATTTGAATGCCAGAGCTTTACCGGGCCCGGTGAAGCAGGCGGTGAAGCCGTGTTCAATACCAGCATGACCGGATATCAGGAAGTGCTGACCGACCCCTCATACCGGGGGCAGGTGGTGACCATGACCTATCCCCTGATCGGCAACTACGGGATCAACCTCGAGGATGTCGAATCCGATCGCATACAGGTGGCCGCGTTTGTTGTCCGGGAGTACCAGCATTTCCCCAGCAATTACCGTTCCACGGGCTCGCTGTGCGATTATCTGAAAACACAGGGCGTTATGGGGATTGACGGGCTGGATACCCGGGCACTGACCCTTCACCTGAGAAATGCCGGCGCGATGCGGGTATTTATCTCCACAGAAAATCCCGATCCCCTCTCCTGCGTGGAAAAGGCCCGGCAGATTCCCAGCATGATCGGACAGGATCTGGCCTCCGTGGTTTCCACCCGGCTGCCTTACCGGTGGATGCGCAATGAAATCCTTCCCATCGAAAATCCGGCTTTTGCCCTGACCTCAACAATCTGGAAGCACCGGGGCCGGCTGCGCAGCGTGGTCGCGCTTGATTTTGGAATGAAAACCAACATCCTGAAATGTCTTGAGCAATCCGGATGCGAAGTGATTGTTGTCCCTGCCGCAACCTCCGCTGAAACGATTCGGAGCATGGCGCCGGACGGAATATTTTTGTCAAACGGACCCGGAGACCCGGAACCTGTGGCGTATGCGGTTCAGACGATCCGGGGCCTGCTGGGATTCCGGCCCATCTTCGGCATCTGCCTGGGAATTCAGCTTCTAGGCCTTGCCATGGGCGGGAAAACCTACAAGCTGAAATTCGGTCATCGGGGAGCGAACCAGCCGGTGAAGAACCTGAAGACCGGCCGCATCGAAATCACTTCGCAGAATCATGGATTTGCCGTTGACATCGCCACCCTGAACCCCGATGATGCCGAAATCACCCATGTCAATCTCAACGATCAGACCCTGGAAGGATTCCGGCATCGAACCCTGCCTGCTTTTGCCGTGCAGTATCACCCGGAAGCATCTCCAGGCCCCCATGATGCCCAGTATCTTTTTGATGAATTCACCCGGCTGATGGACGGCCAATAAATATGCCCAAACGCACAGACATTCATAAAATCCTGATCATCGGCGCAGGTCCCATCATCATCAGCCAGGGCTGTGAATTTGATTATTCCGGCACCCAGGCCTGCAAGGCATTGAAGGAAGAAGGGTATGAGGTGGTCCTGATCAACAGCAATCCGGCCACCATCATGACCGATCCCGATATGGCCGATCGGACCTATATCGAACCCATTACACCGGAAACCGTCGCCAAGATTGTCGAGCGGGAGCGGCCCTGCGCCATCCTGCCCACGCTGGGCGGCCAGACCGGCCTGAATACGGCGATCCAGGTGGCCGAGATGGGGATTCTGGAAAAGTACGGCGTTGAAATGATCGGGGCGACCATCCCCTCCATTCAAAAGGCCGAGGACAGGGACTTGTTTCGACAGGCCATGAACAAAATCGGCCTTCGCATTCCCCGAAGCGGCATTGCTACGGATATGGATCAGTGCCGGGCCATTGCCGCCGACATCGGGTTTCCGATCATCATCCGGCCCAGCTTTACCCTGGGCGGAACCGGCGGCGGGGTGGCCTATAACGCGGAAGACCTGGATGTCATTGCCAAGGCAGGGCTTGACGCAAGCATGATCACCCAGGTGATGCTCGAGGAATCGGTTCTGGGATGGAAAGAATATGAGCTCGAGGTCATGCGGGATCACAACGACAACGTGGTGATCATCTGTTCCATTGAAAACATGGATCCCATGGGGGTGCATACCGGAGACAGCATTACCGTCGCGCCTGCCCAGACCCTGACCGATAAAGAGTACCAGCGGATGCGAAACGCCGCCATTGCCATCCTGCGGGAAATCGGCGTGGATACGGGCGGGTCCAATGTTCAGTTTGCCATTCATCCCGATACCGGGGAGATGATCGTGGTGGAGATGAACCCCCGGGTATCCCGCAGTTCCGCCCTCGCATCCAAGGCAACCGGGTATCCCATTGCCAAAATCGCCGCCAAACTGGCCGTGGGGTATACGCTGGATGAAATCCCCAATGACATCACCGGCGAAACCATGGCCTCGTTTGAGCCAACCATCGATTATTGCGTGGTCAAAATCCCCAGATGGACATTTGAAAAATTTCCGGAAACCCGGGATTATCTGACAACGGCCATGAAATCCGTGGGCGAAACCATGGCCATTGGCCGAACCTTTAAGGAAGCCCTTCAGAAAGGCATTCGATCCCTTGAGATCGGCCGATATGGTCTGGGCGGGGATGGAAAGGACCCTGCCACGCCTCCGACCCGGGGCGAAATCGAACAGCACCTGGCAACTCCCAATTCCCAACGGATATTTTACATTCGCCATGCCCTGCAGGTCGGCATGGATATCCAGTCCATTTATGAGCTGACCCGGATTGATCCCTGGTTTCTGGATCAGATCCGGCAGATCGTGGATATGGAACAAACAATTGCAGCATCTGGGAAAGACATTTCCGCAATACTGCTCAGAAAGGCCAAGTCAACGGGGTTTTCCGATATTCAGATCGCCAGCCTGTTGGGGCTGAACGAGCGCGCTGTCAAGGAACGGCGCATGGAATTGGGGATACTGCCTGTTTATAAACTGGTGGATACCTGCGCCGCTGAGTTCAAGGCAGCCACTCCCTATTATTATTCCACTTATGAAACGGAAAATGAAGCCAGGGTGTCGGATCGGAAAAAAGTCATGATTCTGGGAGGGGGGCCCAACCGGATCGGCCAGGGGATCGAGTTCGACTACTGCTGCGTCCATGCCTCATTCGCCCTTCGTGAAGAAGGGATTGAAAGCATCATGGTGAACAGCAACCCCGAAACCGTCAGCACGGATTATGACACATCGGACAAACTCTATTTCGAGCCCCTGACCCGCGAGGATGTGCTTCACATCGTGGAAACGGAAAAACCTTTCGGTGTGATTGTTCAGTTTGGGGGCCAGACCCCGCTCAATCTGTCCACGCCCCTTTTCCAGGCCGGCGTGCCCATTCTGGGTACCCAACCCGAAAGCATCGATCGGGCCGAAGACCGGAAGCTCTTCCAGGCCATGCTCCATAAGCTGGACCTGATTCAACCGGAAAACGGCACCGCAACTTCTGTGGCCGAAGCCGCTAAGGTTGCCGAAACCATCGGATATCCGGTCGTTGTCCGGCCTTCCTATGTGCTGGGCGGAAGGGCCATGAAAATAGTCTATGACCCCAAAGAACTGGAAAGCTTTACCCTGCTGGCCATCGCCGCATCGCCGGATCATCCCGTCCTGATCGACAAATTTCTGGAAGATGCTGTGGAAGTGGATGTGGATGCCATTTCCGACGGGGAAATCACCATTATCGGCGGCATCATGGAGCACATCGAGGAGGCCGGCATTCATTCCGGAGACTCCGCCTGTGTGTTGCCGCCTTATAGCCTGAAACCGGAGATTCTTGAAGAAATCACCCGGGCCACAAAGGCCATGGCCGCTGAACTCAAAGTGATCGGACTGATGAATGTTCAATATGCGGTCAAAAATGACCGGCTTTTTGTTCTGGAAGTCAATCCCCGGGCATCCCGAACCATCCCCTTTGTCAGCAAGGCCACCGGCGTTCCCCTTGCCAAACTCGCCACCAAAATCATGCTGGGCATGACCCTGAAAGAGCTGGGCCTGACCACTGAAAAAATTCCTTCCCATATATCGGTCAAGGAAGCAGTCATGCCGTTTAACCGCTTTCCGGATGTGGATACACTGCTCGGCCCGGAAATGAAATCCACCGGCGAAGTCATGGGCATCGACGAAGATCTGGGGTCTGCTTATGCCAAGGCCCAACTCGGTGCAGGCCAGAATTTGCCTCTTGAGGGCACGGTCTTTATCAGCGTCAAGGATCGGGATAAACCCGTTGCGCTGATTGTGGCCAGGCAGCTTTATGAGATCGGATTCGCCCTTATGACCACGCGTGGAACCGGTATCTATTTTGAAAACAACGGCATCCCCAGCCGGATGGTCAACAAGGTGTCGGTGAGCCGGCCCCATGTGGTGGATGCGATCATGAACCGGGAAATTCAGCTTATCATCAACACCGGATTCGGCAATGAAACCAAACGGGATGGCTATCACCTGCGGCGCGCCGCCATCAAATACAACATTCCCTATACCACGACCCTGGCCGGCGCCATTGCCCTGGGAAAGGCCATTGCCGCCATGAAACAAAAGGATCTATCGGTTAAGTCCCTCCAGGAATATTGAGAGATAAGAAAACAATCATGAACGATACGTCTTGTTTTGAATTTGAGGAATTTCACGAGGAAGACAAACCTCGTGAAGCCTGCGGCCTGTTCGGCATTCACGGCCACCCGGATGCCGCCAGGCTGACTTATTTCGGGCTCTATGCGCTACAGCACCGGGGTCAGGAAAGCGCGGGCATCGCTGTGATTCAGAACCAGCAGATCGTGGCTCACAAGGGAATGGGGCTGGTTTCGGATGTTTTTAAAAACCCCTGCCTGGATCTTCTGGGCGGTGCCAGCGCCATCGGCCATGTCCGGTACTCCACAACCGGAAGCTCCACTCTGGCCAATGCCCAGCCCTTTGTGGTTCACCACCGTCAGCGGTCCTATGCCGTTGCTCATAACGGGAATCTGGTGAATGCCCATGTTTTGAAAAACGAGCTGGAAGAATCGGGCTCCATTTTTCAAACCACCACGGACAGCGAGGTCTTTCTTCACCTCTTTGTTAAAAATCTTAGGATGGGGTTTGAGAAGGCGTTGGTTGAAGCGGTTTCCCGCATCAAGGGGGCGTTTTCCCTGGTTGTCATGACAAACAAGGGCGAGATCATCGGTATCAAGGACCCCAATGGATTCAGACCCCTTTGCCTGGGCCGGTTAAACGGCCATTATGTGCTGGCCTCGGAAACCTGCGCGCTGGATCTGGTGGAGGCCGAGTTCATCCGTGAGCTGAACCCGGGGGAAATCGTCATCATCAGCCAGGACGGCATTCGCAGTCTGCAAGCGCCGGCGGCTGCCTGCCGGTCCTTTTGCATATTTGAATTTATCTATTTTGCCAGACCGGACAGCACCATATTCGGCAAGAATGTCTATCTCACCCGAAAGGCCCATGGCCGTCAACTGGCACGTGAGGCGCCAGTACAGGCCGATTTGATCATGCCGTTTCCGGATTCCGGCACGTATGCGGCCCTGGGATATTCCGAAGCATCCGGCATACCGTTTGAAATGGGAATGATCCGCAACCATTATGTCGGACGGACCTTTATTCAGCCGACCCAGAGCATGCGGGATTTTGGCGTCCGCGTCAAGCTGAATCCCGTCAAGGAGCTCCTCAAGGGCAAGGACATCGTCATCATTGAAGATTCCATTATCCGGGGAACGACGGTTCGAACCCGCGTCAAGGCCCTTCGCGAGCTTGGGGTCAAACGGATCCACCTTCGGGTCAGTGGCCCGGCCCACCGTTTTCCCTGTCATTATGGCATTGATTTTTCAACCAAGGGCGAGTTGATCGCATCCCGAATGCGGGTGAATGAACTCAGGGATTTTCTGGGGCTCGATTCGCTGCACTATCTCAGCCTGAATGGCCTTCTGGAGGCAACCGGCGTTGAAAACCCGGAAGAATGTTTTTGCAAAGCCTGTTTCGATGGGTGCTATCCGGTTGCATTCGATGAAAATCTCACCAAGGATTGTCTGGAGCAAGGGCAAGGGGAATAGACAAGCGCCGATTTGACATTTTGAACTTGCGTAAAGCCTGATCTTGTGTTAGTTTTTCTGAAATTATGCTTAACTTGAGAAATATAAAAGATATCTAGTTGATATTATTGCCATGCGGCCAGCATGGAAATCCTTTCGGCACTTAAATAAACGGATAACTTTAAAGGAGGGGGTATTTTCTATGAAAACTTTGATCGGTGGTGCAGTAGCTGCAGTATTGGGACTTATCGGCGTTTCTATTTGGTTTAAGGAATTCTTGCAGATTCTGGCTGGCGTACTTCCTATCATGCTGCTACTGGGCGGCGGTCTGGCGCTTTATCTGGGATTTGATGAGCTGAAAGATACCTGGAAAAAAGACGATAAACCGGCGCCAGCTCCTGCTGCCGATAGCGCAGATAAATACAAACAGGAAATCGATGATCTGAAAAGAGAAATTGAAACCTTAAAGTCCGACAAGGCCTGATTTTCGGCGGTCAGATTCACAAAAAACGATCCGCTTTTCCCCGCATGGCCCGGGATTTGCTGTTTCCTTCCAGAAAAAGGGGTATTGGCTTCCGCCAATACCCCTTTTTTACGCCTTCTGAAGAATTGCCGAAGTTGCCAGCTTGTCAGCCTTTTCGTTGCCTTCTATTCCCGAGTGCCCTTTGATTTTGATAAATGTCAGGTTCTTGAATCGTTTCATCAGCATGCGAATGTCGCTGACAAGTTCCGTGTTTTTTTTGGCTTTCCATCCCAGAGCCAGCAGACCGTAGGCATAACTGCTGTCCGTATATACCCTTATCGGCAAATCGGGGTTTTTTATTTCCAGGAGGCCGGATCGAATGGCTTCAAGCTCGGCAATGTTATTGGTGCCCAATCCGATATTCCGGGAGATTTCCTTTTCGTGCTCCCTGTAGCGAAGCAGAACTCCGATTCCCGATGGACCGGGGTTTCCCGATGATGCGCCATCCGCATAGATTTGAACGCAATCCTTTTTTTCCGGGTCGAGCGGATCGCTCGAAGCGCTGACGGTTTTGAGGATTTCCCCGGCTTTCCGGCAGCTTTTTGCAGCGGCTTCCCCGGGTTCAGAATCCAGGGGCAAAAGGTCTGTTTCGCGGACCCGGTACTCATAATCCTGTTCCTTTTGATACTTGATCAGGGCTTTGCCATTGTTCACCCTGATTTTCCCATCCGGATCGACAGCCACCCAGACCTTGTTCTGCTTGAACCGCATTCGCATCCAGCCTGAATCACCCGTTGTCATCGTCATTCCCCCAATCGCTTTAAAATGACATCTCCGCTAAAAACAGCATATTTTTTCAAATGGTATCAGTCAAGACATTTGTTGCCATTCGGCTTTCGGTTGTGTAATGCAGTGAAAATCAGTATAACTATGGTGAACTTTTCGGAACAACCTGACAGGTTTCGATGATATTTTTTGTGGAAGCATGCGATGAAAAAAACAACTGACTCCTCTGCGCCGGTGTTCAGTCCGGTTTTGCCAAAAGTCTATGAATACTTCCTTGCCGAAGGCTGGGTGGTCATGGCGGGGAAAACCGACCAGGATAATGATCTGCTGAGCCTGAAAACAGCCGGCCCCAATGACTGGTGGTTTCATGTTCGCGGCATGCCGGGAAGTCATGTTCTTCTTGTCGGAAACCGGGATCAAGAACCGGGCAACGAATTGCTTCGCCAGGCAGCCGCCATTGCAGCCTATCACAGCAAGGCCAGGGACGGCGGGACGGTTTCGGTTTCCGCGACCCGGGCCCGGTATGTATCCAAGCCCCGTGGCGCCAAACCTGGAACCGTTACGATTCGAAAAGAAATCGTGTTAAAGGTTCGTCCCGGGATCCCAAATCCCCTGTCATGACAGATATTCTTCTGATTCAACCGCCTGTCAGAGATTTTTATTTGACAGCCAAGCGCTCGATTCCCTATGGTATGGCCTGTATCGCCGCTTCGCTGCTCAAGCACGGGTTTTCCGTGGAGATCCTGGACGGTCTTGCCGTGTCCAAAACCCGAAACATTCCGCTGCCCTCTGAAATGGGCTATCTTCCCGGGTTTTATGGCAGCCCGGACCTTTCCCCTTTTGCCCTGTTTCATCAGTATAAGCATTTTGGGTACAGTTTTGAGCATATCGGAAAACAGGCAAAAGCATCGGGTGCGTTTTTAATCGGCATTTCTTCCCTGTTTACCGCCTACAGCCCTGAAGCGCTTCAGACTGCCAGGACTGTCAAGGCCTGTCACCCTTCCTGTAAAATCGTCGTCGGGGGACATCATCCCACCGCCCTGCCGGAAGCGGTAATGGCCTGTTCCGCCGTAGATTACGGGTTTCGCGGAGAAGGCGAAGGCTCTCTGCCGATTCTGGCCTCCCTTCTGAGAACGGACAAGTCTCCGTCAGATGCCCTGCTGTCAATGGTGCCGGGTCTGGTTTTCCGGAAATCCGACGCCACCCTCCACGTCAGCGATCCAGTCTGGATAAACGATCTCAACGATGCGCCGCCCCCCGCCATGCATCTGGTGCGTTCGCGGTATTACCGGCGGGGGAAATCCGGCGCATCGGTGATTGTCGCCAGCAGGGGATGTCCCATGACCTGTACGTACTGCTCGCTGGGGAAAAATTCCAAAACGCCGTATCGCCGGAAAAGCCTTGAAACGGTGCTTTGCGAAATGGAGCAGGCCATCAATATGTCAAATGCCGGTTTCATTGATTTTGAGGATGAAAATCTATCGCTTGACCGGAACGGGTTCATGGCCCTGCTGTCCGCGATCCAAGCCCGGTTTCCGGAACCCAGGCCGGAACTGAGGGCCATGAACGGCCTGTTTCCGGCATCTCTGGACCGGGACATGATCTTCGCCATGAAGGCAGCCGGATTCAAAACCCTGAATCTGTCTTTGGGAACCACTTCTCCGGCGCAACTGAAGCGATTCCACAGGCCGGATATGCAATCGGCATTTGAAAACGCCCTTGAACTGGCTGAAAGCTGCGGACTGAATGCGGTCGGCTATATCATTGTTGCAGCGCCTTTTCAGAATCCCATGGACAGTGTCGATGACCTCCTGTACCTGGCTTCCCTGAGGACGCTTGCCGGGGTATCGGTATTTTATCCTTCTCCCGGCAGCGTGGATTATGATCTCTGCAGTCAACTTGGAATTCTGCCGGAACACCTGTCTCTGATGCGATCCAGCGCGCTTCCCTTGTCTCACAGCACATCCCGGATAGAATCCGTCACATTGATGCGGCTGGGAAGACTCCTCAATTTCATGAAAGCCTTGATTGATCAAAAAATTGATTTTGAGGCGCAATCGATGAGCAATTCGAACAAAAACTTGTCTTTGGAAAGCCGCCAGGATTCGGGGATCCGGCTTTTGCAGATGTTCCTGACAGACGGGAGAATTCGGGGAATCACCCCGGACGGCAGGATCTACGCACACGAAGTCGCCCTGGATTTGACCCGTCACTTCAGGGAGGGGCTGCGCTCCATAAAAATAAAAGGGGTTACCGGATAACCCGCTAGTTTCCTCCCAACTGGTACCGGGTTACGGCTTGCAGGTGCTCCTCCCAGGTTCGTGAAAACTGATGGGTTTTATCCTTTCGGGATACAAAAAACAGAAATTCGCTCTGGGCGGGATAAACAGCGGCCAGCAATGACTTGGCTCCCGGGCTGGCGATCGGTCCAGGCGGCAGGCCCTGACGGGTATAAGTATTATATGGGGTCGGCGTTGCCAGATCCCGGCGGGTGATATTCCCGTCAAAATGATGCAGGCCGTAAATCACCGTGGGATCGCTTTCCAGACGCATGTGGCGTCTTAACCGGTTGTGAAATACCGATGAAACCATGGGCCGTTCGCTGTCAGAGCCGGTTTCTTTTTCAATGATGGAGGCCAGGGTCACGGCCTGATGAACTGACAGCCCCGCCTTTTCCGCCTGCTGCGCCAGATCCGGCGTAAATACCCGCCAAAATCGCTGGATCATGGCAGATAGAATTTTCTCGGCGCCGACGCCTTTCGGAAAAAAATACGTATCCGGGAAAAGATATCCTTCAGCCGTATCAGCTTCAATTCTCCAGCTGCGGCACAATTGCGGGTCCTTTGCGGCTTGTAAAAACAGAGATTCGGAGACGAGCCCTGCAGCGGCGAATGCATCTGCAATTTCTTTCAGATTATACCCTTCGGGAATGGTGATTTTATGTAGAAAAACCTTTCCGCTGGCCAGTATTTCCAGGATCTGCTTTGGCGTCAGAGTGCCGGTGAGCAGATATTCTCCAGCTTGAATCCGCCGGTCGTAGCCGAAACCCCGCGCATACAGATAAAAATAGTTCGGAGCCGCTATGACCCCTGAACGAAAAAGAATATCAGCGGTCGATTTCAACTGCTGACGGGGCAGAATCGTTATCAGCGTTTCCCCGGAAAACCGGCTGCCTGCCGTGTTTGCATATTTCACGACATCGAATGCTGTCCAGGCGCCAAGAATGGAGAAGATCAGCAAGGACAGGGCGGTTATGGCGATAAGAACTCTTTTTAAAAAAGCCGTGGAGGTGGAAGTGCTGTTGCAATCATCCGGAGTCCGGCCATATTTTTGAACTAGTTGCCACTGACAGTAATTGGCGGGTCTGCAGCGAAATTTCTGGATTTCAGTTTCCTGCAGCCTGCTTTCCAGCCCCCGGCTGGAAAGATAGGCATACAGCACGGTTCCGGTTCGCCCGATGCCCAGACGGCAATGTATGAGGACTTTTTTGTTCCGGCGCATGATTTCATCCATCCATGCCATCGCCCTGTCCAGCTCCCCGATTTCCGGAGTTTTCTCGTCATGAATCGGCAGATAGTGGACCTCAAAACCGTGTTTGGCTTCGATCTCATGCAGGTCGCAGTATTCGGCGCAGAGATTGAGAATGGCGTCGATGCCGCTGGCCTTGATCCGGTCCAGTGCTTCGTAAGACAAAGGCGCTCCGCCCACTGCAAGATGGTCGGTGACCCAGTCGATTTCATAGCCCGGTTTTGACAAGGCGAAAAAATCCTCTTAAAAAATGGTCATGAATCCCTTACACATTTACCTCCATTCAATAATATCATACGTGAGGATTTTCAACCACTGGTAAAAATGCACCCTGTCCCAAAGTGGTCTCGAATATTCAAAACACCATTCGGTTAAATCTTTTATGAATGACGCCGGCTTTCACAGTGATTGAAGTTGACACGGACTGCATAGGAGATGTGATCAAGAGGCGTCGTTCTGCGGCGGATTTGATGGGGAAATGGGCAAAAAAACGGTGAACGTCGATCCCTGGGACGGTTCGCTCTTGACCTGAATGTTTCCCCCCAGTTCATCCAGAAGTCCTTTTACGATGGGAAGGCCCAGGCCCGTGCCGGTGATAAAACGGGTATTTTCATTCTTGACCCGGTAAAAGCGTTTGAAAATATGGTCGATATCTTTGGCTTCAATGCCAATTCCGCTATCGCTGACGTCTATTTGGATTTTCTCTGATCGGATTTTGTTCGGCAAAAGGCTGATATTAACCTCAATGGCGCCGCCGTCAGGCGTATAATTAATGGCGTTTGCGATCAAATTTCCAAAAACGCTTTCCAGAGCCTGTGGATCGGCTAAGATCAGGGGAATCGGTTCATCGGGAACAACCAGCTTCAGGCGCTGATTTTTTCCGTTGGCCCGTGTTGCCATAAAATCCACAATATTTTTCAAAAACGCATCCAGTCTGACCGGCTTGCAGTCGATGCACACATTTCCGGCTTCGATACGGGACAGGTCCAGCAGGTCTCCGATCAGCGATATCAATCCCTGGGTTTTTTCCTTGGCCCGTGACAGCAGGTATTGATCCCGGGTGGATTCCTTTTCCACCATGTCTTTCAGAACCAGGGCCAGTTGCTCATGAATGGTGGACAGCGGGGACCGCAGCTCATGAGACACTTTGGCTACAAATTCGGATTTCAGGCGGTCCAGGACCTTCAGGGCCGTAATGTCCACCAGGTTCACCACGGCACCCAGGCATTCGCCCTCATCACCGAGAACCGGCCTTCCGGTGGCCAGCAGGTATTTTTTGTCGGCTGTCATAAATTCGTATGGCGCCGGGAGAGCCTGCGCTTTTCCCGCGGAAATGTCTTTGACCATCTGGCAAAAACCCTTATCCTGAATGCAGACTTCGATGGGCTCTCCTGTCGCGGTGTCTTCAGAGGTTGTTTTTCCCCCTGATTCGATTCCCATCAACCACTGGAAGGCCGGGTTCATCAACGCTACCTGTCCCTGGACATTGGTCACCAGAACGCCATTCGGGAGTGATTCCACAATGGTTCGGATCCGGCTTTTTTCCGTGCCCAGATCCGCCAGATTCCGCTGCCGCTCCTGAGCCAGTTTCTCGGTCTCTTCGGTGAGCCGGATCCGCTCTATGGCTCGATTGATGACAATCCGCAACTGGTCGGGATCAAAAGGCTTGGGGATAAAATCATAAGCCCCCTGCTTCATGGCTTCGATGGCGGTCTCAAGCGTGGCGTAACCGGTGATGATAATGACCATAATCTCCGGATTCAACCGCTGGATATGGCCCAGCACTTCCATGCCGTCCATGCCCGGCATTTTTAAATCCAGAAGAACGATCGCAACCTGATGCTGACCCAGAACCTCCAATCCCTCGCTTCCCCGGGAGGCTTTATACACCTGAAACCCCATACGCGTCAGAATGCGTTCGGATCCCTCCCGAATGCTTTCTTCATCATCAACTACCAGAATGGACAAACGATTCGAGGTGTTTTCCGGTTTCACAAGAACCTTCCTAAATATAAACAGGTTTGTTCGTGAGAGCGTGAGGACGAAATCATATCACGATATTGCGCCCTCACAATCTCACGAAGTATTTTCAAGGATTGATGGGCAGCTCGATAACAAAAACAGACCCCTGATCCGGGTTGTTTCTAACCATGATTTTCCCCTGATGGCTTTCCACGATGCCATAAGCCAGACTCAGACCCAGGCCGGTTCCTTTTCCTTCTTCTTTTGTCGTATAAAACGGCTCAAAAATATGGGGCAGCACATCCTCCGGAATTCCCGGCCCGGTATCGCAGATTTCAACGACGACTTTCTGACCGTTCGGGGAAAGGTCCGTTGAAATGATCAGTTTCCCCCGGCCGTCCATGGCCTGAGCTGCATTTAAAATGATGTTCATGAACACATGGCTGAGCTGCTGGATATCGCCCAGTACCGGGGGAATGTCTGCTGAAAGACGGGTTTCGATCAGAATATTCTGAAACAGAACCTGTTTTTCCAGAAGAAACAGGGTCCGGGACAGGGCCTTGTTGATATCGTGAAATTGCTTTTCCTGCCGGGTTTGACGGGCGAAAACGAGCAGCTCTTTAACGGTATCCCGGCACCGTTCGGCGTCCTTTAAAATCCGGGTCAAGTCCGCTTTGGCCATTTCGCTCAGTTCATATTCCTCCTGGATCAGCCGGGAATAGAGCATGATGCCGCCCAGGGGGTTGTTCAACTGATGGGCCACACCTGCTGCCAGCTTGCCCAATGACGCCATCTTTTCATTCTGAAGAAGTTGAATCTGCGCACTTTCCAGCTCTTTTTTCAACCGAATCCGCATCCGCATATCATGAAAAAAACCGATGGATCCGACTTCCTGGCCCCCTTCATAAATAATCGATGCGTACAGGCTGATGGGGATCCGCTCACCCTGTTTTCCCAGGATGTCTACATGATATTCCTTCAGTTTCCCCTTACCGCCGTATTCCTCGCTCCGAAGTTTTTTCATGATGTCCCATGCGCCCTGACCTGGATAGACATCCTGAATATAAAGGCTTTCGAGCGCTTCTGCGACGCTGTATCCGCTGACTTCCGCCGCCGAATGATTGAAGATAAAGACCTTCCCCTTTCGGTCCGCGGCAATCACCCCATCCACAGCACTGTTGATCATATTTTTAAGAAACGCGCTCGATCGACGAAGCTCTTCCTCGAGTTTTCCGAGCCGGGGAAGGTCAAAATCCACCATCAGCAGAGCATCGATGGTCCCATTTGAATATATGGGATAACAGGAAACCCGCTCGCTTTCCTGAAGGCTTTTGGGAGAATGTCTCAGGATGGGCTTCCCGTTATGAAGCACGCGACAGGCCGGGCAGTCATCACAGGGGGTGCTGAACTCAAAATAGACATCATAGCAGATGCTGCCAACAATACCCTTTCCCCGTTTTTCGGCAGTAAAGCGATTGGTGGCCAGAATACGGTGATCCGGGGACACCACGATCATTTCGCGGTCCAGCGCATCAATGGCCCGGATCAGGTATTCTTTCTCAGCTTCCGTGCGCACTTCCATCCTAAAGACCGACTTCCGCCAGATCCGGTCCCAGGTAGGTGCGTTCGTTTTCGCCCAGAACACCCAGCGACAGGCAGATCAGGGTCCAGAGATGCACGGTATGGTATTCGGCTTCGTAATGCTCCCCGATATCATGAACCTGGGCATGGCAGTTGTGGCAGGGGGTAATGCAGTACTGCGCTCCGGTTGCCATGATCTGCTCGAATTTCAGCCTGCCGTAAGCACGCCTGGCTTCGGGAAGACCGGATTGCAAGAACCCGCCGCCCCCGCCGCAGCAGTAGTTGTTGGAGCGGTTGGGAAACATGTCGATAAAATTCTCTTCACCCACAACAGCTTTTACAACAAATCGCAGATCTTCCGCCACCGGATCACCCAAACTTTTGCGGACCAGCTGGCACGGGTCCTGAACCGTGAACTTGATCTTCAGATCCTTGTTCCAGTCGGAACTGACCTTGAGTTTCCCCTCGCGTATCCACTGGGCATAGTACTGAATAATGCTTTTGATCTCAAAATTGTAAGGAATGTTGAATTTTTTCAGTCCCGTCCGGACTGCAAAGAGCTCGTGCCCTCACTCGGTATTGAGCCAGACCTTGCACTGCAGATCATCCACGGCCTTGGCCTTGACCTCGACAATATGTTTCCACCGGTCATTTTCGGCCAGGAACATACAATAATTTTCAGCAGCCCATCCCTTGGAGCCATAGGTCCAGTCGGCTCCTGCAAGATGCAGAATTTTCCAGAGAGGCACCATCTCATCCGGCTCGGTCACCGGCTCCCGTGAGTTCTGATTCAGAAAGAACTCGGCGCCTACTTTATCCATCGGCGCCTGGAGATCTTCAAACCCGGGCTGGCTCTCCCGGACCTCGTTCAGAATGTCTTCCACCACAAATCGCCAGTCTTCTTCGGAAGCGCCCATGGCGCTGCACGTGTCATGCTTGAGCGCCATGTCGCAGGAGCCCACGATTCCCTTGGGCTTCCGTTCTCTGGGCCAGCTGGCTCTGACATTGAACACCAGTTGGGGAATATCGATTTTCATGGGGCACACATAGATACATCGCTGGCACATGGTACACATCCAAGCCCACCTGGAGCTCAGGATTTCATCATCCATTCCCAGAGAGGCCATGCGCAGAAATTTCCGGGGATCCATATCTTCCAGTCCGGTAGCCGGGCATCCGGAAGAGCAGGCTCCGCAAGTCAGACAGAGGTTCAGGTTTCCGCCATCCGGCAGAAGGGCCATCACCTTGTCCTTAAACAGGCTCTTGCCTGATTTTGACAGCCGAATGACACCTGTTGTCATTGATGATCTCCTTTATTTTACATTCCCAGTAACCGCTTGACACTCTGGGTAATATCCTCAGCCGAAGCCGGCTTGGGCAGATAGTCGTCGGCTTCCATGCTCATGCCATCGTAATGAGAATATTTTGTAGAAGTAACGTGGTCCGCCACGGCCGTCAGCAGCACAATCGGAATGTTGGCGTAGGCGCTGTCTTTTTTGAGTGCCGCGCATAACTCATAGCCGTCCATCTCCGGCATCATGACATCCAGGACAATGGCATCCGGCGGGTTGGACTTGATTTTTTCAAAGCCTTCCACGCCGTTGTAGGCCAGTTCAGTCGTAAATCCTTCTTTTTCCAGATAGGTCTGCACGATCATCGAAAAATCAGGATCATCGTCAACAATGAGAATGCGTTTTTTTTCACTCATGGGTCACGTCCTTTCATATCCATGGATATTTTAATGAGTTGTTTATATGAAGATGGAACAAGCAGAAGTTAAGTTCGACTCTGCCTAATTCTCTACCACAGGCCGGGGGAAGAGACCGGCCCGTTCCACGATTTCCGCCACTTTTTCTTCCCATTCAATGGCCATGATATGGAACCCGTGCACACCTTCAACAGCCTTGAGGCGTTCAATGGTTTCCACGCAAATGTCTATGCCTTCCTGGGGCTGTTTTTCCTTGGGGACTCCGGCCATGCGTTTGATGACGTCATCCGGAACATCCATCCCCGGAACCCGGTTTTTCATATACCGGGCCATGCCCACGGATTTCATCGGCGTGACGCCCGCCAGGATGTGCACTTTTTCGGTAAGGCCCCGTTCTCTGGCCAGCTTTATCCAGAGCTCGAACTTGTCCAGATTGTAAATGCACTGGGTCTGAATAAACTCAACACCGGCGGCGATTTTTTTGGCCAGGCGGGGAACCCGGATTTCAAAGGGATCGGCAAATGGGTTTTCCGCGGCGCCCACAAACATCCGCGGAGGCCGGTCGATGTCCGCGCCGCCTAAAAATTTCCCCTCATCCCGCATGCGCCGCACTGTCTGGATGAGTTGCATGGAATCGATATCATGGACATTCTGGCCATTGGCGCAATCCCCAAAGCTCTGGTGGTCGCCCGAAAGGCAGAGGATGTTGTGGATATCATAGGAGGCTGCCCCCAGGATGTCGCTTTGAAGCGCGATCCGGTTGCGGTCCCGCGTCACCATCTGAAGAACCGGTTCCAGGCCCATGAGCTTCAGGCGGATACAGGCTGCCAGACTGCACATGCGCGTGACGGATGTCTGGTTGTCGGTAATGTTGATGGCATCGACGTGGTTTTTGATCAGACGCCCTTTTTCTTCGATGTGTTTGGGATCGCTGCCCCGGGGAGGACCGACTTCCGAGGTGACTGCCAGGTGGCCTTCGGCCAGAATTTTTTCCAGTTTGCTTGGCGTTTTAGTGGTCATATCTGCACATCCTCCCTGACGACTTTTCGGGGTCCGCCTGCCCTGTCGGTGGACCAGTCCTTGATCGAGAAGAGTTTTTCATAGTCATCCATGCGTCCCAGGGCTTTCAGACGGTCCACGATGAGCTGCCAGGCGCAGTCCAGATCTTTGTTGATTTCACACTTGCCCTTGCTGGAGCCGCCGCAGGGACCATTTAAAATCCGTTTGGCGCAACGCGAAACCGGGCAGATGCCGGCCGTGTTTGCCAGAATGCACTGGCCGCAGGCCTGGCACCGTTCCGTCCAGAGTCCCCGCTTTTCGGTGACGCCCAGAAAACACGTGTTGACGCCAGGATAGACCGGCTTGGACAGATATTTCTCCGCCATGAACTGGACGCCGACACCGCAGGCCAGGGAGACCACCGCATCGTATGGGTCGATGCGGTCCCGGATCTCTTCAAGATACTCATGGTCGCACTGACGTTCCAGCGTAATTTCGTCAATCCGCATGTCTTTTCCGTTGTTGATAAAATACATCCGCAGGGCCGATGCCAGAATGCCCACTTCTTTCTTCCCGCCCGCCTCGCAGACGGTGACGCATTCATTGCATCCCAGAATCAGCACATTGCGATAGGCCTCCACTTGCTGAATAATTTCTTCGATGGGTTTTTTATCGGCTACAATCATGGTTTGTGACCTCTCTTGTCAGGGTCTGGGGTTAGGGGTCAGACTTTGTCTCAGGCCGCCTTTTTCATGGCCAGTTTGATGGGACTGGGTCCCAGATCACGGATCCGTTGATCCATTTCCCGGGCGTATTCGGCAAACCGGGGCCCTTCTGCGGAAGAAAGATTGAACATCTGAACGCGTTCGCCTCCCACACCGACAGTTTCCAGGAGTTTTTTGGCCTGTTCCACCCGTTTTCTGGCCCGGAAGTTACCGCTGTTGAAGTGGCAGTCACCCTCCATGCATCCAACGGCATAAACGCCGTCTGCGCCTTTTTCAAAGGCCCGGAGGATGTGGAGAATATCCACCTTCCCCGTACAGGGCACGCGGATGATCTTGATGCTGGACGGGTAGCTGAGTCGCATCGAACCTGCCAGGTCCGCAGCCGTGTACCCTCAGAAATTGCAGCAAAATGCAACGATAACCGGTTCAAACGCTTGCGTCATAATACCCCCTCCAGCAGTGCATCAATCTTGCTGAGTAGTTGATCATCTTCGTACCAGTTAAGCTCAATCGCTTTGGCCGGACATTCGGATGCACAGATGCCGCATCCATGGCATAGCGCCACATCGATCTCGCTGACCCCGTCCGCATTGATCCGGGGCACGCCGTAAGGACAGGACCGCACGCAGATCAGGCAGGACGCGCACAAATCGGCTTGTACCTGGGCGGTCACTGCGGACAGGGTCAGGCTGTCCTGAGACAGGAACGTGGTGGCCCGGGAGGCTGCCGCCAGGGACTGCGCGATGGTTTCCGAAAGCAGTTTGGGACTGTGGGCCGTACCGCAGATAAAAATACCTTCGGTGGCCATGTCCACGGGACGAAGCTTGACATGGGCTTCCAGGTAATAGCCTTCGGCATTTCGCGCCAGCTTCATGATGGAAGAAAGCTCCTCGGTTTCTCCCGCCACCATTCCGGCGCTCAGGACCAGAAGATTGGCGCTGATCTGCAGCCTGCGACGGATGATCGGATCATTAAAAACGACTTCAACGCCTTCCGAAGTGAATTCAACAACCGGCATGTCTTCCGGCGTATAGCGGAAAAACAGGACTCCCCGTTTTCTGGCTTCGGTGAAATAGTCTTCCAGAAGCCCGTAGGTGCGAATGTCCCGGTACAGGATGCTCACATCCGCATCCGGGTTCAATGCCTTGATATGCAGGGCATTTTTAATGGCGCTCTGACAGCAGATCCGGGAGCAGTTGGGGTTTTCGTCGTTTCGGGAACCGATACACTGAATCATGACCACCTGCTTGAGCTTTGGAGCCGCCTCCGTTTCCAGGAATTTGCCCAGCTCCACCTGGGTCATGACCCGGGAATCCTGGCCATAGCCAAATTCCTTGGGCTTGTATTCGGTGGCGCCGGTTGCCAGAATCACGGCGCCATGGTCAATCTTTCGCTCATACATACCCGGGCCCACCAGAACTTCCGTGGTGAAATTGCCTTTGAAACCGGTAAACCCCACGATGAGCGACTGGGTCAAAACCTGAAGGTTGGGGTGGGCTTTGGCTTTTTGAATCAGATCTTCCAGATAGGGCTGAACATCGGCGCCTTCGATGGTTTGGGTCAGACGCCGGGCCATGCCGCCAAGCTCCGGCTCTTTTTCAACCAGAACGACTTCAAATCCCTGGTCCGCCAGGCCGAGTGCCGCCGTCATGCCTGCCACACCGCCACCGACCACCAGAGCCCGTTTGTTGACGGGGATCTGTTTCTCATGAAGGGCCTTTAAGGTTCCGGCGCGCGCCACGGCCATTCGCACCAGTTCATTGGCTTTCTGGGTTGCCTGCCGGGGGCTGTCCGAATGAATCCAGGAATCCTGGTTCCTGATATTGGCCATTTCAAAAAGATATTTGTTGAGTCCGCAGGCCTGAAGGGTGTCCATGAAAATGGCTTCATGGGTCTTGGGGCTGCAGGAGGCCACGACCACCCGGTTCAATCGGTGCTCCCGAATCAGTTCCTTCATCAGGTCCTGAGCATCCTGAGAGCAGGAGAACAGGTTCTGTCCGGCATACACCACATTCGGAAGGGTTGCGGAATATGCCTGTACGGCCGGAACATCCACAACTCCCGCGATATTGATGCCGCAGTTGCAGACAAAGACGCCGATCCGGGGCGCCAGTCCTTCCACAGCCATTTCTTCCGGAATGGTGACGGTTTTGGTGCAGGAAAACCTTACCGGCGCCAGATTCGCACCAGCGGCACAGGCCGCGGCGCTGGCTTCAATGACCGAGGAAGGAATGTCCTTGGGGCCCTGGAACACGCCGCCCACATAAACGCCGGGACGGGAGCTTTCGACGGGCCTAAACGGATGCGTGGATGCAAACCGGTATTTTCCCAGATCCACATTCAGACGCCCGGCCAGGTCCACCGAGGACTGAGGGATCTGAAGACCTACGGAGAGCACCACCATGTCAAAGGTTTCTTTTTGAATCTCGCCGCCGTCATCCACATAGCGGATAACCAGCTCACGGGTTTCCGGGACCTCGTCGATGGTATGGATCCGGGATTTGACAAACCGGACGCCGTAGCCCTTTGCCCGAAGATAATATTTTTCATAATCCTTTCCAAAGGACCGGATATCCATGTTGAATATGGAGCAATCCAGATTGCCGCCAGCATGTTCCTTGGCGATCATGGCTTCCTTGATGGCGTACATGCAGCAAACGGATGAACAGTAGCCGTTGCCGCACCGGTTGACATCCCTTGAGCCCACGCACTGGAGCCAGGCAATCCGCCTGGGTTCGGTGTGGTCCGAGAGTTTCACCAAGTGCCCCATGGTGGGCCCGGATGCACTCAGGATACGCTCAAACTCGAGACTGGTCACCACATTGGGGTTTTTCCCATAGTGGTAGAACTGCTGCATCGGGGCAGGGTCAAAGGCCTGGCTGCCCGGACACAGAATCACCGAACCGACGGGGATATTCCGGATCACCGTTTCCTGGTTGTGATCCACGGCATTGGCCAGACAGGCGTCCACGCACTGATAGCATTCCGAGCAGATGCCGCAGGCCAGACACCGGTCCGCCTCTTTTTGGGTGGCTTCTTCTTCATACCCGAGCTGAACCTCGTTGAAATTGGCGACCCGGGTTTTTGAAGGCGTGTGGGGCATGGGCTCTCTGCCGGATTTTGAAACGCCTTCCACCGGCACATCGGTGACGGCAGTCCACTCGGCTTCCCGGCCTTCCATAAGATCCTGGCCCTGAATGAAGCGGCTGATGGAAATGGCCGCCTCTTTCCCCGCCCGAATGGCTTCAACAACAGTTTTGGGGCCGGTGACCGCATCGCCTCCGGAGAAAATATCCGGATCCTTGGACTGAAGGGTAACCGGATTCACGACCATTGTTCCCCAGCCGGTAAGGGTGCAGGCGCATTCCTCGGTCAGACAGGCCCAGTCGGACTCCTGGCCGATGGCCGGAATCACGGTGTCCACTTCAATGATAAACTCGGATCCCTTAACCGGAACCGGCCTTCTTCTGCCGCTGGCGTCCGGCTCCCCCAGGGCCATCTGTATACATTCGATTGCCTTGACCCTGCCCGCGTCATCACCGATGATCCGCACCGGATGGGTCAGGGTTTTGATATCGATGCCCTCGTCCTCGCATTCCGCGATTTCATCCCGGCTTGCCGGCATTTCATCCATGCTGCGGCGGTAGATGATAAACGGCTTTGTGGAGCCGGTCCGAAGAGCTGTGCGGACCGAATCCATGGCCACGTTTCCGCCGCCGATGACCGCCACCCGATCCCCCAGAAGAACCCGGTTTCCCAGATTCACTTCCCGGAGGAACTCAACGCCCGGATAGACGCCGGAAAGGGATTCACCTTCGATACCCAGCCGCTTGCACTCGTGGGCGCCGACGGCCACGAAAAAGGCTTTGAATCCATTTTCACGGAGCTGGGCAATGGTGAAGTCCTTTCCAATTTCCACACCGGTCTTGAACTGAACGCCTATATCCTTGATAGTCTGGATTTCGGATTCAATAATATCCCGGGGAAGGCGATAGGACGGTATGCCGACGGTCAGCATGCCGCCAAGAACCGGCAGCTTTTCAAAAACCGTCACCGAATAGCCGTCAATGGCCAGATAATAGGCCGCGGTCAGGCCTGCCGGGCCGGCTCCCACAATGGCGACTTTCTCGTTTTTCGATTCCTTGACTTTGGGAACAAAGGGAGTGCCGTTTTTTAAATCCTCATCCGCCAGGAAGCGGTGAAGATATTGAATACTGATGGGCTCATCCACCTGATTTCTTGTGCAGACGCCTTCGCAGGGATGATGACAGACTCGGCCGCAGACTCCGGGAAAAGGATGGTCCTGCTTGAAGAGCTCCAGGGCCTGCCGGTATTTGCCCGCATTGATCAGGGCAATGAACCCCTGAACGCTGACATGGGCCGGGCACGTGGCCTTGCAGGGCGCCGTTCCCCGCTTGCTGATGGCAAAAGCACCGGGAATCGCCTGGGCATACTGCTTGAATGCAGCCTTTCGCGTGGCAAGGGATTTGTTGTATTCGTCCGGCACGCTGATGGGGCAGACCTTGGCGCATTCGCCGCAGCTGGTGCATTTAGACATATCAATATACCGGGGCTTCTGCCGGATCCGGGCCGAAAAACTGCCGGGGTTTCCGCTGAGATCCAGAAGCTCGGTTTGGGTCAATAACTCAATGTTCAGATGCCGGCCGACCTCGACCAGTTTGGGTGAGATCACTCACATGGCGCAGTCGTTGGTTGGAAACGTCTTGTCAATCTGGGACATCATGCCGCCCACTGCCGCCGACTCCTCAACCAGATAGACATAATACCCTGAGTTGGCCAGATCAAGCGCAGACTGCATGCCCGCTATTCCGGCGCCCACAACCATTACGGAACCCACCAGCGGTTGCGAAGCGCCACCAGCGCTTTCAGCCATTGGAAGAAGGGGGTCTGCTTGTTTTTCCATAAGCGATTTCCTTTAGAAAGTAGGTTGACAATGAGCCGATCCTGTCGGATTCATAACGGCCTATTGCTCATGGTTCTTTAGATTCTTTCAAGGATGTCGGGGAGTTTGTCTTCCCACCCGATGGTTGACACCGACACGCCGCTGAACCCCTCGGATCTGAGCGCGGCAATCATTTCAGCGGCAATCTGAATGCATTCCCGGACCTTGTCGGGCGCATTCTGTATTCGGGTGATGACGGCGTCAGGAATCACGACATGCTCGACATTTCGGGACATATAGCGGGCCATGCCTGCTGATTTCAGCAACAGGACAGTCGGAATGACGGCGATCCGGCTGCGGTCAATCCGATTCATAAAGGGACCAAAAAAGCCCGGATCAAACACCGGCGGGGTAATGAAAAATCTGGCGCCGCTGCTGCTCTTCTGGTTGAGAAGCTCTATTTCGGCTTCCAGGCTCTCTCCCTTGGCTTGGGCCTGGACCGTCGATCCCACCAGAAATCGGGGGGAACCTCTCAAATCGATGCCTGCCATGTCTTTGCCGTCCTGGAGCTTTTTCAGGGATTCCAGCAGTTCCATCAGGGTGATGTCGTAAACGGCCTTGGCCTGATGATGATCTCCAAAGCGGGTATCCTGTCCGGAAACTGCCATGACATTGGAAATGCCGCATGCCGAAGCTGCCAGCAGATCCGCCTGCAGCGCCAGCCGGTTGCGATCCCTGCAACAGATCTGCATGACGGTTTCCATGCCGGCCTGCTGCAGGGTGATGGCGCCGCCAAGGGCGCTCATGCGCATTACCGCGTTGCTCATTTCAGGAATCAGGAAGGCATCAACCTGCTCTTTGACGCGCCTGGCGTTCTTGATCAGGGAAGAGACGTCTGCGCCTTTGGGAGGTTCCATCTCAGCCAAGACCACAAACTCGCCGGACTCTATCTTGGTTTTCAGATGCATCGGGTTTCCTCCAAACTTGAGTGGGGCCGTAAATAAATTGTAAATGATATACAAACTATAAATTCTATTTATATAGCTTGTGCAGGTTCAATGCCAAAGACAGTCAAAAATTATCACTTAGATATATCAAGATGTTATGAAACCAGGAAGTCAAATATGGCAGGGAATGATGTATTTATATATTATACATACATCTGTTGTCATATTCTCGGTACGCTGTCTCCACAATCGAATTGTTTATAAATTATATATTGTAATTATAAATTATTATTTATAATTGATGCGCATTGAGCATGGCCTGTCAACGACTCGTCGTATATGTATTATTAATTAATACAGTGTATGGAAAGAATCGCCTGCGCATTATTCCAATAAAATATTTGAATTTGGCATTTCAGGCTCATTGCCGGATAATGATGGACTTTTCCCGGAATCGCTTATATTAATAGTGAATTGGTGTTCTCGATTGCATGCCGGGCGCCACTGCTGCTTTGTTTATTCAGGGAAAGGGTGTAAATGCAACAAAATGTATCTCGGGGCGCCACCTTGTTCGCGGTCGGCACGGCCTCCTTTCTCATGCCGTTCATGCTTTCCGGCGTGGGCGTGGCCCTGCCGTCGATCGGCCGGGAGTTTTCCGCCAGCGCCATTCAGCTCAGCCTGGTGGAAACCGCCTATATGCTGTCGGTTTCCATTTTTATGCTGACCATGGGAAGGCTCGGGGATATTCACGGGCGCCGGCGCATCTTTCAGTATGGAATTGCCGTTTTTACGCTGATGGGCGGGTTGCTGTCCCAGGCGTGGTCCATTCAGGTGGTCATTGGGTTCCGATTTCTGCAGGGCATCGGCGGTGCCATGATTGCAGCCACGGGGATGGCCATCGTGGTTTCCGTATTTCCTCCCGAACAAAGGGGTAAAGCTCTGGGAATCACAGTCGCCTGTGTGTATGCCGGCCTATCCTGCGGCCCTTTTGTCGGTGGATCGCTGATCACGGCTTTTGGCTGGCGGTCTTTGTTTTACTTGTGCGTACCATTGGGGGCCGGCAGTTTTTTTCTGGTCGGTTGGAAGCTGCGCGGCGAGTGGGCGGATGCCAAAGGCGAACCTTTCGACTGGAAGGGAGCTGCCGCATACGCATGCGCCATTGTCATCCTGATTGTCGGAGCAGCCAATCTCGGCCATGCCAGGTGGTCATGGGGGTTTCTGGCGTCAGGTCTTGCCGGATTGGGGATGTTTATCGTTTTGGAAGCGCGTACCAAACACCCGGTGTTGAATGTCAGCCTGTTCAGAAACAACCGGGTGTTCGCCTTGAGCAGTCTGGCGGCCCTTCTCAACTATGCCGCCACCTTTGGCATGACATTTTTCTTCAGTCTCTATCTGCAGTTTGTGAAGGGCATGACGCCACAGCAGGCCGGAGCAGTTCTCATCGTCCAACCCGTTGCCCAGGCCCTGTTTTCACCGCTTTGCGGACGCCTTTCTGACCGCTACTCGGCAGCATGGGTGGCCACGGGAGGAATGGCGCTCTGCGCGGCAGGTCTCGGCATCAGCGCGGCAGTTACCGCATCCACGTCCCTGACAGTCCTTGTCTCCATTTTCCTGCTGCTGGGGCTTGGTTTTGCATTGTTTTCGTCCCCCAACATGAGCGTGATCATGGGCAGCGTGGCTCCCAGATATCTTGGCGTGGCGTCCGGCCTCGTGGGAAGCATGCGCACCCTGGGCATGATGACCAGTATGACAATCATCACCGTTCTGCTGTCTGTTTTCATGAAAGGTCATGCGATTACATACGAAACGCAAACCGATTTTCTTCTGGCCATGCGCGCCGCGCTATCCTGTTTCTGCCTGTTGTGTGGCGGAGGCATTCTATGCTCTTTCGGAAGACTGCGACGCTGAAGATCCGAATCCGTCTTTTGAATAATGGTTGCCAATCGCCAGTCTCAGACATCCGAAGTCGATTTGCGGATAATTATGGACTTTTCTCCGAATCGTCTATATTGGAAATGAACACGCATGAACCAATGAACGATTTGATCCACAAATTTTACGGGAAACAGGATGAACTCGTAAAAAGTCGGAATAATACCAAAGGGATAATGAAAAATGCGATGGAGACCCTATTTGAACATCCGTCAAAAAGTCATTTTCGGGCTGACTCTCGGGATGATGGCTGTTGCGCTGGTGGGCGGACTGTCCTACCGATACCTCAAAGAGATCGAGCAAAAACAGCATCTGGTTGAGGTCGCCGATGACCTGAACAATGTTATTCTGGAGATCCGAAGATATGAAAAAAATTTTCTGCTCTATGGATCTGAGCAGGATTTTACTGAAAACCGGTTGTATATTGAAAAAGGTTTAGGCGCCATTCAATCGATCGCTCCAGAAATACAGAACTTGAAAGGCGCTCCGCATTTGAACCATCTCGAGCAGGAATTTCTGACATATCGAACCACCATGGATCAAATTGAAAAATGCGGCAGCCAACACCTGCGATCCTGCGATCAGAAAATCGAAGACAGATTGCGGGAGCAGGGGAAAAGACTCCTGGATCTTTCTCATCAACTGGTCACTTATGAACGCCAGCGTATATTGACCATCATCAAAACCTTGAAAAGTCAGCTGGCGGCATCCATTGTTTTGTTCATATTTACCGGGCTGTTTCTGATTGTCGTGGTCATCAAAAAAATCATTCGGCCGCTGCAGCTTATTGAACAGGCGACTAATCAGATCGCCCAGGGGGATTTCAGCAATATTCCGATTACGGGCAATTGGGATGAAACCCAGCAGGTATTGCAGGCATTGAACCGGATGACTTCTGAACTGGAAAAACGCCAGGAACAGCTCCTTCAGGCCAGAAAACTCTCTTCCATTGGAATTCTGACATCCGGAGTGGCCCACCAGTTGAATAATCCCCTGAACAATATTTCAACTTCCTGTCAGATTCTTCTGGAAGAATTCGGCCAAGGGGATCCTGAGTTCATGCATAAAATGCTGACCAATATCGAGCAGGAAGTCCACCGGGCACGGGACACGGTCAAGGGGCTTCTGGAGTTTTCCCGTGACAAGGAATTTGCGTTGATCCCCCATTCGCTCAAGGAAGTGGTGGATCGTTCGGTTCGGCTCATGTCCAGCCAGGTACCACCGGGTATCGACATCGTTCGGAATGTTCCGGCGGATATGATTTTGAATCTGGATTCCCAGCGCCTTCAGGAAGTTTTTATAAACCTTCTGATGAATGCGATCCAGGCCATCGAAACCCCACCCGGACAAATTCGCATTTCCGCCATTCCGGATCAAAAAACCCATCAGGCAATCATCACCGTTGAAGATACGGGTGAGGGAATTCCGGAGAGTCATTTCAGCCAGATTTTTGACCCGTTTTTTACTACCAAACCCGTGGGCACGGGAACGGGCATGGGGCTTTCCGTCGTATACGGGATTATCCAGAAGCATCAGGGCACGATTTCCGTTGAAAGCAAGGTCGGAGAAGGAACCCGGTTCAGCATCCGATTGCCTTTACAGCAATCCGCATAAGGAAAGTCGAAAGATGGCCGCGCGTATATTGATTGTGGACGACGAAAGCATCGCCCGGGAAAATCTGGGATATATTCTCCGCAAGGAAGGTTTTGAGACCGTTTGTGTGGACAGCGGGATGAAAGCCCTTCAGGAGATGGAAAACCGGGATTTTGATCTGGTAATGACCGATCTTCGGATGCAGGGCATGGACGGCATGGAAGTGGTGGAACATACCCGGGAAAAATATCCGAACACAGAGGTCATTGTCGTTACAGGGTTTGCTACGGTTAACACGGCTGTCGAAGCCATGCAAAAAGGCGCATTCTATTATCTTCCCAAACCCTACCAGATCGATGAAGTGCGCATTCTGGTGCATCAGGCCATCGAAAAGCGCTCTCTTCGAAAGGAAGTCGCCGAATTAAAAAAACAAATCCAGTCCCAGCAGACATTTCCCCTCCTGATCGGGCAGAATCCCAAAATGGTCGCCCTGAAAGACACCATCGAGCAGATCTCGCCCTCGGACTGCACGGTATTGATCCTGGGAGAAACCGGAACCGGAAAGGAGCTTGTCGCCAAAACCATTCATCAGTTGAGTCAACGCGCCGCAAAACGATTTCTGGCCATAAACTGCGGCGCGTTCAACGAAGAGCTCCTGGCCAATGAGCTTTTTGGACATGAAAAAGAAGCTTTCACCGGCGCCCGCGGAATCCGGAAAGGCCTGCTGGAATCGGTTCAGGGCGGGACCATTCTGCTGGATGAGATCGGAGACATGCCGCTTTCCATGCAGGTGAAGCTGCTTCGGGTGCTTCAGGAAAGGACGCTGATTCGCGTGGGAGGGGTTGAAGAAATTCCCATCGATATCCGGATTCTGGCAGCCACAAACAAGGATTTGAAAACAGAGGTCGAATCCGGGAAATTCCGCCAGGATCTCTTTTACCGTCTGAACGTTATTTCCCTGCACGTTCCCCCGCTGATAGACCGAAAAGACACCCTTGCCCTGTTGTGCCGGCATTTCATGAAACGGTTCTCGGACGCCCAGGCCAAGGATGTGAGTCAATTGTCGGATGAGGCCATGGATATTTTGATGAATTACGGGTTCCCGGGAAATGTCCGGGAGCTGGAGAATATTATTGAACGGGCCGTCACGCTGTCAACCGGATCTGTCATTGAAATCAAGCACCTCCCGGCTGACCTCCAGCAGCTTAAATTTCACATCCAGTGCCAGAGAAAGAGCGACTTTCTCACACTGGAGGAAAATGAAAAATCGTATATCGCCTGGATTCTGGATCAGGCCGGAAACAACAAAACCAAAGCAGCGGCAATCCTGGGAATCGACCGCGTCTCCTTATGGCGAAAATTGCGACGGTATGATCTGGAATAATGGAGGGCACTGCCTTGAAAAGAAAGGAGCTGACGGGGTTTTTGGGATGCGTTGCTCTACTGTTGTTTGCTGCGGCGGCATGGACTGCGGCGCCGGATACCGGACTGACAAAATATGATGATGTCGTCAGCAATGTATTCACCCGCCAACCGCCCGGCCAGGTTCTCTATTGCCGGAACGACGACGACAGCAGCAACCCGCCTTCCTACAGCAAGCTGGATGACAGCGGCCATGCGGTGTCGGATTCCGCCTCGTCCTGGGCAATGGTAAAGGACAATGTCACCGGCCTGATCTGGGAGATGAAAACCAGCAAGGATGGGGGCAAAAATTACAGCGATCCTCACGATGCGGACAATACCTACACCTGGTACGACAACAACCCGGCTACCAATGGCGGCTACGAGGGGACCCCGGACAGCGGCAAGGACACCAAAGCATTTATCAATGCCCTGAACAGTGCCAATTTTGGCGGTTATTCCGACTGGCGGGTTCCCACGCTCAAGGAACTGCACACGATCGTCAACTACGATGTGCCACCGCCGGGGCCGACCATCCATGCCGCATATTTTCCGAACACCCAGCCGTCTTTTTATTGGTCTTCTACTGCCAGCGCCGGCTATGACTACCGTGCGTGGTGCGTGGGCTTTGACGACGGTTATGCCCACGACTATGGCAAGTACGGTTGCTACTATGTCCGTGCCGTTCGAGGGTGACACTGAAAGCATCCATCACGGCAGCAATTGGTGCAATGCATCCGCACCGTTCGAGGGAGACAGATTTTGAGCACATTCGGGACATATGCCGTGACTGGTTTTAAGCATATGCTCCTGGTTAGCGCACTTTTACCTGAACATCCGCGGTTTGGCCGGAATTGTGATCAAGTGCCCATATTTGAACCGTTTGATGCGGTTTCAGCGTTTCCAGCAGATTGACAAAACCTTGCTCATCCTTGACCGGCTGATCGTCGATGGAGAGAATAATATCACCGACTTCAAACCCGGCCTTTGCCAGACTTCCTCCCGGTTGAATCGATGCAATGGCGACACCCTGCCCTTCTTCCAGTCCGTATTGCTGGATTTCTTTTGCTGTAACCGGCCGGACCGTCACGCCTAGACGGCCTTTCAAGGAAATCGCAATTTTTTTGACGGCATTCTCCAAACTTTCGATTTTAACTTTCAGATCTTGCGTTTTACCGCTCCGATACACGCTCACCATTGCTTCCTGGCCGATTGTCGTGTTGGCGACCTCATTTTGCAGGGTAGATCCGTTTGGAATGTTTTTTCCCTGATAAGCCGTCACCACATCGCCTTTTTTGATCCCGGCGGCATCGGCCGGTCCCCCCTTGACCACATCTGCGATAAGCGCGCCTTTGGAAATCATCAGATTCATTGCCTTGATGAGATCCGGTGTCAGTTCCTGAATCGTTACCCCCAGCCACCCGCGTTCCACCTTGCCGTGCGCAATCAATGCCTTGGAAATGTAAACCGCCATGTTGCTGGGAATGGCAAAACCGATACCTTCAAATCCGCCGGATTCGGAAAAAATGGCCGCATTGACGCCGATCACCTGTCCTTCAAGATTCAGCAGGGGGCCGCCACTGTTGCCCGGATTGATGGCAGCGTCTGTCTGCAGATAGTCCTGATAGCTGGTGGGGTCGAGGATACCGCGGCGATGCTTGGCGCTGATAATACCCTGGGTGACCGTCTGATCCAGACCCCGGGGATGGCCAATGGCAATGACCCAATTGCCGACTTCCATCTTATCGGAGTCTCCGAATACCACGTGAGGGAGCTTTCCATCCGACTTGATTTGAATAACGGCCAGATCGGTCTTGGGATCAGCGCCCACGAGTTTGGCCTTGTAACGGTTGCCGTCCGCCAGTTGCACTTCAATCTCATTGGCGCCGGCAACCACGTGATTATTGGTCAGAATGTGGCCATCCGGATCCATGATCATTCCGGATCCCAGGCCTTTCATCTCCCGCTTGAATTTTTTGGGCATTTTGCGGGGAGCGTTGAAAAAATAGTGAAAGAAAGGATCGTTCTCAAACGGCAGCAGCGGATTATTGATTTCCTGATGCTGGGTCACTTCGATGTGGGCAACTGCAGGGATGGCCTGTTTTGAAACAATGGCAATGGCGGTGCTCAGATCGACGGCTGACTGATTTTCCGCAGCAGTTGCGCTGAGAACTAAAAACGGGGACATTCCCAGAGTAATTCCCAGAACCAAAAAGAAAGCGCAACATTTTTGACTGAAACGATTGTGTAACATCTTTACCTCCTTATGGATAAGAGCTGCTGGACGCGAAATGCGATTATTCGGGGATTGCTACAGGACGACCATTAAAATCCTGAGCCCCACCAGTCCCAGCGCAAGGGAAAGGCCACGGATGATCCATTCTCCCTTGATCCGCTCCGACAAATGAGCCCCCAACTGTGCGCCGATAACAACACCGATCGCAAGAGAAACAGTCATGTGAACGCCTTGATGAAAGGTTCCCTTGACAATATGCACGATGGTTCCGGTCAATGCCATGATCGCCAGTATGAAATGGGACGTCGCCGTTGCAATATGGACGGGAAACCCCAGGAAGTAAGACAGTAGCGGTACATGGATGATTCCGCCGCCGATACCCAGAAAACTTGACAGATACCCGACGAAAATGCTCAAAACCACCCCTAAATACGGGTTGAACGTATATTCATAAACGATGCCATGCGAATCCACGATTCTGCGGGACATTTTGAACCGAAAGTCGCAGGGTTCCTTGCAGGTTGCCTTTGGCAAACTCGATCGGAACATGAGAAAAATGGAAGCACAGATCAGCAGCACACTGAAGATGATATCAAAAAGATGTCGGGGCACGAGCGAGGTGTTCAATGCGCCGAGAATGGATCCCGGGATGGTGGCAAGGGCAAACAAAAATCCGGATTTATAGTCGATCCGCTTCATCAGGGCGTAAGCCTCGGAACCCGACACGGCATTAAATAAAACAACGGCAAGCGAAATACTCGTCAACAGCTCCGGAGATCGGTCCGGATAGAGCAGGAGCAGAAGCGGCATCAACACAAACCCGCCGCCGGCGCCGATCAATGTTCCATAAGCACCGACACCAAAGCCCATGGCAATCAATTCCAAATATTTTTCAAGAGGGAAGGTCATGAAGTTGGATTCCATCTATCTGTAAAATATTCCTTTATGGCGGTGCCGATTTTATGCCATAACGGCGCCGGCGGATGCCTTTCCAGTCCGGCCAGCATGGAGAAACAAACAAAAGGCATTGCGCGAAGTTGTGCATGAAATCCCAGGCTTTATTCAAGTGAGAAATCCTGAAGTGTTATGAACCAGATAAACGACAAGAAATATCCCCACTGCAAGGATGGCGATGGTCAGTAAAATATCCAGAATCCATGATGGCTGATACGTATCTTCGTCGATTTGTATCTCTATCTTTTTATATCTGATAAATGCAAGCAGCCCCATCAAGGCCCCAAGCCCCACCAGTAGAATACCGAAAAATGACGAATACCCATTGGAAGGCTGAACGACATGCATTTCCGGAAATCCGCTTGTTGCCAATAACGCCCCAATCTGCTTGATGAAAAGGGCGAATTTGACAACGACAAACCCAAACGCCATTATCCCGATACTGGTTCTGATCCACGCCAGAAATGTCCGTTCATTGGCCATGTGAACACGGCGATTCCGGACTCTTGCAGTTGTATGGTCTTCCATTGCCTCTATCTGTTTCTGATAATCATTCAATAATTGAAATGCGACTCCCCACAATTGGCGCCATTGGGAAAAAGTGCCGATGAAACCCCTTGCAGTTACTTTTATTAAAGATCATCATTTATATCAGTTTTACATCGTCCAATGCAATAGTCTGTGATATCAAAAAAAGGAAGACATCCGCTTGGTGGACGCATATCATTTTGAAAAAGATGTTATTGAAGAAAGCACGATTTAAGGCTACAATATCTGCAATCATTCAAAAAAGGAGACAGACTATGGTTGGAGATCTTTTTTCACCGATGCATCTGCTGGTGATACTTGCCATTGCTTTGATCGTTTTTGGGCCGGGGAAACTTCCCGAACTCGGCAGTTCCTTGGGCAAAGCCATCAAGGAATTCAAGAAAGTCATGAATGATCCGGAGAAACTCATAAAAAAATAAGACGCACGTCATGGAAAAGAAACCGTCAGCCGAATTTTCTGTGTTTTCATCGTCTTTGAGCTGATGTAGGCTTGGCAGGGTTCATTCTCCAAACCTGCGAACAAACCAGACCTTCACCACCTGTGTCAGAATCGCATAGCACAGCAGCATGATAGCCAGAAACAGCCAGTAAAGCGGCGGAAGCGGGACGAATCCGAGCGTTTCCGCCAGGGGCGAAACCGTCAGCCAGGTGCCGACCGCTACGATGATTACGGAAGTGAGAATGAGCGGCCAACTGGCCCGACTTTGAATAAACGGGATCTTGTTGGTGCGAATGATATGGATGATTAACGTCTGGGTGAAGAGCGACTCCACGAACCAGCCGGTGTGGAACAGGGCCGGATTGTGCCAGCAGTCGAATACGTACAGCATTATAAAGAACGTCATGTAATCGAAGATCGAGCTGATCGGCCCGATAAACAAAATAAATCGCAGGATCTTGTCAATCGACCACTGGCGAGGCTTGATCATCCAGTCGGCATCCACCTCGTCGGTGGGGATGGTGGTCTGCGAGAAGTCGTACAGCAGGTTGTTGGTCAGCACCTGGATCGGCAGCATTGGGAGGAAAGGCAGGAACGCGCTGGCCCCCACGACACTGAACATGTTGCCGAAATTCGAGCTGGCCGCCATCTTGATGTACTTGATGATGTTGCCGAATACCCGCCGGCCTTCCAACACGCCCTGCTCCAGTACCAGCAGGCTGTTTTCCAGCAGGATGATATCGGATGACTCCTTGGCGATATCCACCGCGCTGTCCACCGATATGCCCACATCGGCGGCCTTCAAGGCCGGGGCGTCGTTGATGCCGTCGCCCATGAACCCCAAAACGTGGCCCTTGCTCTGGAGCGCTCGAATTATGTGCTCCTTGTGTGCCGGGGCCAGTCTGGCGAAGACGCTGGTCGTACTGGCGGCTTCGGCCAATTCCGTCTCGCTCATCGCCTCGATCTGAGAGCCGAGCAAGAGATGCTCCACCGGCATGCCCACTTCCTTGCAGATGTAGGCAGTGATGATCTCATTGTCGCCGGTCAGGACCTTGACGTCTACGTTCAGGCCGTGAAGCCGTCTCAAGGCCTCTGCGGTTGTGTCCTTGGGCGGGTCGAGAAAGGCCATGAAACCCAGCAGGATCAGATCCGATTCATCCTTGACCGTGTAAACCGGCTCATCGGAGGAGCCCGGCATTTGCTTATAAGCCAAGGCGATCACCCGGAAGCCCTGACCATTCAGGTCGTCCGCCAGCTGCCGGCGTTTGGCGTCGTGTTCAGGCAGCACTTCGATGATCTCAGCATTGACTTCCACCCGAGTACACAGGCTCAACACTTCATCCACCGCGCCTTTACAGATCAGCGTGTTCAATCCGGTCTCATCTTCCACGATCACCGACATCCGGCGCCGCACAAAGTCAAAGGGGATCTCGTCAATTTTGCGGTACTTCTCGTTCGCTTTCAGGTGATCTTCTAGCTCCTCATGGTCGAGGATCGCTTCATCGAGAAGATTTTTCAGCCCGGTATGATGGTAGCTGTTCAGGTAACCGAAATGCAGCACTTTCTCACTGGGGTCGCCGTGCGCGTCCAGGTGCTTTTCCAGAACGATCTTACCCTGGGTGAGGGTGCCGGTCTTGTCGGTGCACAGCACATCCATCGCCCCGAAATTCTGGATGGCGTTCAGGCGTTTGACGATCACTTTCTTTCGGGCCATTGCCAGAGCGCCTTTGGACAGGTTTACCGTTACGATCATGGGCAGCATCTCGGGGGTCAGCCCGACAGCCACCGCCATGGCAAACAGGAAAGCTTCCAGCCAGTTGTGCTTGCTCAGCCCGTTGATCAAAAAAACCGCCGGAACCATTACGGCGATGAAGCGGATCATCAGCCAGGTGAACTTGTTCACGCCCTTGTCGAAGCTGGTGAGCTGACGCTGCCCGACAATACTGGCGGCCAGCGATCCAAAGAAGGTCCGGTCCCCGGTATGGATGACCACTGCCGTCGCGGATCCGCTCTCCACGTTGGAGCCCAGAAAGCAGAGGTCGGGCAGATCAAGCGGATTTTGAATGTCCGCCGATGCAGGGGCGGCTTTCTTCTCCACGGGCAGGGCTTCGCCGGTGAGGGCCGCCTGATTCAGGAACAGGTCTTTGGCGGAAAGCACCCGTACATCAGCCGGCACCATATCACCGGATGCCAGCCGGATGATATCTCCAGGCACCAGCAGCTTGAGCGATAGTTCTTGTTCCTTGCCGTCTCGCACCACCGTCGCCGTATTGCTGACCATCGCTTTGAGCTTTTCGGCCGCGTTGTCGGCACGCATCTCCTGGAAGAAACGTAACACCACGCCCAAAACCACCATTACAAAAATGACCACCATCGCCCGCAGATCACCGGTTAGATAGGAAAGCACACCCAGCGCCAGGAGCAGGAGGACCAGTGGATTCTTGATGTTGATCAAGAGGCGCATCAGGGCGGTCTGGCGCTTCTCCCGGGCAATCTCGTTTGTCCCGACCTGCTTCAGGCGGGAATCTGCTTCCGCATCGCTCAGGCCATCTGGTTGCGATCCAAGCTCCTTCAGGACGGTATCGATATCGGCACGCGCATTTTCCATCAGTTGAACGGTATATATCTCTCCGTTCCCGCCAGAGAGGTTACCGGGGCGCCGAGATGTGTTCAGGGTTTTCATTGAAATTTTCATTCATGCCTTTGCTATATGCTGTATCATCTTGATTTCGTTGGGAGGGTTACGAATCAAATTACCGAAGCCGCCACAATATCTGAGCGCCTTCCAGAGGGAATGCTATTTGAGCGTTATTGCGACAAACAGGGAGTTCTGTTCCGAAGCAGCAGCGTTTCTCCGGCGATCCGCGGTGTCAGATTCTGCACGGAAACGCCAAGCGTTTTATGAGAGGCATCACTCGCCGCAGCGGTTGCGCCCTCCTCTTCCATTTCCCCTACTTTCGCCTGAATGTCAATTGTTTTGCCGCTTCGCATCACCTCCGGCTTTCGTTATCGAAATCATCAGCATGATGTCGATAACCATCACATCGCTCGGACAAATCAAACCTTATGGGCGAGACGCGGTGATATCTCAATTCGCCGCATCCCGGAAGACGAGGACGGGACGGGTGGTCAGGCGGGCGATATTGAGGGCTTCATCGCTGATAAGACTGAAATATTTGGGCCGTTTATGCCCGTAAGCACCTAACACCACCAGATCATACCTGCCGGTCGCCACCTCTTTCAGGATTTCATCCGTGAAATCGCCTGTTGTCATTTTGGTGTCCGGTGCATGTTCAAATTCAATAAGTTTCTTTTTGGCATTGATAAGACAGGTCTCTGCCGATGCCTCGTTTTCGCCCCTTCCAGACTCCTGAACATGCAAAATGGTAATCTCCGGTTTTCTTTTCTGTACCATCAGTCCAATAAATCCCAAAGCGTCCTGATCACATTCAGACCCCCGGTAGGCGATTAAAATACGATGAATGGGACGAAAATTTCGCACGATCAGCACCGGCTGGCGGGCATGATGCAGAATTTTGGCATGCACGGCGCCAAGGATGAACCCTTTCAGGGCGGAATGCTCCTGGGCTCCCAGCACGATCATGTCATATTGCTGGGTATCGGCAAGATGCAGAATTTCATCCGCGGGGTCTCCGGTAAGGATCCGTGGCCAGCAGGGGACTTTTCCGCTTTCGCATACCTCGCAGGAGCTAAGCACCCCTTCGGCAACGGCAACGGCTTCTTTTTCGATCCACGCTGTTATCTGTTCCTGACCGGCAAACGGGGCATACAGGGTTTCAGCGCCGATGTCCGATTCATCGGGCTTGACATAAACGGCATCAACCTTGGCGTCAAAATTCTCCAGCAAATGACAGGCGTATTTCAGCGCCTTTTGGGATTCTTCACTTTTATCAACGGCTACCAGGACTTTCATTTTTATCACCTCTTTTTTTGCAGTTATCTCAACACCAGGACAGACGACTGGCAAACGCCGACAAATCTTTCCACCCAGTCCCTGGGGAAGAGCAGGGTCAGCAACGATTTTTTCCCCATCCAGAATGCCAGAAGATCCTGGCCGGTATCGGTAGAAATGACGGCTTCGAATTTGGACAGTTCAGCCAGCCGGGTTTTTACCGGAATGCCCTTGTCGCTGTAATAATCTCCGATTTGAATCAGGCGGGTATAGGCTTCGGACTTGGCCGCGCCGTCATGGGTCAGTCCGATCAGCTCCAGTTGTGCATCATGAATGGTAACGAGCTGGTTGATCATCTCCAGGGATTCCTGGCTGACGGAAATCTGGTCGATACAGGCAAGGATGCGCCGGATCGGCTTGTCCTCTTTTGCCAGAAGCACGGAACACGCGGCGTTGCCGGCAACCTTTCGGGGCGCAGCCGCCGATGATTCCCAGCCGCATTGTCCGCCCTTGCCGCATCCCAGAACAATCAGGTCGCTGCCGTCTTTCTCCGCCTCGTTCAGTATTTCGGTATCCGCATTTCCTGACCGGATGCGGACCTTGACATCTTTTTTCACCCCTCTGCAGACCTTGATCTCTTCCCAGATTCCGTTTCTGAGCGGTATCCATTCATGGCCCCATCGTTCCAGGGCGTAGGGGGAATCGGAACTGCCCAGATTTTCCAGGAATTCCTCCCGGTAGCGGCGCAACGCCTGAACCCGCAGGTCCTGAGTCGGCAACAGAAACTCCCCCTGCGCGGAAGCCTGGGCAGGCAAAACAGACAGAAGCGTCACATCCGCCCAGGTATGCCGGGCCAGTTCAATGACTTTTTTCAGCGCTTGCGCGCTGTAGGGATGCTCATCTCCGGCAAACAAAATTCTCATGATATTCTCCTTTCCGACTGCTGTTTCAGGCCGTTGTTTCAGGATGGTCTGTGTTTGGCCTCGGCCTTTTTGACCACTTCCAGGATTTCTCCCAGCTTAAAGGGCTTTGCCACGAAATCAAACACGCCTTTCTGATAGGATTCCTTTGCCGTCTCCATCGTGGCAAAACCGGTGATCACGATGACTTCCGTGGCGGGATGCCGTTTTTTGACCTCTGTCAGAAACGCCATACCGTCCATGCCATCCATTTTAAGGTCCGTAATCGCGATATCAAATTCCTTTTCCGTCAGCCGGTGCATGGCTTCCCGGCTTTTGGTAAATGCCTCGACATCATAGCCTGCTTTTTCCAGCGATGGTTTAAGCCGCTTGCAGACAATGGGTTCATCATCCAGAAGTAATACGGTTGTTTTCTGATCCGATGTCATGGTTGGTCGCTCCTTTGAAAAAATCGGTTATGTGATCTGCAATATTCTCATCACTGTGCATTTGAACATCCAGTTGCCGGGTGTAAGCCACCAGACAGCCGAGCATTTTCACTTTTTCATACATGGCGGCCGGGTCCAGTTTTTTGATGCGTCCGACGACCAGATCTCCCCGGATCTCAACGCGGAAATTGAATCTTTCCAGCACTTCGCCGATGAATCTGGCGCGCCTGGATCTTCGGGTAACATCCGTGACGCCGCCGAGAAAGCGGAAATAGGCGTAATTGTCATTTTGTTTTTCAGCGATATAAGCGTCGATAATGTTATAATGATACCCCAGCCGAAGATTGAGATCCAAATATTCGGCTGAAAGAACCGCCAGATTTCGCCCGCTGAAGCGGGTCGAAGAATCGGAAAACGTCCGGGTCAGGCTCGACATAAAGCTTCCGAAATCCACGGACATGGGCTCCGTGCTCCACATTCCGGGCGCTGTCAGTCCTTCCAGAAACGCCTTCATGGGAACCGAGGTGATATCTTCCGGAGACATGTCTTTTGCCGATGCGGAGCGAGCCAGAACGCCACCGCCGATATCAATAACAACCAGCCCCAGGGGGATGCCGAATTTCAGCCGTCTGGAAGCGGCATCGCTGCCGCCGATACGGGTATCCCCCAGATGAATCAGTTCCTTGACCGCCTTTTCATGAATAAACCGGATGATGTCATGCACGGTTTTACACCCCGACGGCCTGAAATTTTTATCATGTGGATCCAGCAGATTCAGCGGGCTGATTTTTCGAAGGATCCGTCGAAGCAGACGATATTCGTAAGATTCCTCAAACACGTCTTCCGCGGTGATTTCATCATAACAAAGTTCTTTGGCATATCCGGCGTAAACAATGTTCTGGGTGGCATCCAGGGTGATCTCATCGCCGGTTTTCAGTATTTGTGTGGCGAAGCCGGTATTGACTATGGCCGGAACCCGAAACTCGCGGGCAATGGTCGCCATGTGCCCCATCGGGGATCCAACGTCTGTCAGAATCCCGTGAACCTTGCGCATCACCCTTGCCAGGCGCGGAGAGGTGTGCCTGGCCACTAGGATCGCGCCATAAGGAACATTCAGAATATCCGCGTTATTTTCCAGAACAAATACCTTGCCGGCCGCCACACCGCGCTGGACGACAACGCCCTGATTTTTAAACAGCACGGGGTGATCCGCTGCGGATATGTCAATTTGATCTTTCGGACATCCGGCCGGCAATTGGATATTCAGGGGCCGGGCCTGAAGAATCATCACCCGGTCTTGCGAATCAATGGCCCATTCGATATCCTGGGGCCTTTTGAAATAGCGCTCGATCAGCAGTGCGGTTTCCGCCAGTTTCTGAGCCAGCTCAGGCGTCAGACACGCCTTTTGCTGCAGTTCTTCCGGAACAGGCGTCACCGCCGTTCCACCGTTTTTTGCCGCAACCATCATGGTGGATTTGTGAACCACGTTAAAACCGCTGAGGGTATGCGGCGGGGTGCGGGTGATCCGGTATTGATCCGCCGCTACGCTGCCATCCACCACTGGAGCTCCCAGCCCCCAGGCAGCCGTGGCCTGAAGGACGTCTTTTCCAGCAGAGAGTGTGTCCAGCGTATAAATGACGCCGCTGGCTTTGGCTTTTACCATTGCCTGACACCCCACCGACATTGCCAGTTCATGAATATGAAAGCCTTTTTGATAGCGGTAGGACAACACACCGGGAGAATAGGCGCTGGCAAGCACTTTTCGATAACTATCCAGCAGCTGGTCCGCAGGAACGTTCAAAAAGGTTTTGTACTGACCTGCAAAGCTGTGAATGCTGTCTTCTCCCCATGCGCTGCTTCTTACGGCAAAAAACAGGGCTTCCTTGGGGCTTTTCTCCTGCAGTTTTTCGATGGCGCCCTGGATCTGCCGCGTTACTTCCAGAGGAAAACCGCCGCAGAGAAATTGATTCTGGATATCCGCGGCGATTTTTTCGGTGGCGGCTTCATCCTCGGGATCCCAGGAAGCCATCATCTTCTGGAGATACTCATCGAGACCGTTTTTTTCCAAAAACGCCCGAAAAGCGCTGGTGGTAATGGCGAATCCGTCCGGCGTCGAAAGTTCCAGCGTGTTTCGGATTTCCGCCAGATTGGCATTTTTATTGCCTACCAGCTCATACATGTCCTGACTCAACTCGGAATACGGCATGGCGGCATCGCCCTGGGGAAGCACCCATTTCCCGGAAATCGCCTGCTGAATCGTGTCATGAATTTCTTCAAACACATCAAAGAGCCGGACATACTTTCCTGGAGCCAGGGTGTTGAGGTCAAATATCAGCCGGTATATTTGATTCTTGAGATTGTCATACGTCGACAGGATATATTGCCGGTCAAAAACATACTCCCCGCTGAGCTTGTCTCCCATATCCGCGATCAGTTCCAGCGACGCGTTATTGGCCGCCAGAATATTCTGAAATTTTTTAAAAAGCTTGGCAAAAGGATATTCCGTTTCCAGGTTGCGGTATTGCTTCAGATAATTTTTCATGCCCCGGATAAAGCGCATCATCTCGTCTATCATTTTCTTTATCCTTGATGACTTCGTAAAAAATCCAGCAGGCGGAACGCCGGTCGTTACGCGGCATCCTTTGTCATTGTGGCGTACCCAAAAGTACGCCTCACTCCTCAGGATTTGCGCGCCTCGCATCTGGAACTTTTTACGAAGTCATCTCAATCCTTGAGTGTTTAGTGAAAAATTGTCTGATCTTCTGCCGAACGCCTTTAGTGCGCGCCCTTGCCGCCTTTGAATAATACACCGGTTATCAGTCCCGCCACAACTGCAATCAGGGTCGCCAGGATGCCATACATCGCGCCATGATCGAATGCAAGCAGGGACAGTATTTTGGGAAAACTTTCCAGCGCTACGGTCAGGGAATGATCATAGCTTGCGACGATGGTTCCATTTTGAACCATGTAGGCTTCAACCTTGTAGACTCCTGGAGCCAGTTTGGGAGGAATGGTGATATCCGCCTCAAATTTTTTACGGCCTCCGTCAAGTGGCGCATAATGCACATTGTCGCTGACCGCATAAATGCCTTCTTTTTCTTTCAGTTTCAACAGCTCCTTCACCAAAGTCCCGCTTTCACTTGAATCCGGACTGACGGTGATTTTCTCTTCCAGGGCTGTCAGCCCGAGTTGCCTGACCGGTGATTCTTTCTGCTGGGTCTTGAAAACGTCTTCAAAATTATGGGGCGTGTAGAGCAAAAATGCTTCCGGTACGGATTCAAACGTCACGGTATCGCGGTTCATCCACAACAGTCCGAACACTTTTCCTTTTTTTTTCATTTGTAGGGCGGCTGTTTTGCCGGTCATCCGAACCAGAACATCACTGTCCGCAGGCAGGGTTCCAGTGATGGAAACCCGGGTTCCGTTATAAAAAGTGCCAATGGATATGCGGTCCGGACACTTGGAAACCTGAAGCGGCTCCTCGGCTTTCAAGAGCGGAGCACAGGCCAGAAACATAAATACCAATATCATCCCGGCATATTTTCTTGTCATTTAATGTCCTCCGATATACGCCAGCATTATGTTCGGGGTGAGCAGCAGACCAAACAGCATTTTGACCATCACGACCAGCACCAGGGATGCCAGAAGAATCTTTAATTGATCGGCTTTCAGTTTTTTGCTGATCCGGACGCCGAACTGAGCGCCAATCGTTGAGCCCAGCAGCAGTATCAGGGCCAATACAAAATCGACCGTATGATTGCTGTATGCCTGCATGACGGTGACATTCACGCAGGTGAACAAAATCTGGAAAAGGCTGGTGCCGACCACAACGTGCATGGGCATTCGCAGCAGATACACCATAACCGGAACCATGATAAAGCCGCCGCCGACCCCCATGATCGCCGAAAGGATGCCAACAAAAATGCCCAAAATCAAGGGCATCAGGACAGAGAGCCGGACGCCTGATTTTTCGAATTCAATCTGCCAGGGCAATGCCTGAACGATTCTAGCATAAGTTGACGGCTTGGAAGCGGAAACCGGCGGTTTGATATGCCGGGTTCTCAGGGCCTGAAGGCTTTCCTGAAACATGTAAATTCCGATAAAGCCCAGCATCAGTACATAGGTTACGGAAATCAGAAAATCAGCGCTGCCCAGACGGTTCAGAACCTTGATGAGCTGAACACCGCCGGTTCCGCCGACTACTCCGCCGACAAGGAGCAGCAATCCCATTTTAATATCCACGTTCCCCATGCGAAAATGGGCAATCGTTCCGGCCGTGGAAGCCCCCACAATCTGATTGGAATCGGAAGCTGCGGCCACTGTGGGCGGAATCCCCATCATGATCAGCAGCGGGGTCATCAGAAAGCCTCCGCCCACTCCAAAAATGCCCGATAAGAGCCCGACAATACCGCCCATTCCGAAAACCAGCAGAATGTTCACGCTGTTGCCTGCAATCGGCAGGTAAAGATGCCAGGGTAGAGTCATTATGTCATTTCCTCCTTGTTAATGGTTCTTTCCGGCGCACCAGTTCAATGGCGCATCGGACATTTTGACGGATGCCGCAGAGCGTTTTATTGAATTCCACGGAACTTTCGGAATCCCCATGCGGCAGCCCGAGAATCAGCAGCGTGATTTTCTTTTCCGCGACAAACCGGATGACTTCATCTTCAAAATTCCCTTTGGAAATGTAATAATGCACGCTCACCCCGTTGGATCTGGCTTTTTCAATCATTAATTCGAGATGCTTGTTTGCTGCATCTTCCAGTCCGGTGAAGGCGCCTGCCGGGGAAGATGCCGGTTCTTGATACCAAACCAGTAAAATGTGGACATTGGCCTTGATCCGTTCCGCCAGATGAATGGCCCGATATACCGCTGCCAGAAAACCGCCCGTCTCGTCCTGATTTAAGAGGGGAAAAGCGCTGTCTGCATCCTGCCGGATGTCCATGCTCACCAGAATATGTTCCATCCACTTGTTTTCCCTTTCCAAAGCGCTGCCTGATACTCCCTCTAATCAATATTGATGCCAACTCAAAAATGAATCCGTAATATATTGAAATAATGAATTTAAATTACCATAACGAAAAAAGAGAGCTGTCCGCAGGGGATGTGTCGACAATGCCGGCGTTTCAGTTTGAAACATCAAAAAGGATAGGAATGCGGAAACCCTTGCAAAACCGGGGATGCAATCAGCGTTTCACAATGGAACGTGATTCAACGCCTTCGTCCTTGTGCGCAAGACGGAATTGTCAAGATAACTGCGAATCATTTCCGGCAGAAGAAATTAATCTTGACTTATGATGCTCAAATCCATACTGAAATAACATCAAATCCATAAAAATTTACAATCCATGAAATTAAACATGTTGCCTGGAAGAGTTCGCTGAATCTTCTCAATTATGTGACGATTCTTCAGTGGGCCATCGAGGAAACAATCTATTGAGCGGGCTTGGCAAGCACGTCTGCAGTCACTCCTTCCATAATTTCTTTGCCATGCAGATGCTTGAGTCAGGCTATGCCTTTCATACCATCCAGGAATTAACTTCTAAGGGAGGGATGCATGCAGTGTCCCAAGTGCCGGGTTGAAAACCGGGAAGGCGTCAAGTTCTGCGAAGAATGCGGGACAAGGATGGAACGGGTATGCCCGGATTGCGGGGGAAAAGCCCCTCAGCGGGCCATCCGCTCGGCCCTTGCCATCCACTGGGAAATGGCCCGGCTCAATGAGCAGCTTTTGAAGGAAGGCAAGGTTATTCCGCCCCTTCGGATGCGGGTGGATTTCAAGGTCGTGGGCGACACGGTGAATCTGGCCTCGCGGATGGAAGGACCGGCCGAGCCCATCGAGGTCTACCGGGTTCTTGCCCCCAGCAGTATGAGGACCCGGTTTGATGTGAGCGCCGAACGGGGCCTGACCTCTTTGATGGGAAGACAGCAGGAACGAATCAACACGTTAAGCCGCATGGTGATCAAAGCGGCGCGGCTGCGGCCCATGGTACTATCCATAGAAGATTTTCACTGGATGGATGCAAGCTCCGAGGAGGCGATCGGATATCTCCTGGAGCATATTCCGGCGGAACAAGTTCTGCTCGTTTTCACATGCCGACCCCAGTTTGCCCCCAATTGGGGTGTGAAATCCTATTGCCACAACCTCATCATTTCACGGTTGTCCGATCGTGAAAGCGTTGCCATCGCATCTGTTGCAAACCGATCTCATTGAAAATGAGATTGCTGCGCTCGTTATTGAAAAAACCGAAGGCGTGCCGTTTTTCGTCGAAGAGTTCGTAAAGTCCCTCAGGGATCTTGGGACAATCCAGGTGCAGAAGGGCCGCTGCCGCCTGACCGCAAAAGCGGCACTGCACCTTCCTTCCAGCACTCAGGATATCATCACGGCGCGGATTGATGCCTTGATTGAAATCTTCAGGGAATGCGGCGCCGATGGCTGGGTCAGCAAGTACGAAAAGCAACTGGCTTCACTTGCCGTTCACTGATTTCCAGAAAAAAATCTCCACTTCCATCCTTTTTAAGGAGTATAGTGATGAAATGTCCGAAGTGCCATTCGGAAAACAAGGACGAGGCAAAGTTTTGTAACGAATGCGGCCAACGGCTTGATATCGTGTGCCTGCAATGCCTGGCCACCAATTCGGCCGGAAGCAAGTTTTGCAATGAGTGCGGCAACGATCTTCGAAAACCCGAAGCCCCCCAGAAAACCGACTATCAACATCCCCAGTCCTATACCCCGAAGCACCTGGCCGAAAAAATCCTCACCACGCGAAGTGCCATTGAGGGTGAGCGGAAAATCGTCACCGTCATGTTCGCCGATGTGGCCGGCTTTACTTCCCTCTCAGAAAAGCTGGACCCCGAGGACGTGCACGGAATCATGGACGGGTGTTTCAAGATCCTCATGGATGAGATCCACCAGTGCGAGGGGACCATCAACCAGTTCACGGGTGATGGCGTGATGGCCCTTTTCGGCGCGCCGGTAGCTCATGAAGACCATGCCCAACGGGCCTGTCATGCGGCCCTGGCCATTCAAAACAAGTTGAAAGAATACGGGGAGCGAGTGCACAGGATTCACGGAATCGATTTCAAGATGCGCATTGGCCTGAACTCCGGTCCGGTGGTGGTGGGTTCCATCGGAGACGATCTGCGCATGGACTACACGGCCCAGGGGGATACATCCAATCTGGCCGCCCGGATGGAAAGCATCGCCAGAAAAGGCACCATCTGGGTGACTCGGCATATTTACCGGCAGACCAAAGAATTTTTTGAGTTCGAGTCCCTTGGCGTGATTCAGGTCAAAGGCAAGGAAAAGCCGGTCGAGGCCTACCAGCTCTTAAGGCCCACCCAGGTGCAAACACGGATCGCCGCTTCCACGGTCAAAGGCCTGATCCGGTTTGTGGGTCGTGGCCGTGAGATGGAAACACTCAAGGAGGCGTTCGTCACAGTGCAGTCCGGCGAAGGCCAGGTGGTGGGTATCGTGGGCGAGGCAGGGATTGGCAAATCAAGGCTGCTGCTGGAGTTTCGCAGAGCGCTGCCCAGGGGCGAAAGCACCTGTCTGGAAGGCCGCTGCCTGCACTACGGGGGGGCCATGCCCTATCTGCCGGTACTGGATGTAATCCGGTCCTTTATCGGCGTCAAGGAGGGGGATTCTGAGCGGGTCATCCAGGACAAGTTGCGGCAGAGAATCCTGGGCCTGGACGAAAATCTTCTGCATATTCTTCCGCCCTTTCAGGAGCTGCTGTCCCTATCTGTGGAAGACAAGGCATTCACCAACCTGGAGCCGAAACAAAAAAGGGAAAAGACCTTTGAGGCCATCCGGGACCTGTTGATTCGGTGCAGCCAGGACTGGCCGTTGATTCTGGTCGTGGAAGACCTTCACTGGATCGATCGGACCACGGAGGAATTCCTTACTTACATGATCGGCTCACTCCCCCGGACCCGGATTCTCCTTCTGCTGCTGTATCGGCCGGAATATACCCATCACTGGGGCAGCAAATCCTATTACCGGCTGGTCGGCGTGGGGCAACTGTCCGCGCCCATCAGTGCGGAGCTGGTGGGCGCCATTCTGGAAGGGGGCGATGTGGTGCCTGAGCTGCGGGAGCTGATCCTGGGCCGGGCATCGGGCAATCCGCTCTTCATGGAGGAGTTGACCCACACCCTGCTGGAGAATGGTTCCATCCAGAAAATTGAAAATCACTTTGCGCTTGCTCATGACATCGCCGGCGTTCAGGTCCCGGACACCATTCAGGGAATTATCGCAGCCCGCATGGACCGTCTGGAGGAAAGCCTTAAACGGATCATGCAGGTAGCCTCTGTTATTGGGCGGGAATTTGCCTTCCGCATCCTCGAAACCATCTCCGATCTGAAAGCGGATCTCAAATCCGGACTGATGAACCTTCAGGGGCTGGAGTTCATCTACGAGAAGAGCCTGTTTCCGGAGCTGGAATACATCTTCCGGCATGCGCTGGTTCAGGAAGTGGCCTATAACAGCTTGCTAATAAACCGAAGGAAGGAGATTCACGAGAAGATCGGCCGGGCCATCGAGCATCTTTATCCGGATAGACTGGAAGAGTTCTGCGAGATGCTGGCCTATCATTACTCGAAGAGCGGGAATCTGACCAAGGCGTATGAATATCTGAAAGCTTCCGCGAAGAAGGTTCTCCGAAACGACTCAGCGTTTGAAGCAATTCGATTCTACAAGGAAGCGATGGAAGTCCTCTCCCAACTGCCCCAAACCGATGAGATCAGGAGTGAGCAGATAGAGCTTGTTCTGGCGATGCAGATACCTCAAAGAAGGACCGGTTATTCGGAAGATTATCTCACGATGCTGCAAAAAGCCGAAGATCTCGCTGAAGCGCTTGGCGATGACAAAAAAAATGTGCGCGTACGGAGTGCAATGGGGTTCTACTTAATATTAAAGGGGGGTGACCCACAACTCGGATGGAAATATATGGAAAACTGTTTAGAACACTCTGAAATGATACAGGATGTTGAACTCATGATCCCAATCGGCTTTGAACTGTGCTCAATATGCATAGTTTCGGGAGATTGGCAGAGGATAATCCGGACTGCTCCCACGATCATCAGTATGATTGAACGGTGCCGGACACAAGAAAAATTTTTCGGCAAGCCATTTAGTGTTTATGCATATGTTCTCGCCGAGTTGGGCGTAAGCACGGCAGGGTGTGGAAACTTCGTTCAAGGCGAGAGATTGATAGAGAAAGCCTTATTATTTACCCGCGAAATTGACCACCTAGCTACCGAAGCGAGTGTTGAGTTGGTATATGGCTGTTTGCTTACATTTAAGGGAGACGGGGAGAGCGCAGCAAGGCATCTTCAAAATGCAACCAAATATCTGGAAGAATCACAGACCTTGTTGTTGCTGGGCGTGGCATGGGGTGGGCTGGGGCACGCGCACTGCTTGATGGGTAATCCCGATACCGCAATTGATCTAACCGAGAAAGGGCTTAGAATGCACACGGATCTTGGCGTACCCTTTTGGCGATCCTTGTGCCATTGGTACTGCAGCTTTGCCTATTTCGAGTACGGAAACATAGAGCACGCACGCACACATGCAGAACTTGCCTTGCAATTCTCACTGAAAAATAATGAAAAAATGGTTCAAGGCCTTTCGGAGATCTGGCTCGGGCGGGTAGTGGCCAAAACTGACCCAACGCATATCGAAGCTGCCGTACAGCAGATTATCAAAGGGATATCCCTGCTTAATGAATTAGGGATAACAGCTTACTATAGTTTGGGGCATCTCTGGCTGGGCGAAGTCTACACCGAGGCGGGTCAACATGAGTCAGCTCTGGAAAATCTGATAAAAGCCGAGGCCTTGTTTCAGGAGATGGGCATGGACTATTGGCTCAGTAAAGCTCAGGGTTTGTTGGCAGGTTTGTGACGCCACATTGATTTCAAAGCAAATATTTTAGTTCTACGGGAGGGATGTATGCAGTGTACAAAGTGCCGTTTTGAAAATCCCGATGGAGCCAAGTTCTGCAATGAATGCGGCTGCCGTTTGGAGCTCGCCTGTCCAAACTGCCAAAAAGTAAACTTTCCGGGAAGCAAATTCTGCGGCGAATGCGGCCATGCTTATTCCGCTCCTGCCGCAGCCACCGCAGACCAAGTCCCTCATCCCCTTGACCCCATCGGCAAACTGAAGCGCTATCTCCCCACGGGTCTGGCCGAGAAGATCCTGGCCCAGCGGGATCGGATCGAGGGTGAGAAAAGACAGGTCACGATCCTTTTCTGCGATTTGGCGGGATATACCCCGCTCACCGAAAAACTCGGCCCCGAAGCGGCTTACGCCCTGATGGACCGTGTCTATGAAATCCTCATTCACAAAGTCCACGACTTTGAAGGTACCGTCAACGAGATGACCGGTGACGGAATCCTGGGGCTCTTTGGGGTGCCCATCGCCCTGGAAGACGCCCCTCAGCGGGCCATCCGCTCGGCCCTTGCCATCCACTGGGAAATGGCCCGGCTCAATGAGCAGCTTTTGAAGGAAGGCAAGGTTATTCCGCCCCTTCGGATGCGGGTGGGCATCCACACGGGACCTGTCGTAGTCGGGACCCTGGGCAATGACCTGCGGGTGGATTTCAAGGTCGTGGGCGACACGGTGAATCTGGCCTCGCGGATGGAAGGACTGGCCGAGCCCGGCTCCACCTACGTCACCGCCGAGACCTTCAATCTCACAGAGGGGTTTTTCCGCTTTGAAGGTTTAGGGAAGAAAGAAATCAAAGGAAAAACCGAACCAATCGAAGTTTACCGGGTCATCGCCCCCAGCAGTATGAGGACCCGGTTTGATGTGAGCGCCGAGCAAGGCCTTACACCATTTATGGGCAGGCAGCGGGAGCTTGAGCTCCTGCTTGATGTCTACGAACGGGCCAAAAGCGGCCGGGGCCAGGCTGCTTCCATCGTGGCCGACGCCGGCATGGGCAAAAGCCGGCTGCTCTACGAGTTTCGAAAAGCCATCGCCAATGAGGAGGTGTCCTTCCTCGAAGGCAAATGCCTTTCCTATAGCCGGGGGACAGCCTATCATCCGGTGATTGATCTCTTGAAGGGCCAGTTCAACATCCACGATAACGACGGGGATACGGAGGTCCGGAACAAAGTCACGCAGGGCATGAAACTCCTTCAGCTCGACGAGGCTACGACCCTTCCTTATTTTCTCGAACTTCTTTCGGTCAAAGACAGCGGAATCGACCAGATTCCTTTAAGCCCCGAAGGCAAGAAAGACCAGACCATTCAGGCCCTGACCCGCATCGTCCTGAAGGGCGCCGAGATCCAGCCGCTGATTCTGGCCGTGGAAGACCTCCACTGGATCGACAGGAGTTCCGAAGACGCCTTGAAAGACCTCCTGGAACATATCGCCGGAGCCAGGGTGCTGCTTATCTTCACCTACCGGACCGAGTACGTCCACACCTGGGGGGTGCGCTCCTTTCACAGTCAGGTCTCCTTGAACCGGATCTCCAACCGGGAAGCGTTGGCCATGGTTTCACATCTCCTGGCTACCGAGAGCGTGGCCGAGAACCTCCAGGACCTCATTCTGGAGAAGACCGAAGGAATTCCCTTCTTTCTCGAAGAGTTCCTGAAGTCCCTTAAGGACCTCCAGATCATTCAAAGACAAGACACGATATACGCCCTGACCAAAGATCCCAGGGACGTTATCATCCCCTCCACGATCCAGGACGTGATTATGGCAAGGGTCGATGCCCTGTCCGAAGGGGCCAAAGAAGTCCTTCAGACCGGATCGGTTATCGAGCGCGAATTCCCCCACGAGCTCATCCAAAAGGTAACCAGACTATCTGAGCGGGACCTTCTGACCCACCTCTTGACCCTCAAGGAAGCGGAACTTCTCTACGAGCGCGGGGTGTACCCCAACTCCGCTTACATCTTCAAACATGCCCTGACCCGCGAGGTTGTCTATGGCTCGATCCTGACCAAAAGGTGCAAGGAGATCCACGCAGCCGTGGCCGAGGCCATGGAACAAACCTGTCAACCCAATCTATCGGAGCACTTGGGAACGCTTTGCGATCACTTTATGGCCGGAGAGAACTTCGAAAAAGGCGAGACATACGCCAAACTGGCCGCCAGGAAGGCTGTGAAGGCCGGCTCATATTCGGAAGCCATTGATCAGGCCAATAAGAGAGTTGCCTGCCTGGAGAAGTTACCCCAGACTGATGAGAGTCCGAAAAAAATGATCGATGCCCGAACGAGTGTCGCCCTCTACCTGACCCAACTCAATCATTATTTCGAAGCTAAAGAGGCTTTGGATCCGATTATCGACCTGGCTGAAAAATCGGGTTATAAGAGGCGGCTCTGCCAGATAAAAACGATTCTGGGGGCATACTATGCCCACGTAGAAGAGAATTTCCCGGCTGCCTTTCAGGCTTTTGAAGAAGCATTGTCGATAGCGGAGGAAGTAAAAGACTTTGTTTCTTTAGCTTTAGCAAGTTATTGGTTTGGAACTAATTTAGCCTTTAATTGTGAATTTGAAGAGGCCACCCGGTATCAGCAAAAGGCACTTGATATAAATGTTGCCGGCGGATATTTGTCCGGGATGGCATCTTGCAAAGCATCTTATGCTTATTTTTGTTTTTTCTGCCCGGGAAGGATTGATTCGGCCTTCCAGACCTCAGCTGAGGCTGTCCGTATGGCTGAAGAGAGCGGGGATAGTTATTCTAAAGGGCTGACCTACACAAGTCATGGTGTTTCCTGCTACGGAAGGGGATTATTTGATGAAGCGGAAGGATATCTTTTGAGGGGCGTCGGCTTTTGTGAAAGGGCCAAAGATAAGTTGTGGAATTCTTTAGCACATTTTCTCTTGGGTGCGACCTATTTTGAAAAAGGGGATTTTCCAAGGTCCGAAGAATGGTACAGAAAAGGATGCCGGCTCATTAAAGATGCTCGACTTTTTCCTTCTATGGAGAGATGGGGAACAGTAGGGTTGATAAGGGCAAAGAGTATAATAGGCCCAAAGAATATTGATCTGAAATCTGTCTATGCCCTTTCGAGAAATATTAATCTCAAAGTAACCCAAGGCTGGATTTCCAGTTATATCGGAGCCATTCTAATGAATCTGGATGAGGGAAATATATCTGAATCGCAAGCCTGGATTCAAAAGGCCATTGAAGAAGATCAAAGAAACGGCACGCGGTTTTTTTTAGGAAGAGACTACGCCCTTTACGCTGAATGGTTCAAACGAAACGGCGATCGCTCCAATGCCCGGGAAAACCTGGGCAGGGCTATAGAAATCATGAAAGAGTGCGGCGCCGATGGATGGGTGGAAATGTATGAGAAGGACCTGACTGCGTTGCAATATGGACGGATGTTTCAAGATACTTATGGATGAGATCACCAGCGCGAGGGGACCATCAACCAATTCACCGGCGACGGCTTGATGGCCCTTTTTGGTGCGCCAGTGGCCCACGAAAACGAGGTGTTTTGGATTGCAAACACCATCATATGAACTAAAATTATGAAAATGATTCAGATTTATTTTTCATGGTTGGTGACACTGATGTTGCTGCGTCAGAGTTCGGGTTGAATACGGGCGAGGCTGCCCGGAATCATTTCAGGAAATGAGGTAGTCGCCGGATTCGGGGTCCAGACCGTATTCCTTGAGCCTTCGCCAGAGTGTTGTGCGGGGAAGGCCCAGGATTTTGGCGGTCAGATGGCGGTTGTAATTGGTTCTTTGAAGTATCGTGGTAATATAGCGTTTTTCCATTTCTTCCAGAGTTTCCATCTCCAGGGTTTCAAAGGTTTTAAAATCAAGTTTCTGCAAATCCGGCGGCAGATCGATGACTTGAATGTGGCTCTGGTCGGTCAGAGCGATTGCCCGCTCGATGATATTCTTCAGCTCCCGGATGTTTCCCGGAAAGTCATAATGCATCAGAATCTCCAGTGCCTGCGGGGAAAGTCCCCTGACCTTTTTCCCGAAGACTTTGTTGAAGCTGTCTATAAAATGCGAGATCAGCAGTGGGATATCATCCCGGCGCTCTGCCAGCGTCGGAAGCTGAATATTGACGACGTTCAGGCGATAAAAAAGATCTTCCCGGAAGTTTCCGGCTTCGACTTCCTTTTTCAAATCCCGGTTTGTTGCGGCGACAATGCGGATATCCAGGTCTATCGGACGAATGCCCCCGACCCTGAAAATCCGCTTTTCCTGAATGACATGAAGCAGCTTCACCTGCATGGAGTGAGGCATTTCACCGATTTCATCCAGAAAAACCGTGCCGCCCGTGCCGGATTCGATGAGCCCGATCTGTGCGGTTGAGGCGCCGGTAAACGCGCCTTTTTCGTGTCCGAAAAGTTCGCTGCTGATGAGTTCCTCGGTGAATCCGCCGCAGTTAAACGATACAAAGAGAGAATTTTTCCGGTGACTCAACGTGTGGATGGCGCGGGCCACAAGCTCTTTGCCGGTGCCGCTTCTTCCCTGAATCAGCACATTGCAGTCCACGGCCGCCACTTTACGCGTTATCGCAAAAACCGCCTGCATGGCAGTGCTTGCGCCCACGATGCTGGTAATGGAATCTCTTTGGGCGATGGCTTCCCGGAGACTTCGGTTTTCGGATAACAGCCGGATTTTTTCAATGGCATTTTTTGCAAGCAGCCGGATTTGATCCAGCTTGAGCGGCTTGACGCTGTAGTGATAAGCGCCTTTTTTGATGGCTTCAATGGCTGAATCGATAGAGCTGTAGCCGGTGATGACGATAACTTCCGTATCCGGGCTGAGTTTTTTAACCCGTTCCAGCACCGTCATCCCATCTGCGTCCGGCATTTTCAGATCCGTGAAAACCAGATGGAACCCTTTGCTGGCCATTTGCTGGAAAAAGGGCTCGACCGCGGTGAATGCTTCGACATCGCAGGGGCAGTCGAGCGCGTTTTCTCCTGCCTTTTCCAGGGCATTTTTCAAGCGGCTGCCGACAATCCGTTCATCATCGATGACTGCAATACGGATGTTCATCATACTTGTTCACTCATATCCGGAACCGGCAGATATATCGAAAACGTCGTGCCGGCATCAACCTGACTCTGCACTTCAATATATCCCCCATGTTTTTTGACCAGCGCATAAGTTACCGCCAGGCCCAGACCTGTCCCCCGGCCAACCGCCTTTGTGGTGTAAAACGGCTCAAAAATATGTTCCAGGTCTTCCGGCTTGATGCCGATTCCCGTGTCCTGAACCGTGATTTTGATGGTTTGGTCAGGCGTGCGGGATGCACTGACCATGATGGACCCGCCGCCTGGCATCGCCTGGATGGCGTTAATGAAAAGATTTAAAAAAACCTGCTCCAGATTGCGAAAATTACCCTGGACACTGGGGATGTCCGGAGAAATGGCGGTCTCAACGACAATCCCGGAAAGCATGGTCTGGTTTTTGACCAGCTTGAGCGCTTTTTGAATCACTTCCTTTACGTCCAGGTCTGTAAATGAAGGCATTTCGTTTCGCGAAAAATCCAGAAGATTTTTGATGATATCTCCGGCCCGTTCCGCCTGGCTCAGTACATCTGAAAGCAGTTCCTTTCCTTCCGATTCGGAAAGCGTGTCATAATCTTCCAGGATCGATTCCGCCGTCAGATAAATATTGTTGATCGGGTTGTTCAATTCATGGGCAATGCCGGCGGTGAATGTTCCGATGGCCGCAATCTTCCGGGACTGAACCAGTTGCTCCTGCTTGGATTCCAGTTCGCCTGCCATATGGTTGAAGGCATAAATCAACATGGAAATCTCATCCTTGGCGTTTTCTTCATAGTGGATGGGGCTGAGGTCTCCCAGAGCGACCCGGTCGATGGTGCGGCGAATCAGGGCAAGGGGCTTGAGGATTTTGTTAAACAGCAATTGCGCAATCAGCATGGAAAGTACGACAAAAATCGCCAGAAATACAAATGGCAGGCCCAGTATTCCGGCAAGCGCCAGATGGATTCTTTGCCGCTTGAGAGAAAGCAGTTTTTCAGCAAAATCACCGATGGCTTTTCCTTTCAAACGGATCAATTCATCCTGTTTTTCGGTGACAATGCTGTCCTGCCGGGATACAAAAGTTTCGATCATGGATTTGTAATCACTCAAGTCCAGCTGAAACCGATGGTATTCCTTCCCGACCACCCGCTCGATATCTTTATTCATATTTGTAGAAATATCAATTGCTTTATTGATATAAATGAGGTTTTCATCCAGGCTGCGGCGGTCATGATAAAAAAGAAAATTCTTTTCATATCGCCGCGCTTCCAGGATATTGTTGAACATATCCTCGAAAAATTCACTGACCGTAACTTTCTGCTCAATGGTTACAATGCTCCACCAGTCAAAAATCGTCAGCGCACCCACGCTTGTCAGAAAAATCGCAAAAACCGTGATGATTTTCGCCCGGATTGTCATGGATTTCAATTGAAACACTCCATCGGTAAAGTAGTTTTCAACTATGAGCTACCCGTTTTCAGCCTTCAGCCTGCTATTCGATGACCCGCTCCACGATGGATTTGATATCATCCGCAAGCACCACTTCCAGGCCCTCACAGGATTCGGGCTCAAGATTGTTCACGTCCACGGTGTTCCGTTTGGGGAAAATGACCACCTTGATGCCTGCCCGCTGGGCTGCCAGAATTTTCTCGCGAACTCCGCTGATCGGAAGAATCCGGCCGTTCAGCGTCAACTCTCCGGTCATAGCCACATCCCTGCGGGCCGGCCTTTGCGTCAGCAGCGAAATCAGCGCCAGCGCAATGGTGATTCCGGCTGAAGGACCGTCTTTGGGAATGGCGCCGCAGGGAAAGTGGATGTGAATATCGGCGTCCTTAAAAAAATCCGGCTGAATTCCGAAAAAATCCCCATGGCTTCGCAAAAAGCTGAGCGCCGTCTGGGCCGACTCCTGCAGGACGTTTCCCAGAGATCCGGTTAAAATAAGCTGCTGGCTTCCTTTCATCCGGGTCGCTTCAACAAATATGATTTCTCCGCCCAGTTCAGACCAGACCAGTCCGGTTGTCACCCCCACCTGATTTTCGGTTTCGGCGATTTCGTGCGCGAATTTGCGCGGCCCCAGAAGCTGTTCGACCAGGCTGTCTTCCACATTCACCACACAGGTGTTGTCCGGGTTATCCAGACAAATCCGGGCCAGTTTGCGACACACATTGGCGAATTCGCGTTCAAGATTGCGAAGGCCCGCTTCCTGGGTATACTCGCGGATAATCCGGGTGATGGCGGAATCTGAAAACGTCAGCCGATCGTGAGACAATCCGTGATTTCTGAGCTGCCTGGGAATGATGTGGTTTTTAGCGATGGCCTGTTTTTCTTTTTCAGTATATCCGGTGAATTGAATGATCTCGAGCCGGTCCAGCAAGGGCGCCGGAATTTTCTCCACCATATTGGCGGTAGCGATAAACATCACAGAGGACAGATCGAAAGGAATATCCACGTAATGATCCATGAATTGCGCGTTCTGCTCCGGATCCAGAATCTCCAGCAGAACGGATGCCGGATCTCCCCTGAAGTCCTGGCCGATTTTATCCAGCTCATCCAGCATGAAAACAGGATTTTTGACCCCGACTCTTTTGATTTCGCTGATAATGCGGCCGGCCATGGCGCCGACATAGGTGCGCCGGTGCCCCCTCAGTTCCGCTTCATCCCGGAAGCCGGCCAGAGAAAGCCGGATGAATTTACGCTCCAGGGCCTCGGCAATGGCTTTTCCGATGGACGTTTTTCCGGTTCCCGGAGGGCCCGCAAAACACAGAATCGGGCTTCGGGTCATGAGCTTGTGCTTTTTCTTCTCAAGAATCTGACGGACCGTTGCCCGCAGCTCATCCAGGTTGATCGGCTTGGGCAGATAATGGGCCGCGCCTTTTTTCAAAGCATCCACGGCCGAGCTGACCGTAGCAAAGCCGGTAATCATAACGATATCGGTATGCGGGGATACGCGTTTAACGGATTCCACAAGCTGCATGCCATCCATTTTTTCCATTTTCAAATCCGTCAGGATCAGATCGAATTCACTGCCCATGACTTTTTCCAGCGCATCTGCGCCATTGACCGCTGTTGTGACATGATAGCCTTCTTTTTTTAAAATGTATTCCAGGTTGGTGCGGGCGATGTCTTCATCATCCACGACCAGCACATGAAATGAACGGATATTGAAAAGGATTCTCACGGCAAGAAATTCCAGAATCCGGTCCTTGACATGCGACAGGCCGTAATGCTGGGATGTGAATATTTCTTCGGCGCGCTTGATATCCAGATTGTCGTCCGTGGCCTGAGTCCAGGGCAGGGAAATCAGAAATTCGATATAACTCAGTCCGATCCCGTATTCGGGCAACGACGGATCGGTTTTATCCAGGCGGTCCAGTTCTTTCATCGCGATCCAGGCGATGTTTTCGGGCAGTTGTTTTTTAATCGAAGCGCGAAGTTGGGTCAGATCCGATTCCGGAGCCATGGGCTCATCTTCTGGTTTTTCAAATTTCTTGAAAAAAATCATTCCTCTCCCCTTTTGTTGCATATTGAAACACCGGCCGTTTTATTTGTAACAGCATTTATCCTTATGAATTTATTGCTAAAAAAATTTTATCTCAAAAAACGTTACAGAATGCAACATCTATCACTTTTACGGTTACCAGGCAAAATAAATATTATTGTCTATTATATCGGAATGATAAATTGTTGTTGAGCCTTTGGCACCATTCTTGAATTAGCCAATTGTCAAAGATTTGATGACATCTTCAATTATCCTTAACAGATCAAATCGGAAATAATCAAATGTTATCCTATCGGGGCAATGAAACAGTGGAAACAGAGCGGCGCAAAATTCTGGTGATCGGAAAGTACGACTGCTTGAATGATGCGCTTTCAGGCTATGCCATTCAACTGGCGCAGCGCCTGAAATATGACCTTTTTGTCGTCAGTGTCATGCCACAGATCGCCGGATCTTCTTCCACCGTCTCCGTGTCCGGCGCCGGCCATTACCACCAGGCCCTGAAAATTCTTCACGAATTCAAACAAAAAGCCGCTGTCAAGGATGTCCATTGTGATCATGCCATTCAATACGGAGGCGCCTCGGCAGCCGCGGAAGACATCCTGCATACAGTCAGGCGGATTGAGTTTATCGTGACGGATTCTGAATATACAAAAACGCAGATCTCGGAAGATGTGACCATACCGGTCTTCAGTTTATCAACAAATCAGCTTCATCCGGAGGGAAAACCTATGACCAGAGAAACCAAGCAGCAGCGAAATACTGAAGTTAAAAAAACAATCGGTTACGGACTGATTACCGCAGCCCTTTATGGTTGTGTGTTCTGGAATGCGGATAAGGTTATGAGCTATTTTACCAAAGGCGGCTTTTATGCGGCGCTGCCGGTAGCGACCGTTTTTATTTTTTCATTTGCCCACGGAGCCTTTGCCAGCAACCTTTGGTCGCTGATGGGGATCAAACCCATGAAAAAAGATACATTGCAGCCTTCGGTCGGCAAAACCGTTACCCAGACCAAAAAAGTTCAAAAAAGACCACGTGCTTATGCCTATGTCAACCCGTTTCATAAAATATAAATGCATTTTTACCAACAAACGCACCATGCCCGTAATTTGCTGACTTAAAACTCAAAAAAATCTTTCATATCAATCGTAAACAGGGTTTCATACACGCATAAGGAGTGATCAGATGAACTTAGACGCCATTCAATTTATCGATCTCAATGTTGTTAACATTTCATTTCTGTTTTTTGTCGGATTTATCGGCGGCCTGGTCAGCGGCTTTATCGGCTCCGGCGGGGCCTTTGTCCTGACCCCCGGCATGATGAGTCTGGGGGTGCCCGGTACGGTCGCCGTGGCCAGCAACATGTGCCACAAATTCCCGAAAGCCATGATCGGAGCCTTTAAACGCTATAAATACGGCCAGGTGGATATCAAACTGGGGCTGTATATGGCGGTTTCCGCCGGAATCGGTGTTCAGATCGGCATCAAAATCCAGCGATTCGTTCTGGAAAAATGGGGCGCTGTCGGGTCGGATCTCTATGTCAGTCTTTCTTTTGTGGCTATCCTGATCATCGTCGGAGGCTATGTGCTTTATGACGCATTAAAATCATCTTCCGGAGACGGACAGGAAAAGACGTCTTCGCTTGCCAGAAAACTTCAGGCCATTAATCTGCCGCCCATGATCCACTTCAAGCGCGCCAATTTGACCATATCCTTATGGTTTACTGTTCCGGTGGGCCTTGCAACAGGGATGCTGGCGGCAACCATTGCCGTGGGCGGATTTGTCGGTGTACCCGGTATGATCTACATGATCGGCGCATCCAGCATTATCGCCTCGGCCACCGAACTGGTGATTGCCTTTGTGATGGGGCTGGCAGGTTCCATCAACTGGGCCATGCACGGGATGGTCGACATCCGGCTGGTTCTGATAATCCTGGGTGGGTCTCTTTTCGGGGTTCAACTCGGCGCCATCGGCACCACGTATGTCAAAGAGAGCATGATCAAAATCGTGATGAGCGTATTGATGCTGATGGTGGCGGTAAGCCGGCTGCTTGCCATCCCAAAATATCTCAATCAATTGAATGTCCTGTCGTTTGAGACTTCATCCATTCAAATTTTGGACAAGGTCAGCTTCATCGCCATGTGTGTGGCCTTGCTGACTGGCGCCGGCATTATTCTGGTCAGTATGTGGAAAGGACGAAAGCCTGCCGTTTCTCTGGAGCCAAGTTTCGGGGAAGCTTGAAAAAATCAGTCTGAGGGTATATCGTCTGAAGGCAGAAGGGTTATGCATAGCCGCTGGTTCCCGGACCGGAGTTTGGGAACCGGCGGCTTGTTTTTATTTACTTTAATTCATAGGTTTCGTTTTTATGTCCATTATTACCATTTCGCGCGGTTCATACAGCAGAGGAAAGGAAGTGGCCGAAGGCGTGGCCCGGAGGCTGGGGTATGACTGTCTATCCAGAGATATTCTTCTGGATACTTCCGAACAGTTCAATATCCCGGAAATCAAGCTGGAAAGAGCCATACATGACGCCCCGTCCATTCTGGACCGGTTCGGCGGCGGAAAAGAACGCTACATGGCCCTGATTCGAACCGCGTTTCTCAATGTCATACGGGAAGACAATCTGGTGTACCACGGCCTGGCCGGGCATTTTTTTCTTCAGGGAGTTTCCCACGTCCTGAAAGTGCGGATCATTTCCGATATCGAGGACCGGGTGAAGCTGGAAATGCAGCGGAAAAACATCTCCGAAAAAGAAGCCCGCCGATTGCTGATCAAAGACGATGAAGAGCGAAACAAATGGGCACAGTTTCTTTATGGCATTAATACAACGAATTCGCAGCTCTATGATCTGGTCATCCGTATCCGGAAAATTTCCGTTGAAGATGCCGTGGATATCATCTGCCATACCGCAGCCATGAAACAGTTTCAGACCACGCCGGAATCGAAGCAGGTACTGGAAAATCTGGCGCTGAGCGCGGAAGTCAAAGCCGCGTTGATTGAATTGAATCCGGCGGTTGAAGTGTGCGCGGAAAACGGCATCGTTTATATCAAGGCCAAGGTTGCCGAATCACTCCGGCAGGATATGGAAAACGCCCTGAAGAATCACGCATGGGCCGTACGCGGCGTTAAGGAAGTTCATATCGGGGTTGCACCCATTTCATTTTATGAGGACTGAGTCTCATTCATAGGACCCATCCAGTCCTGTCTCCCTGTTGCGGGGAGGATCCCTTCACCTGACCGGTTTTCTTCAATGGTCAGTGCATCGAAACAGGTAACCGAATCCGCCTTGGTCCAGATGCCCACATAACCGTTGATAAGCCGTTCTGCAGTGTATTCGATCAGCAGTTCACCATCAAGATACCCTTTCAGGGTTCGCCCCGAAATCTCAGCCTTGATCCGATACCACTCGGCTGTCTCGATTTTTCTGCGGACCGCCGCCCGCTGAAATCGCCTGTCATTGATAAACTCGAACAGGTTGAAGTTGTCTTCAAGCGCGTTGATCCGCAGGACAAAGTAGTTGCCCACGTTCATCAGTCCGAACACCAGACCGCCCGCCTGATCGATGCTTCCGGAAATCGGCCGGACATTGATCTGTAAAACGGCGTCTGAAACGGCACTCTCCCTGGCGATGGCGATGGGGAAGTAATAATACGCCCGGATATTATCCAGAAATTCCTGATATTTTGCCCCCACCATTTTCCCCAGCACTTTTGCCATGCCGGATGAAAGAACGTTTCCCCACCGGGAACCATCCTGCGTCAAAAGCGTTCTGCCTGCCTCGACCACTGATTTCCAGTCTCCAGCATGTGTGTAAAAACCAGGGAGGCCATTGCTTTCAACATTGCCGAGAAAATCATAATTCCCGTTGAAAAAAGCTTCTGTCATGGAATCGATTTTAGCCTGGTTGGGAATGGCCATGTCCAGAAGCCGGCTTGCAGCCAGAAGCCTTCCCAGTTGATCCAGCGTCTTTTCCATGGACGCCCTGTCGTAACCCGTCAGGCTGGCCTCCAGAAGATCTCCGGTGGCTATAATCGAAAATCCGAGGCGGCCGAGCACTTCGGAGAGAAAATGGATCCGCATGGACCTTCCGAAATAGGCGCCGGCCCCGCCTGAAAACTGCAGGGCAATGTAATTCTGATTGGCATCCTCTCCGCAGAAAGTATCCACATTGGCGTAATGGTAGCCGAATTTAGCGCTTAAGTTGAGGTATTCCCGGGAGAGGATGGCATAGCTGTCGCCCCCTGGGATGCCAGCTCCCAGCTCGGCCGTTGCGCTGGATGCCATGAGGGTCATGAGGTTCCCGAATCCAAAGTTGACGGTGCCCGACCAGGAGATGCCAGGATGGGCGAATCCGCTCCAGATCGCTTTCATCGGTACGGATTCAATGTCAAATGGCGTAATCGTGTCGCAGGTGGTCAGCCCTTGTTTCAGTCCTTCGCCCAGGTCAATGCAATAAAGGGACAGTGGAAAATTGGCCGTGAGCCTGACCGCCGTGACGTCATTTTTATCCTGCCCGGAAAGGCCGAACATCTCTTTCATGGCATTTTCGTGGGCGAACCGGATAATATCGTGAAGGGTCCTGCAACCTTCGGTAGAAAAGGAAGGGTGTTTCGGGTCTGTCAGATTCAGTGGGGAAATATTATCCAGGACAGCCTTCAGGCGCCGGTGCGCCGGGCTTTCAAAGATAAACTGCTTCATGGGTTTTGCGCTTTCCGCCAGCTCCGGAACAATCCCCCGGTAAACGGTTGTAGCGTCGGCCACCATCGTGATTGTTTCACCGTCTTTCAGGAGGATTGTCGCCCGTCCGGCATCAAAAATAGCGGGAACGCCGAATTCGCGCGCAACCGAAGCCAGATGACTGGCCACGCTGCCGACATCGGTGATGATTCCCCTGACTTTGCCCATCAGCGCAGCATAGTCGGGGGAGGCGACCCTGGCCACCAGAATGGCGTCATCGGGAATACGGCCTTGTTTATCAACCCCGGCAATAAAAACCCTGCCCGCGGCAGTGCCGGTTGAAGCGGCATTGCCTTCGGACAACAGAATCGGATAATCGGGAAAAACTTGGGGTGATATTTTCGCCGCCTGTGTTTTTGCTGCCATAAGTCCAAGCGGTCTTGTCTGAAGAATGAACAGGGTGTTGTTGCCGTCAATCGCCCATTCAACATCCTGCGGTCCCTTAAAATACTTTTCCAACGCTAATCCGCTGCGAACCAGGGCGTCAACGGTGCTGTCATCAATGGACGGCAACGCATGATCAGCTTCCGGCGTTTTTTTAAGGATTACACCGCCGGTATCCAGACTGACAAGCTGCATCTCTTTTCTGCGGATATTCCGTTCGAGTATGCTGCCGGTGGATCTGTCCACAATGCAAACGTCCGGTGATGCTTCACCGCTGACAAGGTGCTCCCCGAGACCCCAGATGGCGCTTATCTTCAAAACCGAAGATTCCGGCCTGGAGGGGTCAACAGTATAGAGAACACCGCTGGATTTGGAATCAATCATCACGATTCCGGCCACGCACATGGGCGTTTCCCGGTCATCCAGCCCGTAGCGGAGTCTGTAAAGAATCGCCCGGGGCGAATACTTGCTGGCTACCACGGACTTGTAAGCATGAAGGATGTTTTCCCGGGTGACGTTCAGCTCCGTGATGTACTGTCCGGCAAAAGAGGCTTCAGTGTCTTCACCGACAGCGCTGCTGCGCATGGCGATGCGCACGTTTTTGCGGGTTTTCGCCTCCAGCGCCGCATAGTGCAAGAGAATTTCATCCGAAAGGGATTCGGGAACCTTGGCCTGCAACACCCTGTCCTGAATGGCCCGGCACTTTTCCACCATTTCCGGAGTCATATCGGTGGTGATTTCGGCAAGCATTTCCTGAATGGGTTGTGCCAGTCCGCTTTCTTCGAGAAACCGCTCAAAAGCATGCGCGGTAATGACAAAGCCGGGGGGGATGGTAAGCCCCAAAGCGTTACCCGCAGTAGCCAGATTCGTTGCCTTGGAGCCGGCGATTTTCACCATTTCCGGACGGAGCGACTCAAACGCCAGAACCCTTGCCCCCGTGGAAGTTGAAACGCCGGCATTGAAAAGAGGGGCGGATTCCTGGTGGATCCGGTCGCAGACATCGGACAATGCGGCATATTTCTCATTTGAAATGCCATTGAGCGCATCAATGAGCTGATGGGTTGATGCCAGCAAGTCATCATAGCGTTTTTTTGCCGATCCCATGCTGAAGGAACTGCCGCTGTAGTAAGTCTGTTCCAGCTCCGCAATGGCATTCAGCGCATCCCGGTTATGTGTCAGAAAATTCTGGAAATATCGGTATTTTTCTACGACCTTTCCGTCCACATTAACCAGAAGATCACAGGTCTTTTTTCTTGAAAACAGATCAAATAATGACATGGTTCCCCTCCACAACTATTCTGATTCCATCAGAGATTATTGTTTATTGTGCGGACTGTCAATATCCATGCTCAGCAGAGAGCATTTCCCTGCGTAACGATATGCCATTATTGACATCAATAAATATTTTCGTTACAAGCATACAATCATTCGTTTGCGATATCGCCAGTCCGGAGTTAATTTTTTTCACTTGATCATTCATCTTCATGTATTGACACAGAAAGGAAATTTTCAATGAACAAAACATGTTATCGTATTCAATCCATTGTTGTCTGCACCGCATTGTTTCTGTTGCTGGCGGTAAATGCGCCACTGGTTTCAGCGGCTGAATCAAAGGATATCATTCTTTCCACGACAACATCGACCGTGGATTCCGGCCTCCTGGATGATTTGATTCCCCGGTTTGAAAAGAAAACCGGCTTTCGGGTCAAGACAATTGCGGTTGGAACCGGTCAGGCCCTGGCTATGGGTGAAAAAGGTGAAGCGGATGTTCTGCTGGTGCATGCCCCTGCTTCGGAAAAAAAATTGGTGGATGCCGGTGTGGCAATTAATTATCAGTTGGTGATGCACAATGATTTTGTCATTGTCGGCCCGGCAGCCGATCCGGCAAAAATCAAAGGGAAAACCGCGGCGGACGCATACAAGGCGATTGACGCCGACGGTGCGGTTTTTATTTCCCGCGGAGACGATTCCGGCACACATAAAAAAGAGCTGAGCCTGTGGAAAGAAGCGAATGTCGTCCTGAGCGGAAAACCCTGGTATCAGGAATCCGGCCAGGGAATGGGTGCAACGCTGTTGATGGCTTCCGAAAAAGCCGGATACACCCTGACGGACCGGGCAACCTATCTGGCCCAGAAAGCCAATGTCAAACTGGAGATTCTTTCCGAAGGCGACAAACCCCTGTTGAACATTTATCATGTGATGCAGGTGAACCCGGAAAAATTTTCCAAAGTCAATGCGGCAGGCGCCAAGGCGTTTGTCGAATTCATGATCGCTCCGGAAACCCAGAAGGTGATCGGCGAATTTGGAAAAGACAAATATGGTGCGTCTCTGTTTTTTCCGGATGCGGGTAAATGACCATTTTTCTTGAAGGATTTCAATCCGCATTCAATCTGCTGGTTTCCCTGGACCCGGATGTTCTGGCCATTACCTGGCGGACGATTCATGTTTCCACGGTTGCCACCTTCATCAGCATATTGATCGGTATTCCCATCGGCACGGCCCTGGCCCTGACCCGGTTTCAGGGTCGGGGGCTTCTGGTCAGCCTGATCAATTTCGGCATGGGATTGCCGCCGGTGGTAGTGGGGCTGGCAACCTGGCTGATGCTGACCCGGTATGGGCCTCTGGGCGTGCTGGGTCTTCTGTATACGCCAACCGCCATGATTCTGGCGCAGGCGATCATTGCAAGTCCGATCGTAGCCGGATTCAGTCTGGCTGCCATTCAGTCGGTCAATCCCAAACTGCTGCTTCAGATCCAGTCCCTGGGAACCACCCGGTTTCAATACCTGCTGCTGCTGCTCTGGGAAGCCCGGCTGGGTATTCTGTCAGCGATCATCGCCGGATTCGGCGGCGTCATCAGCGAGGTGGGCGCCTCCATGATGGTGGGCGGAAACATTCGGGGATACACACGGGTATTGACAACCGCTACGGTACTGGAGGTTTCAAAGGGAAAATTTGAGCTGGCCACAGCACTCAGCATCATCCTGCTGGCGTTGACTTTTATCATTGTCTCCCTGCTCAGCTATTTGCAGCAGCGAAAGGCAGGCCACTGATGTCTGCCAAACTATCCGTAAAAAACCTCAAATTGAGGCGCTCCGGCAGAGACATTCTGGATATCGAACAGTTTATTCTGAATCGCGGCGATGTACTGGCGGTTATCGGACCCAATGGTGCGGGAAAATCCAGTCTGCTTCAGATTCTGGCTTTTCTGATTGAACCGGACACCGGAATCATCATGCTGGATGGCGAGACTATCGGGAACGGCAATCGCCTGGCTGCCCGGCGAAAGCTGGCGATGGTGTTTCAGGAAGCCCTGCTTCTGGATACGACAGTTCAAAAAAATATTGAAATTCCGCTTCGCATTCGGGGAGTTTCCAGGCAGGAGGCGACTGCCCGATCCCAGGAGTGGATGAACCGGCTGGGCATCTTACACCTCTGCGGGCAGCGGGCCAGAAACCTTTCTGGGGGGGAATCCCAGCGAACCAGTATCGCCAGAGCCTTGGCCATGAAGCCGGAAATCCTGTTGATGGACGAGCCGTTTTCTGCGCTGGATTATCCGACCCGCAAATCGCTTTTGTCCAAGATGGGCGATATCCTCCACGCATCCGGTATGACGACCGTCTTTGTGACCCATGATTTTTCCGAGATTCCGGCTCTGACGCGCCAGGTGGCCGTGCTTTACAACGGCAGGCTGATCAAACGGGGGGATATTCAGGATATTTTGGGGGAATCGTCTGTTTCTGTCAAAAGCTGGGCGCCCTGGGATGACGGCGCCGATTCGGCATAACAACATTTTCTTGACAAGAAAATCAAAAGGAATAGAATTCAAAGTTAAAATTAAGCAGCCAAGATCCGTTCTTTGAACGGATGCGGGGGACCCAGGTTTTTGGGGCGAATTCCTTTTTTAGGATAGGGCACTTTCAGGCCCGAGCCCGACAGCTAACTCCGTAGGCATTTGAAAGGGCAACTGACAGCGTTTTAAAAAGCCGCCGGTCTTGCGCCGACGGCTTTTTTGCGTTTAAGCTCGGAAAATAATCGGCAGTTGAGGAGGCTGTATGGCTTTAAGTAACGGCAATCCGGAAGAAAATGTCGCCACAAAAATCCTGCATGTGATCATTGGGGCGCCCAAACAGGTGAAAGATCCCAATATTTTTCACAAAATGTCGCTGATTCCGGTCCTGGCGTGGATAGGGCTCGGCGCAGACGGGCTTTCATCTTCTTCCTATGGCCCCGAAGAGGCCTATCGCGCGCTGGGGACCCATACGTATCTGGCCATTCTTCTGGGTCTGGCGACGGCGCTTACGGTTTTCATCATCTCATATGCGTATTCCCGGATCATCGAGCATTTTCCGCATGGCGGCGGCGGGTATATCGTCGCCACCCATATGCTGGGTGAAAAAGCCGGCGTCATCTCCGGCAGCGCCCTTCTGGTGGACTATGTGCTGACCATCACCATCTCCATTGCCGCTTGCGTGGATGCGCTTTTCAGCTACCTGCCGCTGAGCTTCCACCACAACAAGGTCGCGGTTGCCTGTTGCCTGTGTCTGATGCTGATTATTTTGAACATTCGCGGCGTCAAGGAATCCATTGTGGTCATGGCGCCGATTTTTATCGTCTTTGTCGTCACCCATCTGGTGATGTTGCTCGATGGCATCCTGACCCATACCGATCGCTTTGTTCCCATGGCCAACAGTTTTCAGGCCGGCATTCAGCAGGATATTTCCACCATCGGATTTGTCGGGATGCTCATGCTGTTCTTGCGGGCCTATTCATTGGGAGGCGGAACCTATACCGGCATCGAAGCGGTTTCCAACGGCATGCAGATCATGCGGGAGCCCCGGGTGCAGACCGGCAAGCGAACAATGATCTATATGGCGGGTTCGCTGGCATTTACCGCGGGCGTGCTGTTTCTGTGCTATGCGCTTCTGGATGTCAAACCGGTGGAAGGCAAGACGCTGAATGCCGTGATTGCCGACAACCTGTTTGCCGACTGGGGAATGGGAAAGGCGATTGCTTTTATCACGATTTTTTCAGAAGGAGCATTGCTGCTGGTTGCGGCGCAAACCGGATTCGTGGATGGTCCCAGAGTGATGGCGAACATGGCGGTGGATTCCTGGTTCCCCCATCGGTTTGCGGCCCTGTCCGAACGGCTGACCATGCGAAACGGCATCGTTCTGATGGGCGTCTCGGCCATTGCACTGTTGATCTATACTTCCGGTTCGGTGTCGGCTCTGGTGATCATGTATTCCATCAACGTCTTTGTGACGTTTTCCTTTTCTCAGCTGGGAATGTCCCGGTTCTACATTCAGCGCCGAAAGGAAGATTCCAAATGGATCCAGCATTTAAGCGTCCATCTTGTCGGACTGGCCCTTTGCGCCACCATTCTGGTGATCACCACGGTGGAGAAATTTACCGAAGGCGGCTGGATGACGCTCTTGATCACCTCTATCGTCATCGGCGTCTGCTACCTGATTCGCAATCATTACCAAACCGTACGCAGCGGCGTTGCGGAGCTGGACAAGACACTACTGAACTTTCCCACATCCGGTCCGCCCAATAGCGCCCCCTTGAACAATAAGGACCTGACGGCCATTCAACTGGTTTCGGGATACAGCGGTTTTGGCGTCCACACCCTGCTGTCCATTCTTACCACCTTTCCCAAAATCTACAAGAACATCGTTTTTGTTTCTGTTGCGGTCATCGACTCCGGTTCGTTCAAGGGCGCTGAAGAAGTTGCACTCCTGGAACAGTCGGTGACGCGCGGGCTTGAAAAATATGTGGAACTGGCTAGAAAGCTGGGTTTTGCCGCCGACTATCGCATGGAAGTTGGAACGGATGTCGTGGAAAGCGCCATGAACCTGTGCAAGGAAATTGCTGTTGAATATCCCCGATCCACTGTTTTTACCGGACAGATCACATTCCGGCTGGAAAAATTTTACCACAGAATGCTGCACAACGAGACCGCTTTTGCCATTCAGCGCCGCCTGCAGTGGGACGGGATCACGACCGTCATCCTGCCGATTCGGATGAGAATATAGATATAATTTCGCGTTGGCTTTTTGGAGCAATATGATATGGTATCCTTTATGATCGAAATGCGGACTTGATGTTCACCGGCATAAAAAATCTGCTGTCATAACAAACAGGGGATAAACGGATATGAAAACGAAACATTCGGGCAAGAGTATCGGAACCCTGGTCGTTGCCGCCGCTCTGGTTGCATTTTTGGTGTTCATTGCATGGATGTTTTATTTCAAGCCGAAAATGGCGGATATTCTGTTTGAACCGGTTTTTATCAATGATGTCAGGAAAGTCAGGCTGGTGTCCGAGATGCGGGTCAACCTGAACGCATCGGTCGAGGCGGAAAAAAGCGCAGTTTTGGCTGACACCGATGCGGTCTCGCACGTTTTCGCCGAGCAGGCTATGCAGCTTTCCGCCGCAGTGGAAGATGCCAGGGTTGAACTTGGCGTTCTGATCGAAGCGGAAAAAATGGGTCGTGAAGTGGACCTCTTCCGGGAGTTCAGCGCCTGCTGGGAACGGTTCCGGCAAATAGATCAGGAATTGTTGCCGCTGTCCGTACTGAATACGAACCTGAAGGCATTCGATCTTTCATTTGGTTCAGCGGGCAAAGCCCTCAAACAATTTGAACAGGCCCTTGACGCCCTGACAAACAGCAAGGGTTCAAAGGACAAGACATGTGAAATCGCCAGATTGTCGCTACGGTCGCTGTCCGCTGCGCTAAAAATTCATGCGCTTCAACCCCCCCACATTGCCGAGAGCCGGCAAGAGAAAATGGACGAACTCGAGACAACGATTCAAACAGAAAACGAGCTGGTCAATCAGTCCTTGGACGCGCTGTCCTTTTTGACGAATCCGGCGGACAAACCCCGGGTTGAAGCCGCGAAATCAGCTTATGCCGAGTTCTGGCGGATCAACACGGAAGTGATGAAACTGTCGCGACAGAACAGCAATGTACTATCCCTTGCCATGTCCCTGGGGCAAAAACGCAATGTCACCGTTCAGTGCCAGGATGCCCTGGAAGCTCTCGAAAAAGCCATTCAGAGCAAGGTTTATAAGGCAACAAGATAAGTCAGATGAAATCATAACAGGATCTGGAATGGGAATCGCTGAAAATAACGGAAAGCGCCTTGCCATTCTTGTTGTGGATGATGAGCCGAATATCCGCAAGGTGCTGTCCATGGCGCTGGAGGCGGAAGGGCATCAGGTTGCGGCTGTTGGAAATACCGGATCCGCCCTGTGCGAAGCAACCCATCGCTTTTTCGATCTGGCGTTTGTTGATCTGCGACTTGGAGCGGAATCCGGAATGGAACTGATTCCGGTCCTGCTGGCTGCCTGCCCCTGGTTGAAAATCGTCGTGATCACGGCTTATGCTTCCATTGACTCGGCTGTCGAGGCCATGCGGCGCGGCGCTTTTGATTATCTTCCGAAACCATTCACCCATGACCATGTCGCCCTCCTGGTCCAAAAAGTATCCGAAGTGCGCTTGCTGGAGCAAAAAGTGGAAGCGCTGCAAGGGGCTTTGAGCGCAGAGGTTCCGGAAGCGGATTTTACCAGTCCGAGTCCGGCCATGCAGCGAACCCTGGCATTGGCGCGCCAGGTGGCGGACAGCGATGCAACCATTCTTATCAGCGGTGAAAGCGGCACGGGCAAGACGCTTCTTGCACGCGCCATGCATTCCTGGAGCCGTCGAGCCGCAAAGCCTTTCGGAGTTGTCTCCTGTCCCTCGCTGTCGCCTGACCTCCTTGAGAGCGAGCTTTTCGGTCATGTGAAAGGCGCATTTACCGGGGCGTTGCGCGATGCTCCGGGTCGGATTGCGGCCTGCGCGCGGGGGACGCTTTTCCTGGATGAAATCGGGGACTTGCCATTGCCGCTTCAGCCCAAACTACTGCGGTTTCTCCAGGAGAAAGCCTATGAGCGGGTAGGAGATGTGGTAACGTGCAAAGCCGATGTTCGCGTTATCGCGGCGACAAACATAGACATTGAAGCGGCGGTGAAGGCAGGCCGGTTCCGTGAAGATCTGTTTTATCGGCTTGATGTACTGGAAATCATCGTTCCGCCGCTTCGCGAACGCGGTGAAGACATTCTTCCGCTTGCCGAAAGTCTGCTGATTTTTTTTGCCAGACAGAACCATCGCGGCATACTGCATCTGACCAGTGATGCGCGGGATGCGCTCAGAGCTTACGAATGGCCCGGCAACGTTCGCGAATTGCGTAACGCCATCGAACGGGCGGTTCTTCTCTCAAGCGGTGAGGATATCCATGCGGCGCATTTGCCGATGCGGATGAAATCAGCAGAGCTGATGCCCAATGTCGGCGATCGGGTTCCACTTGAAAAAATCGAAGAGCTCCATATCCGCCGTATCCTGGCATCCACAAAATCTTTTGACGAGGCAGCAAAAATCCTGGGTATGGATTCGGTGACGCTCTGGCGGCGCCGGAAACAATACGGGATTTAAAACTCAGTCTATCTTTCCGAGCTCTTTCATTTTGCAATGTCCGGGAATGCCATACCCTGAAATTTGAAATCCCCACCGCTGACTTCTGATGGGATCTGCAATGTAACTATCTGATTATCATTTATATTAATGACCATTCCTCACTGGCATTTGGTTTGCATCTCCCATCTCCAATATCCCCATAAAGGAGAAATAATAACGATGAGCCTGAAGACCAAATTGATCATCGGTTTCTGCGGCCTGCTGGCGATTTTGCTTGTCGTCGGCATGATGAGCATTCGCACCGCGAACGACTTCAGTATGTCCATAGAACGGATTATTCGAGAGAACTATGACAGTGTGGTTGCCTGTTATAAAATGAAGGGTGCTGTCGAACGGCTGGATCGCATCGCGATGACTTCCCTCTGGGAAATGCAGCAAGACGCACATGCCCAAAGCGAAGCCATCCTTCTCGATTTTGAAAAAAGGCTTCAATTCCAGCAACAGAATGTGACCGTTTTCGGGGAGCAGGCGTTGACCGATCGCATGACCGAACAGTGGAGGATTTACCGGGAGGAATTTGTAAGCCTTCTGAAGCCATTGGATTCGGAAATTGCGCGCCTGGACTTTTTTCGCAATCACCTCCTGATCCGATCGGATGAACTCCGCGACACGGCTCAGAAAATCATTGATCTGAACCTGAACAATATGGTTGCCGTAGACGGCCAGACGCGTCTTCGCGCCCTTGAGACCCGGCGGACCCTGTTGCTTCTGGTGTTCTCTGGCTTTGCGCTGGCGGTTGTCTTCATCGCTCTGCTCTGGCCGGCTATCTTTCGACCCATTGCCGGCCTGACGCGTTCCGTGCACGAAATTCAACAGGGGAATCTGGATCTTGTTGTCAACGTGCATTCGCGGGACGAGATGGGGCAATTGGCTGAAGCGTTTAATGAAATGGCCGTCAGTCTGCGCAAATTGCGGCGAAACGACCATGCGCGTTTGCTCCGCACCCAACATTCCACGCAACTGGCGCTCGAAAGCCTTTCCGATGCCGTTGCCATCTGCAGCCCGCATGGAGAAATCGAGCTGGCAAATGATGCGGCACAGAGACTGTTTGGTCTGAAGCGGGAAGGCACTGTTGATGCATCGGGAAACGAGAAAATCAAGGAAATCTTCTCGCGCGCATCCAGCGATTTACGCTCCAGTCGGTCCAAAGACCCGGACGCTGTTATTCAGGTCTTTCAGGATGGCGAAGAACGTTTTTATCTGCCGGAAGCCATTCCGATTCTTGATAAAGAAAACCGGCTGGCCGGCGTGACGCTCATTCTCAGAGATTTCACGTGTATGCGCCAGCTGGATGAATTGAAGCGCGGATTGATTTCAACGGTTTCGCATCAACTCAAAACGCCGCTCACTTCCATTCGGCTGGCAATGCATTTGCTGTTAAGCGAGAAACTTGGCCCTATATCGCCCAAGCAGACGGAAATCCTGGCTACGGCGCGGGAAGACAGCGACCGGCTTTACCGGATCATTGAAAATCTGCTTGATATCAGCCGGATGGAATCGGGGCAATCCCGGATGCAGCTTCAACCCGTGGCTGCCGAACAACTGGTGATGCAGCCTGTCGATGCGATGCGAACCGCTTTTATGGATCGCGGGGTCGCTCTTGTGGTTGACGTGCCGCTGGGCACTCCCGCCGTTATGGCTGACGAGCTGCGTCTTCGATATGTATTTGAGAATCTGCTCAGCAATGCGCTTAAATACACCCCTGCAGGCGGTAAAGTGAGCGTATCCGCCCAATCCGAGGAAAACGTGGTCCGCTTTATTGTGGAGGATACGGGTTCGGGTATTCCGAAAGAATACCTGCCGCATATCTTTGAAAAATTCTTCACGGTGCCGCAACAGGAACATCGCAGCGACACCGGATTGGGCCTTGCCATTGCCAGGGAAATTGTCGAAGCCCACTGCGGGCAGATTGATGTTGCGAGCCAGGCGGGAAAAGGCGCCCGGTTTTCGTTTACGTTGCAGGCTGTCATTTAACCCGTAAAAGGAGATTCAAGATGGATGCTGTCTATGTCGTTATCACTGTGCTGTTCTTTGTGCTGTGCGCCGTTTATGTTATTTTCCTGTCCGAGGAGAAACCGTGATGGAAGATATTCTCGTGGGTATCGTGGCTGTTTGTCTGATTGTCTATCTCTTTGCGGCGCTATTGCGGCCCGATAAATTCTGAAAAAGGAGTTTTTTATGAACCTGATAGGCTGGCTTCAACTATCCGTCTTCATTATAGCGCTGGCGGCTTTGACAAAACCACTGGGCCTTTACCTGGTGCGCGTGTTCGATCCGGGCGCCGGGACATTCCTTGATCCTGTTTTCAAACCCGTTGAACGGCTGCTTTACCGTTTTCTTGGCATCGATCCCACGGATGAACAGGACTGGAAAAGCTATGCAGCTTCCCTTCTGATCTTTAGTGTAGTCGGAATGCTGTTCACATACGGCATTTTGAGGCTTCAGCAATTGCTGCCGCTCAATCCCCAGGGATTCGGGTCCGTATCGCCGGATCTGGCGTTCAATACGAGTGCCAGTTTCACAACGAACACAAACTGGCAGAACTATGGCGGCGAGAGCACGTTGTCTTATTTCTCCCAGATGGTTGCACTCACCTTTCATAACTTTGTATCGGCCGCCGTGGGATGCGCGGTAGCCGCGGCGCTTGTACGCGGTATTTCCCGCGACAAGATGGCCAGCATCGGCAACTTCTGGGTGGATCTGTTTCGTCAGTGCCTCTACCTGTATCTTCCCATTTGTCTGTTGCTTGCGGTGTTTCTGGTTTCGCAGGGAATGATCCAGAATTTTTCGTCTTATGCAGCGGTAAAAACACTCGATACCGGCTCAGCTCAATCCATTGCACAGGGTCCGGTCGCTTCCCAGGTCGCGATAAAAATGCTGGGAATCAACGGCGGCGGCTTCATGAATGCCAACGCTTCTCATCCTTATGAAAATCCGACGCCGCTTTCAAACTTTCTGCAAATGCTGGCGATTTTTGCGATTCCGAGCAGCCTCACCTATTATCTGGGGCGAATGGTGAAAAACCAGAAGCATGGCTGGTCTGTCTGGTCCGCCATGTTCATGCTTTTTCTTGCAGGAGCGCTGGTGTGCTGGTGGGCCGAATCGCAGGGCAATCCCCGTCTTACGGCACTTGGCGTTGATGCAGCTTATGGCAGCATGGAAGGAAAGGAAGTCCGGTTCGGAATCTTCAATTCGACGTTGTTTGCAGCCATTACAACCGATGCATCCTGCGGCGCGGTCAACGCGATGCACGATTCCTTCACGCCATTGGGGGGACTGGTTCCGCTTTTCAACATGCAGTTGGGAGAGGTGGTGTTCGGAGGGGTTGGCTCAGGGCTTTACGGAATATTGATCTTTGTGGTGCTGGCGATTTTTCTGGCAGGGCTGATGATCGGTCGTACGCCGGAATATCTGGGAAAGAAAATCGAAGCGTTTGATGTCAAGGTCGCGGCCCTTGCTATTTTGATCCCTGCTGCACTCCTGCTCGGATTTACCGCCTGGGCCACAGTCAGTCCGTGGGGCATTGCGGGCTTAAACAACAGCGGTCCGCACGGTTTCAGCGAAATCCTTTACGCATTCACTTCAGCGATCAATAACAACGGCAGTGCATTTGCCGGTCTTTCAGCCAACACTCCCTGGTACAACACGACACTGGGGCTGGCCATGCTCGGCGGGCGATTTTTTGTCATCATTCCTGTGCTGGCGCTTGCCGGCAACCTGGCGCGTAAAAAGATCGTTCCCCAGAGCGCAGGCAGCTTTCCGGCTTTCGGCCCGACGTTTACGCTGCTGCTTGTCGGAACGATACTGCTTGTCGGGGCGCTGACGTTTCTGCCGGCGCTGAGTCTTGGCGCTGTCGTGGAACATTTCCTGATGATGAATTCCAACAACCTGTTTTAAGGAGCAAAGATGTCAACAAAGGCGCGTTCCGTTTTTGATAAATCCATTCTGGTTCCTGCGGTCGCGGATGCTTTTCGCAAGCTCAATCCGCGCGATATGGTGCGAAACCCCGTGATGTTTGTGACCCTTGCCGGCGCCGTGGTGACAACCGCGGAACTGGCGGCGGCGCCCTTTCGCGGTGAACCCGTGGGGTTTATCCTCCAGATCGCCATCTGGCTGTGGGTTACCGTGTTGTTCGCCAATTTTGCGGAAGCCATGGCCGAAGGACGGGGCAAGGCCCAGGCCGCAACACTGCGCAAGTCGCGCACGCAGACCCAGGCCAACCGCCGGCGTCGCGACGGACTTCTGGAATCCGTTTCCGCAGAGTCTCTTCGAAAGAACGATATCATGGTCATAAAAGCCGGAGAGGTGATTCCGACCGACGGCGAAGTGATTGAAGGCGCGGCAACGGTTGACGAATCCGCCATCACGGGCGAGTCCGCGCCGGTGATCCGCGAGTCGGGTGGCGACCGGAGCGCTGTAACCGGAGGCACCCGGGTCCTTTCCGATGAAATCGTCGTGCGTGTTACCGCCGATCCCGGCGAGAGCTTCATGGATCACATGATCGCTCTTGTCGAAGGCGCAAACCGCCAGAAAACGCCCAACGAGATTGCATTGACCATCCTGCTTGCCGCTCTGACGATTATCTTTCTCATCGTAATAATGACCCTGAGGCCTTTTGGCGCATATTCCCATGTGATATTCTCCATCCCGGTTCTGGTTGCGCTGCTCGTTTGCCTCATTCCCACCACGATCGGCGGGCTTCTCAGTGCGATCGGCATTGCGGGAATTGACCGGCTGGTTCAGAAAAACGTGCTGGCCATGAGCGGTCGCGCCGTGGAGGCAGCCGGTGACGTGGATGTGCTGCTGCTCGATAAAACCGGCACGATCACCATGGGCAATCGCCAGGCCACCGAATTTTTCCCCGCGCGTGGGGTGAAGGCGGAAGAACTTGCGGTTGTTGCACAGTTGGCCTCATTTGCCGATGAAACCCCGGAAGGAAAGAGTATTGTTGTTCTGGCAAAGGAGTTCGGGCTTCGGGGACGGGAGCTCCACGACCTGAGCCATGCCCAGTTTGTCGCATTTACAGCCAAGACACGGATGAGCGGTGTAGATGTGGCGGGTCAGCAATACCGCAAAGGCGCGGCCGACGCAGTTCGCGGATTCATTGGCGCCGACCTGCCTGCTGAAGTCGAGGCCGATGTCGACCGGATCGCCAATATGGGCGGGACCCCCCTTGTTGTGGCTAGTTCTCAAAAAGTCTTTGGCGTCGTTTATCTCAAGGATATCGTCAAGGGAGGGCTTCCGGATCGTTTCAAGCGGTTTCGGGCCATGGGGATCCGCACGATCATGATTACCGGGGATAATCCCTTGACCGCGGCGACCATTGCCAAAGAGGCCGGTCTGGATGACTTTCTGGCCGAGGCGCGGCCCGAAGATAAACTATCCCTCATTCGCCGTGAACAGGCCGCGGGGCATCTGGTTGCCATGACAGGCGATGGAACCAACGATGCGCCAGCCCTTGCCCAGGCAGATGTCGGCGTTGCCATGAACAGCGGTACCCAGGCAGCCAAGGAAGCGGGAAACATGGTGGACCTGGACTCGAATCCAACAAAGCTCATTGAAATCGTCGAAATCGGCAAGCAGTTGCTCATGACCCGCGGAGCGCTGACGACGTTCAGTGTTGCCAACGATGTGGCCAAGTACTTTGCCATTATCCCGGCCATGCTCGTTGCCACGTTCCCGCAAATCGCCGCGCTGAACGTGATGAAGCTGCATTCTTCCCAGAGCGCCATTTTAAGCGCCATTATCTTCAATGCGCTCATCATCGTGGCGCTGATCCCGATTGCTCTGCGGGGAGTTACCTTCCGTCCCCGGGGTGCAGTGGCGATTCTGCGGCGAAATCTTCTGATTTATGGACTTGGCGGCATCATCGCACCGTTCATTGGAATCAAATTGATTGATATCGCCATAACATGGCTTCATTTGGCCTAAAGGAAATGCTCATGAAAACTAAGACTTTTATAAGGGAAGTGAAGCTGGCCATGATGACCACGCTGACTCTTGCCGTTTTATTGTGCGGCGTTTATCCGGCGCTTGTCTGGGGGATTGCACAGATCGGTTTTTCTTCCCGGGCAAATGGATCGCTGGTCCTTCGGGACGGCCATGTTCTTGGCAGTCTTCTGATTGCCCAGGGATTTACCGGAGCACAGTACTTCCATCCGCGTCCTTCTGCCGCGGGTGATGGGTACGATGCGGCAAATTCAGGCGCCAGTAATTTGGGGCCGCTTTCTCAGAAGCTTGTGGATCAGGTAATAGAACGTGTTGCCGCATATCGCGCCGAGAACAGCATTGCCCTTACCGTTAAAATCCCGGCTGATGCCGTAACCACATCCGCCAGCGGCCTGGATCCCCACATCAGTGTCAGAAATGCTGAACTCCAGTCCGCTCGTGTTGCCCAGACCAGAGGAATATCCGAAGCCGCGGTTCGAAGCCTGATCCGCAGCCATACCGATGGACCCGATCTTGGCTTTCTTGGCGATCCCGGCGTAAACGTCCTTGAACTTAATCTTGCACTGGATGCAATCAAGGAGTAATCAATTCCCATGGCATCCGACGACAAGGCGCTCAGTTTTCTCAGATTGATCCGCCGCTCTCAACGCGGCAAGCTGAAGATTTACCTGGGGTATGGACCGGGCGTTGGGAAAACATGGCAGATGCTTCTTGAAGGTCACCGGATCAAGCAGGAGGGGATTGATGTGGTTGTGGGTCTGGTGGAAACCCACGGCCGCGTAGAAACCGCCGAGCTCGTCGAAGGCCTTGAAGTCGTTTCGCGTCGGCGGATTCAGTATCACGGCATCACGATTGACGAGATGGATCTGGATGCGGTTCTGGAGCGCCGGCCCAAAGTGACGATAGTGGATGAACTGGCGCATACCAATGCTCCCGGGGGGAAAAACCTCAAGCGCTATCAGGATGTTCAGATTCTTCTGGATGCGGGCATTCATGTGATCAGCACGCTCAATATCCAGCATCTGGAAAGCCTCTATGACACGGTGGAAAACCTCGTGGGCGTAAAAGTGCACGAACGGCTGCCGGATTCCGTGCTTTTTGATGCGGATGAAATTGTGAATGTGGACTTGGCGCCCGAGGATCTGCAGCAGCGCCTGCGCGAAGGCAAGGTTTATCCGAAAGAGCGGGTGTCCACAGCCCTTGAGCATTTCTTTCAACGTACCAAGCTGGATGAGCTTCGGGAATTGACGCTTCGGGAACTGGCTTCACAGATCGATATCAAGCGCCGCAGTGTGCCCAAAGAGGAACAGCACGCCGCGCCCGATCAGGTGATGGTGTGTCTGAGTTCGCGGGGACCCAACAGCGCCATGCTGCTTCGCTTTGGATCCCGGCTTGCCGGACGCCTGAACCGTGACTGGTATGCCGTCTATATCCAGACTCCGAGTGAAGCGCCTACGGTTATTGACGCGACAACGCAGCGCTATCTGCTGGATACCCTTACACTGGCCAATGCGCTGGGTGCAATGGTCTTTACCTACAAAGGCGAAGACATTGCGGATACGATTCTGCATTTTGCCAGGGAATACCGGGTGGGGCATATTGTCATCGGCCGCCCCAGTCCACTGCCTTTCTGGAAGAACTGGCTGGGCAGAAAGACGCTTGTCGAGCGGCTGATTCTAAAAGCAAAGGGATTGACCATCGTGGTTGTCGATCCGCGAACAGAAGACAAGGAGGAAGTATGACGATAAAAACAAAACTTTCATTGGGTTTGGGGTTCCTGTTCTTGATTATTTTCACGCTTGCCGCGTTTTGTTCCAATCATGTCGGGAAACTGGCCAAGGAAACCGACAATATTCTGAAAGACAATTACAACTCCCTGGTTTATTCCAGGAACATGATTTCCGCCCTTGAGGATATGAAAAATTCGATCAGCAGCACCCTGTTCAATTCGGGTGATACGGGGATGAAATCGGATTACTATAAAAATTTGTTCGAATCCGGGAGAGCCGTGTTTGAAGTGAATTTAAAATCGGAAAACAACAACATTACGGAGATTCATGAAACAGAAACTGTCGATAGACTCAATCATGACTATGAGATGTATTTAAAACTTTGTCTGCAGATGAAAAATGGGGCGGGCGGCAGTTCCGCATATTTCAGTGATTTTCTGCCTGCCTGCGACAAACTGTCGCAATCCATCAACGTCATTTATGACATAAACATGCAGGCGGTCGTTCGAAAAAGCCAGTTGGTGAAGCAGGACTCCGCCGGATTTTTTACCTCCATGGCTGTGGCAGCAACACTCTGCGTCCTGTTGGCCCTGGGATATTTCTGGTATTTCCCACTTTATATTTCCACCTCCTTTGGTTATCTGGCGGAGCGAATCCGTAATTTGCTGAAAAACGTGGGTATTGCATTTGACACAAATACCCGGGACGAGGCTTTTGTCATTCTGCAGGCCATAAACCTGCTCGAAAATAAACTGGGGGTAAAAACTGAGGACAGGGAAAGTCTCTGACCATCTTCATTTTTTAGGTCCGAGAACCCATCTGGCGGCACTGTGATGATGCAGGTTGTTTTACAGGGAAATCAGTGGTGCGTCGTAAGAGCGAACAAAATCCGGAAAGCTCTGCAGCAGCAAGCGGGTCTTGGGTCCGGGCTTTCCGCTTCCGATAACGGTTTCGTCTACCTGGACAACCGGGACAATGCCTTTGTTGGTGCCGCAGATGAAAACCTCATCCGCCTCAAGCAGTTCCGAAAGAAACACATCCCGAATCTTAACTGAAAAATGAGATTGCGCCAGATCCAGAATGACCTGGCGGGTGATTCCGGGAAGAATTCCCCTTCCCGGGGTGATCAGTCTGCCGGCGGTTACGGCAAAAATATTGGAAGTGGTGCCTTCAAGCACCAATCCCTGGGGAATCGTATAAATGGCTTCCTGGGCGCCTTTCTGACGGGCGGTTTCAAGGGCCAGGGACGCCTGAACATAGTTGATGCTTTTGGCGCCGGCCAGAGCTCTTTCGGCCGTGACGGTGATGATGTGAATGCCATCGCGATACCACTCCGCCGGCATTTCGGGAAGCGGAGAGACCATGATGATCAGCCGGGGATTTCCCTGGGGATTCATGAAATCCGGGCTGGATCCGCCGGTAACGATCACCCGGACATTGGATTCCTTGTGAGAGTTGCGGTTGAGTGTTTCCATGACGAGCTGAGCCAGGGTATCCACCGTCCAGGGGAACGGGAGCCCGATTTTCCGGGTGGAGGCTTCAAGCCGCTCCAGGTGCGCCCGAAGGCAAAACGGTTTACCTGCATAGGTCCGCATAAAATCAAATACACCCAGGCCCCGGAGAACGGCCAGATCGGTTACGGGAATCACCGCTTCATCAGCCGGAACAAACTTGCCGTCAACGTAATAAATATTCACGATGGATGCTCCGGTTTTTTCAGCTTTTTTTGCTTTTTAGAGGCAGCATGGCTTTGATTTTTTCAAACAGAGATTTTTGCAGGGTGACTTTAAGAAAAAGATCTCCGGAAGGCATACCGTTTTTTCCTTCTTCTCCCATCCCGGATAGCCTGATTTTCTGTCCTTCGCGTGTTCCCGGAGGAATTTTCACCACAAGCTTTCTGTTATAAGCCCGAAGATGGTAGGCGTATGGGCCGCCATTTTCCGCCAGCGACGGATCAATGCGGATGACGTCGTGATAATCGGCGCCTTTTTGAGGCCGGCTGGTGGTAGCTTTCTGAAGCAGTTGTTGCGAGAAGTTTCCCAGTTTTTCTTTGATGGATTGTTTGTTTAGAAAAGGCATTTGACTGACTCCGCTGAAAAAAAAGCCCTGGATTTTCAGCCCGGGCCGTTTGAGTTCAAAAGTATTATAATTCTGGCCGTAGTATTCCTTGAAAATGGCGTCAAATCCGCGGATCCCGAATCCCCTGGCCATTTCTTCAAATATCTGCGAGATGTCTGAGCCCCTGAAAATATCCTGATCCGAATAGGATTTGCGGAATTGTCCATAAGCGGCATCGCCATACTGCTGCTTCAGCAAGTCGTATTCCTTCCGTTTCCGGGGGTTGGACAAAACGGCATAGGCTTCGTTGACGGCCTTCATCTGTTCCGCGCCGGCCGGATCTTTACAGCGGTCCGGATGGTATAAAAAAGCCTTTTCCCGGTAAGCGGCCTTTATTTTCTGCGAGGGGGCGTCTTTGGAAACCCCAAGGACCTGATAATAGTCTTTCATGGGCGTCATTTTTATGGGTTGATGGTGAAGCCGGGCCCGTTTCCGCAGGGCCATGGATACAGACATCATACTCCATGTGTTTCGATTTGTCTATAAAAGGGAGCAAGCCACGAACGCAATCTTTTTTGAACCGAATGCTTAACGAATAAAGCCTTGCATCATCTTTTCGCATTACCTCGTAAAAAAGCATGTTGCGCTTTCTGCCCTTGGGGTATTCGGAGAAATGCTAATTTTTAGTTGCACCAAATACCACACCTGCTATAACTAACAACAATCTCTCCAAGGCTCAGTTTGACGCGTTTTGTTCAATAATGATCAGGCAAGGGAAGATTCTTTCGGGAACTAATGAATAATATCTTACCTCATTATGTGGGTCATCGTGGGCGTCTTCGTAAACGCTTTCTGAAGTCCGGAATCGAAGGAATGGCCGATTACGAAGTCGTTGAGTTGCTCCTGACATTGGCAATTCCTCGCAAGGATGTCAAAGAGCCGGCCAAACGATTGATCCAGAAGTTTGGAAACCTGAAAGGTATCCTGGATGCGCCCATAGAGGAATTGCGCATGATCGAGAAGATTGGTGAGGTAACCCCGGTTGCACTGAAGATTATCCGCTCTGCTGCCACCCTTTATTTGCAGCAGAGTGTCGAGGGCCGGGAAGTACTGTCCAATCCGCACCAACTGGCTGCTTTCTGGCGAATGCGGATTGGAGCTTTGACCAATGAAGCCTTTCAAGTCGGTTATCTGGATTCGGGATACCGGCTGCTGCGCGATGGCATAGAGACTTTAGAAGAGGGCACCATCGATCGCGCCAACGTGTATCCGCGCCGAATGGTTGAAACAGCTCTGCGGCGAGGAGCGGCAGCTCTGGTGCTGGCACACAATCATCCCAACGGCAATGTACAACCCAGCGAGCAGGATAAGCTGCTGACACGTGCACTGGTTCTTGCGGCCGAAGCCGTGCAGTTGAAAATTGTGGATCATCTGATCGTCTCCACTGCTGATGTATTCAGCTTTCGGGAGGCAGGGCTGCTATGACCATTGCACCGGAGATACTGAAGCACTATCCGGAGCTGAACCCGGCCCAGCGCGAAGTTATCCGGCACCACGATGGACCGCTGGTGGTTATCGCCGGCCCCGGTTCAGGGAAAACATACAGTATCGTTTTACGCGCCTTAAATCTACTTCTTCTCAACAAAGCCGAACCCCACCAAATGGTGCTCTGTACGTTTACTGAAAAGGCCGCCTTTGAAATGCGGGACCGCATTTCCACCGCGGCAAGGAAAGTCGGCTTCGGAAGCGACCTTTCAGAACTGCATGTATCGACAATCCATGGCCTCTGCAACCAATTCATCTCTCAGCACCGGCATCACACGCAACTCGGAAACAATTACGAAACCCTCGACGAACTGACACAGTTGCTCTTTATCTTCGAACACTTTGACGAAATTATCGGTGCACCGGAAAACGACCGTTTTTTGGGCCGGTGGAAAACCAAGTGGACCGCCATCGAGGGAGCCCGCAATTACTTTGACAAAATCACCGAGGAGTTGGTGGGGGTCGATCAATTGGCCGCATCCGCCGCCCCCTTTCTGAGATTGATCGCCGACGCATACCGTACTTACCAAGCAACGCTTTACGCGAACAACCGAGTCGATTTTGCCCACTTGCAGCGAATCACCCTCGACCTGCTTCAAGACGAGGTTCAGAGAAAAGCGCTGACGAGCGATATCCGTTATGTGCTTGTGGATGAATACCAGGGTACCAATACGGTGCAGGAGCAGCTTTTGCTCAAGCTCACCACTCACTCCAGAAACTTATGCGTCGTCGGTGACGAGGATCAGAGCTTATATCGGTTCCGTGGCGCCACAGTGCGCAACATCCTTGAGTTCCCGCAACGATTTCCAAATTGCCCGGTTATCTGAATTTGATAGTAAGAATTCATAAGAATCTGCTTGAGCAAAGGTAACATTTTCTCCAGAGAGAAGAAAGGAGAAAGTGCTATGAGCGGGAAACAGTTTGACCAG
>Ga0268284_1000023_pt1 | contig 161260 bp, 162 predicted proteins | sample saktaG_14_FD_190137 | JGI IMG/M metagenome (GOLD analysis project Ga0268284, IMG submission 190137) | Saline water microbial communities from Sakinaw Lake, British Columbia, Canada - sak_2013_06_06_40m | ecosystem: Environmental > Aquatic > Non-marine Saline and Alkaline > Saline ...
TATTCGGACGATGAAGCCCGCAGGCGCGTGGAGCAGTTTATCACAGGGCAGGAACAGCAGAGGCCCATCTGCCTGCCGGAATCGGCGTAAAGCCAGCAGGCGCTGAGAAAGGGAAAGCAAGCAGAAAGGGCTCTGATACGGCAGGACAATGAAAATCGGCCTGGTTTCGCCATATGATTACTCCCATCCGGGCGGCGTCATCACCCACGTGTCATACCTGGCCCACCACCTGCACTTAATGGGCCACGCCGTCAAGATCATAGCCCCCGTGCGCAGGAAAAGCGTGCGCTATTTCGACGAGGAGGTCACGCCCATCGGCCGGCCGATACCTATTCCCTATGGCGGTACGACCGCGCGAATCGCGCTCTCCCCATGGCTGCCTTACCAGGTGCGGCGTGTCCTGGACAGGGAAGCGTTTGACGTTATCCACCTGCATGAACCTTTCATCCCTATGCTGTGCCTGAGCACCCTCATCGAGTCACGGGCAATCAACATAGGCACGTTCCATGCATGCCATGAAAGCTCGAACATATACTGGCTGAACCGCTCTACCTTGCGTAAACTCGGTGCTAAACTGCACGGGAAAATCGCCGTCTCAAAGCCGGCCAGAGACTATATATCAAAATATCTTCCGGCCGATTACCACGTTATCCCCAATGGTGTGGATATCCATCACTTCAACCCTGATGGGCCGGCCAGGACCGAGTTTAAAGACGACAAACTGAATATACTCTTCGTGGGCAGGCTGGAAGAACGCAAGGGCGTGGGCGACTTAATTCGGGCATGTTCCCTGGTAAAAAAGGATTTCCCCCACTTCCGGCTTATTATCACCGGCCCCGGTATCAGGCTGCGCCTCCAGTATAAGACCATGGCCAAAATATTGCTGGGCGACCGCGCAGTATTCACGCATTATGTCACCTTTCCCGATCTGCCCGCGTATTACCGCACGGCCGACATATTCTGTGCCCCTGCCACCGGTGGCGAGAGCTTTGGCATAATCCTGCTGGAGGCCATGGCCAGCTGTACACCAGTCGTGGCAACCGATATACCGGGCTATGCCAGTGTGATCACACACGGCCAGGATGGTTTGCTGGCAAGGCCAAGGAACCCCCGCGCGCTGGCAGATGCTTTATTAAAACTACTGACTGACAGGCAATTGAGATTGGCGATAGCGGAGAGGGGAGTGGCCACGGCCGATAAGTACAGCTGGGAAAACGTTAGCCGGCAGGTTGTCGATTACTACACATCCACCTCCGCGAATCTAAAAGGATGAAGATATGTCTAGTTTCCAGGACTTACGCAGGAAAGCAGGCCGCTTAATTACCGATCCCCTTGTCCCGCTCATCAGCAGGCTAAGGCTAACGCCTGACATCATGACCGCTATTGGACTGGTCATTAATCTGGTGGCAGCGGTGATCATAGGTTTCGGCCATCTGGTGGCAGGCGCCCTTATATTTCTATTGGCCGGACTGTTCGATTTATTGGATGGCGCCCTTGCCCGCTATATGGGAAAGACCTCCAGTTTCGGGGCGCTTTTTGATTCTACTGTTGACAGGGTTACCGAGGGCGCGCTTTTTCTAAGCTTCATCTTCATTACCGGCACCGGAGTATGGCCTTATGACGTTACGTTGCAACTCGTGCTTATATTCCTGGCCATGATAGGATCATTCCTGACCAGTTATATCAGGGCCAGAGCAGAGGGGCTTAATATCGATTGCACGGTTGGCTTGTTTACGCGTGTTGAGCGGGTTATAATATTAGCGCTCGGGCTGCTCTTAAACCAGGTGTTCATAGCACTGGCCATAGTGGTAGTCCTTTCTTTTGTGACCGTCGGGCAGCGGTTTGCACACGTCTGGCGGCAGGCAAGAAAATAAAAGGAGTATATACAAATAGGTCAATGCTATGAGTGACCGGGTATTCGCGGCGAGCCTCACTTCCCTTGCTGCGCTGGTGCTTGCATGGATTATAGCCGGCATAGGCCTGGCGGCGGCAGGCATGCTCTGGGTGAATGTGGATATGCCCATGCTTGTATTCCTTGCTGCGCTTGCAGGCCTTACAGTGCTGATATCAGGCAGCGGCATACTCCTCCACTTCTGGGGTAAGAGGTACATGTCCCGGGGTTGATCATTGCAATTCGCCTTTTACATTATTTTTGTAATTAAGTCCGCAAGTATGTCTGTTTCAGGATTAATAAAATGTCAGTTGTAGCTGTTATTGGTGCCCAGTGGGGCGACGAAGGTAAAGGTAAAATAGTGGATCTATTGGCCGAGAAGGCGGACGCCGTCATACGTTTTTCCGGCGGCGATAATGCCGGCCACACGGTCATCAATCCGGGGGGGGAGTTCAAGCTCCATATCGTGCCGTCCGGCATTTTCTACCCTCGCACTGCATGCATCATAGGCAATGGCGTCGTCATCAATCCCAGGGTCTTGCTGGAAGAGATGGACAGCCTCGAGACCAGGGGCGTGGCTATCGGCAACCTGCATATCAGCGACCGTGCACACCTCATCATGCCATGGCATATCCTGCTCGACAGGCTGGATGAGGAGAAGCGCGGGCCCGCTGCTATAGGTACAACCGGTAAGGGTATCGGGCCTGCCTTCGCCGATAAAACCGCCCGCAAGGGCATACGCGCATGTGATATCATCGATACAGACACGTTCCGGTCGCGGCTGTCCAGCCTCATGGAAAACAGAAACGAACTCCTCACCAAGCTTTATAATGCTGCGGCACTGGATTTCGATACGGTTTTCCAAGAGTATTCCGCGTACGCAGTGCGCCTGGCGCCTTATATCAAGGACACTACTGCCATGATCAGCGACCTCCTGGAGAGTGGCAGCAATATCGTCCTTGAGGGTGCGCAGGGCACTATGCTCGACACGGATTTCGGCTCCTATCCTTTTGTAACCTCGTCATCTCCGCTGGCCGCGGGCGCCTGTATGGGATCAGGCATCAACCCGCGCAGGATCGACCGCGTTGTAGGTATTTTCAAAGCCTACACTACCAGGGTGGGAGGCGGTCCCATGCCAACCGAGCTCAAAGACGAGGTTGGTGAGTATATCAGGCAACGTGCCCACGAGTATGGTACCACCACAGGAAGGGCGCGACGCTGCGGATGGTTTGATGCCGTGGTGGGGCGCTACAGTACTAACCTTAACGGCTTTACCAGCGGCATACTAACACGCCTGGATGTGCTTGACGAGATGGATACCGTGAAGATATGTATCGGCTACAAAATAGGCGGCAGGACAGTTGTCCGCTTCCCCGCAGATGCAACGGCTCTTGAGAGATGTGTGCCCGTATACGAAGAATTGCCGGGCTGGAAGGTCAATACCAGCAACGCCCGCAAGGCGGGGGAACTGCCGCGCAACGCCCGCAGGTACGTCAGGCGCCTCGAAGAACTTATCGGATGTCATTTCCACGTTATCTCCATAGGTCCCCGTCGCGACCAGAGCATAGTAATAAAAAACGTGATCTGATGACCTATGCCTGATGTTAGTCAGCTGACAGCCTACTGCGGCTTATACTGCAAGGACTGCATCCCTTCCAAAACAGAGCTTTATGCTTTGACGGCCCGCTTTCAGCAATTACTCGAAGAACTGCAGTTTGCAAAATATGCTGAATTGAAGGCGGGCCAGACGTACTGGTCAGAGGCCAACTCAGCCTTCAACCACTACGCCGAATTTCTGGATGTGCTGAAGGCCATAAGGGGGCTGGAATGCACGTCGCTTTGCCGCGAGAGCGGGGGCTGGAAGGGAGGGTGCTGCGCTGTGAGAAATTGCGCCATTGAAAAAGGCATTTACGGATGCTGGGAATGTGTGGAATATAAGACCTGCCAGCACCTTGAACCGCTGCTCAAGTTTCACCCCAACCTCGCGTTCCACCTGGAGTTGATCAGGAGCGAGGGTATCGACAAGTGGGTTCCCAAACGCCTGGGACATTATCCCTGGTCTTAATTACTCGCCTTTATATTTATCCTCGGCGCATGCTTACGGGCGGTCAAACCGCAACCCGAAGGGGTGCCGGGGCTATTTAAGCGGCAGGTCTATAGTATAGCTCTTGAGTGTTTGCTCAATGACAGCGCGGGTATTCTCATCAGGCACAACCAGCGGCAGGCGTGGTTTGCCGACCCTGAAGCCCAGGTAGTTCAGGGCATACTTGATGGGCATGGGACTGCCTATCATAAACATGGTATTTATCAGCGGTATGAAGCTGCGGTGCAGCCTGGCGGATTCCTTAATTTTTCCGCTAAAGAAAAGGTCCATCATCTTCTTATACTGCCTGCCCACAAGGTGTGTGATGACACCGATCACGCCATAGCCGCCAAGGTTGAGGATAGGAAAGGTATCGGCGTCATTGCCGCTATATACCATGAAACCATTGCCCACACCGTCGATAATGCGGGCGATCTGCCCGAAATCGGCACTGGCCTCCTTTATGCCCACGATATTATCGATCTTGCTGAGCTTGATGGTCGTTTGGGCAGCCAGGTTGGTGATGGTACGTGATGGCACATTATAAATAATACAAGGTAGTCGGGTTGACCCGGCGATGGCCTTGAAGTGCTGATAGAGCCCTTCCTGGTTGGGCTTGTTGTAGTAAGGGACGGTCAGCAGGCAGGCATCCACACCCTTTTTCTCCGCCTCTTTGGTCAGATCTATACTCTCCTGCGTATTGTAGTTACCCGTGCCGGCCACGATCGTAACCTTACTGCCTGCGGTCGTCCTGATCTCCTCGAACAGGCGGAGTTTCTCCTCAGTATTAAGCGTGGGGCTTTCACCGGTGGTGCCGGACACCACCAGCCCATCGCTTCCAGATTCAAGCAGCGCCCTGGCCAGCTTCTTCGCCTGGGTGTAATCAACCTGCCCCTTAGTGTTGAAAGGGGTCACCATGGCTGTCAGCAAACGTCCGAACTTCTTCATCGCATCCTCCGCCTACTATTTATTGCTGTTTTGATGTTTGACCCAACTGTTCTTGGCTGCCTCCTCCGCGATCTGGACGGCATTGAGGGCGGCACCCTTGCGGATATTGTCGGACACCACCCACATCACCAGGCCATTCAGGTAGGAGGCATCGGATCTTATCCTGCCCACGTAAACATCGTCAGTGCCCGCCGCCAGCCAGGGCTGCGGGTAAAGGCTCACATTGGGATCGTCAAGCACTTTAATACCCTGGGACTTGCTCAGGATAGAGCGAGCTTCCTCGGGTGACATATAGTCGGTGAATTCCACCTGTATGGCCTCACTGTGGCTGATGAATACGGGCACGCGAACGCAGGTGGCTGAGACGGCAAGGCTCTCGGCGTGCATGATTTTTCGCGTTTCCTCGACCAGCTTCCATTCTTCCTTGGTATAGCCGTTCTCAAGGAAGACATCTATCTCCGGCAGCAAGTTGAAGGCTATTTGATGTGAATAGACGTGCGGCACGACATTGCCGCCGTCCAGCACTACCTTAGCCTGCTTGGTCAACTCCTCCACCGCGGCGATACCCGTCCCTGAAACTGACTGGTAAGTGGCTACAGTGATGCGCTTGATCGGGTTAACTTTGTGCAGGGGGTACAAGGCTACCACCATCTGGATGGTAGAGCAGTTCGGATTGGCGATAATGCCCCTGTGCTTTTTGATATCTTCGGCATTGACCTCCGGCACCACCAGCGGTACGCGAGAGTCCATGCGCCAGGCCGCGCTGTTATCTATGACCAGGGCCCCTGCCTTGGCCGCCAGCGGGGCGAAGTGCTTGCTTATCTCGGACCCCGCCGAGAAAAGCGCTATATCTACATTGTCGAAAGAGTCATTGGAGGTCTCTTTCACCACTATCTCCTGGTGACCCACATAAACTTTCCTGCCGGCCGATCGGTCGGAAGCATAAAGCTGCAGCGACGACACGGGGAATTTCCTCTGCAGGAGAACCTTGATGAACTCCTGCCCCACCATGCCGGTAGCGCCTACTATAGCTACGTGATACCCGTTATTACTGTTGTTCATATCAGTCTCCCAAATTTAGCAGTACATCCAGGCCGTAAATTAAACCGTGGCGCTTGATTACCTCCTTAATTGCAAGGATCACGCCCGGCATAAAACTCTCCCTGCTTATCGTGTCATGCCTGATTGACAGGGTTTGGCCCAGGGCTCCGAATATGACTTCCTGGCTGGCAACCAGACCAGGCAGCCTGATGCTGTGGATGCATATACCATCGGACCGGCCGCCCCTCGTGCCCTTCAAAGTTTCTTTTTCGGTTATCGGGCTAATGAAGGGTTTGCCATGCGCATTCACCATTGCCCTGGCCGTTGCCAGCGCCGTTCCTGAAGGCGCATCCAGCTTCCTGTCGTGATGAAGCTCAATGATCTCTGCATTATCAAAATACCTTGCGGCCATCCTGGCCAGGTGTATCATTATTACGGCGCCAATGGCGAAGTTGGCCGCGACCACTGCGCCTTTTTTGTGAGCCTGCGCCAGACGGTCTATATCCTTTAAATCGGCTTCGCTCAAGCCGGTCGTGCCCATTACCAAATTGGCACCATTTTTAAGGGCAAGCCTTGCCGCACCCATGGCTGCCTCAGGCACCGTGAAATCCACTACCACCTGAGGGTGGTACATTTCGATCAGGGATGTTAAATTGGTGTGCAGGGGTACTTTCCTGGTCAATCCGGCCAGGCTCAGGTGTTCCCGGTCCGCCTTGATATCAGCGGCACCGGTCAACTCCAGATCCGTGTCAGCCATTACCGCGCCTACAACCTGTTGCCCCATCCTGCCTAATGCCCCGTTCACCGCTACTTTGATTTTAGACATATCACAATCCTCTCCCATTCAGGCACGGTCAATCCTTTCTTAGTCAGGCCTGGCGCGGATGGCGCCTGGGCTCGTCCCCGCGTGCCCGCGGCGGCATCCCCTGCCTCGGCGGTCCGCTATGTGCCCTGGGTGGCATGGGAGGCCTGTCCTGTGCAGCCGGCTTATCAACCGGGGCGCCGCCATTCTTATCAGCATAAACTGCTTTGCGCGAAAGGTTTATACGCCCAAGCCGGTCGATCTCGGTCACCTTGACCATAATCTCATCGCCGATTTTGATCACATCCTCCACACGCGCCACGTGATGGTCAGCGAGTTCACTGATATGTACCAGCCCTTCCTTGCCCGGCAGGACTTCAACGAATGCACCGAAATTCTGTATCCTGGTGACCTTGCCCGTGTAGATGGCGCCCACCTCTACATCCTGCGTAAGGCCCTCCACCTTATGTATGGCCGCCTGGGCCGACTCCTCGCTGGCCGAACCTATGACCACGGTGCCGTCATTTGACACCTCGATGGTGGTCTTGGTCTCCTCGATGATGGCCTTGATATTCTTCCCTCCCGGCCCGATCAGTGCCCCGATCTTGGACGGGTCGATGGTTATCTTGTACATGCGCGGCGCGTACTTGCTCAGGTTAGGGCGCACTTCAGGTATGGCCGCCTTCAAAACATCCAGGATCACCTGGTGAGCCTCCCTGGCCTGCAGCGTAGCTTTAGCCAGCACCTCGTGCGAAACGCCTTGAAGCTTGATATCAAGCTGGATAGCCGTAATGCCGTTGGCAGTACCAGCCACTTTATAGTCCATATCGCCGTAAAAATCTTCTATCCCCTCGATATCCGTTAGGATGATGTAATTACCCGGATTGTCCTTGTCCGTTACAAGGCCCATGGCTATGCCCGCCACCGGAGCCTTGATGGGGACACCTGCATCCATCAGTGCCAGCGTCGAGGCACAAACACTGCCCATAGAGGTGCTGCCATTGGAACTGAGCACCTCGGATACCAGCCGGATCGTGTAGGCGAAATCCTTCTCGTCAGGTATCACCGCGACCAGCGCCTTCTCTGCCAGTGCGCCGTGCCCGATCTCCCGTCTTCCTGTCGAGCCCATCCTTTTAACCTCTCCCGTGGAAAAGGGAGGGAAATTATAATGGTGCATGAAGCGCTTGGTATCCTCCAGGCCCAGATCGTCCACCGTCTTGGCCTGGCCCAGCGAGCCCAGTGTGGTGATGGTCAGCACCTGGGTCTGCCCGCGCGAGAACAGCCCCGATCCGTGCGTACGCGGCAGCAGGGCAACTTCAGCGTTAAGAGGCCGTATCTTCTTGATATCACGCCCGTCGACATGCTTCTGTTCCCGCAGTATTTTGGCCCTGCATGTTTTTTTCAGCACTTCCTCGATGGCTGTGCCGATCTCAACATCCGCGTATGTTTCCTTTAGTTTCCCGACGGCTTCCTTTTTTATAGCATCCAGTTTGGACTGCCGCTGCTCCCTGTTGGCGCTGTCCAGAGCAGCAGCCATCATCTGGCCGTAATCTGAGCTAATGGCTGTCAATAAATCGGGATTGATGCTAAATCCTTCAACCTCCAGCTTGGGCCTGCCGATTGCTTCACGCAGCTCGTCCTGCAGGCGAATGATCTTCTGGTTCTCCTCGTGCGCGATCCTGAGTGCCTCTATATATATGGCGGGGTCGATTTCCCTGCACCCCGCCTCCACCATGACGATATTATCGCGGCTGCTGGCGACCACCAGGTCGAGTACGCTGTCATTCATTTGCGGAAGCAGCGGATTGAGTACCATCTTGCCGTCGATGTAGCCAACCCTGGTTGCGCCAATGGGACCGTAGAACGGTATGCTTGAGACGGTCAGGGCAGCCGACGCACCGATAACAGCCAGCACGTCCGGATCGTTCTCCTGGTCGGTGGACAGCACAGTGACCACTACCTGGATATCGTTGGGGAGGCTCTTGAGAAAGAGCGGGCGTATCGAGCGGTCGCACAGGCGTGCTGCCAGCGTAGCCTGTTCCCCCGGCCTCCCCTCGCGCCGCATAAAGCTGCCCGGGATCTTGCCTATGGCGTAATGACGCTCTTCGTAATCGACCGTGAGGCGGACGAAATCGCTATTCTCCCTGGCCTCCTCGCTGATGCATGCAGTGACAAGGACAACCGTATCACCATAACGAACCACTACAGCGCTATCTGCCTGCTGGGCAAGCTTGCCGCTTTCGATGATAAGATCCCTGTCCCCGATGTTACATTTAAAGTTCTGGGACATTATTAAAACCCTCTATCCTGTTTTATTTGCGTAATCCAAGCTTGCCGATGAGGGTTCTATAGCGGTTGATGTCTTCCCTGCTCAGATAAGCCAACAGCCGCCTGCGCCTCCCGATAAGCCTGAGAAGAGACCGACGTGTATGCTGATCATGAGAATGCTCTTTCAGATGCGCCGATAGCTGGACGATCCTCTCGGTTAGTACCGCCACCTGTACATCAGAAGAGCCCGTATCTTTCTCGTTTATTGCATAGCTCTTCATTATTGTCTGCTTCTTTTCCTTGTCCAATGCCGTACTCCTGTAAAACTCTATAACGCAAAATTATAGCACAGCAGGGCAACCATTGCATCACAGTCGGAGCGTGCTTTAAGCATTGATACGGTTTTAGCCGCCGCGAGGTTGGGGTATAATTAGTGCACCATGACCTCCCAGGTTTTTTACCGCAAATGGCGCCCTCAAAATTTCTCAGAAGTAGCCGGACAGGAGCACGTCGTCCAGACCCTGCGCAATGCCATTAAAAGCAGCCGCATTGCCCATGCCTATCTATTCTGCGGCCCGCGCGGCAGTGGCAAGACCAGCACCGCCCGCATACTGGCCAAGGCCGTCAACTGCAGCAGCCCCCTTGAAGGAGAGCCCTGTAACTCCTGCGATTCCTGTCTTGCCATCAATAAGGGCAGCGCACTGGATATTATCGAGATCGACGAGGCCAGCAACCGCGGCATCGACGATATGAACGACCTCAAAGAAAGGGTCAATTACTCACCGAATATCCTGCGCTACAAGGTCTATATCATCGATGAGGTGCACATGATAACGCGGGAGGGCGCCAATGCTTTCCTGAAGACGCTCGAGGAGCCGCCCCCGCACGTTATTTTCATCCTGGCGACAACCGATCCTCACAAAATAATCTCCACTATCACTTCACGCTGCCAGCGCTTCGATTTCCACCGCCTTTCCAGCAGCGCCGTCATCTCACGACTGGCACATATTTGCGCAAAGGAAGGAATAGAGATAGACCCCGAGGCTCTCAAGCTGGTGGCCAAGGTAACTACGGGCAGCCTGCGGGATGCAACTAATTTACTGGAACAGCTCATTACCTATCACGGCAATATCATCAGCCTGGCACAAGCTCAGGCTATGCTGGGCATCAGCGGTGACCTGCGCATACGTGAGCTGGCGCGCTGTATAGTTGCCATGGACGTATCCTCGGGGCTCAAAGTCATCAACGCTGTGGCGGGAGAGGGCCTCGACCTGCGGCAATTTAATCGCGAACTGGTGGATTACATGCGCCAGCTCCTGCTGGCCAAATCAGGCTCCGCTGATATGATAGACGCCACCTCCGACGACTTTGCCGAGATGCAGAAGGTCGCTGGAAGCACGACTCTCGATTACCTGCTTAATGCTATTAAGCTATTCAGCAGCGTCGACCTCCGCATGGACACCTATTCGCCCCTGCCGCTCGAACTCGCCCTCGTGGAAAGTGTCGTATCGCAGCATGCCAGGGACAAGTCCGCTGCTGCGGATCAGCCGCCCGGCAGGGAGTGGCAGTCGTCCCGTCCCACCGCGCCAACGCTCAGAGTCAGCCGGCCGGCCGAACAGTCACGACCGGCCAGCCTTGTGAGCAGGCCCGGTAAGGTTGCTGAAGCACCGTCCCAGGCCTCCGCACCTCCCACCCCGGCCATTGATCCGGCCGACCAGCACCGCCCGTCGGAGCCACTCAAGATGGATGATCCCAACGATTTGAAGTACTTGCAGGACCATTGGAAAGATTTCATCAATTCTATGCGCGGTGAGGGCTCCGGGGGCAACCTGGATGCCCGACTGCGCCATGCCTGTGAGCCTGTCGAGATCAAGGACGGCAATCTCCTCCTGGGTTTTTATCACGATTTCCACAAGAGCTACATAGACAACCGCAAATACCTGCATATTATCGAGAAGAAGCTCAAAGAAGTATTCGGCCACACTTATACGATAACCTGTATCCTCATACAGCAGGGCGGAGCCAAATCCGAGCTTAAACCTGCCGGCAGTAATCACCTGGTGGAGGCTGCCCTGAGCATGGGAGCCAGGATCGTCGAAGATAACTCTGAAACGGAGGGGAAATGAGTCAATTTAACCTGCGCCAGATACAGGAATTGCAAGCCAAAATGATCAAAGCCCAGGAGGAACTGGGCAAGACCAATGTGGAGGTAACGGCCGGTGGAGGCGCCATTAAAATAATTATCAACGGTCAGCAGCAGTTCCAGTCGATCTCCATTTCACCCGAGGTCGTCAATCCCGAAGATGTGGATTTCCTGCAGGACCTGGTATTGGCTGCCTGCAATGAGGCAGTGCAAAAATCGCAGGAATTGGCGGCACAGAACATGAGCAAGCTGACAGGCGGGCTCAAGATACCGGGACTTTTGTAGGAGAGAGCTTTGAACCCCGATTTCCTCCCCTCCGCCCGGCCAATTTCCAGGCTCATCGAAGAGCTGAACAAGCTGCCGGGTGTAGGCCCCAAGAGCGCCCAACGCCTGGCCTATCACCTCCTGCAGGCGCCACCCGAAAGGTCCCGCGACCTGGCCGAGGCGATTATTGCCCTCAAGCAAAACCTCAGGCTCTGCTCCACCTGCCTCAACATAACAGATACCGATCCCTGTGGCATATGCACCGACGGGACGCGCGACATGACTAGGATCTGCGTGGTAGAGGAGCCGATCGACATTTTGCCGCTGGAGCGCACTAAGAAATTCCGCGGGCTCTATCACGTGCTGCACGGCGTTATATCGCCCGGTGACGGCATCAAGCCCGAGGACCTGCACATCAGGGAACTGCTGGATCGCCTGACCTCTAACAGCATCATCGAGGTCATACTGGCCACCAATCCCAACGCGGAGGGCGAGGCCACTTCGATGTATATTCAACGCCTGGTCTCCCCCCTGGGCATCAGGGTCACCCGGCTGGCGCGCGGTCTGCCCTTCGGGGGTGATCTCGAATATGCCGACGATGTTACGCTCAGCCGCGCCCTGGAAGGGCGGCAGGAGATGTATTAGCGCACCCATGTCCGCGCGGGTCTACCGTACTACCGGCATCATCATAAAGCGTCTTAAATTCGGCGAAGCTGACCGGCTACTTACCATTTTTACTGCAGACTGCGGCAAGGTGAGGGCTATAGCCAAGGGGTCCATGCGGCCCGGTAGTAAGCTGGGGGGCAACGTAGAGTTGCTCGCACACAGCCAGCTTATGCTGGCGCGCGGCCGCAATCTGGATATAGTCACCCAGGCACAAACACTGGATATCTTCCTGCCCATGCGCGACAGCCTCGAGCTTATGTCCTGCGGCTTCTATCTCGCGGAACTGGTCGACAATTTTACCGAAGAGAACGTCGAGGACAGGGAGCTGTTTGAGTTGTTGCTCGCTACGCTCAGGAGCCTATCGGAGACAGGGGAAGGGGAACGCATCGTGCGCTACTTTGAACTGCGCCTGCTGGGTCACCTGGGTTACAGCCCACAGCTTCAGAAATGCGCCAATTGCAACAGGACGCTGCAACCGGAAGCCAACTATTACAACCCGGCACAGGGTGGGGCGCTCTGCCGGGAGTGCGGCTATCCCGATATGGCAGCCAGTACCATATCGGTGAACGCGCAGAAAGTACTGCGACTCTGGCAGCACAGTGATATTGCAATTGCTGGCCGGGTTAAGCTCAGTGCTGAACTGGCGAGGGAAATCAAGGGCATCCTGCGCGACAATGTCCGCTACCTATTGGAAAAGCAGCTTAAATCGATCGAGTGGATGGACAGGCTGGCAGGGTACAGCAACTTAAACGGAAATAAGACGGCAAGCCAGAACAAGGACAGCGGCCCGCTGTGAAAGTCTATACCCTCGGCCAGCTCTCTATAGTGCCCAGGTAATCGTCCAATATCTCCGCCCTCCGTATCTGACGCACCTTGCCTGCGGGCGTAACAAGAAGCTCCGCACAGCGCAGCTTGCCGTTATACTGGAAGCCCATAGCATAGCCGTGGGCGCCGGCGTCGTGCAATATAAAGACATCCCCCGGCACTACTGCCGGCAGTGGACGGTTCACAGCGAACTTGTCATTATTCTCGCAAAGAGAGCCGGTCACATCGTATACGTGGTCTTTCGGCTCATTTTCCTTGCCCAGCACCGTCATATGATGGTATGCGCCGTAGAGAGCAGGGCGCATCAGGTTGGCCATGCAGGCATCCAGTCCCACGAAATCTTTATATTTATGGGACACGTGCCTGACCTTCGATATCAGGAACCCGTGCGGGCCTGTCATGGCCCTGCCGCATTCGGTAACCACGCGCACCGGACCCAAACCCATGTCCTTAATATATTTCTTATAGGCGCCGCGGATGCCCGTGGATACCACGTCCAGGTCAATGGCCGACTGCTCTGGCTTGTAGGAAATGCCGAAGCCGCCACCTAGGTTGATGAAATCGAATTTTATGCCCGTATCATGGCTAATCATCGCAGCCAGCTTAAACAGCATTACCGCGGTTTCTTCCAGGTATTGCTCGTCCAGCATATTGGAGACGATCATTGTGTGCAGACCGAATCGCTCCGCTCCAAGCTCCATGGCCTCGATATAGGCGCCCCGTATCTGCCCGGTAGTAACCCCGAACTTGGCCTCCCGGGGATCGCCGATGAAATCGTTGCCTTTTCTCAGCGGTCCCGGGTTGTACCTGAAACAGATAAGTTGCGGCATCCCCGCATTTTTATCAAGGTAGCCTATATGTGACCGGTCATCGAGATTAATGATGGCGCCGAGTCGTTTTGCCTTAATGTATTCATCGGCGGGCGTATCGTTAGAGGTGAACATGATATTCTCACCTCGCATACCCAGTTTTTCAGCGATGACAAGCTCGGCCAGTGAACTGCAATCCACCCCGAAGCCCTCCTCCTTCAAAACATTCACGATATGGGGGTTAGGGCAAGCCTTTACTGCGAAGTAGTTCCTATATCCGGGCTTCACCCACGCAAAGGCCTTTTTATATGACTCGGCAGTGTCCCTGATGCCCTGCTCATCATAGATATAAAAGGGCGTCGGGTATACCCGTAGCGCTTCCGGCAGTGCCTTTAAAATGCGCTCCGGCACCGGCTTGGAAGACTCGCGGCGGATGACATCACACCTTACCGCCTGCTTCGACCGGGCGATACTCTCCAGCCTGTTTATCTCCGGATGGCTGCCCGGCTGCTCCTTTGCCTCATTCCGCAGCGAATTCCCGTATAAATCCAGCCCTTTTTTAGCGCCCGCCGGGCTGATATAGCCGTCATTGGAGGCGATTGCCGCGTAAATGCGTAAGGAAGCCTCTTTCCCCTTCATGTTCTGTATGATGCCTCCATTCGCGCCATAGACTATTATTTTGTCGATAGCTGCGGGATTAACGCGTAGCGTGGCTACTCTCCGCTGTAACAGCTTCAGTTCCTCTGTCTTCATTTTATTTCCTCTCGTACTTTTACCGCCAGTGTTCTGCTCAGTAACATCTCGTTAGCCGCTCGCTGAATTCCTCAGGGCTGAACCTGTAGTCCTGTGTGCCGTAGCACTCTACGGCAAAGGAGGCACATACGCCGCCCATCCGTGCACAATGCTCAATGTTCTTGCCCTGCACAATGCCACCGACCAGCCCGCCCCTATATGCATCACCAGCACCCGTCGGGTCGACTACTATCTTTGGTTTAACAGCAGGAATAGCAATTTCACCATCCTGTGTGAAAATTACGGAACCCAGTTCTCCCTTTGTGACAATAATGTCTCCGGCCAGACTCATTAGCGCTTCTTTTTTCAACCCTGTCATTCTTAATATCAAATCCAATTCATAATCATTGCAGATCAGAATCCGACACCCTTCGATGGCCCGGATCAACTCTTTAGCGTTTAACATCGGCAGGGATTGCCCGGGGTCAAAGATATAATCAATTCCCCTGGACTTACAGGAACCGGGGTAATTCATCATGTTCCCAACATTACCGGGAGATATGATAACGATGGTCTCCTTTGGATTGAATTTGTCAAAGTCCAGAGAGGACGAGTATTTCATAGCACCGGGATTGAACCCGGTAATCTGGTTATCTGCCCGGTCTGTAGTTATGTAGGCGCTTGCTGTAAATTCGTCCTCGATTATTCTAATGTTTTCGGTAGATATGCAATTATCTTTCAACCATTTAAAGTATCCGTGATAATCATGGCCAATAGTAGCTGAGATCAATGGATTTTCCCCCATGAGAGAAAGCGCATAGGCAATATTGCCTGCAGTGCCGCCAAATCTCTCCTTCATACCGTCCACTGTGAAAGAGACATTTAATACGTGAATTTTTTCGGGGAGAATATGATCGGAAAAGTATCCCGGGAAAACCATAATCCTATCGTATGCCAGTGACCCGCAGACAACGACTTGCATATTCATAAACCTCTCGGTATTACCTCGAAATCAACTTTCATTATATCATCCTGATATATATCGCGATAAAACAAATAGTCCGGTGGGACAGTTGAATGCCTTGTAGGGCATTCTGCTATAATAAATAGCTCTCGCCGCACAATATTATTGCATCGATTTTGCAGAGGATAGTTGAATTATGAAATTTGATGTTAAAGACCTCAAGCTCGCCGCCGAAGGCAAGCTGCGCATCGAGTGGGCCAGCCACCAGATGCCCGTGCTCAAGCTGATACAGGCACGCTTCTCGAAAGAGAAGCCCTTTAAGGGCATCCGTATCTCGGGCTGCCTGCATATCACCTCCGAGACCGCTAACCTGGCCTTCGCACTTAAGGCAGGCGGTGCTGACCTGGTGCTGTGCGCCTCCAATCCCCTCAGCACGCAGGATGACGTGGCTGCAGCGCTGGTCAAATCTGGATTCCCCATGTTCTGCATCAAGGGGGAGGACAACAAGACCTACTATAAACACATTATGGCCGCTCTCGACCATAAGCCGCAGTTGACCATCGACGACGGCGCCGACCTGGTCAGCACCACACACCGGGAGAGGGTTGGGCTGCTGCGGGATGTCATCGGCGGGACCGAGGAAACCACCACAGGCGTGATCCGCCTTAAAAATATGGCCAAAGCTAAAAAGCTGAAATACCCCGTTATTGCTGTGAACGATGCCAAGACCAAGCACTTCTTCGATAACCACTACGGAACCGGGCAGAGCACTATAGACGGCATCACGCGGGCTACCAATATACTCTGGGCAGGTAAGGTTGTGGTGGTGGCAGGATACGGGTACTGCGGACGGGGCGTGGCGCGCCGTGCCCACGGGATGGGTGCCCGCATCATTGTCTGCGAGATCGACCCCATCAGCGCGCTGGAAGCGGCCATGGATGGATTCCAGGTCATGCCCCTCCTGGATGCCTCCGCACTGGGCGATGTCTTCATCACCTTGACCGGCAATCGACACGTACTGGACAGGGCGCATTTTGCCAGGATGAAGGACGGCGCCATACTCGCTAACAGCGGTCATTTCAACGTGGAGATCAACATACCGGCCCTGGAAAAAATGGCGGCATCCAAGCGGCGCACCAGGCAGTTCGTGGATGAGTACGAGTTGGCCGGGGGCAGACGCGTATACCTGCTGGGCGAAGGGCGGCTTATAAATCTGGCGGCGGCCGAAGGCCACCCTGCCAGCGTCATGGATATGAGCTTCGCCAACCAGGCGCTGGGACTTGAATACCTGGTTAAAAATAAAGGCAGGCTCAAGCCCGATGTCTACCCGGTGCCGCTGGAGACCGACAACGAGGTCGGCCGTCTAAAGCTCAAATCAATGGACATTGACATAGACAAGCTCACTCGTGAGCAGCAAAAGTACCTGGGGAGCTGGGAAGAGGGAACTTAAATCACAAAGGAGCAACTATGAAAAACACTTTCATGAGGTCACCTAAGTATTTCTTTACTTCTGAATCGGTTACTGAAGGACACCCCGATAAACTATGCGACCAGGTGGCTGACGGCATACTGGATGCCATGATCAAACACGATCCCAATTCAAGGGTAGCCTGCGAAGTTGCCGTCACAATCGGCCTGGTGATAGTCCTTGGGGAGATAACGACCAGGACTTATGTCGAGATACCCGATGTGGTAAGGCAGATCGTGAAGGAGATAGGTTACACCAAGCCCGAGTTCCAGTTCGACTATCAGAGCCTTGCCACCGTAGTATCCATCAAAAAACAGTCGCCCAATATCAACGCCGGAGTGAGCAAGGCGCTGGAGGTGAGGTCAAGCGGCAGAAAAGTGGATGAACTTGACCTGACCGGCGCCGGGGACCAGGGAATGATGTTCGGCTATGCCTGCACCGAGACCAGCGAATTCATGCCGTTGCCTATCGCATTGGCGCATAAGCTGACCCAGCGACTGGCAGAAGCCCGTAAGAAAAGCGTCATCCCCTACCTGCGCCCGGACGGTAAATCCCAGGTGACCGTGGAATACAGCTATGGCAAGCCCAAGAGGATCGAGGCTGTGGTCATCGGTGCCCATCACGACCCCGCACCGAATAATGACACAATTCGCCATGATATCATCCAGAAAGTAATCAAGCCGGTCATCCCGGCCAGTATGATGGATAAAAACACCAAGATATATATAAACAGCGCTGGGCGTTTCGAGGTGGGCGGGCCCGTTTCCGATACAGGTTTCACCGGCCGCAAGCTGCTGGTGGATACATACGGCGGGTATGCCCGCCACGGCGGTGGCGCGTTCTCCGGCAAGGATCCGACCAAGGTGGACCGCTCAGCCACCTACATGGCGCGATATATAGCTAAAAACTGTGTGGCTGCAGGACTGGCTGACAGGCTGGAACTGCAGGTAGCCTATTCCATCGGTGTGGCGCACCCCCTGTCAGTATCTATTGAGACTTTCGGCACCGGCAAAATCTCCGATGCCACGATACTCAAGCTCATCCACAAGCATTTCGATATGCGGCCCGAGGCCATCATCAGGTACTTCGATCTGCGCAGGCCTATCTATCGGGCCACAGCATCCTACGGCCATTTCGGCCGCACTGACGTAAAGTTCCCCTGGGAGAAGATCGACAAAGCCAGGATCTTAAAGGCCGAAGCAGGGATATAGATAATGGCTTCACGGATCAAGTTTGGTACCGACGGCTGGCGGGCCGTTATTGCCGAGGATTTCACCTACGATAACGTCCGCGCCTGCGCACAAGGCGTTGCCGATTATGTGAAGGGCGCAGGTACAACCAGAGGCAGTATCGTCATCGGCTTCGATACCCGCTTCGGCTCTGATGAGTTTGCAGCGGCAGCGGCAGAGGTTCTGGCAGGCAACGGCATCAAGGTGTTTCTCTTAACCAGACCCGCGCCCACACCGGTCACCAGCTTCACCGTGACGGCCCTCAAGGCCGACGGCGGTATCATGATCACGGCCAGCCATAACCCGGCCAACTACAACGGTTTCAAGTACAAGGTCGCCAGCGGCTCCAGCGCACCCACGGAAGTCATCTCGCAAATCGAGCAATCCGCTAACGCAGCGGTGGATACGGGGACGGTAAGGCGACTCGACCTCGGCGAGGCGCTCAAGAAAAAGCTTGTCGCCTACCACGACCCGTACCACGCCTATGCAAAGCACCTTAACCGCCTCATAAATATCGAGACTCTCAAGAAGAACAAGCTGAAGATCGTCGTAGATTCAATGTTCGGCGCCGGCATCGGTTATTTCAAAAGCCTGCTGGAAGGGGGCCAGATCGAGATACACGAGATCAACAGGGTACGCAACCCTCTTTTCCCAGGCATACAGCCCGAGCCCATCAGCAAAAACCTGAGCAAGCTCGCCAGGCAGGTCATCCGGGACGATGCGGCGGTTGGGTTCGCCACTGACGGTGACGCTGACCGTATCGGCATCATCGATGAAAACGGCCGTTTCATGACCACTCAGGAAGTATTCGCGCTGCTTGCCCTGTATTTCCTGGACGTGCGCAAAGAGCGAGGCCCTCTGGTCAAGACGCTTACTTCAACCGATATGCTCTTCACTATCGGCGAGATCTACAACGTACCCGTCTTCGAGACGACCGTGGGCTTCAAGTACGTGGCGCCCGTCATGATCAGGGAAAAGGCCCTGCTGGGCGGCGAAGAGAGCGGGGGCTACGGTTTCCGCGGGCATATACCCGAGAGGGATGGTATGCTGGCCGGCCTGTATTTTATCGATTACATGGTCAGGACAGGCAAATCGCCATCCCAATTGCTGGCAAATCTTTTTAAAAAGGTCGGCCCGCATTACTACGACAGGCTGGATATCCACACAACCGACGAAATCAAGCAGCAGATGCTGGCCAAGATGTCCGCGGCGCCAGTGGCGAAGATAGGCGGCCAAAAGGTTGTGAAGCTGGATACCAGGGACGGGTTCCGCTACAAGCTGGAAGACGGCTCATGGCTGCTGGTACGTTTCTCCGGCACGGAACCACTGGTGCGCATCTACGCCGAGTGCGGAACCATGGAAGAAGTGCAAAAACTAATACAATATGGCCAGGAAATGGCAGGGGTATGAGCTATGGCAAACCTGGACGATAGTTCCTTTTACACTTCCTTGGATAAATTCGGCATGGGGGCGCAGATACGCGGTCTTCCCAACCAGTGCCGCCAGGCATGGGACAAAGCCTGCAGGTTCAAACTGCCAACCGACTACTCTGATGTCGATAAGGTTGTGATACTGGGTATGGGGGGTTCGGCCATCGGTGGGGACCTGCTCAGGGGACTGGCTGCTCCACTGAGCCGCCCGCTTGTGCTGGTACACCGGGATTATGATCTTCCCGCATGGGTAGACGACAAGACCCTGGTCATCGGGGCAAGCTATTCGGGCAATACAGAGGAAACGATCTCGGGTTTCATGCAGGCGCTGAATAAGGACTGCAAGACACTGGTCATCTCGACGGACGGCAGGCTAACAGACCTGGCCCGCGAAAACAATGTGCCGGTTTTCATTATAGAGCACGCTTCCCCTCCCCGCGCAGCCCTGGGCTATAGTTTGCTACCCCTGCTGGCAATAATGCAAAGCCTGGGCTTCACAAGTGCCGAAGCGGCGGACGTGGACTGCATGGTCAAGGCACTGGAGACACTTGGAGCAAGCTGGCAGGAAGACAGCCCTGCCGAGCGCAACCAGGCCAAGATGCTGGCTGCTAAACTGCATGACAGAATTGCTGTTGTTTACGGCGCCGGCATACTCAGCGATGTTGCCCGCAGATGGAAAACACAGATCAACGAGAACAGTAAGCAGTGGGCCTTCTTCGAGACCCTGCCCGAGCTGAATCACAATGCAGTGCTGGGATACCGCTACCCGGTGGGCACGGCCGACCGCGTATACGTCCTTTTCCTGCGCTGCCAGTCCCTGCACCCTCGCACACTCATCCGCTATAAAGTCACCGGCGAGCTTTTAGATCAGTGCAGCATTCCCTACCAGTATATCGACAGCCATGGAGGCAACGACCTCAAGCACATTATGAGCCTTGTACTGCTGGGCGACTGGGTCAGCTACTACCTGGCGATGCTCAACGGCATCGATCCCAGCCCGGTTCCTGAGATAGATCTGCTCAAGAAAAGATTGGCCGATGAAGAGTGATCGCTCCCGGCCCTCTAAATAGGTGATGATACCTATTTTCTTTGCCGGAACGCTCAAGTATACTTTACTTAATTGACCTGGGAGGGTCATACTTAGTGATGCGTATAAATAAGAAGATACTTTTAATCTACCCTGAATACCCCGATACTTTCTGGAGTTTCAAGCATGCTCTCAAGTTCGTTGCCAAGAAGGCGGCCTTCCCTCCTCTTGGCCTGTTGACCGTGGCTGCCATGCTTCCCTCAGAATGGCAACTGAAACTCGTGGATATGAATACAGCGCGCTTGAGCGATAAGGATATCAAGTGGGCCGACATGGTTTTCATCAGCGCCATGGTGGTGCAGAAGGACTCAGCTAAAACCGTTATCAAGCACTGCAAGAAGCTGGGAGCAACAGTGGTGGCCGGTGGTCCGCTTTTCACCACTCAGCCCGAGGAATTCTCCTGCGTGGACCATTTTGTACTGGACGAGGCTGAAGTCACCCTGCCCCCCTTCCTCGAAGACCTGGAAAAAGGCTGTCTGCAAAGGATGTATTCTTCGAAAGTCCGGCCTGATATCAATATCACGCCGGTGCCGCGCTGGGACCTGATCCAGCGAAGTAAATATTCCTCGATGGTGGTGCAGTATTCCCGGGGCTGCCCTTACGACTGCGAGTTCTGCGATATTGTGGTGCTCAACGGTCATATGCCGCGCACCAAGGGCAGGGAGCAGATGCTGCGTGAGCTGGATGCGCTACACGCTACCGGCTGGCGGGACAGCGTCTTTATCGTGGATGATAACTTCATCGGCAACAAGAAGAAGCTGAAAGCGGAGATGCTGCCGGCTATCATCGAATGGTCACGGAAGAGGCATTTCCCCTTTTCTTTCCATACCCAGACCTCCATCAACCTTGCAGATGACTGTGAACTGATGGGCCTCATGACCAGGGCTAACTTCAACATGGTATTCGTCGGCATCGAGTCACCTAATAAAGATAGTCTGACTGAGTGCGGCAAATCCCAGAACTCCAGCCGCGACCTCATCGCAGCGGTTAAGAAGCTTCAGCACGCCGGCCTGGAAGTGCAGGGTGGGTTCATCGTTGGTTTCGACAGCGATCCCCTGTCTATTTTCCAGGACATCATCAATTTCGTGCAGAACAGCGGCGTAGTGACGGCTATGGTAGGCCTGCTTCACGCGCCCAATGGCACCCGCCTACATAAGCGCCTGGAAGGCGAAAACCGCCTCACCGGTAATTTCTCGGGCAACAATACCGATATGTCCATCAATTTCGTGCCCAAAATGAATATAAACAAGCTGATGGATGGCTATCGTAAAATAGTCAATACTATCTATTCGCCCAGCCAGTATTATGCCAGGGTAAAAACATTCTTGAGGGAGTATCAGCCCAAACGACGGAAGATCTCGATTATGAAATCGCAAAATATAGGGGCCTTTTTCAGGTCGCTCTGGGTTCTGGGGGTACAGGGAAAGGAACGGTGGCATTTCTGGAACCTGCTGATATGGACGATATTCAAGCGCCCGCGTTCGTTCCCTTTATCAATGTCCATGGCCATCTACGGATTCCACTTCCGCAAGATCGTTGAGGCAAGTGCCCGGCAGTTTAAGCTGGCGCAGATGTAATTATAGCCCGGGCGGTTTTTCGCCTCTGCCCAAACTACTACAATTACATCTGATATATTGCGCACCGCAGGAGAGATATTATAACCAGGGTAAAAGTTGCGTTAGTCAGATGTGATACGTATGATCAAGCTGCGGTCTATCAGGCCCTGCAGCGGGGCCTGGATCTTCTGGGCGGTATATCCCGGTTTGTTAAAAAGCATGAGAAGCTAATTTTAAAGCCCAACGTTCTGCTGGGCGCAAATCCAGATACCTGTGTCACCACGCACCCCACCGTATTTAAGGCTGCCGGTAAGCTCATGCAGGAAGCAGGCGCCCTGGTATATTACGGCGACTCCTCTTCCATAGGCAAGTGCGAGGGGAACTGCCGGCGCGCCGGGCTCAAGCAGGCCGGTGATGAGATGGGATTCATCATCGCCGATTTCGATTCCGGCCGGCAGGTCAGCCACAAGGATGCGTTATTAATCAAGAACTTCACCATCGCCAATGGTGTGCTTGATACCGACGGCCTGGTGAGCCTGCCCAAGTTTAAAACACACGGGCTTATGCGATTTACCGGCGCCGTCAAGAACCAGTTCGGTTGCATCCCCGGCTTCATCAAAAGCCAGTATCACGTCAAGCTGGCCGATCCCTACGACTTCGCGACCATGCTGGTGGACATAAATACCTTCATCAGGCCGCGGCTGTACATCATGGATGGCATCTGGGCGATGGAGGGCAACGGGCCGCGAGGCGGCAATGTCAGAAAGATGAACGTCCTGCTGCTATCCGCCGATCCGATCGCTCTGGATGCCACGGCCTGCCGTATGATCAACCTCGATCCCGAAGCTGTGCCTACCTGCAGGGCGGGCGAGCAGGCGGGGCTGGGGACCTATCACATCGAGCAAATAGAGTTAGCAGGCGAGAGCCTCGAATCATTCTATACCCCCGCCTTCCAGGTGGTTCGCGCAGCTCCGCAGCGCTGCAGCAGCGGCTGGCTGAAGTCTTTTGTAAAAAACCAGATCTGTGAGAGGCCTGTTATCGATAAAGCCAGATGCACCCTTTGCGGGACCTGCGTCCAGATGTGCCCGGTGGAGCCCAAGGCCGTGAACTGGCACACGGGCGATAAGAGCAGGCCGCCCACATATAAATATGACCGCTGCATCCGCTGCTACTGTTGCCAGGAGGTCTGCCCGGAAGGCGCGATCTCGATTAAGAACCCGCCGCTCAGCAGTGTCCTGACCAAAGCATAGCCCGCCAGCTTACCGCCACTCCTGTCCAGGCTAATTCCGATGCAAATTTACTAATAAAGGGCCGCTTCTTCCGAAGCGGCCCTTTATTATATCTATCGTGTCCGTTTTAACGCTTGGTGTACTGCGGTGCCTTGCGTGCGCGTTTGAGCCCGTATTTCTTGCGTTCCTTGATGCGGGAATCGCGGGTCAGCAGGCCGTGCTGCCGCAGAGGGCTCTTGAAGCTTTCGTTAAGATCAACCAGGGCGCGGGCGATGCCGTGCTTGATGGCGCCGGCCTGGCCGGTCATTCCACCACCGGTAACCTTTATCTCGACATTATATTTACCGACAGTATCGGTAACCATGAAAGCCTGCTCTATCATGCGCCTGTGGTCAACCAGCGAGAAAAGCTCCTGGTAGGGTTTGCCGTTGATAATGATATTGCCGGAGCCTGACGATAATCTAACCTGCGCTATGGCGCACTTTCTTCTGCCCGTTCCGCGGTGATATGTTGCTGTACTCATTTGCTGGTGCTCCCTTTGTCAGATTCTTTTACGCCGGCCAGCTGCGCCTGGTGAGGATGCTTGTCGCCGGCATATACCTTCAATTTCTTGTACATGGCTCTGCCCAGCCTGCTGTTGGGCAGCATGCCTTTCACGGCATGCTCTATGACACGCTCAGGATGCTTTTGCAGCATCTCGCCCAGGGTTACCGATCTGATGCCGCCCGGATAGCCGGAATACCTGAAATAAGACTTGTCTGTGAGCTTTTTCCCTGTGACCCTTATCTTTTCAGCATTTATGACGACCACGAAATCGCCAGTGTCCGTGTTGTTGGCGAACATAGCCTTGTGCTTTCCGATAAGCAGCCTGGCAATCTGGGTGCACATCCTGCCCAGGGTCTGGCCGCTGGCGTCCACCAGATGCCATTTCCTTTCGATTTCACTTGCTTTAGGTGCATAGGTTTTCATATTTAAACTCCGAATTATCTGCGTAAATAACCTTCATCAGGCAAAGGCCCTGCGCCGGCGCTGTTGGCCCGGCCAAGCTCAGTTTTTTCATCTCCAATATATTTCTAAACTCCTCGATTCCTATTTTCCCCATCCCAACCCTTACCAGGGTGCCCACCATGTTGCGTACTTGGTGCGTCAGGAATGACTTGGCCCTGACACGGAAGGCAATTTCATCGCCTTCCCGCTCAACTCCCGCATCGTAAATCGTACGTATCGTGCTCTCCTCCCTGTCCCAATCGGTGACAAATGAAGCAAAATCTTGTTCGCCTATGAGCAGCTTGCTGGCCAGGTCCATCTGCCCGGCATCAAGTTCCGCTGTCACGTGGTAATACATATCCTGTCCCAGTGACGCCCGTGGCCTCCTGTTTAATATCAGGTATCTGTATTCACGGCTTACAGCATCTTTCATAACATTGAACCTGGCTGAAACCGTACCGGCCTTGAGTACCGAGATATCCCGGGGCAGGTAATGGTTCAGCCCGCTTACAAATACCTTCACCGGCAGCTCAGAGCCCGTCCTGAAGCTGATCACCTGGCCCCTGGCATGGACTCCCGTATCTGTCCTGCAGGCAGCTATGACGCGCCTCTCCTCGCCCGTCAGCTTTAAAATAGCCTTCTCCAGCTCGCCCTGTATAGTAGGCTGATCTTTCTGCCACTGGAAGCCGAAATAACGTTCGCCGTTATATTCGACCACGAGAATAATTTTTCTTAAATTGTTAAAGATCTCCACCGCGAAAGTGAATCTTACTCCACCATCTCTATAAGCGCCATGGGTGCCCGGTCACCTTCGCGGGGTGCCAGCTTCAAAACACGTGTGTACCCGCCCGGGCGTGATTGATATCTCGGTGCGTACACAGTGAATACCTTTTCTACAACCTGCTCATCGAAGATAAAGGCCAGTGCACGCCTCCTCGAGGCAAGGCTCCCCTCTTTGCCCAGTGTAATCATCTTGTCAGCCAGCCCCCTGGCTTCCTTAGCCTTGGGCAGAGTTGTGGTTATCTTGCCGTGATTTAACAGGTCCGTAACAAGGTTGCGGTATAAAGACCAGCGGTGCGCCGTCGGCCTGCCCAGTTTTCTTCCCGATAACCTATGCCTCATTCGCTATCACCTTCAGGGCTGGCACTCTTGTCACGCCCCTTCTTCTTTTTATCTTTCTCAACGGGGGCGCCTGACAACTCGACGCCCAGGTCGCTCAAAACGACCTCGACTTCCTCCCTCGATTTGACTCCGAACCCACCCAGCGACATCAAGCCATCAAGTCCCTTCTCCAGGAGCTGGCCTGTCATGGTAATGCCTCCTCGCCTCAGGCTGTTGTATGTATGGGTCGAGAGGTTGAGTTTTTCCAGTGGCATGTTGTAAACATCCGACGGTATCGATTTTTGCCAAGCTTCACTTTCCTCTTTGTCTGCGATGGTCCTGGCCAGCCCCGTGAAGCAGTTGAACTGCTCTATCAAAATAGCCACACTCTCAGATAAGGCCTCGATGGGATCCACGGTATTGTCAGTCCAGATCTCCAGCGTCAATCTCTCCTTGCCTGCCCCCTGGCCAGGGCCGCTGCTCTCGACAGTGTAATTGGCACGCGTTACTGGGGAGAAAATCGCGTCTATGGCTATCTCCTTGCTTGTCCCCTCGCTAGTAACGATTATGCCAACATTATCACCCGCGCTTGCCGGCTGGTATCCCTTGCCGGCCTTAACTGTGAACTCAATGTCCAATTTGGCTTCATTGGAATCGATAGTGGCCAGGTAAAGGCCGGGGTTGACTATCTCGAAATCCAGCGGGCTTTCTACGGTTATATCACTGGCCCTCAGTTCTGATTTGCCCTTAACTCTGAGCGCCATCTTACCCAATTCAGCGGTCTTGGAAACAAGCTTGATGCGTATGTCACGCACATTCATCAGAAATTCAGTCACATCCTCTTTCATATTGGGGATAGTGCTGAACTCCTGTGTGATGCCATCGACGAGGACGGATGTGATAGCCGCACCGCGCAGAGAACTGAGGAGAATGCGCCGGATGCTGTTGCCCAGTATTACACCAAAACCTTTTTCCAGCGGCTCGGCAACGAACTTGCCGTAATTCTCACGGTATTCGGTACATTCAATTTTTGGTAAAGCTAATTGAACCAAAAATCCTCCTATCGGGAATAGAATTCCACAATCGCTTTCTGGTTGAAATTCGTCTTTATCTCACCTGCGACCGGCAGCGATAGAACCCGGCCTGTCATATTCTCTTTTTCCAGCGAAAGCCACGCCGGAACGTCTTTATCCTCAATTTTCTCAATCAGTGTTTTATAGTACTCGCTTTTAGCGCTCTCCTTGCGCCAATCGATTAAATCGCCTGCTTTTACCAGGCAGGACGGGACATCGGTCCTGCGCCCGTTAAGCCTGATATGCCCGTGGCGGACGATCTGCCTGGCCTGGCTACGCGAATCGGCAAACCCCAGGCGGAATACGACATTATCCAGCCTCCGCTCAAGCAGCATTACGAGATTATCGCCGGTGATCCCCTGCGCCCTCGAAGCCTCCTCGAAAAAGCGGCGGAACTGGCGCTCAAACGTGCCATAAGTGTACTTGGCCTTCTGCTTTTCCATAAGCTGCAGGCCACGTTCGGACACCTTGGGCCGCCGCTTCCTGCCCGAAGCATGGGGGCCGGGAGGCGCATCCCTGCGCTCGAGGGCACACTTCTCTGTAAAACACCTCTCGCCTTTCAGCATGAGCTTGGTGCCGGTGCGACGGCACAAACGACAATAAGCTTCAATATATCTCGCCATTTCTTATACTCGCCTTCTTTTTCTGGCCCTGCACCCGTTGTGCGGCACCGGTGTCACGTCCCGTATCCCGGACACCACAATGCCTGAGGCTTGAATAGCCCGGATGGCCGCTTCCCGCCCGCTACCCGGGCCACGTACGAAGACCTCCACCTGCCTCAGGCCGTGCTCTTTAGCCTTGGCGGCAGCTCCCTGAGCAGCCATCTGGGCTGCGTACGGTGTCCCCTTTCGGGAACCTTTAAATCCAGCAGTGCCTGAACTGCCCCATGAGATCACGCCACCCTTGACATCGGTCAATGTAATGATAGTATTGTTAAAAGTTGACGTCACAAAGGCTTTGCCCTCATGTATCAGCTTCCGTTCGCGTTTCTTTGTCCTGACCTTTTTTTTCTGCGGCATATTAACTGGTTACTCCTTTATTTCTTGGTAGCGCCGCGCTTTTGCCCGCGCCCGGCGACAGTTTTCTTGGCTCCACGCTTCGTACGCGCATTGGTACGTGTCCTTTGTCCCCTCACCGGCAGATTCCTTTTATGCCTTATCCCACGGCGGCTACCTATCTCTACCAGCCGCTTGATATTCATAGTGACCTCTTTGCGCAGCTCACCCTCTACATTGTAATCCTTATCTATCCTTTCACGTATGCGGCTGACCTCTTCATCCGTAAGGTCCTTGACCTTCTTGGTCGGATCTATCTTCAGCGTCTTCAATATCCTTTTACTGATGCTTGGTCCAATACCATGAATATACTGAATAGAAAAAAGCACCTGCTTTTCCCTCGGAATGTCTACGCCTGCAATACGAGCCATGTTTTACTTTACTCCTGTGACTATCCCTGGCGCTGTTTATGCTTGGGGTTGATGCAAATCACCCGCACAACGCCGCGACGACGGATTATTTTACACTTCTCACAACGTTTCTTGACCGAAGCTCTGACCTTCATTTCCGATATATCCTCGTTTCCAAAAAAACCGCTTACTACTATAATCCTTTATTCACTTTATGTCAAAACAATGCTCTATTTCTCACTTGAAGCGGTAAGTGATCCTGCCTCGCGTAAGATCGTACGGCGACAGTTCCACCAGAACTTTGTCCGCCGGCAATATCCTTATGTAGTGTCTGCGCATCTTCCCAGATATATGAGCAAGTACCCTGTGCCCATTAGCCAACTCCACCCTGAAAGTGGCATTGGGCAATGATTCAATTACAGTTCCTTCGACCTCGATTGCTTCTTTTTTATCCATATATAAATCTTACGGCACGGTCAGGATCTCGGCCTCGCCGCTCCTGATAGCAATAGTATGCTCAAAATGCGCCGAGAGGCTGTTGTCGGCAGTGTGCACTGTCCAGCCATTTGCATTCTGCCGTGTCTTCCAGCCACCTGCATTTACCATCGGCTCAAGCGCCAGGGTCATGCCTTTCTTCAACTTGAGGCCCACGCCTTTGCTGCCGAAATTGGGCACCAGCGGATCCTCGTGCATATCCCTGCCGATCCCGTGCCCCGAATATTCCCTTACCACGTTGTAACCCTTCCACTCCACATAGTTCTGAATTGCCGCCCCGATATCTCCCAGTGTGCCCCCATCGCGTGCGGCTGCGATCCCCTGCGCCAGGGATTCCCGGGTCACTTCCATCAAACGCACTGCTTCAGGACTGACCTGGCCAACACCCACCGTGAGAGCAGCGTCGCCCTGGAAGCCTTTATAAATTACCCCGAAATCCAGCGATACTATATCTCCTTCCTTCAGCACCCTGCCGTCAGGTATGCCGTGGACGATCTCATCATTTACCGATGCACAGATACTGGCGGGAAATCCATTGTAGCCTTTGAACGAAGCTCTGGCCCCTTTCCACCTGCCCAATTCTTTCTCGGCCAGGTCATTGAGTTGCCGGGTTTTGATGCCCGGTTTTACTGCTTCGCTCATTTTCTGCAACACTATTGCTACAATCCTGCCGGCCTCGCGCATTACAGCGATCTCTTCGACCGATTTGATAATGGTCATTTACTTGTTCTGCTTCAGTCCTCTAAGGAACTTGACGATATCCTTTCCCACCTCATCTATGTGCTGGTTGCCATTGCACCTGAAAAGCCTTCCTTTCTTCTCATAGTACTCAAGCAGCGGCATGGTCTGCGCGAAATATACCCTAAGGCGTTCTTTAATAGTCTCTTCCTTGTCATCGGCCCTCTGGTATAGATCGCCTTGACACTTATCGCACACGCCCTTTTCCTTGGGCGGCTGGTTCTTCTGGTGGAAAGGTGTCTGGCATGTTCGGCAAATCCAGCGCCCGGTCAGCCTGTCGAGTAGTACGCTTTCGGGCACCTCTATATATATGGCCTTTTCGATCGATTGGCCCTGCTTCTCCAGGGCTGCGTCCAGCGCCCTGGCCTGCTCAAGCGTACGGGGGAACCCATCGAATACGCAACCGCTCCCGCAGTCGTCTTTAGCAATCCTCTCGAGGATCATCTTGATGGTTATCTCATCAGGCACAAGCTTGCCGGCCTTCATGTAGGATTCCGCCTGCTTGCCCAGGTCGGTCCCGTTCTTCAACGCGTGCCGGAAAAGGTCGCCCGAAGCTACATGGGGCAACGACATCTCTTTAACTATAATATCCGCCTGAGTACCCTTCCCTGCCCCGGGCGCTCCAAGCAATATGAAGAACATTGTCAAATCCTCCTTACTTTAAGAAACCTTCATAACGCCGCATGGTAAGCTGCGCCTCTATCTGTTTCATGGTATCCAATGCCACGCCCACAACGATCAATATAGCCGTGCTGGAAAGCGTCATCACCGAAGCATTGGTAATTTCACTGGCGAAGAACGGCATAATGGCCACAACGGCCAGGAAAATGGCGCCGCCCCAGGTCAAACGATTGGTAACACCGTTAAGGTAGTCCGTCGTGGGTTTGCCCGGCCGGACCCCCGGTATGAATCCGCCCTGCCGTTGCAGAGTGCGCGCCAGATCCATCTGCTCAAATATAACCATGGTATAGAAGAAGGTAAAGCCAACGACCAGTACAAAATACAGCACCCAGTAGAAGAGGCCGATGGGTAGCGGTGTGCTGGGATTGAACCACTCCATAATAGTATTGGCAAAATTGGCATCCTGTCCCGCAGGCGCTGCGAAATAGCTGGCTATGGTGCCGGGGAATATCATGAGGGACATGGCGAAGATCAGCGGTATCATGCCCGCCATGTTAACGCGCAGTGGTATATATGTAGACCCCGCCTGCCGGTACATCTTGCCCCCGCGAAAAGCAGTGCGGGCATACTGCACCGGTATGCGGCGGTGTCCCTCTGTGAAAATCACGATTAAAACCACCGTGGCCAGCGCCAGGAGCACAAATACGCCGACGCCCGCCCAGTTATCCTTGGCTATCATGCCACGCCCCACCTGTTCAGGCAGGCCGGCTATGATGCCGCCGAATATAATGATCGAGACACCGTTGCCGATACCTCTCTCCGTGATAAGCTCACCCAGCCAGACACATATCATGGTGCCGGCTGTCAGCGAAGCTATGATGGCCACTGTCTCCAGTCCGCCGGCCTCCAGTACACCACCCTGGCTGCGTAAAAGCTGGAGCTGGGCGAAACCCTGCAACGCCGCCAGCGGTATCGTCAGCCAGTGAGTTATCTGGTTGATCCTGTTCCTGCCGGATTCTCCTTCCTCCGAAAGCTTGCGCAGAGCGGGGATGACCGGCACTAAAAGCTGCATTATGATTGAAGACGTGATATAGGGGTAAACACCCATTGCTGCTATGCTGAAATACCTCATGGCCCCGCCGCTGAAAAGGTCGAGCATGCCCAACAGTTGGCTGCGGTCGAAAATCTGCTGTAGTTGAGCCAGATCTACGCCGGGTATAGGTATATGGGCAATAAATCTGAATACGATTAAGATTGCCACGGTGAAGATCAGCTTTTGCCTGAGGTCAGGCAGGGAGAAAGCATCTACCATTGCCTGGATCAGGCGTGGCCGTGACTGAGTCTGCGGCATACTAGATCTCCTCTACCTTGCCGCCGGCCGCTTCGATCTTGCTCCTGGCAGCCCCTGAAAACTTGTTGGCCTTGACTGTAAGTGCCCTGTCCAGTACTCCGTTGCCGAGGATTTTGACAGGCAAGGATGCAGATTTGACCAGGCCCGATTGGACCAGTATTTCGGTATTCACCTCTGCGCCGCCATCGAATTTCTTCAGTTCTCCCACATTGACCAGGCTATACTCTTTCTTGGCTACGTTGGTAAATCCCCTGGTCCAGGGCAACCTCTTGATAATAGGTAGCTGGCCGCCTTCAAAACCTGGGCGCAAGTCCCTCCCGGAACGCGACTTCTGTCCCTTGCACCCGCGTGTAGAAAACGTGCCATGCCCGCTGCCGTCACCGCAGCCTACACGCTTTTTCTTGTGTTTGGCCCCCGCCGGAGGCTTCAAATTACTTTGATCCATGTTCGTTCTCTTCTATTTTAAGCATATGGCTGACTTTGGCTATCATGCCCCTGATGACGGGGGTATCTTCTTTTTCGACCGTTTCATTCAGCCTGTGAAAACCCAGCGCCTTGATCGTCCTCTTCTGATCGCCGGCATATCCAATATCGCTTTTTATCCACTTGATACGTATCTTAGCCACGCGCCTAATTCTCCTCGTCCCCCGGCAGTCCTTTCCTTCGTTTGATGCTCTCCTTGAAATCCCTGAGGTTGGCCAGGGCCAGGATGGTCGCCCTGGTAACATTGACGGGGTTGGCGCATCCAAGTGATTTAGTCAATATGTCCCTGACGCCCGCTGCTTCAACTACGGCGCGTACGCCGCCTCCGGCAATGACGCCGGTGCCCGGCGAGGCCGGCTTGAGCAGTACCCGGGCGGCTCCAAACTTGGAAAAGCTCTCGTGGGGAATGGTCTTGTCTTTAAAAACAACGCTGATAACGTTTTTTTTAGCCGATACCCCGGCTTTGCGGATGGCCTCGGGGACCTCCCTGGCCTTGCCCAGGCCCACGCCTACGTGGCCTTTGCCGTCGCCGACGACCACAAGTGCCCGGAAGTGCATATTTTTACCGCCCTTGACCACCTTGGTCACGCGGTCCAGGGATACCAGCTTCTCGGTGAATTCCATATCACTGATATCCACCCTTGGCATAATGGTATGCATCTTAGTCGCTGCTTTCATACTCAAATCCTCAGAATTTTAACCCGGCTTTGCGCGCCGCTTCGGCCAGCGCTTTAACCCGGCCGTGATATTTGTAGCCGCCGCGGTCGAACACAACATGGCTTACACCTTTTTCTTTAGCGCCCTTGGCCAGTTCTGACCCGACCAACTCGGCAACCTGGGTCTTGTTCTTGCCCTTTAACTGTTCCTTCAATTCTGCGCCCAAACTACTGGCAGACGCGATGGTGCTGCCGCTGGCATCGTCGATTACCTGCGCATAAATATTGCTCAGGCTGCGGAAGATGCACAACCTCGGCTGATCAGGCGTTCCTGACACCGTGGTCCTGATGCGCGCGTGGCGCCTCTTGCGTGCTACATTCGAACTTACTTTAGCCATTATTATTTCCCTTTCGTGGCTGTCTTGCCGGCCTTACCGGGTTTCAGGCGAAGCCTTTCACCGGCATATTTGACACCCTTTCCCTTGTAGGCGTCAGGAATGCGTATACGCCTGATTTCAGCTGCCGTCTCACCAACGAGTTCCTTGTCGACCCCAAATATGCGGATCTTGTTGGTCCCGGTTACAATGATATCTATGCCCTTCGGCGGGTCGAATTCCACAGGGTGGCTGTAACCTATTTGCAGCTTCAGCGTGTCGCCCTCTTTCACGGCCCTGTAGCCGACACCGCTCAACTCGAGGTTTTTCTCAAATCCCTTGGTTACACCGTCCACCATATTGGCAAGCAGCGATCTGCTCAGGCCGTGCAGCGAGCGGTGCTGCCGGTTATCGGTCGGGCGTGTAACGATCAAATTCCCGCTTTCCTGCTTAATCGTGATATCAGGGTGGAACTCGCGGGTAAGTTTACCTTTGCCACCTTCAACAGTGACCTCTGTGCCGTCGATCTTGATCTTGACGCCGGCAGGCACAGGCACGGGCATCCGTCCTATACGAGACACAAGTTCACCTCACTGAGTTCAATTACCATACGTAACATAACACTTCGCCGCCTATGTTTTTCTTCCAGGCCTCCTGGCCGGTCATCAGTCCTTTCGAGGTTGAGATGACAGCGATACCGAGGCCGCCATAGACCCTAGGTATCTCCTTTTTCCCGGTGTATATCCTGAGTCCCGGCTTGCTAACGCGCTCAAGGCCAATGAAAGCAGGCTGCTTATCGATATATTTAAGCGTAATTTTGATCATGCGCTGTGGTTCGCTTTTCACGATAGAAAAATCGGATATAAAGCCCTCATCTTTAAGGATCCTGGCAACCGCGATTTTCATCTTGGATGCAGGTATACTCACGCTGTCATGGCGTGCCATGGCAGCATTCCGCACCCGGGTCAACAAATCAGCAATCGGATCAGTAACCATTGATAAACAACTCCGCTATCTTATTACCAGCTCGATTTCCGTACACCCGGCAGTTCGCCGTTGAGGGCCAGCGTGCGGAAGCATATGCGGCACATGCCGAATTTGCGCATATATGCCCTTGGTCTGCCGCACAGCTTGCAGCGGCTATGCTGCTGCACCTTGTACTTGGGTGGTCGGTTTGCCTTATTTATCTTGCATAACTTAGCCATACTAAAACCCTACTAATTTTTCTTGAACGGCATGCCTATGGCCTCCAGCAGGCGCCTGCCGTCCTCGTCCGTCTTCGCCGATGTAACTATCGTTATCTCAATTCCCCTGGTCTTGTCTACTTTGTCATACTCGATCTCGGGGAACACGATCTGCTCTTTCATGCCCAGCGAGTAGTTGCCCTGCCCATCGAAAGCGTCCCTCGAGACACCCTGAAAATCACGTATGCGCGGCAGAACAACGCTGACAAGCTTGTCCAGGAATTCGTACATCCTCTTATCCCGCAGGGTGACCATCATACCGATGGGTGTGCCCGCCCGCAGCTTAAAGGCGGCAATGGACTTCTTGGCCTTGGTAATTACCGCGTGCTGCCCGGCAATGGTTGTCAGGTCTTTGCCCGCGGCCTCCATGGCCTTGGGATTGGCCAGCGATTCGCCCATACCCAGGTTGAGAACGATCTTGTTGACCCTGGGAACTTCCATGATATTACGGTAGCCGTACTTCTTTATCAACTGCGGCACAATTTCTTTATTATATCTTTCTTTCAGTCTTACCATTATCGGGTTACCTCAATCTAGTCAATGATCTCAGAGCAGCTGCGGCAGAACCTGGCCTTGTTGCCGTCTTCAAGCTCCCTGTATCCCAGCCGGGCCGGCTTGTTGCACTTGTTGCAGATAATCATCACGTTTGAAACGTGTATGGGCGCCTCCAGCTCGATAATGCCAGCCTGCCGCGTTTGGCCCTTTGTCTTGGAATGGCGCTTGATCAGGTTGAATCCTTCAACAATTACGCTGTCTTTACCGGGCATGGCCTTGCGCACCTTGCCCTTTTTCCCCTTGTCCTTGCCTGCAATGATCAACACGTTGTCATTTTTGCGAATCATCATCTCAAAGCACCTCCGGAGCCAGGGAGATTATCTTCATAAAATTCTTGTCCCTCAATTCCCTCGCAACCGGTCCAAATATGCGGGTACCCTTGGGATTGCCTTTATCGTCGAGTATTACGGCGGCATTGTCATCGAAGCGCACATAGGAACCATCCGGCCTGTGGTGGTGCTGGGCGATTCTCACGATAACCGCCTTGACGACGTCACCTTTCTTAACGACACCACCGGGTATGGCGCGCTTGACGCTGCAGGTGATAACATCTCCTACGGAAGCGTATCGCCTTCTGGTGCCTCCCGGCACCCCTATGCACATCACCTGGCGTGCACCCGTATTATCCGCAACTTTTAATCTGGTATTCGACTGGATCACTTTAGCTCTCCTGGTTTTCCTGTACCAAATCGTCCTTTAAGACACCGACTATGTCTGCTTTCTGTATTATCTCCACGACCCGCCAGTTCTTATCCTTTGACAGCGGCCGTGTTTCCACGATCTTGACGACGTCGCCGACATTACATTTGTTGTCCTCATCGTGGGCCTTAAAACTGGAGGAGTGCCTGACCACCTTATGGTACAGAGGGTGCCTGCGCAGGTTGTCGACGCGAACGACCACCGTCTTTTGCATCTTGTTGCTGGTGACTTTACCTATCCTGGTTTTACTGTTTTTTTCCATCTTTTACTTCTTGCCAAGCTCCCGTTCTCGTATAATCGTGTTTATCCTGGCGATCTTTTTCCTTACCTTGGGCAGCTCGCGATGGTTGACCAGTTGCCTGGTCACCAGCTTGAAGCGCAGGTTAAACAGCTCCTGGTGAGCTTCCTCCAATTTTTTTTGCAGCTCGGCGTTACCTAACGCCCTGATTTCAGTTAGTTTCACCTTTTACCTCTTCTCTGAGAGTTTCACGTGCCACAAACCTGGTTTTAATCGGTAATTTATAGGCAGCCAGGTTCAGCGCTTCCCTGGCCATATTTTCCTTGATGCCACCGACCTCAAACAGCATCCTGCCTGGCTTAACCACGGCTACCCAGTGATCGACAGCGCCCTTGCCGCTGCCCATGCGGGTTTCGGCCGGCTTCTTGGTGACCGATTTATCGGGGAAGATCCTTATCCATACCTGCCCTCCGCGGCGCAGGTAACGCACAATAACACGCCGCGCCGCTTCGATCTGCCGCGACGTAATCCAGTGGGCCTCCTCGGCCTGCATACCGAAGTCACCGAAGGTAATCGTATTACCGGATTGTGCCTTGCCACGCAGGTGGCCTCTATGGCATTTACGATACTTCACTCGTTTCGGTTGTAACACTTTCTCTCCTTACTTCAGGAATAATGTTGCCCTTGTAAATCCAAACTTTGACGCCGATGTTTCCCATAGTGGTAGCGGCTTCGGCAACGCCGTAATCAATATCTGCACACAGCGTATGAAGAGGTAACCGGCCTTCACGGACAGTTTCACGCCTGGCGATTTCCGCGCCTCCCAGCCTGCCGGCGCAGCTTATCCGTATGCCCTTGGCGCCGGCCTGCCTGGTCTTAAAAGCGGCCTGCTTCATAGCCCGCCTGAAGGCTACACGCCGTTCCAGCGAATCGGCGATGTTGCGCGCCACCAGCATGGCTTCCGTCTCCGGCTGCTCTACTTCCTTTATGGATAATTTAACTTTCTTGCCGCAAAGCTTCTCCAGCGCGGACCTCAGTTCCTCAGCACGCTGGCCGCCCCGTCCGATGACAATACCCGGTCGTGCAGTGAAAATCGTCACAACTATATCATTCCCCTGTCGGTCCATCTCGACCCTTGCCACCGCGCCCTCGCGCAGCCTGCGCTTGATCTCCTTACGCAGCTTGAGATCGTCATGCAAAGCTTCCAGGTAATGTTTCTCGTCATACCATTTGGCCTTCCAGCCGCGTATGATCCCTATGCGGAAACCGTAGGGATGAACTTTGTGTCCCACTTATTTATCCTCCTCGGAGACGAAAACCTTGATATGCGTTGCACGCTTCAATATGGGACTGAAGCGGCCCCTGGCCTGCGGCCTGTACCTTTTCAGCGTCCGGGCTTCGTCAGCCGCGATATAAACAACCTTTAATTCGGATGGATCCATCTGGAAATTGTTCTCAGCGTTGGAAGACGCCGATTTTATCACCTTGGCAATAGCTTTGGCCGCCGGTGTAGGCGTGAATTTCAGAATATTCAACGCATCTTCAACTTTCTTGCCCCGTACCATATCCACCACAAGTCTCACCTTGCGGGGAGGGATCCCTATATCTTTAGCTACTGCTCCTACTCTCATCTCTTACCTGCTTATTTCTTCTTCACCGGCGCTGCGGCTACAGACTTGCCAACATGGCCACGGAACGTGCGCGTCATGGCAAATTCGCCCAGTTTATGGCCGACCATATTTTCAGTTATAAAAATGGGCACATGCCGCCTGCCGTCATGCACGCCAATTGTGTGGCCAAGCATTTCTGGCATGATCGTGGAAGACCGTGCCCAGGTCTTAATTACCTGTTTCTCGCCCTTTTTATTGAGCGCTTCAATTCTTTTCAGCAGCTTGGGATGACAGTACGGGCCCTTTCTCGCTGAACGTGACATCTTTAATTTACCTCTTTATTTCGCGGCGTAGCGACGCCTTACGATCAATTTATCGGATACCTTGCCCACGCGTGTCCTGTGCCCCAGCGCCGGCTTGCCCTGCGGTGTCTTGGGAGGCATGCCGCGCGGCGATCTGCCTTCGCCGCCGCCGTGGGGATGATCGCGGGGAGTCATGGCTGAACCCCTGACCTTGGGCCGTCGTCCCAGCAAGCGTACCCGTCCTGCTTTACCGTGTTTAATATTCTGGTGGTCAGGGTTTCCTACCTGGCCGATAGTAGCCCTGCATTCATTCATAAAGCGGCGAACTTCAGCGGAGGGCAGGCGAACCATGGTATATTTATCTTCCCTGCCCAGCACCTGGGCCGAAGTCCCGGCACTGCGCACTATCTGGCCGCCCTTGTTGGGCTCGAACTCCAGGTTGTGTACTGTTGTGCCCGCCGGTATACTGCCCAACTGCAGGTTGTTACCCGGCTTGACCTCGGCATTCTCGCCTGCCATAACGGTGTCGCCAACGCCCAGTCCCAGCGGGCAGAGCATATAGCGCTTCTCGCCGTCGGCGTAAAAAATCAGGGCTATGCGGGCGGAGCGGCCCGGGTCATACTCAATGGCCGCGACCCGGCCAGGCACACCCAGCTTGTCCCTCTTAAAGTCGATAATACGCGTTTTGCGCTTGGCGCCTCCGCCCCTGTGGCGCGTGGTTATCACACCCCTGCTGTTGCGTCCCGCCTTTCTTTTCTGCGGCACCAACAGGGCTTTTTCCGGCACCGTCTTCGTGATATCGTCAAACGATATCTTCACCATTCCGCGGCGCCCGGGGGATGTAGGGCGAAATGTCTTTAAAGCCAAATCTAACTACTCCTGCTTTTTAAGAGTGGCGTCGTTGCCATCGGTTCTTTCTCAAGAGCTTTCGATGCTTATGCTTCGCCATCTTCTTTTTACGTTTCTTTATAACAGAACCCAATTTCTACTCCTGTTATCCTAGACTCCCTCAAAGTACTGGATTTTATCCCCTTCTTTGAGCGTCACTATAGCCTTCTTCCAGGCAGGGTGGCTGACCGCCCTCCTGCCCGTTCTCTTCGTCTCGCCCGATACCTTGATCATATTTACGCTCACAACGCTTACTTTAAAGCATTTCTCAACGGCCAGCCTGACCTGGTCCTTGTTAGACCTCTTGTCCACTTCAAATACGTATTTATTCCGCTCTGAAAGCTTTGTGCTCTTCTCGGTCACCAGCGGCTTGCGTAAAATCTCGTATAAATTCATTGCGTAAATAAACCTCTCGGCGCCTTATACCGCCTTTTCCTTGCTCTTTTCTGCCTTCTTCTCATCCCACAGCTCCTCGATGCGCCGGACAGCATCGACATCGAGCACCAGCATCCTGTAGGACAGCAGGTCAGCCACGTTCAACATCGAAACCATGGTGGTCTTGATGCCCGGCAAATTGGAGCACGCCTTGGTGATATTGTCCTTGCCCAGCGCAACACCTATGATAGCAGTGTTATCAACGCCCAGCGCTTCCAATATATCTAACATTAGCCTGGTCCTGGGCTCCTTGATATCAAGTTTTTTAATCACCCTGACCTCGCCGTCGCGTACCTTTCCTGAAAGAACACTACGTAAGGCCAGCCTGCGCATTTTTCTGGGCATATCCTGCCGGTAGCTCCGCGGGTGCGGGCCGAAAACCACGCCGCCGCCCTTGAGGAGCGGCGATGAAGCGCCGCCGCGCCTGGCTCTGCCGGTGTGCTTCTGGGCATACATCTTCTTTGTGCTCCTCGTCACGTCCGAGCGGGTCTGCGTGTCAGCGGTTCCCTGCCTCCTGTTCGCCAGCTGCATCAGCAGGGCCTGGTGCACGACCGGTTCGTTCACTGCCTGGCCGAACACATAATCACTGACCTTTATTTTGCCGGTCTTTTCGCTTTTCAAATCAAATACTTCTAAATCCACTGCAGTAACCTTTTTATGATGCTTTCTCAATCAGCAGTATCCCGCCCTTAGCGCCCGGAACCGCTCCCTTCAGCAGCAATACATTCTTCGCGGTGTCAACTTCAATCACGACCAGGTTGCGCGCTGTGACCTTGCGAGCGCCCATATGCCCGGCCATACGCAGGCCTTTGAATACCCGGCCCGGCGTAGTGGTGGAGCCGATCGAACCCGGGGCACGATGCCTGTCGGACTGACCATGCGTCTTGGGCCCACCCTTGAAATGATACCTCTTTACTCCGCCGGCAAACCCTTTGCCCTTGGAAATGCCCTCGACCTGTACGATATCCCCGGCCTTGAACATCCCCGCATCTATTTTCTGCCCGACCTGGTAATCCTTCACGTTTTCTGTGCGAAGCTCGCGCAGGTAGCGGTAATTCCCGTTCTCCTTAAGGTGCCCCTTCTCCGCTTTGTTCAGCCTTTTCGACTCTGCGAAACCGATCTGCACAGCGTTATACTTATCCTTCTCGACCGTCTTGACCTGCGTGACACAGCAGGGTCCGGCTTCGATGGCTGTAACGGCTATCTCCAGGTTCTCCCTGTACAATTGCGTCATTCCGATTTTTTTTCCGAGTATGCCAGCCATTTTTCTTAATCCTACAATCTAATATCGATTTCTACGCCTGATGGCAATTGAAGCTGGGTAAGCGCATCGATGGTCTTGGTTGTCGGGCCGACTATATCGATCAGCCTCTTGTGAGTGCGCATCTCAAACTGCTCACGGGAATCCTTATCAATAAAACCTGACCTGATCACGCAAAACTTCTCAATCCTCGTCGGCAGAGGCACAGGACCAATCACCTCGGCGCCTGATTTTATTGCGGTTTCAACTATCTGCCCGGCAGACTGGTCGACCAGCCGGTGGTCATATCCCCTCAGTTTAATTCTTATCTTCTGCTTGGTCATTTACCTACCCTTCGCTTTAGCTAACATTTCCTCGAGAATACCGGCCGGCACCTCGCTGTACTGCTGGAACTCCATAGAATACGTGGCCCTGCCCTGGGTCAGCGACCTTAAAGAGGTCGCGTAACCGAATGACTCGGCCAGGGGTACGAAACAGTGTATAACACAGGTCTCACCGTGCGTCTCGATTCCCTGTATCTGACCGCGCCTGGAATTGATGTCGCCGATCACGTCTCCCATGAAGGACGAGGGAGTCACCGCCTCGAGCCTCATAATAGGTTCCAGCACTGCCGGCTTTGCCCTGGCAACACCCTCCTTCAAAGCTATGGAACCGGCCATTTTGAAGGCCATTTCCGATGAATCGACATCGTGCTCGCTCCCGTCAAATACGCTAACCTTTATATCTACCAGCGGGTACCCGCTGACGCCGCCGGTATCCAGCGCTTCCTTCACACCAGCCTCGATAGCCGGTATATATTGCCGTGATATATCCCCGCCGCGCACAGCGTTTACAAATTTAAACCCGCTGTTGCGCTCGCCCGGCTCGATCTTCAGCCAGCAGTGGCCATACTGGCCATGCCCGCCGGTCTGCCGGATAAAACGGCCCTCTGCTTCAACTGATATGGTGACCGTTTCCTTGTAGGCTACCTGCGGCTTGCCGACCCTGACCTGCACGCCGAACTCCCTCATCATACGGTCTATCAGCACCTCGAGGTGCAATTCACCCATACCCGATATCACCGTCTGACCGGTTTCCTCGTTGGTTTTAACCTTAAAAGTAGGATCCTCTTCCGAAAGTCTGCCCATGGCATCGCCGAGTTTATCCTGATCAGCCTTGCTCTTAGGCTCAACCGCCATATGTATGACCGGCTCGGGGAACTTGATATCCTCAAGCAGGACGGATTGCCCGGCCTCGCATAGCGTGTCACCTGTAAAAGTGTTCTTCAATCCGAGGGTGGCTGCGATACAGCCCGTATCCACTTCGTCGATCTCTTCGCGCTTGTTGGCATGCATAAGCAGCAGCCTGCCCAGGCGCTCCCTGTTTTGCCTGCTGGCATTATATATTTGCGCACCGACCTTGATACTTCCCGAATAAACCCGGAAGTATACCAGCCTGCCCACAAACGGGTCGGATACTACTTTAAACGCCAGCGCCGTAAATGGCGCATCGTCACTGGCCGGACGAGTAACTTCCTGCCCGGTGGAGATATCAACAACCTTGAGCGCCGGCTTTTCCAGGGGTGATGGCAAATAATCGACGACAGCATCAAGCACCAGCTGGATGCCCTTGTTGCGCAGGGCAGTGCCACAGACTATTGGAACAATCCTATTGGCTACGGTCAGGCGCCTGATAGCGGCTCTGATATCCTCCTCACCGATCTCCTGATTATCAACATATTTGAGCATTAGCTGGTCGTCATTCTCTGCCAGCTTTTCAATCATATCGTGCCTGGCCCGTGCTACTTCCTCCCGCATGTCCTCAGGGATTTCAGCTTCGACCGGCTCCTCAGAGACCTCGTCCGGAAAAATCCAGGCTCTTTTAGCCACCAGGTCGATAACACCGCGGAAAAGGTTTTCCTTACCCAGCGGGACCTGTATAGCTACAGCCTTAGCCTTTAGCCGGTCCTCTATCATCTGGATCGTCCGCAAGAAATCGGCGCCCACCCTGTCCATCTTGTTGATGAAGCAGATTCTGGGCACCCCGTACCGGTCGGCCTGGCGCCAGACCGTCTCTGATTGTGCCTCCACCCCGGCCACGGCATCCAGCACGACTACGCCCCCATCAAGGACGCGCAGGCTGCGCTCGACTTCCGCTGTGAAATCAACATGCCCCGGAGTGTCGATGATATTGATGCGGTGATCCTTCCAATGGCAGGTGGTGGCAGCCGACGTGATCGTTATGCCTCGTTCCCTCTCCTGAACCATCCAGTCCATGACTGCAGTGCCGTCATGTACCTCACCGACCTTGTAGGTCCTGCCGGTATAGAAAAGGATCCGCTCTGTAGTAGTCGTTTTCCCGGCATCGATATGGGCAATGATGCCGATGTTCCGAACCTTATCCAGGGGAAACGATCTTGTCACTTTATTATTACCCTGGCCTGTTTTAGGCCGGGATTCCTTAACGCCTGCTATTACCATCGATAATGCGCAAATGCCTTATTTGCCTCAGCCATCTTGTGGGTATCCTGCTTTTTCTTAATGGCGTTGCCCTGTCCCTGGGCTGCGTCCATCAACTCTGCGGCCAGCTTTTCAGCCATCGACCTTCCGCCGCGGTCCCTGGCATAGGTAATGATCCATTTGGTGGCCAGGAACTCGCCGCGCTCCGGGCTTACCTCAATGGGCACCTGGTATGTAGCACCGCCGACGCGCCTGGATTTGACCTGGAGCGCCGGGGTGGTATTTTTCATAGCCTGCTCAAAAATACTGAGGGGCTCGGTCTTCATCTGCTTGTTGATACGATCAAAGGCATCGTAAACAATGCCCTGGGCAGTGGATTTCTTGCCCTTATACATTATCTTATTAATAAACCTTGAAACCACCGGGCTCCCGTACTTGGGATCCGGGCCTACTTCCCTGTTTACAAACTTGGCTCGCCTAGACATATTTTCTCCCCGTTATATTTAGCTGGCTGCTACAGGCGCCTTGGGCGCCTTGGCTCCGTACTTGCTTCTTCCCTGCCTGCGCTTGTCGACTCCCGCAGCATCGAGTGTGCCGCGGATGATATGATATCGTACGCCCGGCAGGTCCTTGACCCTGCCGCCGCGGATGAGAACTACAGAGTGCTCCTGAAGATTATGCCCTTCTCCGGGAATGTATGCCGTAACTTCAATGTGATTTGTCAGCCTCACGCGGGCGATTTTGCGCAACGCCGAGTTGGGCTTTTTGGGAGTCATGGTTTTTACCTGCACGCATACACCGCGTTTCTGCGGGGAACATACACCCTTCCTGGATCTGTTCTTCAGGGTGTTGTATATAACCTGCAACGCGGGCGACTTGGTCTTCCTGGCTACCCTGCGGCGGCCTTTCCTGACCAGCTGGTTTACTGTCGGCATACTAAATCTCTTCCTTAAATTTTTATTCCCAATTTTTCGGCAAATTAAAAAGCCACCCAGTTGTCCCCGGGCTACTTCCCGATCTGGCCCACATCCCGGGTCAACCAGCCGGCTTAATTGTTATCCAGGTCACGCAAAACCTGCGCTTAACTTATGAATATTAGCGCAACTTTGCAACAAATGGAAATATTATCACAGGAATTCAATCCCTGTCAACAATAGCTGATCTACGATAACATTAAACCCTGCTGCCCGCCCGGCAGTTCCATAGTGAAAACAGCTCCTTTGCCGGGTGAGCTTTCGACGTAGATGTTGCCCCCGTGCGCATGTACAATACTGTGACAGATGCTGAGCCCCAGCCCTGTTCCCTCCCCCGCCTGTTTGGTCGTAAAGAAGGGGTCGAAGACATGTTCCAGCTTATCGGGCATTATGCCGGGCCCGTCATCTGCTATGGACAACTTTATATTGCTTCCGGATAAGCGCGTGCTTATGGAGAGGGTGCCACGCTGGTGGATCTGGTACATAAAATACTCCGCGTTCAGTATGATGTTAAGCATGGCCTGTTGAATCTGCGCAGCGTCGCAATAGACCGAGGGCAATCCTTCCGCCAGGTCCAGGTTCACATTGATATTCTCTTTCTGCATTCGGCTCTGTCTGAGCCTGAGCACGTTCTCAACCAGGCTATTAATCTGCTCTGCCTTTTTCTCGGATGCCCGCCCCCGTGAAAAGGCAAGGAAGCTTGTTATAACGTCGGCCGCACGCTTGCTCTCCCGGTAAATGGATTCCACATCTTGTCTTATCTCAGGGGAGATTGTAGGATTCTGCTGCAGCAAATAGGAAAATCCCATTACTGCGTTAAGAGGGGTGTTGATCTCATGGGCCAGTCCGGCGGCCATCTCTCCAAGGGAAACCAGTCGGTCGGCAATAACCAGGTTCTCAGTCATTTTTTTCTGTTCTGTAATGTCTCGCGTCACACCGATTATCCCGGTCACCTTCCCCTCATCATCGCGCAAAATACTCATTTTCTCCTGTGCCCAGTAGCTCTTTCCTACATTCCCCATGACCTGGTATTCGATGACCTGTATGTCTGCCTTTCCATCGATTAGCACCTTCATGGCTGCCTGCTGGCGCTCGGCATCCCTTCTATCTATCCCCAGCATTTCGTAATATTCGACACCCCGTTTGACAACATCGATTACCTCGTCCCCTTTAAGCCCGGTATAAAGCCATACAGAAGGGCTTATATAGCGTGGTGCCAAATCCAGACCGGCAGTCCAGATTACGTCCAGGGAATTCTCAGCCAGCAAACGGTACCGTTCCTCGCTTTGCCTCAAGGCTTCCTCGGCCCTTTGCCTTTTAGTGATATCCGTCATCAATACCAGGACAGCCGGTTTGCCCTCCCACTGAATAGTGGTAGTCCTCATTTCCGCCCACTTTATCGACCCATCCTTATCAATAAACCTGAAGGGATACAACGACGGCGCGCTTTCATGGCTTACCCAGGCCATGTAGTGTCCCATCACCATTTGCCTGTCGTCCGGATGAATAAACTCGATAAAGGGCCTGGATAGGAAATCCTCCCTGCTGTGTTGCATTATCTCAAAAGTCCTGCTGTTTATAAATTTAACTGAGGAATCCTGTACAACTGCAATAGCCTCACTGGCGTTTTCCACCACCAGCCGGTATTTTTCTTCCGATTCACGCAGCTCTTTTTCGGCTGTTTTACTCTCTGTAACTTCACGGCCTATGCCGAAGACTATTTTCCGGCCGTGGACCTCGAGCGGTGTGATAGTGAGCTCGAGCACTTTTATCTTGCCCCAGACATAGTAATCGCGCTCGACCGTACCCCCCGTCTGCCAAATGCTGCGCAGATTCGAGTACCAATCCTCATCAAGGTAAGGGGGCAATGTGTTTTTCACGTTCATAGCGAGGAATTCTTCGCGTGTGCACTCAAGAAAGGCGAGAGCAGCATCATTGCCGTCTATATAATTGCCCTCGGTGTCTATAACCATTATGGGATTCGGGGTCCCGGCAAAAAGCGTACGATAACGTTCTTCGCTCTCTAAAAGAGCCTCCCTGTCTACGATGTGCGCGATGAAAGTACCCAGGTCTGCCGCAATGGCCTCGACCGCGCTACGAGCGCTGAAAGGGATCTCTTCAAAAACATGCGAGGCGATATTCAGGCATGCCACTGCCCTGCCGTCATGCAGAACCGGTATAACACCTAAACCCTTCAGACCCTCACCCTGCCAGATTTGGTCTGCAGATTGACCAATTTCGCTGTAAGTCGAGTAAATTGACTGGCCCTTAGTAATAAGCCTGGCATTCGGTTCCGAATCGTTATAATAGGTGACCTGCCTGACGAAACCCTCGGATAGCCCCCTGGAAACCGTCAGTTTAAAGCCTCCCGCCAGGGGGTCGGCCAGGTAGATGCCTCCGCTGTCCATTCCGGAAACAAGGATTGCAGTGTCCAGACACAATTCCAGGGCCTCTTCAAGATTCTCGATCCCGTTGAGCGCCACCGCCAGATCCCTCTGCACCCGCATCTCCTCCTGTGCTTTCTTACGCTCAGCAGATTCCTGTTTTAGCCTTTCGCTTAAGGCTTCCAGGTGGGCGGACCTCTCATGCATCTGTTTCAGCAAACCCTGCCGTTGTCTGCGCACCTCATCCTTGAGTCCAGCGTGCTCAACTATGACCTGCAGGTGCCCTGAAACTGACTCGACCGTTTCCACAATATCCCTTGTTATACCTTCCGCAGCGGGACTGGCAAGCAGGATATATCCTGCCACATTTCCCTCCAGCCTGACGGGCACCATTGCCAGCGATTGATAGCCGTACGAGTTGAAAGCATCTATCACCAGTTCTTTCAGACTGCCTTCCAGCCTGTCCAGCACAGCGCTGGTATTGCCCAGGCAAAGCGAGCCCTGATTGCCGCAGGAAAAATCTGCAACAGCCTCGCTGAAGAGCATTTCGATGGCAGGCTGGGAAAGGGACCTGTTGCTATCCCATAAGCCCATGCTGAGCCCGGTACCCGCTTTGAGGGTCCTGTTGCCATATCTGTCCGAGATAACTATCTGCACAAATGGACAGCCGCTGTAATCTTTGAGCAGGCCTGCCAGTTCATCCAGCAGCGTCTGAACTGACTGGTGCCTCAATGCTGCATTATAGTAGCCCGTCAGCAGGCGCTCCCGATTCTGCAGGCTGGCCTCTTCTGTAACATCTTTGATCTGCAGGTTCATACCATCGAATCGTTTCTTCCTGGATAAATATGGTACAAGCTTCATATCCCAGTATCGAGTTGGCTGCCCCGGTTTGTTGATAGGCTGGGCATCCACCGTTAGTTGCTGCCCTGTCTCCTTGGTCCTGTGCCACAACTCCCTGAACTCATCTGCCTTTCCCGGCATCCCCCACAACGCATTTTTTCTCAGCTTGCGTCCGGTCAGTTTCCTGAGCGGCAGCCCGCTTATGGCAGCAAAACTCGGGTTACAAAAAGTGATTGTACCTGTTTTATCGAAGATGCAGATTCCCTCGGGCATCCCGCCCAGCAGAGCTGCCATCTGTCCTCCATCCGGCGCCGGTCTGCCGGCCGTTCTTCGCCTACTATCCGCCCTGCCCGTCTTAGGCGCAGGACGGTGCCCTATAGCTTGCATAACGGCTTGCCTGGCCCCGTTCTTATCAGCTTTTTGCGCCATTCTTAATTCCCCTCTTCTGTTCTCACAACCTGCTCCTGCCGGTAACAGGTTACTTTATACTCTTTATCACCGGCAGGTGTCAACGCTTTATCCCGTATGATGACGCGATCTTCAATACTTGTTAGTGATCTGCCCTCTTTGTGAACGGCCATGGCGGCGGTTATAATTGAAGTCTCACCTCTATGCTCCAGATTAACGATAAAATATTGCATGGCATCGTAAAGCCCGCGCGATACACCGGTGGGGAATGGAACTCCACGCCTGGAAACTGGGAAGCGGCCGGTGTACGGGTGGCGCTGGCCTTCCCCGATATCTATGAGGTGGGCATGTCCAACATGGCGATACCCATTCTCTATGAGATCATCAACAGCATGCCCGGCGCCCTTGCAGAGCGCGTTTATGCGCCGTGGGTCGATATGGAGCAGGCGCTCCGCCGCAATAATCTGCCGCTTTACAGCCTGGAGACCGGCCGTCCACTGCGGGACTTCGATATTATCGCCTTCTCACTGGGTTATGAGCTCGGCTATACCACCGTTCTCAATATGCTCGACCTGGCCGGACTGCCCGTTCTCAGCAAACAGCGCGGCGGTTCATACCCGCTGGTCGTGGCCGGCGGCAGTTGTGCCATGAACCCTGAACCACTTTCGGACTTTATCGATGTGTTCTACGCCGGTGAAGCTGAAGATGCGCTTGAGGGGCTGATTAACACTGTGCACCAGCACAAGGATAACAGGGACATCTTGCTTAGCAGCCTGGCGAAGCTGCCCGGCATATATATCCCCCGCTTTTATGCTGCGTCTTACCACGCGGATGGTACGCTGGCTTCTATGCGCCCCGTGGATAATGAGGCTCCGCCGAGCATCGCTAGAGTTGTGGCCGGTAAGCTCAGGCCTGTGACCCGGCCGGTCGTGCCATATATAGAGGTTATACACGACCGTGCCGCTGTGGAGATCCAGCGCGGTTGCAGCCGCGGATGCCGCTTCTGCCAGGCTGGTGTGCTCTATCGCCCGGTAAGGGAACTGCCCGAGGATATGGTGCTTGAGTCCGTCCGCTGCCTGTTGGATAATACCGGCTACAATACGGTGGCGCTTATATCTTTAAGTTCCGGCGATTACAGCAACATCAACCACCTTGTACAAACCCTGTCGGAACGATATACCCGTGCCGGGATAACCATCTCCCTGCCCAGCCTCAGGCTGGATGAGTCTTCCCTCAACCTTATCGGTTCGCTCCCCGCTGGCCGTAAAACCACGCTGACCTTTGCCCCGGAGGCAGGCAGCGAGCGTATGAGGCGGGCCATCAATAAGTGGATACCGCAGGAGGCCATGCTGGAAACCTTTGCTGCCGCCTTTGAAAAAGACTGGATGAACCTCAAGCTTTACTTTATGACAGGCCTGCCTTCGGAGACGGCTGAAGATGTAAGGGACATTGCCGTCCTGGTGGACTCTGTAAGCCGGCTGGGCAAGAGTATACGCGGGCGCCCGCCGCGGGTAAGGGTTTCGGTATCGTCTTTTGTTCCCAAACCGCATACCCCCTGTCAGTGGGCCGCCCAGGATTCTGGTGAGCAGCTCGAGACCAAGCAGACCATGTTGCGGAGTTTGCTGCGCCGCAGCGGTGTACATCTCTCCTGGCATGATACTAAAACCAGCCTGCTCGAGGCCGTGCTGTCACGCGGTGACCGCCGCCTCGGCGCCGTGATCTATACCGCCTGGAAAAAGGGCTGCCGTCTGGCTACCTGGAGCGAGTTTTTCGATTTTTCCAGGTGGCAGCAAGCTTTCGATGAGTGCGGAATAGACCCGTCCTTTTACGCCCACAGGGAGCGGGACCCGGATGAGCTGCTGCCGTGGCAGCATATCAGCCCCGGTGTGAGCACCGGTTTCCTCAAGTCTGAGCGCGAAAGGATGCTGTCGGGTGCGCTGACCGGTGATTGCCGGACGGATGACTGCAACCTGTGCGGGCTCCAGGGCAGTCACCCCTCATGCCGCGAAAGGGCCCGGGAAATCGTTTGAATGCCTGGCTGCACGTGTCCGGGAATTAATCATGAAATTTGACTTTGAGGTTCAAACAGGATAATCTTTATGTTTTGTTACTAACTCTGGAGAAATACGATGAAAAGACTTGAGCTTGAAGTTTTGAAAAGAGAAGTCAAAGGCAAGAAAGTGCGGTTCCTGCGGCGCGGCGGTCTGGTCCCCTGCAACATATACGGCCACGGCATTGAGTCGCAGCCCGTCCAGGTCGAAGCCCGCAAGCTCGGCCAGATCATTGCCAGGGCGGGAGGGACCGACCTGATCGCCCTTAAGATGGGTAGTAGCGACACACCGGGCATGGTGCTTATCCGTGATGTGCAGCGCAATCCCATGACCGGCGAGCCTATCCATGTGGATTTTTACCAGGTCAATATGTCGGAGAAGCTCAAGGCTGATGTCCCGCTGGTCTTTACCGGCGCCGCCCCGGCCATGAAGCTCAAGAACGTCTCCCTTTTGCATGCCATGACGGCAATCCAGGTCGAGGCGCTGCCTGACGACCTGCCGCATAATATCGAAGTCGACATTTCCAGCCTGGCGCTGCCGGAGCAGTCCATACATGTTAAGGACCTCACGGTCAGCAGCAAAATCACCATCCTGGCTGATCCCGACCAGATGCTGATCAAGGTTGCTGAAGTACGCAAGGTCGTTGAAGAGATCCCGGCGGCAGAAGCGCCGGCAGAGGGCGAAGAAGCAGCAGCGGAGGCGCCGGCAGAGGGCGAAGAAGCAGCAGCAGTGGAAGAGAAGCCCGAGAAGAAATAATACCGTTTATAAAAGCCCCCTCTTTAATCCGGGAGGGGGCTTTTCTTTTTTCTATTTATGCTTACGCACGAACTCTCCAAGTTCACGCAGGTAGAGTTCCATGCCCTCGGCAAAAATCGTGTTATGGTCCGCCTCGGGTATAATAACCATCTTTTTATCGGCGGAGGCGATGTTGCGAAAAATCTTCTCACCCTCCGCCAGCGGTACAATTGAATCGTACTGGCCGTGGATCACAAGGGCAGGCATGGTTATCTTGAGGACCCGGTCAAATCCCGGTGAGGGAGGGACTGGCAGCCCGGGCTGCTGCAGTATCCGTCCCATCCTGCCCAAAAGGTCCGTCACGTCACAGAAGCCGCTCTCTATCACCATTCCCCTGAAATCGGAAGGATATGCGGCGGCCAATTCGATGGCCGGCCCGCTGCCCAGCGAGCGACCCATAATGAAGCGGCTCCCCGTATAAGCTTTGTCATTCAAGAACTGCTGGAACCACCTCGCTATAGGATGGACATCCCTCATCATGCCGGACACCGATGGCCTGCCTCCGCTGCCGCCATATCCCCTGTAATCTGCGACGAAAAGGTTCAGGCCGATGCTGTTGAAGGCGGCGCCGATATCTTCATATTCGCTGGCCAGCTCACCGTTGCCGTGAAAGAAAATCAGGTTGGCGTTTTGAGCGTCCCCGAAATAGAACCGGCAGGAGATGACAATGCCCTCACCCACGGGTACCATATATCCCGTTGACCGTGCAGTATCGGCCGGCCTGAAATCGTCCTGCCTGGGATAAAAAATGAAATTAAGGATAGCAGGGTGATCAAACGCCTTATATTCCTGCCCGCTGTCCGCCATCTCTCCTGTCCTGTTAATAATACGCCCTGACTATCTTGCCGCTGATCGTCTCGCCTACTTCCAGCAGACCGTATGACTCATCTGCTCGGCCGGGATTAAACAGCAGTACACCATTGATCAGATCCTTCATAGCGATGTGGCTGTGGCCGAATATAACCGCATCGGCGCCGGGGAACAGCTTCAGTACCCGGCTCTCCAGTCCCGCAGGCCCACCGCTGCCATGTACGATACCGATTTTCTTCCCCTCCAACTCGAGCAACTGTTTTTCGGGGAAACTCACCTTCACTTCCGGCATGTCCATATTACCACACACACCCTGAACCGGCGCCAGTGTCTGTAATCCCCGGATAACATCCATAGTTACGATATCGCCCGCATGCACAATTAAATCGACCTTCCCAAGGATACGGATAAGTTCCTGCGGAAGCTGGGCAAAATGCCTTACATGTGTATCTGAGATAACGCCGATTTTCACCATGACAATCCTCTGTTAGTATAATTCCGGCGGTGATATAGAGTAAAGGTCATCCCGGCCGGATAATAAACTCCCGTCCCCGTTCTCACGGGGACGGGAGAAAAGAGGTGGTGATGCCCCTGCTTTTACAAGGAGCAGTTAACGAGCAATAAAACTGAGCAGATGATTGAGTATCCTATCAAAATCGCTGCGAACTGTATATTGGCGCTCATTGTTCTGGCTCCCGTTTTTCCTTTTATGTAATATATAACGGATCTGTGAAAAAAAAGTTTAGTTTATCCTCGGCCGGCCGGTTGGATTTGTGCGGCGTGTATAAACTATACTGTATTTAAATTACTGCATTGTTTGGTTGTATGGAGGATACATTCACCCTGACCCAAGGAGGTAGCTATGTACTGTTATCATCATCCCGACCGCGACGCCGTCGGCGCCTGTATTGTTTGTAATGAGGCCGTCTGCCCGGAATGTAAGGTGGAGTACGAAGGCAAGGTATATTGCAATTCGTGCATCCAGAAAATGGTTTCCGGAGGCGGTACCACGGCGTCACAACCGGCTACCTCTTTGCTCATGGGTAACACATCCGGCATGGGAAGCCAGGCTTCCGTGCCACGGGAACTCGGCGAGTGGAACTGGGGCGGCTTTTTGCTCACCTGGATCTGGGGAATCGGCAACAGCGTGTGGTGGTCATTTCTTGTGTTCGTCCCCTACCTGGGATTTATGGTCATGCCCTGGGTGCTGGCCTTCAAGGGGAACCAGTGGGCCTGGCAGAGCCGCCACTGGGACAGTGTAGAACATTTCAAGCGTGTGCAACATGCCTGGACAATGTGGGGGCTGGGCATAACCATAGCGATAACCGTTCTGGTGACGCTGATACTTCTGCTCGGTCTCGGGCTGATGGTCTGGGGTCTGCAGCAGTCCGGCTATGATATTTTCAGGTAAAGCGACCATTGATGTAATAACCGGAGGATATAAAGATGAAGTGCGCTGTACATCCGGACCGCGAAGCAATAGGCGACTGCTGCAGTTGTGGCAGGTACGTCTGCCCTGAGTGCAAGGTTACTATCGACGGTCAAATCTTCTGTAACCAGTGCCTGGATGCAAAGCTAAAAGGGGGCGCCTGGCCCGGCCCCGCTCCTTCCGCTGCTTCCTGCACCTCAGGCCTGGGCGCCCTTTCCCAGATACCGCCTGAGATACGCGGATGGAATTGGGGCGGCTTCCTGCTCACCTGGATCTGGGGTATTGGCAACAACGTCTGGATCTCTTTTATAACCCTATGCGGCATAGTGCCGTACGTCGGCTGGATAGTCAGTCTGACGATGTCCATAATCCTGGGCGTGCGCGGCAACGAGTGGGCCTGGCAGAACAAGCGCTGGGACAGCATCGAGCACTTCAAAAAGACACAGCGCACATGGATGTGGTGGGGCGTCGGCGTGCTTCTGTTGCAAATAGCTCTTGTAGCAGCGGTGGCCGTGCTCATCATATCGCTGATCATGATCGCCGCCACCGCGGGTATAGACAGCAACTTCGACTGGGACAGGATTTTCCCTTACCGATATTAGTGACCATTACATTTGGATATTGCCGATGAACGAACTGCTGATTTACGGACTGGTCTTTGCCGGTGGGCTTGCCATCGGAGTGGCGGTCACAATTATTATTACGCGTGTCTATAAGCCGTACTATAAGCAGGATATGCTGACCATCAGCGGCGAGCTACAGAAGAACCTGGCCGCATTCACCGACGTTGCAACACAAACAGCCGTAGATCACCTGGTCAAAATGTCGGGACAGATGGTGAACGCCCAATCACAGCTCGGCGAGCAGAATCTCGAAGGCAAGAAGGCTCTTATAGACCAATCAATCAAGGAAGTGCGCGACAACCTCAAGAGCGTGGAAACGCTCATGAGCGGGCTGGAAAAGGACCGGGCCAGGGCCTATGGCGAGCTTCTCTCGCAGCTCAAGACTGCTTCTGAGCAGACGATCAAGCTGTCGGAGACCACAGGCAAGCTCCAGGCAGCCCTCGGAAACACAAGGGTCCGGGGGCAGTGGGGCGAACGCATGGCCGACGACATCCTGGCCAGTATCGGTTTCGTAGAAGATATCAACTACCGCAAGCAGCAGGTGGACGCGGCCGGCGGCTCCAGGCCCGATTACACTTTCCTCCTGCCCAACCGGCTGGTGCTCAATATGGACGTCAAGTTCCCACTGGATAATTACTTAAAGTACATCGACACGGATTCAGAGGCCGACAGGGAGGGATTCAAGACCGCTTTCCTCAGAGACGCGCGGCAACGGATAAAGGAAGTCACTACCCGCGATTACATCAACCCCGAGCAGAATACCGTGGATTACGTGCTCGTGCTGATTCCCAACGAGCAGGTCTACAGGTTCATCAACGAGAACGACCCGGCCCTGCTCGACTACGCCCTCCAATCGAAGGTGGTGCTGTGCTCCCCGGTAACGCTGTACGCGGTGCTGGCACTGATAAACCAGGCCGTCAAAAACTTCAAGATGGAGAAAGGCCTGGCCGAGATCATAGCCCAGATCAAGCAGTTCACCTCGCAGTGGCAGAAATTCTTGGAAAGCATGGACAAAATGGGCAAAAGGTTACAGGATGCTCAAAAGGAGTTTGAAACTCTCACCGGTACGCGAAAAAACATGCTGGAACGGCCTATGCTCAAAATAGAGCAGATCAAGCTTGACAGCGATATAAAAGAACTCGATATCATAGAAGCCGGTCCTTCGCCTACTGAGCCGCCGCTGCTGGAATAAGCCGTAGAAACGGTCCCTTACCGCCCCTGCCCCAACTCTTTCAGCGCCTGATTTGCCTTTTGTATGATCGCCGGATCGGAGGTCATGCCTTTAGCCTTGCGGAAATCCTCCGCCGCCTTAAGTATCTGCCCTGTCTGAGCGTATGCATTTCCCCGGCTGCAATATACCCTGGGATCTTGCGGATCGAGCTGGATCGACCGGCTGATATCCTCAATAGCCTGGTAGTATTGGCCTTTCATCATGTAGGCGCAGCCACGGTTATGAAATGCCCCGGGGTCTGTATCGTCAATAGCTATGGAGCAAGAAAAATCGTTGATGGCGCGGTCGAATTCTTTCTTGTAATAATAAACGCTGCCCCGGTTGTAGAAAGCTGCGGCCAGGTTGGGGTCCAGTTCAATGGCGCGGTTGAGGTCTGCCAGCGCCAGGTCGAGGTCTCCTTTCTTGTAGAAAGCGCCTCCCCGCAGCAGGTACACAATTGCCGTGGTCGGGTCGAACTGGATGGCCTTGGTCAGCTCGTCGATGGCAAGAGAGTAATGTCCGTCTTTGAGCAATGTGAAACTCTTTTCCTGGTGGGCCTCCGCCTTTGCCTTATGGTCGTCAGACACCTGGGGAGGCGGGCCCGGAGCGGGAGCAGACGGCTCCGCGATGGGGTACGATTCAGGTTGGGATCGATGTTCCTCCAGCATTGGTTGCTTTTCAGGCACCCTATCAGGGGTGGTTCCGGGCTGTCCGATATGAACCGGCTGCTCGATATTACCGGGTGGCGCAGCGGTCACAGCAGGCGGTTGTGAATACAGCGGCGCCGGCACACTCCAGTCGACCTGCGTGCCGCAACCTCCGCAATAGGTGGTGCCCGGCTCAAGGGCAGAGCCGCATTGAACACACGAATAAAGGAATATCAGGTCGCAGAAACCGCAGAAACGCTGCCCCAGGAAGGCCGGGTTATTGCACCGCGGACAGAGGAAACTCTGTTGCATATTCGCTTAAAACTACCGTTTACCCGATTATACCCCACGGGAGGAGAAAAAGTATATGCCGGTTAAACAGGGCAGTTGATAATATACGTTTTGAGACGTATAATTTTCTGCGGTCGCTGGATGCAGATTGAAGCCATGAATAACCCCGTAGATTCGCTCATTGAGCTGGCTAAAAAGACCGGGGCCATCAAGTTCGGCGAGTTTACTCTTGCATCGGGCGCCAAAAGCAACCGCTATTTTGAAGGCAAGCTTCTCACTCTCCACCCTGAAGGAGCTTGCCGCATCGGCGAAGCCATCTGCGATATACTGGAAGGGAGCGGGGTACAGGCAGTGGGGGGTCTGATACTGGGCGCCATCCCCATCGCCACTGCAGTTGCAGTTATAAGTCACGGAAGGGGGAAACCCATACCCGCCTTCCTGGTGCGCGATGCCCCCAAGGAGCACGGCACTAAAAAGCAGGTCGAGGGGCACCTGGAGGCGGGCATGCGGGTGGCCATAGTGGAAGACGTGGTTACACGCGGCGGGTCAGTTTTTAAGGCCATCGAGGCGGTTGAAAACATCGGTTGCACGGTGGTGAAGGTGGTGGCAATAGTTGACCGCCACGAAGGAGGCAGCGACAAGCTTGTAGCCGACGGGTACGACTTCGTCCCCCTGATCCACTTTAATACAGACGGCACGGTGCAGGCGAATAAACTGCTCTAAGCAGACAGTGTATAATATCTTTCTGGAGGTGGAATTTAGAGATGTTGCCGATTAAGAATATTCTTTGCCCGACCGATTTCAGCGATCCCTCTTACGAGGCACTAAAGGCTGCCGATGAACTGGCAGTTCATTTCGGCGCCACACTTCATATCACCAATGTGGTGCCTCTGGTACCCATCGTGGAAGCGCCCATAGGCGTTGAATCAGCCAGCTTTAATGTCGCCTCTTACCAGCAGGAACTGGAAGGACAGGCGCAGAAGTCACTCAAAAATATGGTCGAGCAGAAGATAAGTCGGGGCGTTACTGCGGTAACGGAAGTGCTTATCGGCAATGCCGCAGGCGAGGTCATGCGCTATGCAAGCGAGAAGAGAATCGATATGATTGTTATCGCCACCCACGGGCTATCCGGGTGGCGCAGGTTTATCTCGGGGTCCACCACCGAGCAGATCGTCCGCCAGGCCTCATGCCCCGTCCTCACCATCCGCAAGCCTGCGGCGAAATAGAGTAACAAATAATTTGTAGGGGCGGGTTTAAAAACCCGCCCGTTGATGCGGGTGCACCTTAATGTGCGCCCCTGCCTTAATTTCTATATTAATAACCTGTCTTACGGGCTGATATTCATCTCCGCCCCAGTTCGTGGTGAACTTGCACGTACTTGATTATATCGGCACGGTTTAACATCCCCACCAACCGCTCCTCCACCACCACCGGCAACTGGTTAAATCCATTCTCGGCCATGAGATGGACGGCTGTCTTCATATTATCACCGGGTGTTATTGTCTTAAGCGGTTGGGGCGTCATAATACTTGAGACCGGAGTGGTCCGCCATTCCCCGGGCGCCAGCTTCTTTATATCGGCAAGGGTAACTATCCCGAGTAATCTCCCTCCTTCGACCACAGCCGCCGCCCGTGTACCCTTCTTGACATAAATGTCGTTGACCAGCGCTTCGACATTCGAGTTGCCCTCGATTGTCTCCGGGCGGTCGTTCATGATGCTCATCACTCTCACATTTAGCCAGATCGCACGCAGTTCCACCTCCCTCCTGGAAGACTCGGCTGCACTGTTGAGGAACCAGCCGATAAATACCAGCCATACGCCGCCCATTATATTATCGGCGAGAACCCACAAGGCTCCCCCGACTATCATAATCCAGCCGAATACCTGTCCTATGGCCGCAGCAATATTGGTGGCCCTCCTCAGGTCGCTGGTTGTGCCCCATATAATGGCGCGCAGTACACGGCCACCGTCAAGGGGAAACCCGGGCAAAATGTTGAAAGCCGCCAGCAGTACATTGATCTCAATCATATAGACAATCGTGGCTTTGGCCGGCCCGGCAGCCGCCAGGCCTGTTAAATCCAGCGCCCAAAATAGGCCGGCCAGTGCAACACTGGCGAGGGGCCCGGCTATGGCGATGGCAAACTCTACACCTGGTTTCTCCGGCTCGGATTCCAGGTTGCTCAGCCCGCCAAGCAAAAAGAGCGTGATGCTCTTTACGGGCACACCGCGCGATCGGGCTACCAGGGAATGCGCCATTTCATGGATAAGCACCGAGACAAACAGCAGCAGTGCCGCCACCACGGCCGTCGCCCAGTAAACCAAATCTTCCCAACCCGGGTATTCGGCCGGAAAATAACCCGCGGCCAGGGACCAGACGATCAAGAAAAAGATAATGATCCATGTGTAATGGATACCTATATCGATGCCGGCAATCCGGGCTATGCGCAGCGAACCTTTCATGATGACCTGTAATTTACGTGGCTATCTGCTTGAGAAAGCTTTCGATGGCACGGTTGACCTCCACCGGCTTTTCCAAAAAGGCCAGATGCGTGCCGCCTTCGATAATGCTCACCCGGCAATCGGGCATCTTGCCGGCAAGGTACTGTGAATACTTCGGCGGTGTCATATTATCCTGGTCGCCTACTACGCAGAGCGTCGGCAGTTTGATCTGCCCCACCTTATCCATAATATCGAACTTATCGCAGCAGCGAAAATCGTTGAGCTGGGCTGCAGGCCCCACTTCGGCCAACCTCGGCATGATGGCCCCGCGTATCTTTTCATCCACCGTTGCATGAAGCGGCTCGAGCACCTCGCTGATCCAGGCCTGTGTGTCCCCCAGTTTGCCCTCGACAACCTCAAAAATCAGCGGCAGCACTCTCAGGCGGGCGCCGGAACCTATCAGGATGATTCCTTTCAGGTCCTTTGGGTACTTGATGGCATGCATCAGCGCAATACCGCCTCCCAGCGAATGGCCTGCCATCACTACATCTGTATATCCTTTATCCTGGAAATAGCCATGCAGCCAATCTGAATACGCCTCCATACTGGTGCATATTGCTCCATTCGGATGGCCGGGCAGGTCAGGCGTATCGGCGTCGCTAAAGTGCTGCTTCTGCAGCATCCATACATCCCCACATGCACCTGACCCGTGTATAAAGACCAGTTTCATATTGATTCTCCTCTATACTGCAAGATCGCCGCGGCCTGACCAGCCAAATTTACGAGGCAAACGGCAGTTCCTGCTGGCCGGCAACCATGGGTTTGGGAGGTGTAGTGGTCATGGCGCGGGTCTGGTTGGCGGCCTGCTCCTCGGGGTTCTCTTTCTCCACCAGTGCAATGGAGACTACCCGGTCGCCTTCATCCAACCTCGATAGCATGACACCCTGCGTTATGCGCCCCTTGACGGGCACACCCTCGCGCCTCTTCTTCCTTCCACCTTCTACCAGTACCTTGGTCTGGCTCTCGACATCCACGTTTATCCTGAGCTGCACGCCGTTGGCGGTGGTGATGAATAGCTCGTAGCCGGGCGGCACGAACTTGGCGGCGATGACCTTGCCGGTCTTGGCATTGACCCTGTGGGCCAGCACGCCTTTCCCTCCGCGGCCATGCAGGGGGAATTTGTCCACTTTGGTCTTCTTGCCATAACCGTTCTCCGTGACCGTAATGAGGTCAGCGGCAGGCTGTACCGTGCCCATGCTGACTACGATATCGCCCTTGTTAAGTTTGATGCCCCGCACTCCTCCGCTGGTGCGTGAGGCGTTGCGCAGGGGCGCAACAGCGAATTTTACGGCCTGCCCGTTGCGGCTGACCAGCATCAGCTTATCCGATTCGGCTACAACGTCCACCCCGATCAGTTCCTCGTCGTTCTTCAGCTTCATGGCGATAAGTCCACTGCGGCGGACGTCATTAAAATTGCTCAGCCCGGTCTTTTTAACTATGCCCTTCGAGGTGGCCAGCAGCATAAAGAGGCTGGGGTCGGTCTTCTCCGGCACGAACATGGCCGTGACTTTTTCTCGTGCCTCGATGGGGATCAAATTGATGATATTAATGCCCTTGGTAGTGCGGGCAATGTCCTGCGGTATCTCGTGGCATTTCATCTTGAAAATCCGGCCGCGGTTGGTGAAGAACAGCAGGTTGTCGTGCGTGTCGGCAGACATGGAACTCATCACGTCGTCGCTGTCGCGTGTTACCATGCCCTTGACACCGCGTCCGCCTCGTAACTGCTTTCGGAAAACATCGGCGGGGATGCGCTTGATATACCCCTGTTCGCTGAGTGTCACGATGACGTCCATGTGCGGTATGAGATCCTCCACCTGGAACTGACCCGCTTCATCTTGTGTTATCACCGTGCGCCGGTTGTCCCCATGCTTTGTCTTAAGGTCCACCACGTCTTGCTGAATGAGTTTAAGTATTTTCTCCGGGTTAGCCAGCAGGTCCTCAAGGTAATGTATGGTCTTAAGTACGTCTTTATATTCGTCCAGTATCTTCTTGCGTTCGAGGTTGGCCAGCCGGCGCAACTGCATCTCGAGAATGGCCTGGGCCTGCAGTTGGCTGAGCGAAAACTCGGTCATAAGGTTCGTGCGTGCCGTGTCGGCCGTCTCTGACTCTCTAATAGTCTTGATCACTGCATCCAGGTGGTCGAGGGCAATCTTGAAGCCCTCCAGGATGTGTGCCCTCTCTTTGGCCTTCTGCAGGTCGTATTTAGTCCTGCGCGTAATGACCTCGGTGCGGAAGGCTACGTAGCACTGCAGTGCTTCCTTTAGGTTTATAACGCGCGGCTGGCCTTCCACCAGCGCGATCATGTTGATGAAGAAAGCCGTCTGCATGGATGTGAACTTGAAGAGGTTGTTCTGCACCTTGGCCGGGTGTGCATCCTTTCTCAGCCCGATGACAAGGCGCATGCCCTGGCGATCGGACTCGTCGCGTACATCGCTGATACCTTCGATTTTCTTGTCCCTGGCCAACTCGGCGATCTTCTTGACCAGCTCGGCTTTATTGGTCTGGTAAGGCAGCTCCGTCACGACCAGCTGCATCTTGCCCGCCTTGGTCGATTCCTCTACAACCCGGGCCCTCAGGACCACCTTGCCCTGCCCGGCGGCATAGGCATTTTTTATGCCCTCTACACCGCAGATGATGCCGGCGGTGGGGAAATCCGGCCCCTTCACGAACTGCATCAGGTCATCAACCGAGGCATCCGGGTTCCCGATTAAATAATTTATGGCATCGCAGATTTCCGTGAGATTGTGCGGAGGAATATTGGTGGCCATGCCCACTGCTATGCCGGAGGACCCGTTGACCAGCAGGTTGGGCAGCCGGGCCGGCAGCACCGACGGCTCTTTCAGGCTGTCGTCAAAATTCGGTATGAAATCGACCGTATCCTTGTCGATATCCAGCAGCATCTCGTCGGCTATCCGTGCCAGCCGCGCCTCGGTGTAGCGCATGGCCGCAGGCGGGTCATCATCGATACTGCCGAAGTTACCCTGGCCGTCCACCAGGCGGTATCGCATGGAAAAATCCTGCGCCATCCTCACCATGGCATCATAGACCGATGAGTCCCCGTGCGGGTGATATTTACCCAGCACCTCGCCGACGATGCGCGCGCTCTTCTTGTAAGGCGAGTTGTAGCGCATATTCAGTTCGTGCATGGCAAACAATATACGGCGGTGTACGGGTTTGAGGCCGTCACGTACGTCCGGCAAAGCGCGGGAGACTATTACGCTCATGGCATAATCCAGGTACGAGCGCTTCATCTCGTCTTCAATGCCGATCGGCCTTATGGAGAATCCTAATTCCATTTTTACTCCTCGTCCCCAAAGCTGTTATCGAGTCGTTGCAGGTCCTCAGCAGCCGTGTATCCTTCGTAAATCGAGAACCCCTCGGGGACGGTCTCGGTATCTTCCGACTCAGTGTAATCGGGTTCTTCAAGCCCATCTTCCTCGCCGGCGCTGTGTCTCAGCAGGTTATCCTTAACATGGGCGGGATAGGTCTCAGTCACCCGTATTGGAAAAGATAGTCGGCCGGCCTGGCTGGAATGCTGAAAAGTCTCGCGTATTATGACCTTGACCTTGTTATTATCATGGTCCAGGCTGACAATTGCAGCTATATACTTGTTCCCGCCTTGAAGCAACTTGGCCAGGCGAAGTCCGTGCTCAGGTTCGATCACCCCCAGATACTCACCACGGTCATTCTTTACTACGGTATCCTGGCTTCTGGTGTCCAGAAACACTTTCTCACCCGGGGTCAGCTTCACGAGGACGGGTTGAGGGGCAGGTTCGAGCAGGCTGACAATGCCGTATTTGCCCACATCAGCTATGAAATCGCTGGGCTTGGCCTTTTCCCGCTTCACGCTCGCGACCTTCACTCCCTTGAGCAACGCCAGCCGGTCGAGGTTTTTCCTGGCTATTACATTGCTGGGGGAGATCTCCAGGGACTTGCTGTAGGCATCCTTGGCCTTCTTGTACTCGCCCAGCTCCATGTAGGCACGGCCCAGACGGTTGTAAGCGTCTACGTCGGCCGGGAAAACCTCGATAATTCCCTGGTTTGCGGCAACAGCCTCCTGCCAGCGGTTCTCCGTGGCCATCCTTATGGCCTCCTGGATACGTCCCCGCCATATCCTGGCTTTCTCTTCTTCGCGTTCAGGCATTCCTTATACCCTCTGCTTTAAACGTATCTGACATGTCCTCTGTAATCATTTTATTTAATACCATATTTTCATCAAAGGCAAATCTGTCACTTATTACCATAGCCCGCGTCCGATCCGGTGTGATTTAAGTCGTTTTATTCCTCCGCTCTTATGCCTATACTTTGGCTGCCGGGAATTTGACACGGCTTTTCAAGCGGTGCTAAATTACCACGTAACTTAAATTAAGTCAATAAGAAGGTGCATTGATGAAAGAACAGGTACAGGAAGTATTAAATATTATCCGTCCCAGCCTCCAAGCAGACGGCGGAGACGTTGAGCTGGTGGATGTTAAGGACGGCGTTGTCAGTGTAAGGCTTAAGGGCGCCTGCTCGGGCTGTCCCATGTCGACTATGACGCTTAAGAAGGGAATAGAACGCTTTCTTAAGGAAAAGATCCCCGCGGTCAAGGAAGTTGTCGGCGTTTAGGCGTGCGGCCTAAACCTTGTCCAGTTCGAAGGCCTTGTGCAGGGCTTTAACTGCTTCTTTAACCTTGTCTTCTGCAATAATGCAGGTGATGCGTATTTCCGAAGTTGTGATTAGCTGTATATTGATATCCTGCGCGAACAAGGTCTGAAACATCTTGGCTGCATAGCCAGGGGCATTTTGCATACCTGTTCCGATTACCGATACCTTGCCCAGTTTTGAATCGCTAAGGCATTCTCTGGCGCCTATTTCCTTGGCCACGGGAGCTATTATATCCATCGCCCTGGTAAGGTCCTTCTCCGTGATGGTAAAGGTAAGGTCAGTGATATTATTGACACTGGCATTCTGAACTATCGTATCGACGCTTATGCCTGCCCTTGCCAGCGGTGTGAAAATGGCAGCTGCTATGCCAGGGCGGTCCGGTACACCGGTCACGGTTATCTTGGCTACATCCATATCATGTGCAATGCCCCTTACCTTATTTCTTTGCTCCATGCTTTTCCCTCCATGAATAATAGTGCCGGGCTTCTCCACCATGCTCGATGCTACCAGTATGGGCATATTGAATACCTGTCCCAGTTCCACCGAGCGGTGGTGCATGACCCTGGCGCCCGATGTGGCCATTTCCAGCATCTCTTCGTAGCCTATCTCTTCCAGCTTGCGCGCCTCCGGCACCAGACGTGGGTCTGCCGTGTAGATTCCTTCCACATCAGTATATATCTCGCACACCCTGGCCTTTAGACTTGCTGCCAGGGCCACGGCCGTTGTGTCTGAACCTCCCCGCCCCAGCGTGGCGATTTCGTTTTCGGGAGTTATCCCCTGGAAGCCGGCAACAATTACGATGTTGCCCTTATCCAGCTCTTTTACTACCCGCCTGGGTTCTATGCCGGTTATCCTGGCCCGACTGAAGTCGGAGTCGGTGGAAATCCCTGCCTGAGGCCCGCTGAGAGCCACCGCGCTGAAGCCCATGGCGTGTAGCGCCATGGCCAGAAGCGTGCTGGAGACTATCTCCCCCGTGGACAGCAACAGGTCCATCTCGCGGGGCTCCGGGTTTGGATTGATCTTGCCGGCCAGTTCTATCAGGTCGTCGGTCGTATCGCCCATGGCGGAAACAACCACTACCACCTTGTTGCCCTTGTTGAATGATGCTGCAATCCTGCGGGCAACGTTGCGAATCTTGTCAGCGTCGGCTACTGAGCTGCCCCCGTATTTCTGCACTACTATTGCCATATCAATCGCCGCCTGATGTTATTCTTTGTCCTTCAAAAAAATATCCATGAGCCTGTATCCCGGCCCGACCGAGACACCTGTACGGCCGGCCTCCGCCTCCGTGAACCTGGCTACCCCGCTGGGTTTTACACCGCCGCCCCAGATAACGAATGGCACCGGTTCTGCGCAATGGGTCTTGAGCTTGATCGGAGTTGGATGATCCGGCATCACCAACGCCTTTAGTCCGCCGTTCTTCCAGTCAATCAGCCTGCCTATGACCTCCCTATCGATGAGCTCTATGGCTTTTATCTTGTCGTCTGCCGAACCCCTGTGGCCCATTTCATCCGGCGCCTCGATGTGGATAACAGCCAAGTCACCGTTTTTAAGCGACTCCAGCGCCCCGTCAGCCTGGGCGGCGAAATCGTTATCCAGGTTGTCCGTTACTCCCTTGATTTGCAGCACTTCTATGCCGGCCATCATTGCCAGCCCTCGCAGCAGGTCAACACCCGAGGTAAGTGCCGCCTTGAGGCCATGCAACTCCTGAAAAGAAGGCATCTCCGGCAAGCGACCACTGGGCCAGAAAAGCCAGATCGAGGTGACCGGCAGCTTGCCCAACCTTTTGCGCTCGATATTTACCGGGTGATCGGCCAGTACCTGCTCAGACTTCCTCATCAGTTCTCGCAAAAGTGGGCTGCCCTCGCCGCGCGGCAGATGATCTGCCACCGGGCGGTCGGTTATATCATGGGGAGGCGTACAGATGGCCCCCAGCACATCCTCGTGCCCGCTTATCCTGCAGATGTGCCTGTAGCTGATGCCGGTAAAAAAGCGTACCGAGTTCGATCCCAGTTTTTCATTAAGCGTTTTTATGATTGCCCCGGCCTCCACGGTAGTGATATGCCCGGCGCTGTGGCTGATCATCCTGCCCTCTATTACCGTCACCAGGTTGCAGCGGAATGTGACCTCCCCCGTCCCTATGGGGACACCCACGCTGCGAGCTTCGATGGCGCTCCTGCCCCTGTAGTAGACCGTGGGATCATAACCCAGCACCGACATGCACGCCGGTGCGCTGCCCGGCTCCATACCCGTCGGAATAGTCAAAGCCGTACCGGCATACCCCTCCCTGGCCATGCGGTCAAGGTTTGGTGTGAAGGCCAACTCCAGGCATGTCTTATTGCCCCTTCCCTCAAGCGGCCAGCCGGAGGCGCCGTCCGGTATGACAATGCAAAATTTCATAGCCAATAAGTTTACAATTGTTGCCCTAAAAGTTAAAGCCTACTATAATATCTAACTCGTGCGGGGAGTAGCGCAGTTGGTTAGCGCGCAGCGTTCGGGACGCTGAGGTCGGAGGTTCGAGTCCTCTCTCCCCGACCAGCCCTGCTCTCTAGCCCACTTTCCTTTTTGCCTCATCCCAGATGGCATCCATCTCTGCCAGCTTCATCCCCCTCAAGTCCAAACCCCGCTCCCGGCAAAACTCCTCGATATATTGAAAGCGCCTCACGAAACGGGCGTTCGCCTGGCGCAGTGCCGACTCGAGATCAACGTCCATCCGGCGGGCCACGCTGGTCAGCACCAACAGCACGTCGCCGAACTCGTGGTTCCTCTCCTCCGGCGTCACGGCATTCTTCAGCTCCTCTATCTCCTCAACCAGCTTGTCTATGATGTCGTCGGCTTTCTCCCAATCAAAGCCGATGGCCGCCACCCTGCGTCCCACCGTCTGGCTGTAAGCCAGCGCCGGCAGACTACCGGGGATGCCGACCAGCAGCGACTGGCTGCCGTCCTTCTCCTGGTCCTTAATCTCCTGCCAGCTGAGAGATGCCTCTTCAGCATCAGCTACTTCCTTGCCGCCGAAGACGTGCGGGTGCCTGTTGATCATCTTGGTGTTAATGCCGCGCAATACGTCCTCAAGAGAGAACTCGCCCGATTCCCGGGCAATCTGGGAGTGCAGCATTATCTGCAGCCAGAGGTCGCCCAGTTCTTCGCTGAGGGCAGGCATATCGTTAAGCTCGATCGCCTCAAGTACCTCATGGCTTTCTTCAACAAGGTATTTCTTGAGCGATTCATGCGTTTGCCTGCGGTCCCACGGGCAGCCGCCCTTCCCCCGCAGACGCTCAATTATTATCCTGAAGGTCTCGAATTTATCGAGCTCCGCTTCGCTAAACCCGGATATTTCGTTCGCCATGACCCGGCTTAATTCCGCCTGCCGCCGAATACCAGTAATACAAAGTAGAGCAGTTGCGCCACGGCCTGCAGCATGGCCGCCACATAGGTCAGGGCCGCCGCGGAAAGGACCGCACTTGCGCCATCATACTCCTGCCCCACCAGCAGCCCGGTTTCCTTGATCATTTGCCGGGCCCGGTTGCTGGCGTTGAATTCCACGGGGAGCGTTATCAGGGTAAATAATACGGCGGCTGTAAAAAGCAATATACCTGCAATCGCCACCACCTCGCCGAAAGCCTGGGACAATCCCATGAGGAGGATGCCGCCGAATACCAGTATCCATCCGAGGGTGCTGCCGATGTTTGCGGCGGGGACCAGCGCGGACCGTATGCCCATCATGGCGTACTTCGTCTTGTGCTGCATGGCGTGCCCGACCTCGTGAAGTGCTATGCCGACAGCGGCCACAGAAGGTGTCCCGGCAACTTCAGGGGATAGCCTGAGCACCTTTTTGGAGGGATCATAATGATCGGTAAGTTTGCCCTGCACGATTTCGACCGGAACATCCGCCATACCATTTGCCCTCAATACCTGGGTTGCTGCCTGGGCGCCGGTCACGCCCCTTTGATTGTAGATCTTGGCGTACTTGGCATAGGTGGATTTAACCTTGAACTGCGCATATATCATAAATATCAGGGCGGGCGCCATTAATATAAGGTAAAGCACCATAGCTAACTCTCCATTGCATCCATTTACACTTAATAAGTCTATTTCGCGTGGGCTGTTAAGTCAAAGCAAACTGCCGATAAAGTCTCGATGCCCGGCTGCGAAATCTCCCGCTGTCATCTCTCGCTTGCCCTCGGGTTGAACCGTAACAAGTCCGAGCAAGCCTTCCCCGGTCCTGACGGCCACCCGTGTTACCTCCCCCCTGGGCAACGCGATAACCTGTCCCACGCTGCCTTTTCCGCTGTCCGCCAGCGGGACCGCTGCCACGATCTTGATTCGTGAACCCATCCATTTAACATAACATCCCGGCCAGGGATAAAAGGCCCTTACCTTGCGCCACAGTTGAACTGCCTGCCATTTCCAGTCCAGCTCGCCATCCTCTTTGCGCTCCATCCTGGTATAGCTTGCCCGGGCTTCATCCTGCGCCAGAGGCTTTATCGTCCCGGACACCCAGTCAGGCAGGGTGTTTATCAGCAGTTCAGCGCCGGTTGCCGCCAAACGGCCGGTTAATGACCCCGTGGTATCCTCATCCTGTATCGGCACCTGCGTCTGTGCAATTATAGGCCCGCTATCGACCTTCCTCTCGATTAACATGATGGAAACCCCGGTTTGCGCATCGCCGTTGAGTATGGCGGCCGCAACAGGTGACGGCCCTCTGTACCTGGGCAAGAGCGACGGGTGGATATTGATACATCTGTACTGAGGTATTTGCAGCACTGTTTCCGGCAGGATCTGGCCATAGGCCGCCACTATGATTATGTCGGGTTTTATCCCCCTGAGCAGATCTACCTCCCCGTTGCTCCTGAAAGACTGGGGCAGAATAACGCGCAGGCCGACGCCGGTGGCGTACTGCTTTACAGTGCAAGCTGTAACCCGCTGCCCGCGCCCGGTCTTTTTATCAGGCTGCGTATACACCGCGCTTATGTCATATTTGCTCGATACAAGCGCTTGCAAAGCCGGCAGGGCAAAAGCCGGCGAGCCCATAAATACAACTTTCATAATCCGATTAAAAATTAAAAGTTTTTTCCCGTTATGTCAAAATAACCATTGACAGTGCTGAAGAGGCCCGTGGTAATCTATCTACGGTTTGGGAAGCGGACCACGGAATACTCGGCAGACGCATCATCCAAGCGGTTACTACTTTAACTAAACAAAAAGTCTGCATTGGACGTTTCAACTGGGGAGCTTTTTTTCTTTTTTCCGGCATCCTCGTATAAAAATATAGTACGGTTAAGAGGCATATGCAAGCTGATAAAATATGGCAGGCCGCCTTGGGCGAACTGCAGCTACAGGTAAGCAAAGCTAATTACAATACCTGGCTTAAGGATTCACGGGGTATAGACTATGCCGACGGCGTATTCACGGTAGCTGTCCCCACAGCCTTTATCGCCGAATGGCTCAAGGGCCGCTTGTATTCCGTGGTCTGCAGGATTCTTGCAACCATCACAGGCAAAATCACGGAAGTAGTGTTCCAGGTACAGGCGGTAAGCCGTGCTACGGTCCCCGGCAGTACCAGGCTGATGCCCGATGGCGGTATCAGCATTAAGGAGCGGCCCGCTTACGCCCGGGGCACCGGTTTAAACACTAAATTTACGTTTGATACCTTCGTTGCCGGCGACTGCAACCGTCTGCCCTATACTGCCTCATTGGAAATATCAGAGAACCCGGGTCAATTCTTCAATCCTCTTTTTATTTACGGCAGTACTGGCACCGGAAAAACTCACCTGCTCCACGCAATCGGGCAGGCAGCCAGGTTAAGAGAAGTTAAGTTACTTTATATGAGTGCCGAACAATTCACTAACGATTTCATCGCAGCTATACGCAACAAGAAGGCCGAGGAATTCCGCAGCCGGTTCAGCAGGGTGGATATACTGCTGCTCGACGATATACAGTTCCTCAGCGGTAAAAATCAAACCCAGGAATGCATCTTCCATATTATTAACGACTTTTTAGCGGATAACCGTCAAGTCGTTATATCCTGCGACCGGCCTCCCAAAGAAATCGAATCACTTAACGTACGCCTCCGCTCCCGCCTGGAAGGAGGGTTGGTGGCTGACATCTACCCTCCCGACCACAAAACTCGGCTGTCTATCCTTGATCTTAAATGCTCTTTTCTACAAACTAAGTTCGATGACGCCGTTCTCAATTTCCTGGCGACTAATTTTCATGGCAGCGTAAGATCCCTGGAAGGTGCGCTCATTCGCCTTTCTTCCTATTCCCGCATGAGCAATGCCACCCTGGACGTCAATGCCGTGAAACAGCTTCTCAACGATATGATAACAGCTTCAAAGCAAAGCAGCGGGCATTATTCTGCCGCAGCTATCATTAATGCTGTATCTGATTATTTCGCCATCCCTCCGGATGACATAACGGGCAAGAAAAGGGATCTTAAGACTTCCCGGGCTCGTCATATTGTCATGTACCTTTTACGCCAGCAGAACCATACCAACCTTGCTGAGATCGGCAGGGTCCTGGGCAATCGGGACCACTCAACCGTCATCCACGGCTATGACAGGATCGCCATGAATATAGGATCTGATTCACAGCTCAGCAAGTCAATCGAAGATATACGCCTCATGTTGAAATCCCGCGGGTCGGCTTAGCCCTGTTCTTCCATTGTGGAAAAATATCCCCTCTTTGTTGATAACTTCCATATATCTGTTAACAGGCATCCCTGATATTGGATTGCTCTCGCTGCTATGCGATACTATCCTCCACATAATTAACCACCTTATAATGGATATGATGAGACTATCATATTACTTATATATGAAATAGAATACAATAAACGATATGTTTGTTGATGATGTAGCAATACAAGTTCGGGCTGGACGCGGCGGTAGCGGCCTGGCCAGTTTCCGGAGGGAGAAATTCCTGCCGTTCGGAGGTCCTGACGGGGGTGATGGAGGCAGGGGAGGAAATGTTTACCTGATGGCCGATAGCGATATGGAGAGCCTTGCATCTTTCAAGCATAAGCGCCTTTTCAAAGCCGGGAACGGTGGCGCAGGTGGTAAGAACAGGATGCACGGCATAAATTCCGCTGACCTGGTAATCAAGGTACCGGTGGGAACTATAGCTTATGTAAAGGAAAAGGGTCAAGAATTGGTTGTAGCCGATCTGCAGAAAGACGGTCAAAAGGTGATTTTAGCCAGGGGTGGAAGGGGTGGAAAGGGAAATGTCCATTATGCTACTTCTACGAGGAAGGCGCCAAGGATTTCCCAGCCCGGTGAGGAAGGCCAGCAATATGACATAATCTTAAAAATGAGGCTGGTTATCGACGTATGTATTATCGGATTTACCAACAGCGGAAAATCATCACTGCTGTCAGCGCTGTGCTCCGCCAGGCCGGAGATCGCTGATTACCAATTTACCACGAAGGTACCTGTGCTGGGCGTTGTTGACGATGGCGTGAACAGGCTGACCTGGGCTGAGTTGCCCGCTCTTGTAAAGGGTTCCGGCCGCGGGAAAGGGTTGGGCAACCGGTTTCTGCATCACGCAGGCCGGTCACTTGTAATTGTTTATCTGCTGGACGCGGGTTCGGATGACGTGAAAGGGGATTTTAATGAACTGAGAAACGAGGTTATGGCCTTTGATGCCGGGCTGTTGCAGAAGGCGGCAATAATTGCGGTAAACAAGTCGGACGAAGTGGATAATGCAAGTACCTGTGATCATGTCAAGGAAATGCTGGCGGATGTGGACGTGCCTGTGGTCATGGTGTCGGCGCTGGGGAGACGGGGCCTTGGCGAGTTGGTCTCGGTGGTGCACAGGCTGGTCCTGGATGCGAGGAGCGGGCAGTCCGTCGGCATGGCGCCGGAAGTTGTCTTCAGGCCAAAACCTGCAGACAGGCGGAATAGATAATGAGAGTGGGCATACTGGGCGGCACGTTTGATCCGCCACACATAGCGCACCTTATCATAGCCGAGCTGGCAAGGGTCAGGCTGGAGCTCGATAAAGTAATCTTTATCCCGGCGGGCGAACCCTGGATGAAATCCGCCCGTATCGTGACCAGTGCCGATGGAAGGGTCGAGATGGTCAGCCTCGCCATAAGTTCAAACCCGGCTTTCAGCCTGTCACTTATCGAGGTGAATCGGACCGGCCCCACTTACACTATCGATACAATCGAGCAACTGTCAGGGGAGGTCGGCTATGATGTGGGCCTGTTCCTGCTGCTGGGGTGGGACAGCGCAGCTGAACTGCCTTCCTGGAAGGCGCCTGACCGTATTACGAAGATGGCCAGGATAGTGGTGTTCCCCCGGCCTGGATTTACCAAGCCCGAACCTGAGGATCTGGAAAAGGCCATGCCGGGCATTGCTGAAAGGATGGTATATATGGATGAACCCTACTTGGGTATAAGCTCAACCTGTATCAGGCAGAGGATAAGGGAGGGGAAGTCAGTGCGTTATCTGGTGCCGGACAAGGTTGGGCAATATATTGACGAGCATAACCAGTATAAAGCCTGATGCTGGCGGGTGCTAAATATCGAGGTTCTTGACGCTGCGGGCATGGGCCTGAATGAAAGACTTGCGGGGCGGCACCTCGCTGCCCATCAATATATGGAATATCTCGTCGGCCTTCATGGCGTCATCTACCCGTACTTTGAGCAGCGTGCGTGTGGCCGGGTTCATAGTTGTCTCCCAGAGCTGCTCGGGGCTCATCTCACCCAGTCCTTTGTACCGCTGCACGTCTACCTTGCTGCTCTTCATAGTGGCCAGCTTGGCATCTTTCTCGGCGTCTGAGTATACCCAGTGCTGCTGCTTGCCCGATGTCAGCCGGTACAGGGGTGGCTGGGCGATGAAAAGGTGACCTTTATCGATTATGTCAAACATGTTGCGGTAGAAGAAGGTCAGCAGCAGGGTGCGGATGTGCGCCCCGTCCACGTCGGCGTCCGTCATGATAATGACCTGATGGTAGCGCAGCTTATTATAGTCGTAGCCATCGCTGATGCCGGTGCCCAGGGCAGTAATCAGCGCCCGTATCTCCTCGTGATCAAAGATCTTATCCTTCGCGGCTTTTTCCACGTTGAGTATTTTGCCTCGCAGGGGGAGGATGGCCTGGAAATTGCGGTCACGCCCCTGCTTGGCCGAGCCGCCGGCGGAATCGCCCTCCACCAGGTATAATTCACAGTCCTTTGGGTTATTGCTGGCACAATCTGCCAGCTTGCCCGGAAGCGTACCGAACTCAAGGCCGGTTTTCTTGAGGATAAGGTCGCGTGCCTTGCGGGCAGCTTCACGTGCCTTGGCGGCCAGCAGGCACTTGTCTATTATCGATTTGCCCTCGTCAGGGTGCTTCTCCAGGTACTCGTTGAGCCCGTCGCTGGCCACTGACTCAACCTGTCCCTTTACTTCAGGGTTGCCCAGCTTGGCCTTGGTCTGCCCCTCAAACTGGGGCGACCCGACCTTTACACTGACCACGGCTGTCAGGCCGTCGCGGACGTCCTCGCCCGACAGGTTGGGATCGCTTTCCTTGAGGAACTTGTTTTTACGGGCATAGTCATTGAGTACGCGTGTCAGGGCGCCGCGGAACCCGGTCATGTGGGTGCCGCCTTCCTTGGTATTGACACAGTTGGCGAAGGCGGTCACGTTCTCTGAATAACCGTCGTTATACTGAATGGCTATCTCTACGGCGGTGCTGTTGATCCTGCCCGAGATGTAGATGGATTTGTCGAGTACCTGACGGTTCTTATTTATGCGCCTGACCAGGCTGGCAATGCCACCTTCGAAGAAATAGTTGGTCTCCCGGTCCGTGCGCTCGTCCTTGAGGCTGATCTCGGTGCCTTTATTAAGGAATGCAAGCTCACGGAGGCGTTCAGCCAGTTGGTTGAAATCATAATCGATCTCCCCGAATATCTCAGGGTCGGCCATAAACGAGATGGTGGTTCCTGTCTGATCGGTCCTTCCCACGGATTTTACGTCCGCCTGGCGAATGCCCACCTTATAATCCTGCCGCCAGATTTTGCCGTTTCTGCTCACCTCGGCGCGCAACCAGGAAGAAAGTGCGCTGACCACTGACGCCCCGACGCCGTGCAGGCCCGAGGAGACGCTGTAGGCGCCGTCGCCGAACTTGCCGCCGGCATGCAGGGTTGTCATCACTACTTCAAGAGCCGAGATGCCCTTTTCGGGATGTATATCAACCGGTATTCCCCTGCCGTTGTCAGTGACCGTTACAGAGTTGTCTGCATTGACAGTGACCTGTATCCTGTCGCAGGCGCCAGCCATTGCCTCGTCTATGCTGTTATAGACTATCTCGTAGACGAGGTGATGAAGGCCGTCTTTACCCGTATCGCCGATGTACATGCCCGGCCGCATGCGCACCGCTTCCAGCCCGTCCAGGACGCGGATATTTTCTGCAGTATATTCGCCGTTATTGGATCCGTTGGTATTTTCAGGGGTCATGATTTATCTCTTGTGTTGAATGTCGCCCGTCCAAAACCCGCCGGTAAGCGAGATATCAAGATAAGCATCACAATATATTGTGTTTGCTCAATCGAAGCACACAAGGACTTGCAATTTCAGACTTTAGTATAGCATATCCCTGGTGGAAATGCATCAGCCCAAGAAGGGTTATTCTGTCACCCCAATTCCCTGCCGGGCAAGCTCGTCCGCCCGCTCGTTCAATTTGTTCCCGGAATGACCGGTGACCTTGATGAATCTAATTTTATATAAGGATATAAGAGAGAGGAGTGTCTCCCAGAGATCGCGGTTTTCCACCGGTTTCCTGGCGGCATTATGCCATCCGTTACGCTGCCAGGTCACATACCATTTTTTCTGCATGCAATTAACCAGGTACGCGCTGTCAGTGTAGACCTCGACAGCGTATTTCCCTGATTTAATATGCTCCAACGCCCTGATACAGGCGGTCAGCTCCATGCGCTGGTTGGTAGTATTCTGCTCTCCCCCGTGGATCTCCTTCAGGCGGTTGCCCAGTTGCAGGACGGCGCCCCACCCGCCCTTATTGGTGCGATACTGGTTGCCCGAGCAGGCGCCATCGCAGTAAATTATTATTTTGTCAGTCCCCGGCATGCACCAATTATACGCTATTGTGAACCTGCCGGGACCCCATTATATTCTTGCCGTGTCAATATAATCGATGTTAGAATTCACCTGATTTTACTTTCATCGCATATCCCATGATTTTAATAGGCGAAAATATCCACATTATTTCCAAGGCAGTCAGCGAGGCCGTCAGGAACAGGGACGCTGCGCCCATACAGGCTCTGGCAAGTGCGCAGGCTGTGGCAGGGGCCGACTATCTAGATTTGAACCTGGGCCCGGCCCGCAGGGAACCGGAGGAAGTGGCTTCATGGCTGGTGAGAACAGTCCAGGAGATAGCCGATCTGCCGATATCCCTGGATACCATGAATCCTTTAGCCATGGAGGCGGGGCTGAAACTTTGCCGGAAGAGAGCACTCTTGAACTCGGCGTCCGGTAAGTCTGAGAGCAGGGAAAGCATGATGCCCCTGGCCATAAAATATAATACGCAGATCGTCATCTCTGTTATCACAGACCGGGGCTGCCCGCCCGATGTCGATTCCAGGGTTGAGAGCATCGTGGAGACTGTGGCTTATGCCAACGATATAGGTATTGACAATGAGGACATCTGGGTGGATCCGATCGTTTTGCCGGTTAGCGCTGACCAGAAGCAGGTGAGTGAGGCACTCGAATTTATCAGGATACTGCCGGACCTGCTGCCGGGCGTGAAATCTGTGGTAGGCCTTTCAAATGTATCTAACGGTACACCGGCCAACCTGCGCGGTGTCCTTAATCGCACCTACATGGTTATGCTGGAAAGGAACGGCCTGTATTCTGCCATCGCCGATGTGCTCGACGGGGAACTGGTAGAGCTGAATAGCGGTGGATTAAAAGACGTCAGGGTGCTTATCCACAGGGTGATGGATGGAGAGCCGGTGGATGCTGAAGCATTGCCTGAGAAAGAAAAGAATTATGTTAAAACGGCCAGGGTATTGATGGGTGACGCGCTGTATTCTCACGCCTGGCTGGAAACTTAGTCGAGGTAAAGCTTATGGAATATAGGGCGCCTCTGGAAACATACTCTGGCAGAGTCAGGGAAGTCACCATCGGCAGGGGCAAAAAGGCTATAAGGGTGGGTGGAAGCAATATTTTACCCCTGCATTATTTCGAAGGCACGGCGCCAAACAGGCCCGTGATTGCACTCGAGGTGGACGATAATGGCGCCATCGGTTGGGCCGGGGCTGCAGTGGAGCCTTTCAGGGACGTGGTCCATGACCCTGTGAAGTGGGCAGGCAGGTGCCTGGAATTGGGCGCCGACCTGGTCTGTCTTCACCTGGAGGGCACTGACCCGAATGGGGCCAACAGGACGGCGGCAGAGGCCGCAGAGCTGGCTAAAAAGATGGTGCAGGAACTGGATTCGCCGTTGATCGTTTACGGCTGTGGCGATGACAAGAAAGATGTTGAAGTACTGGCGGCAGTTGCGGAGATCTGCAGGGGTGAGGACCTGTTGATGGGCCCGGCTGTCAAGGAGAATTACGAAGACGTAATGAGGGCGGTTTCTGAATACGGACATTGCATTATAGCCCAGACGCCCATAGATATTAACCTTGAGAAGGAGCTCAACGTTAAGCTGCTCAAGCAGCTCCCGCCCGATAGAATAGTCATCGATCCTCTTAGCTCTGCGCTCGGCTACGGCATGGAGTACAGCTTCACCATCATGGAGCGTACCAGGCAGGTCGGTGTCGTCTATGGTGATACGGCTATGCAGATGCCTGTTATAGCAGACCTGGGCCGCGAGTGCTGGAAAACCAACCAGGCGAAATTGGACAGAGATCAAGGCATGCTCTGGGAAAGCATCACGGCCATGAGCTTGCTGCTGGCAGGCGCCGACATACTGGTGCTGAGACATCCTGAGAACTGCCGCTTGTTGAAGGAAGCTATCGAAGGCAAATTATAGGAGGCTGCTGTGGCAAGGAACGCGAGTCAGACCAGTGAGCTACGGGACTTTATCCTGGCCCAAGATAGCTGGGAGCCGGTCGGGCACACTCCGCTACCAGGCATGCTGGACCTGAGAAACTGGGACAGGCGGCTGCTTCAGACCTGGAAACCGTTCTATGTGCCCGTCACTGATAAATGCAACTTTTGCACGTACGGAGAATGCAACCTGTCGGATGGAGGCAGGGGCGCGTGTGGCATGGATGCTACGGCTGTACAGGCCCGCCTTACCCTGCGTACCTGCTGCGAGGGGCTGGCGGGCACACTGGCAAAGGCGCGAAGGGTCATCGATTACCTGGTACAGGTTAAAGGCCGTGAATTGCCCGTAGATTTGGGCGATAAAGTCGGCATCGAGGCGCCGCATATTCGGACAGTGCTTGGATTGAAACCTGCGGCGCTGGGCGACCTGGAGAGGATATTATCTTACGTAGAGGGCCAGCTTTCCATGCTACTGGCCTCGGGCAACACGGGTTTTGAATCGAGTATTTTAGATTTGGAATCAAAGGCCATGCACGCGTCGATGCTTGCCCATGTTGTGATGGAGGCTGCCGACCTGGCTGCCATCTCGGGCTTCGGTTTTCCCTCGTCCAGAGCGAACACGGAAATGGTGGAAGTGGGATGGGGAACATTGGATGCTGCCAAGACGGTTATACTAATAGCCGGCAGCGATACAGTATCCGCGGTCTGCCTGATCGATTACATCAGGCAAAGCGGGCTGGAAAATAAGATAGAGGTTGTTGGCATAGGCCCGGTTGCCCATGACCTGGTGCGGTACTGCCCCATGGCTAAAATAGCTGGGACACTATCAAGTTTGCCCTTTTTCCTGCGCAGCGGTATCTCCGATGTCGTGATGTGCGGTGGCGGCAATGTGCTGACAGATATCGCCGCCGAAACGCTGGCTACGGGGGCGGCTTTCATCGCTACCGATGCGGGAGCGGCTTATGGCATGGAAGACCTGTCGGTCAGGAATACCGAGGAGATATTGATTGAACTGCTGCGGGAGAAGGGAATACTGCTGCCCGACTCCACCAAGGCCGCCGCCGTGGCCGTGGAAGCCGCGCTCAAGCTCTCGGTGTCCCGCAGCAAGGTATTGCCGAAGGAGGGAGATGTCTGTCGAGAAGTGTGCAGGATGCGGGTTGGCCGCGGACCGGTCATGGATAGGGAGATAAGAAAGGTCGGAGCGCCGCTGGTGCTGGGTACCATACCCGGGGTTATCGCCATTGTGGGAGGCTCGAACTACCCCGGCGAGCCGGGGGATATCGCCGATATCGCCGAGGAGTTTGCCAGGCGAAAATATATCGTCGTTCTGGCCGGGGACTCAGCTATCGCGGCTGCCCTCAAAACGGACGCGGAAGGCAAGTCCATTTACGAGAAATACCCGCCGGATTTTGATGCAGGCGGCGTAATAAATATCGGCTCGAGTGTCTCGGCCGCCCATATCAGCGGCGCTGCCGCCAAGATAGCCAGCATATTCGCGGCGCTCCCGCTGCGGGCCAATTACGAAGTAGTGGCGGATTATATACTTAACCGTGTCGGCGCCTGCGGGCTGGCCTGGGGCGCCTGCGGCGAGGAAGAACTGGCCCTGGCCACCGGCTGCAACCGGCTCGGCATCCCGGTCATCGTAGGCCCGCGCTGCATTAAATACGGGCGCCTTTACCTCAGCCGGCCGGGCGAAACAGACTGGAGCGTAATGGACGGCCGCGCCGGGGAAGTAGTGGACACGGGCGAGCCCTCCCCCGAGCACCTGATCAACCTGCTGCCAGAAAAAGGCGACGTTATGGTTGCGCTGGCCAAATTATGCATGCGAAGGAACGATACCCCGCAGGGCAGGGCTACCAAGCTCACGCACTATATCGGCCTGCACAAACAGTATTTCGGGAAGCTTCCGGGCGATGTTAACCTGTTTGTCAGGAAAGCCTCTGACATACCCATTTTTTTCAAGAAGGAAATACAGGCACATCTAAGTGAGGTTGGCTGGCAGGAGAAGCCCGTCCTGTCACTGCCCACCCTGATCGGCACCTATTGCTCGCAGGTTACGCTTGATGAAGTCGTGCATTGATACGTGCAGTCCACATTAGGATAAGCCCCGTTTGTGCGGATATAATATACAGTTAGACGGCCGAAATGATTATGAGGAGAAGGCGGAAACACAATGGCTGATGGAATATTCCCGGTTGATATCGGGCCCCAGTACGAGGGAGAGGTTATTCGCAAGGCCAATATGCGGGTAGAGTTCGGCGGGCCCAATGTGAGAACCAAGTTTGAGCTGGTTTCTATCAGAAAGCTGGATGAGGTTGTACACGAGAAGGTGGAGATAATTGGGCCGGACCTTCCTGATATAGCCGAGGGCAGCAGCCATCCTATCGCCCTGCTGGTGGACGTGGCCGGGAGCCGCATGGAGCGGGATATCGAACCTGTCCTGGAACGGCGGCTGCACCTTTACCTGAACTATATCGACGGATTTTACCACATGAATCAGCGGCAGGATGTCTGGATGCGCCTGAATAAGGCTTCTTTTGACAGGGGACTTCAATCGCTGAAGACGCTGGGCGAGGTGCTGATATTCCTTTACACGTCGGAGATAGATATCATCGAAAAGATACAGGTCACCTTTATCACAGACACGGCCAGAGTAGATGCGTTATTGCCAAAGGCAGTGGAGGTGTACCGGGCGCGCGATGAGAAGATAAGGGGCTTGCGAGAGGCCGACGTTGAGGAATTTTACAGTTGCGCCCTCTGCCAGAGTTTCGCCCCCACACATATTTGCTGCATAACACCCGAGCGCATCGCCAACTGTGGCGCTATCAACTGGTTCGACGGCAAAGCTGCCTACCAGATGGATCCTGAGGGGCCGATCCAGGCTGTGCCCAAGGGAGATATCATCGACCCGGTACGCGGTGAGTACAGCGGCGCCGATAAACTGGCGCTGGATAAGTCCATGGGCACTTACGATAAAGTCTATCTGCACAGCGCCTTCGGATACCCGCACACGTCCTGCGGCTGCTTCCAGGCAATCTGCTTTTATATACCGGAGGCGGATGCTTTTGGCATCGTTAACCGCGATTTCGAGGGCGATACGGTTACGGGAGTTCCCTTTACCGAGATGGCAGGCGATACCAGCGGTGGAAGGCAGGTGGAAGGATTCCTGGGCATCGCGCTGGAGTACCTGCGCTCGCCGAGCTTTCTTAAAGCGGATGGCGGCTGGTACCGCATCGTCTGGATGCCGGGCGTGATACTGAAGATGTACGGGGACGCCTGCCCCATGGATCTGAAAGGAAAGATAGCCACGGAGAATGATGTTGCTAATGTTGATGAGCTGGTGGCCTTCCTCGACCATGCAGGCCACCCCTGGGTAAAAGGTGAGATAAAATTACCCGTTTAACAGGGAGACGGAGTTGGCAATAAAAGGTACGGATATAGTCAAGCGCCTGCCCGAGGGCGGCAAGAAGAACTGCAGGGAATGCGGCCTGCCCACCTGCTTCGCCTTTGCTATGAAGCTGGCATCAGGCGGAATCGGCATCGATAAATGCCCGTATCTCGCACCGGACGTCAGGAGCGAGCTCGAGGGTTCGCTGGCGCCGCCCATACGGTTGGTCACCATCGGCAAGGGCGCAGGCGCCCTGGTAGTTGGCGATGAAACTGTCCTGTACCGCCATGAGAAGACATTCGTTCATCAGCCGGGTATTGCTGTGCTGGCGGCTGACGATGAGCCGGCGGAAGGGGCAGAGGACAAGATCAGGAAGCTGAAGGAGTTGCAGTTCAGCTGGGTTGGCAAGACGCTCAGAGCCGACCTGCTGGCCCTGCAGTACAGGTCGGGCGACCCCGCCAAATACGCAGCGCTGGTTAAGAAGGCGCTCTCCGACGCTGTCTCTCCGCTGATGCTGATTTCCGAAGATACCGATACTTTGCTGCACGCACACGGTTTATGCGCTGAGAGCAAACCCCTGCTCTATCCGGTAACTGCGCAAAACCTGGAGAAGGTCATCAGCGCGGTGAAGGAAAAGCCGGCGGCGGTGGCCGTTAAGGCAGCCGGCGTGGAATCGCTTGTACACCTCACCAACAGGCTCAAAGAAGCAGGCGTAGAGGATGTCCTGCTGGACCCCGGCTCCAGAGACCTGCAAGCAGCCGTGCGGGACCAGACGCAGATACGCAGGGCCGCGCTCAAGCAGGGCTTCAGGGCGCTGGGCTATCCCACTATCGCCTTCCCCTGCTTTATGACCTCCGATAGGCGCCAGGAGATGCTATTGGCCTCCATGTTCATCCCCAAGTATGCCGGCGTAATAGTGCTCTCTGATATCGATGAACACTCCCTGTTGCCGCTGCTGGTGCAGAGGATGAACATATATACGGATCCCCGTATGCCCATGTCCATGGAGGAGAAAGTTTATCCAATTAATAACCCCGGTGCCGCTTCCCCCGTGCTTATCACGACCAACTGGGCGCTGACCTACTTCATCGTGTCCTCGGAGGTTGAGGCCAGCAAGGTGCCCTCCTGGCTATGCGTCAAAGAGACAGGGGGTCTGGGAGTGCTGACCGCCTGGGCGGCCGGCAAGTTCGGCGGCGACAGCATCGCGCCCTTTATCACGAAGTGCGGTGTGGCCGGGTTGGTCAACCACAGACAACTGGTCATCCCCGGCAAAGTGGCCCGCATCCGCAACGAGCTGAGCGAGGCGCTTCCCGACTGGCATATAATCGTGGGCCCGGGCGATGCCAACGAGATACCCGCTTACCTGCCGGCGCTGGTCAAAAGCTGGAAAGGGTAATCAAAAGTATCCCGTCATAGGGAAGAAAGTGGCTATTTTCACGGCCTTGCGAGAAACATTGTGGCTGAGCGATCTGACCGAAGAAAGAGAAACCAGGACGGCAGCAAGGCGCAACAGCCTTCAATATTGAACTGCGCCCACCGCCATCCCCGCCACCTGATCGATATCCTTCAGGAAGTACAGTCGAGAGAAGGCTATCTTTCCGATGAAGCCATGCTGAAGATCGCCAAACATCTTGGTATGCCTTCTGCAGCTGTCTGGGGTGTAGCGACATTCTATAACCAGTTCCGCTTCACCGCGCCCGGCAAGCGGCCGGTAAGGGTCTGCATGGGCACAGCCTGCCACCTGGCTGGGGGTCAGCTTGTACTTGAGGCAATGGTCCGCGAGCTTAAGGTCGAGGTGGGTGAGACAAGCGAAGACCGGGAGTTCAGCCTGGAAAGGGTAGCCTGCATCGGCTGTTGCGCTTTAGCGCCCGTGGTAACCGTTGTTAAGGATATTTACCCAAAGATGACACCTCCTAAAGTGGAGCAAGTGTTGGTGGAAATCAAGACGACATCGGCACAGAACGGGGTGGATTGCACGGGTCCGGCATGACTTACGGCAAGATCCGCGAGCGGTCTCGGGAAAAATGGGAAGCACAGTATGCCGGCAAACTCATTCATATCCTTGTGGGCACGGCTACCTGCGGCCGTGCTGCCGGCTCGATGGCCGTGCTGGAGGCTTTCAGGCGCGAAATTGACAGGCTGGGGGGGGAGGCGAGGGTCTCGGAGGTGGGTTGCATGGGGCTGTGTTCCCAGGAGCCGCTGGTCGCGATCGTAAAACCGGGCGATTTTTCCGTCTGTTATCATCACGTCACTCCCCAGATTGTACCGCAACTTATCGACGGGTACGTCAGGGGCGATGACCCCTGCCTGGAGCTGGCGCTGGGGACGGTGGCGGGAGGCGGTGTTGAAGCGGCATATATACCGGAGCTTGACCTGTTCAGCAAGCAATCGAGGGTGCTGCTGCGCAACTGCGGCTACAATTCGCCACTGGATATCGACCACTACATCGCCTGTGGTGGTTATGCAGGCCTGGCCAGGGCGTTGACGATGAGACCGGCTCAGATTATAAATGAGCTCAAGGGGTCGGGGCTGCGAGGCCGGGGTGGGGCAGGGTACCCCGCAGCCGCCAAGTGGGAGGTGTGCCGGCAGGCCGGCGGCAGTACCAAATACGTAATCTGCAACGCTGACGAGGGCGACCCCGGGGCATTCATGGATCGTGTCTTGCTGGAGAGCGATCCTCACGCCATCCTGGAGGGAATGGTCATAGCCGGGTACACTATCGGAGCGAAACAGGGATATATCTACATCAGGGAGGAGTACCCGCTGGCCATCGAGCGGCTGGGGATAGCGCTCAAACAGGCTGGAGAAAAAGGCCTGCTGGGCAGGCACATTTTAGGCTCAGATCTCAGCTTTAAGATCGAGATAGTCAAGGGAGCCGGCGCTTTCGTCTCGGGCGAGGAAACGGCTATGATTTCCGCCATCGAAGGAAGGCGCTCGTGGCCGGAGCTCCGGCCGCCTTATCCGGCACAGGTGGGGCTGAGGGGCAAGCCGACGCTGGTCAATAACGTTAAAACGCTGGCATATGTTCCCGTTATTTTACAGAAGGGAGAGCGCTGGTTCCGCGGCACAGGTACAGCGGAAAGCCCTGGGACAGCGCTCTTTGCCCTGGCCGGCAAGTTGGAGAATACCGGTCTGGCCGAGGTGCCCATGGGGACTTCCCTGCGCACTCTGGTTTACGATATCGGCGGAGGGATAAAAAAGGGAAGGCAATTCAAGGCAGTGCAGATCGGTGGACCTTCGGGCGGATGCCTTCCCGCAGGCCTGCTGGACATACCCATCGACTTCGATTCATTGAAGGAGGCCGGCGCCATCATGGGATCGGGTGGCGTTATCGTCATGGACGAGGACAATTGTATGGTGGATACCGCCAGGTACTTTATTGACTTCAGCCGGCAGGAGTCCTGCGGTAAATGTACCCAGTGCCGCATCGGTACCTGCCAGATGCTCTCGATGCTGGACGAAATAACTAAAGGCAAAGGTTCGCTGGCGTCCCTGGAAGCCCTGAAGGAGCTGGCCGAAGACATCAAGGCTGGCTCGCTCTGCGGCATGGGCAGGATGGCGCCTAACCCGGTGCTCACCACGCTGCGCTACTTTCGTGATGAGTACGATGTCCATGTGCTGGAACAGCGCTGCCCGGCGCGCGTCTGCAAAGATCTTATTGCTTACTATATCCTGCCGGAGAAATGCGAGAAGGGCTGCGACCATTGCGTGCTGGCCTGCCCGGCCGAGGCCATCTTCAGCGACGAGAAAGGGCTGAAAGTTGTTGACCAGGAAAAATGTACGAAGTGCGGCAGTTGTGAGCTGGTCTGCCCCGCAGAGTATAATGCTGTAGTAAGGCTGTCGCCCGTCAACCTCGTACCGGCGGACCGGCGGACCAAGCCGGATACAAAGGAGCCGTGAAGCATGACCGTTACTATCGCTGTCGCAGGCAAGGGCGGTGTGGGAAAAACCGCCATCTCGGCCATACTGGTCGATTTCCTGTCCAATAAGGGTGCAGTGCTGGCGGTTGACGCCGATCCCAGCACCAACCTGAACGATGCGCTGGGAGTGGGCGTGACTGGCACAGTGGGCAGAGAGCGCGAGAAAATGACTGACGAATTCAAGAGTGGCCGCTTGACCATGGCCGTCTCCAAGCAGGAGATACTTGACGCACGCATACACGAGTCGCTGGTCGAAACCGACAGGTTCGACCTGCTGGCAATGGGGCGCCCGGAAGGGCCGGGCTGCTACTGCGCTGCCAACCATATGATACGTTTCTCCATTGACAGGCTGGCCAAGAGTTATGACTACGTGGTCATGGACTGCGAGGCCGGCCTGGAGCATATCAGCCGCCAGACGACGCAGGATATCGATTTCCTGCTGGCGGTGACAGACCCCACTATGCGCGGGCTCAATACCTGTATACGCCTGCAGCAGCTCAGCAAAGAGATACGGACCAACATAAAAGGAGGTCTACTGCTGGTGGTGAACCGCCTGCGCGACGGCCTGCCGCCGGAATTTAAGGTGGCCGTGGATAAATCGGGGCTGATGCTCTTCGCCACTATACCGGAGGACCCTTATATCTCCGATCTGGACGTGAAAGGCAGTCCGCTTACTGCGCTGCCACTTGATTCCAGATTTCGGCGGGCAGTGCAGGAGATTCTCTTCAGGCTGAAGATCAAATAGCTTCTTAGCTTTAAATGTGTTGTTTTCAAATTGTCAATAGAATTGCTTTGTGTGATACTTTTTAATAACTTTAGCAACTTGTAAACGGCATGGTAGATAAAAAAGGCAGGCTGCTCAGCCTGGCTGACATAGAGGGCAAGATCAGCCCCCACCATTTGCAGGTGAAAGGCGCGCTGAAGATACGCGCTGCTCCCCTTGAATATGTTACAGATGTTGAAGCGCTGGCCGCGTTCCTGGGTGGCAGGGTTGAGAAGCCCGGGATAGGGGAAGATTGGGCGGTGAGCAAGGAGATATTCCCGGGAGTATCGGTCTACCTTGTATTCAACAGGTCCGATAGTGAATTTCCCGCCACGCTGAGAGCACTTTACAGCGGTGATAAGATTAGGATGATCAAGGGTGAAGAACTTGCCACTATCACCATATCGCTGACCAACCAGATATTACGCTATGTGAGGGGAACCAATCCCCATATGAAGCTCCCGGACGTTTGCTACAGGGTTTAGTCTCCTGGAAAATGAAGCATGGATGACGAATTAAAAGCGTTTATCGATACAAAGTTTCAAATCCCGCCCATTGAGGGAGCGGACAAGACATGCTCGCTTGAGGAAGCTGTCAGAAAGCATGTCAGTCCGGGCATGTCAATCCATTTTGCCGGCAGGAGCGGGGCGCTGTTTTACCAGCTGGTACGTGAGTTCTGGGGGAAAAAAGGGGAATTCACCATCATCAGCCCCTACGTGTCGGCCCTGCTGCTGGCGCTTATCCGCGGCGGGCTGATGAAAAAGGCCGTGACCAGCTTTGCCGGCAACACCTATCCCACTCCCGGCCCCAATCCCCTGGTGCAGAAGGCCTACATCTCGGGTGCAGTGGAATTTGAAAACTGGACGATGCTGACAATCACACAACGTCTGCTGGCGGGCGCCATGGGGTGGGAGTTCATACCCACGCACTCACTGGTGGGCAGCACCATGGCCGAGGAAAATAAGGGCGATTTCAACGTTATCGATTCGCCCTTCGGCGGCGGGCGGACCGGCCTGCTCAAAGCGTTGAGACCGGATGTCACCTTTGTACACGGCCTGGCCGCCGACCGCTCCGGCAACACCATATTGCCGTATCCTTTGAGCATAGACGCATTCGGGGCCTGGGCAGCCAGGAATGCGGTGGTCGTGAGCGTGGAGCATGTCGTACCTACTGATTATATACGCAGCCACGCTCACCTCGTCCGCATACCGGCCTACATGGTCAGTGCAGTTTGCGAGGTGCCCTACGGCGCCCACCCCGGAGGCCTGCCTAACTGCGGCATACCACAATACGAGGGCTACTTTGACGATTACGAATTTGCCACACTGATACGGGATGCCTCCATGGACGAGACCCGTTTCATGGGGTTTATACGGGAGTGGATTCTCAATTGCAAGGACCACAGGCAATACCTGGACAAACTGGGCAAGGATAGGCTGCGTTACCTTAAGGACAAGGCCAAGCCGCATTCCTGGGTGGTGGAGACGCTGGCTGCCGTGCCGCATATTGAGTTTCAGAAAGAGTCCAACCAGCTTGAAAGGATGGTTATCGCCGGCAGCAGGTATATAGCTGGCCTGTGCCAATCAAAGGGCTATCGCACCATGCTGGCAGGGGTGGGCCTTGCCCAGCTTGCCGCATGGATGGCAGCCTACAGGCTGAGAAGTTTAAAGTTCGATGTGGAACTGGTGGCTGAGAACGGCATGTATGGCTACATGCCGGTGCCCTCAGACCCCACCGGCTTCAGCATGCACAACCTGCATTCCTGCAAGATGCTTACCAACATCGAGACAGCCCTGGGAGTTCTGGCCGGCGGATCGACCAGCGCCTGTCTGGGTGTCCTCGGGGCGGCCCAGATCGACCGGTACGGCAACGGCAATTCCACCAAGATACCCCATGTTTATTACATTGTAGGATCGGGCGGCGCCAACGACGTGGTCAGCTCCTGCCGCGAGACGATTGTATTTGCCCCCGCCGGCAGGGAAAGGCTGATCAGGGACGTGCCATACATAACCTTCCCGGGTGGCAATGTGCGGACACTGGTCACGGACGTGGGCATTTTCGAGAAGCCAGAGGGGAAGGATACGCTGGTGCTGACCTCTTATATACCATACGGGACGGCTATCAGGGAGGAGGAGGCCATCAGGGGCATCAAGAGGATGGTGGGATGGGAGCTGGAGGTGGCCCCGCACCTGGATAAGATCGACCTGCCTTCGTACGAGGAAAAAATGATGATCAGGCTCTTCGATCCACACGGGTTCTATACCAAAGTATGAATCATATCTTGTGAGGTGGGGAAGGCCGCTGCAAACTCGCTGGGCAGCTTTATCTAAAGATATAGCTGCGGTGCGTTAGCTATGATATGTCGATGGTTTGCCGGGGCTATTGAGTACGGCCGAACTCCCTTTTCAGCTGTTGTGAGCTGAGATGCAGCATGGTAGGTCGGCCGTGGGGGCAGGTGCGCGGCTGGGAGGTTTTTGCAAGCTGACCGATAAGACTGGCCAGTTCACCCGCATCGAGTGTTTGGCCGGCCCTCACCGCGCCGTGGCATGCCAGCGACTGCGCAGCCTTCAGGCCGCGCTTTCCCGGGTCCTTTTCATCGCCTATCTCATCCAGCAGATCCACTATGGCCTCTGCCAGCGGCGCATCATTAAGCACTGAAGGCACAGCGCGCACCAGGCAGGTTTTGCTGCCGAAAGGTTCAATATTGAATCCAAGCTCGCCGAGCAAGCCCGCACAGCTCACCAGCGCCTGTTCCTGAGCGGGCGTAAGCTCCAGGGCCAGGGGATCCAGCATGCCCTGCACATCCGGCTTCAAGGATGCCCTCTGAGCCACTATTTTCTCGAATAGTATGCGTTCGTGAGCAGCATGCTGATCGATCAGGTAAAGGCCCTCCTCGCCCTCTGCCAGTATGTAGCTGGCGAAAAGCTGCCCTAATGTCCTCAAAGCGGGGACGCCCGTGGCATGAGGTTCCCACAGGGGCCGTGCGGACGCCTCTTCGAGATCCGGTCGCGCTGAGGGAAGGGGCGATCTTGCAAGGGTATCTCGCAACGCTTTAACTATGGCAGTGAAGATGCTGTTGTTGTTGCGGAACTTTACCTCGAGCTTCGTGGGGTGGACGTTAACATCCACTTCTTCCGGAGGGATAGTGATATTAAGTACCGCCAGCGGGTGCCTGCCGCTCATCAACAGCCCTTCGTAGGCGGTCTCAACCGCTTTGGCCAGGATAGAGTTGCGCACATAGCGCCGGTTGACGAAGAAGCTGAGGTAGCTGCGGCTGGAGCGCTGGACGGAGGGCGGGCCGGCCAGGCCTTGAATATAGAGCTGGCTGTCTGTTCCCTCTACCTCCAGCATTTTTTTTGCAGTGTCAAGGCCGTAAACAATGGACACTGCTGAACGCAACTCCGCGTCTCCGGCGGTGCGCAGGGCGGTACGGCCCTCGATGACCAGATCGAACCTTACCTCGGGATAAGCAAGCGCAAATTGGCTCACCAGCGTAGCGATATGCCCGGACTCAGTCGCAGCGGATTTGAGGAATTTCAGCCTTGCCGGGAAATTTTGGAAGAGCCGCCTTACCGTCACGGTCGTGCCCTGCGGACGGCTTTTTTTCTCTCTGCCGGTGATCCTGCCGTTCTCCAGGTGCAGGTAGCTGGCGGCGCTGCTGCCCTGGTCACGGGTAAGTATCTCCATCTCGGCCACTGAAGCGATGCTGGGCAGGGCTTCCCCCCGGAAACCCAGCGTACTGATGTGTTCCAGATCATCCAGTCCGCTTATCTTGCTGGTGGCATGACGCCTGACCGCTATCTCGACCTCTGACGCCGAGAGCCCGCAACCGTTGTCGGTAACACGCATGTAGCTGATGCCGCCGTTATGCGCCTCGATACCGATCTCGGTTGCCCTGGCGTCCAGAGAATTCTCGATGAGCTCCTTGACCACCGAGGAGGGACGCTCGATGACCTCGCCGGCAGCGATCTTGGAGGTTACTTCGGCAGACAGGACTTTGATGGGCATTAATTAATTTTACAACACTTTCCCGTCCATCACCGTATGCACTATCTGAACTGGCACATCGCCTGATGCCACCGGGCAGGCGAAATGATATTTAACAATCTATACTGCTGAGAAAACCGCTTCCCCTGCCACCACTGTCCTGACCAGCTTGATATCTTTTATCTCGTCGGGATTTATCTTAAACGGGTCCTTTTCCATTATCACCAGGTCAGCGCGCTTGCCGGGGGTGATGCTGCCCTTTATCCTCTCTTCAAACTGCGCATAGGCGGCATCCAGCGTGTACATGCGAAAGGCCTCTTCCACCGAGATGCACTGGTGCGGTTCGAAGCCCTCACGGGTGGCGCAGCACCAAATAGCCTGCAGCACATCCTGGGATTCTATGGGTGCATCAGAGGCGCCGGCCACTTTGATCCCGGCATCGAGAAATGCACGGAAAGGGTAGACGATTTTACAACGCTCTGCCCCCAATCTCCGGGGCAGCCATTCTTTTTCAGAATGTATGAACATGGGCTGTGTGGAAACCACGATGCCCAGCCGGGCCACCTCTTTGACTACCTGTGCATCCATTATGGAAGCGTGCTCGATACGATGGCGGCAGCCGGTGCGGGGGAATTCCTCAAATAATTTTGCATAAAGCTCCGCGCATAACCTGTTGGCCGCATCTCCGATGGCGTGTATGCACACCTGCCATCCCGCATTGTGTGAAGCAGCCATACGGCGGTAGAGTTCGTCAGGCTGATGCATCAGCATACCACGCTTCCGGGGATTGTCGGAGAAAGGCTCCCGCATGTAAGCGGTTGAGGATCCGAACGTGCCGTCTGCAAAGAGCTTAACCCCTCCCAGGCGGTGGGGACCGGCATTGAGCACACTGTTCCGCAATCCGTCCAACCCGTCGACATCGGATGTAATCAGCAGTGAATAAAGGCTGAGCGGGCAATGCTCGCTGAAAAGCTGCATGGCGGCAGTATCAAAAGCGCCGGCTGATCCGGCCGGCCCTTCAGCCCCCGTCTGTAATACGACGCCGGCAGAGGTGATGCCCAGGGAAGTCAGCCGCCTGAATGTGCTGCGGGCGCTTTCCATAAGAGCCTCCATGCCGGGCATGGGCATGCTGTTCATTACCAATTGCAAAGCAGTCTCCCTGAAGATTCCCGAAGGGTAACCTCCCGCCTCCCGTTCTATGTCCCCGGCCTCAGGGTCCGGCGTTGACGCGGTTATCCCGGCAGATTCGATAGCGCGGGTATTGGCAAAGACTGAATGGCCGTCATGTTTTATAATGACTACCGGTCTTTCCGTGCCGACTGCGTCCAGGTCGCGCCTGTCGGGAACACGTTTCTCCCTGAGGCTCTGCTCGTCGAAATTCAGGCCGACCAGCCAGGAGTCATCGCTTTTCCTCTGCAGGGCGTCACGCATTTTCTTCTGCAGTTCCGCCATGGATGCCACACCGCCCAGATCACAATTCATGGCAAAAAAGATCAGCATGACAGGATGCAGGTGAGTATCTATGAAGCCGGGTAGCATGACGGCGCCCTGCAGGTCGACCGGCTCAAACCCTTTTTCCAGCGCAGATATACAGGCGCCCTTTGCTCCTGCCGCGATAATCTTGCCGCCCCTCACCGCTACTGTCTCGGCAACCGGATAGGCATGGTCCATTGTGCGGACCGTGCCGTTGAAATAAAGCTGACCGTGATCTGACATATAAGGTCACCGTTAATTAACGGGTATCAGCGAGCCCACCGCCATCAACACATAGGCGATGAATACCAGCACGCAGATAAATATATTGCCCCATTTCCCCATGCTGAACTCAGGCATGATATTGGCGTTCTCCTTGCGGCTGATGAGCAAAGCCGGAGGTATAAGCAGGGCCATGAGGATGGCCATAGCCCCTCCCGCGTAGCGCATGTATTCCAGGAAGCCTGCCAGGCCCAGGATGGCCATGAGGAAGCTGGGCAGGGTGGCGACCAGCCAGGATAAGCGATAGCCCCATTTAAGCCGCTCGACTATGACTACGGCCAGTGCGTAGCCGATGCTCCAGTAGCTGGTCAGCAGCCCGAGGAAAGCAAAAATCGATCCCAGTATCAGCGCCCAGGTGCCCACCGCATTTCCCCAGCCGATAATAGCCACCTCGGTCACCGGTTTGGAGACCAGTGATGCCATCAGGGAGATTACCAGCGTGAAAACGAGATTTATAGTGAGGCCAAGCACCACAGCGCCCGGCACCAGCTTCTTGTTCCAGGAAAGCCCCTCTGCCGCCTGCGGCACCGAGAAAAGGCAGGTCAGGCAAAACATGATCATGCCGTACAGGGCCAGCATCTTTGCCGAGTCGCCGCTCCACAGGGGCAGGGTATTGAAAGGATATCCGAAGGATATAACAGATAGCGCCAGGAGCACTATAGCGATACTGATAATGGACCATTTCTCACTGACTCCCACCGCTTTCAGCCCGATTAATACTATCCCGGCGGCTATTACGTAGGTAACGACCTCCCCCACCCACAGCGGCAGCGACGGGAAAAGGTTCCTTAGAAGTTCTGCGCAGCCGACGATGTACCCGGCCAGCAGCGCGTAGAATGTAACCAGCACCAGGGCGAAGATCAGCCAGGTCAGGGCCTTGCCCCACCAGGTCTTCTTGAAAACATACTTGCCGAATAGCTCAACGAGTTGTTGTGGTTTATCATCACGCAATACAACTTCCACCACCATCAGGTGCAGCAGCAGGCTGAAAGCATAGGCCACCACGGCGGTTATAATCAGCTCCATTATCCCGTTCAGAGAAGCCAGGTAAGGCACGGCCATGACTCCCCCGCCGAACCCCAGCCCCGCCACCACCGCAGCCGCTTCAAATAAAGATAGCCGCCTGGAATGCTCTTTCATTGGTTACCCCCTGATAAGATTAATTTTGGAGTCGCGCTTTCCGGCTTATAGGTTGCCCTGCTCACCACCCACATCAATATCAGGCTTACCGCAAGGCTGATCACAATCGGTTCCAGCCAGGGTATCTCAATAAATTGCTTGACGGTGTAAAGGGCCACGCAAACTATGGTTGATACTATGCTGCTGACGATGGCGCCCTGCCGGGTAGCCTTCCTCCAGAAGAAGGCTGCCATGGCCGGGATGAAAACAGCCGATACGTATACGGCAAAGGCCAATAACAGGATATCGAAGATGCCGCGCATCACCATCGCGAAAACGATGCCCAGCGCCCCGACCAATATAATGGCCAGCTTGGCCCACAGCAGCAGCCTGGTTTCGCTGGTCTGCGGACGGGCTGCCTTGATCAGGTCATTGGCTATGGTTGTGCCGGATATCAGCAGCGCCACCGCGGCCGTGCTCATCATCACCGCCATCAGGCCGGCCAGGGAGAGCCCGACCAGCCCCACCGGCAGATATTTCACTATCATCACGGGTATGACTGCATCGGCGGAGCCGTAATTTTGTATGATATTCGGCACCAGGAAGATGCCGAGCAAGCCGAGCAGCACGACCACGACAGACCAGTACAGGTAAACGCCGGCCGTTACGAACATCGAGTTCCTGATGACCTTTCCGCTGGTCGCGGCATTGGCCCGTTGCCATAGCCCGGGATCCACCAGGCAGAAGCAGAAATCTATGATCCAGATAGATACGAGGTAAACAGGGGATAAACCCGAACCGGTGCCTGAGGCGGCGGACTGCCAGGACCCTGCCAGTATCGAGCCTGAATCGTTGGCCAGAATAAAAATCGGCAGGATAACACCGATGCTAACTAGCATAATAATAGTCTGTATCAGGTCGGTATAGGCGACCGCAAACAGGCCGCCCAGCACGGTATAGAGGATCATGACGACGCCGGCCAGGATGATCGAGGTAGAATAGGTCAGTCCCAGCGATTTGCCCACTGCGGTGAATATGAGGCCGATGCCGATGATCTGCCCGCCGAAGAGGGCGATGACCGTGATGAACATGGCAGCGCCGCAGGCCAGGTTGATGCCCTTCCCGTATCTCTTGTAGAGCGCCTCGGGGATGGTCCAGATGCCCAGCCGGCGCAGCCTGCCCGAGAGCAGCCCGAAGACGACCAGGCCGGCGATGTAGCCGAAACCGGCCGTGATGAATATGATCCCCAGTTCATATGCTTTCCCTGCCTTGCCCATGGTGGAGGCCGCCCCGATGGCGGCGCCCACCAGCGTCCCGATCATTACCAGGTAGCCCAGCGATTTGCCGGCCAGAGAGTAGTCCGCCAGGTTCTTGACCTTGCGGCTGGTCCAGACGCCCACGGCCACCATGCCAGCCAGGTAAATTAAGATGATGCCGATATCCACCCAGCTTACAGAATCCATGGTCGTTTACTCCTTATTTTTTCTTCAATCGGTCTCTTCAGTGCATAGTGAGCTTGACCGTCCGGCCTGTTGCGTATTTATCCAGCGCCGCCTCGTCCAGCGTGACCCCCCAGCCGGCGCCGGCCGGGCACCGCGCAATGCCCCCGCTGTAATCTATGGGAGAGGTGATCAGGTCGTCCTCCAGCATGACGTAACCGAAGAGCTCGACAGCATGACCCAGCGTTGGCAGCCGGGCCGCCGCCAGGTGAATCAGGGCTGCGGATGATATGCCGGCCGACTGGTTGTGGATGACTATTTTCATCCCATGTTCCGTGGCGAAATCCATGGCCTTGAGCGCAGCAGTTATGCCGCCCGGGCGCTCCGTGTTGATACCCACAACGCCGATCCCACCCAGCTCGGCCAGTGTGATTATATCGCCCAGCGAGAAGCAGCCTTCATGTGACATGAGCGGTGTTTTAACGCGCTTTTGCACATAAGCCATTCCCACGTAATCGGCGGCGGCCACGGGCTGCTCGGCAACATCGATATTGTAGGGCTCGATGGCCTTAATAGCCGTGACGGCTTCCTGCGGCGAGTAGGCCTGGTTATAGTCCACGCGTGTGCGGACCTGACCGCCGAATTCCTTCCTCACGGCCTGCAATATTGCGACGTCCTCGGCTATCCCATGCCCCAGCTTAAGGCGCAAAGTCCTGTAACCGTCATCGAAGAACATTTTGGCCAGGTAGACCATGCCGTCGGCGTCCATCAGGGGTATCAGCGCGGCCAGCGGAATGTCCGCCGGTTTCCCGCCCATAACTTCGCAGGCCGGGGCGACCTTAACCTTTCCCATCAGGTCGTAGCAGGCCATATCGAGCAGGCCCTTGGCCGCCTCTGAGCGCGCCACGTTGTTATCCATGCGCCGGCAGATGCGCTCTATGTCAAACGGGCTCTGCCCGAGGGCGTACCTGGCCAGGGCCTGGCGGATGACCTCGATGATCTGGTTGGGCGAGGTGCCGGTCTCGGGCCACCAGACGTAGGATTCACCCAGCCCGACGTTGCCTGCCTCATCCACCATTTTACAGATGGCGCAGTCGATGCCTGTCCAGGCTTCCTCCGCCGGGATGGCCATTCCCAGGCCGCCCGCTTTGCTCATAGCCTCGCGGACTATCTCCTGGAAAGGTATGACGACAGGCGTGAGCTCGATGCTGACTATGCGGGGCGTGTTTTTATCCTGTCCTGTCAATTGCAGCCGCCTCTACTCACTAAAACAGAAATATATCATCAAGCATGACCAAAAGGCAAGACATAGGGTAGCAGGAGCCACTTGCGCTGAAGCCTGCCAATCTATAGAATGGATGGTACTTTGCGCAAATTTCCTGCGCGTAAAAAAGAAATCACAGGAGGCTGATAACAGAATGGCAGAGAAAGTAGTAGACCAGGTTGAAGAGCGAAAAGCAGCCAGTATGCTGCCCCCGCATGTAAAAGAGTTCTACAGGAAAGCCGAGGCAGACCTGGATGGCTTCTGGGAAGAGGCGGCGCTGAATGCCAGGCATGACCTTCACTGGTTTAAGATGTGGGACAAGGTCTTCGAGCACAATTACCCCACCTTCAAATGGTATGTGGGCGGCAAGACCAATATCTGCTATAGCGCAGTGGATTTCAAGGTCAAGATGGGCAAGGGCGCCAAGGCGGCCCTTATTTATGAGAACGGCGACACGGGCGAAGTGAGAACTGTCACCTATATCCAACTGCTGAACCTTGTGAAAAAATACGCTGCTGCCCTGCGGGGGATCGGCGTAAAGAAAGGCGATCGCGTGGCTGTCTACATGCCGATGGGCGTAGAGGCGGTGGGCACCATGCTGGCCTGCGCCAGGATAGGGGCGGTGCATGTGGTCATCTTCGCTGGCTTCTCACCCCGGGCCATAGCCGACCGGGTTGAGCTCAGCGGCGCCAAAGTTACAGTCTGCAAAGCGCGCGGCACGCGCCGCGGCAAGCCCGTCGATCTCAAGGAGATGGTCGACGATGCTATCACCAGGCTCCCGGAAGGGTTCGGATATAAAAATACGGTCGTACTGGACGAACCTCATGATAAGAATATTCCCATGGCAGCCGGGCGAGATATCTTCTGGAAAGACTTCCTGGCCAGGGGAGCAGGCCAGAGCGGCGATTATGTCGAGATGGAGGCCAACGAGACACTCTTCCTGCTGCCGACCTCTGGCACTACGGCCAAGCCCAAGGTCAGCGTACAATGCCACGGCGGATATCAGGTTTACGTGTATTCCATGGGCAAATGGATCTATGACCTCAAATCAAGTGATATCTGGTTTTCGACCTCGGACATAGGCTGGATCGTGGGACACAGCTACAATGTCTACGGCCCGCTGCTGCACGGATGCACCTCGATTTTATATGAAGGTACGCCCGATTATCCCAATAACGAGATGTGGTTCGACATCATCGAACGCAACCGCGTGACCGGCATGTTCACATCCCCCACGGGCATAAGGGCCCTGGCCAGGTTCGGCGTGGAGCCGGCGCGAAAGCATGATTTAACGTCGCTGAAGCGGGTGGTCTGTGCTGGAGAGGTGCTCAACCCGGCGGCCTGGAAATGGTTCCAGGAGGACGTTTTCAAGGGCAGTATTCCCGTGATCGACCACATGTGGCAGACCGAGACCTCGGGCGCCATTATCGGCAACCCCTACGGCCTGGGCATGGCTCCCATCAAGCCGGGCTCGGCAACATTCCCGACCCCCGGCGTCATCGCGGATATCGTCGACGAGAAGGACGGACACTCTATGGGAGTCGGGGAGAAAGGCATTATGGTGATAAAAAAACCCTTCCCCGGCCTTACACCCACCCTATGGGGCGACCCGGAGAGGTACAAGACCGACTACTGGGAGGCCCGGCCGAGCACCAAGGGTATGTATTATGCCGGCGATGCTGCCTCTATGGATGAGGACGGCTATATCTGGTTCGCCGGCCGCGCCGATGAAGTCATCAAAATAGCCGCCCACCGCATAGGCACCGTCGAGGTTGAGAATGCGCTTGTATCGCACCCGGCCGTGGTTGAAGCTGCTGTTACGGGAGTTCCGGACGAGTTGCGCGGCGAGATAGCCAGCGCCTTCGTGGTATTAAGGACAGGCTATCAGCCCAGCGATGCGCTCAAGAAGGAGCTGATCGATCATGTCAGGAAGGAAATGGGCGCCATCGTGGTAATGAAAGATATCGGCTTCATCAAAATGCTGCCCAAGACGCGCAGCGGAAAGATCATGCGCCGCGTCATAAAGGCATTGCTCACAGGCAAAGACCTGGGCGACCTCTCAACCATCGAGGAAGAGGCCTCGGTCGACGAGATCAAGGAAGCTATCGGAAAGATAGGCAAGATATAAGCAGATTTCTACGTAAAATAAAAGGGGCGGGACTTAAGTCCCGCCCCTTTATTTTATCGATTTTCAGGTAGGTATAAATGGCATGGGCATCTCATCCCAAATACGTCCTTCAAGTTCACGTCCAGCTCTCTTCTTATTGAATCCTCCCCACTGTTTAAAAAAGAAAGGGATTCCGGCTTTTTGACATTGATCGCGCAATTCTATGACCCAGGAGCAGCTGATTGATCGAGCCCCGGGGCCCGATTCCCCACCAACGATGACCCAATCGATTCCAGACAGGTCGATATTTTGGATTGGGCCGAGAAGCGGTTCAAATGAAATGAATTTGATTCGTGCTTTAGTCTTTCGCAGATGGTCGATTCGAAGAAGGTAATCACTGGATTCAACAGTCACGCCCATCCATATATTGTTTCCCCAATTAAGTTTTGGGGATAATGTTGATAAACGTTCAGAGCGCTTAGTCAGTATTTGAAAATTGTGCCATTGGGCAGCATTCATAGTGTCGAAAACTTGACATATGAACTGTTCTGTCACTGCCTCGTGAAACAGATCACTCATTGAATTCACAAATATCATCTGTGGTTTTTTCCAATGTAATGGTAACGACAACAGTTTGTGATGCATTGTGGGCATAAATCCATTGATATAATTGCGCTGAGCCATGGCTTGAAGGCGCATAGCCATTCGTTCAGCATAACAATTTTTACAGCCCGAACTTATTTTCGTACACCCTGTTATCGGATTCCAGGTAGATTCAGTCCATTCAATGGATGTTGATAAAGCCATTGTTATTCCAAACTAATGTCTAATAATTATTGAATATATCAATAATAATATCATCAGCTACCTTTTGTTGTGAAGCAAAAAATAAGTAATATACAATCGCGTTCTTTGAATTTTTCATGGGCATCGGTTTGGACACGAAATTAAAACCGGCGACCTCCAATAGTCTTTCTCGGAAGGCTGAAGCCACTGTGTCGTTATCTGATTTATGCTTTTCTCCCCATAGATCAACCCTGCTATAAGTTACATCCCTCCACGACTCGTCACCCCAATAAGCGCTCATACGTTGAACATCCCCCGGATCAACGCTATCAGGATTTTTCCAAAGAACATTTCGGTTGGCGTCTGCGATAGGAAAATTGAGGAAAATATCTATGCTTTTCATATGACCGGCTGTCTCAATTACCTCCCAGTTCAGATGAAGGCCGTAGGGATCGAGCAGACATAGACCTCTTTGGTAATTCTCATATTTCACGTGAGGAAATACCTCAGTAAGCAATTTCTCATTGCAGTCGCCCTCCAAGATGTGAACATCTGGACGACCGGTCGCCTTCTTTTCGAGTTCGGCAATTTTGGCACGATTAATGTCTATGAAGAAATATTCTTTAAAAGGGGGTTGAATTGATAAGGCTATCTGTGGACTTCCGGGGATAAAAGTTCTTTTATCCTTAGAGAAATGTGAGCCGGGGCCTGCAAATGCGTCAATATATACGTGGTGGAAAGAAGGATTAGTCCTGGTCGTTAGTATTCGTGAATAAGCCGAAGCGTATTTCTGGATTATCTCGAGTTTGACCTCTGTCCAAATCCCAACTTCATCGAATATGAGTTTCACAGCGTCAGATTATACATTTACGCTAATTAATAATCAACAGAAAATTATAGTGATAAGGTCCTTGAATTGGACCGGCGGTCCGCTATAATTCTTAACCAACAGAATTAGGCTTCACGAATTAAGTTACTTTCGTAAATCTGAGGGAGGAGAGAAAGATGAAATATTGGTATAAGCTGAGCAACGAAGATATCCACACTGTGGCCGATGAACTTGATATAAAGCTGAATAATACACAGATTAAGGAAATAATAGAGCGTGCGCCTGATCATTTAGACTGGTTCGGGGCAATCGAAATAGCTATCAATGAAGTTATTCAAGACCAAGATAAAACGAAGTAGTATTTATAATTACTTCAGCCTTTCCGAAAAATCCCTTTCGTTGCTTTAACGGCAGCGTATGTCACAGATTGCTTCACTTCGTTCACAATGACAGCGCGACTGCTATCCTTCCTTCCGCTTCTTTATCTCCAGAGCCGTTTTCAGCCCTTTCTCACGGATGACCTTGAAGGCCAGGCCCTTCTCCGTCTGGTGATAGAAGCGCCTGGCGTACTTTTTAAGCAGCTTTTTATCGATCTCGAAGCCCAGGCCCGGCCGTGTGAACGGCTGCAGCATGGCGTTTTTGTCCGGGATAATGGGCTCGATGATGCCCTCGCGGAACTCGGGTATCCAGGAGGGAGGCTCGTTGGGGTATTCCAGCGGATGGTGGTTGCCCTTATCTGCCAGCACCATGTTCCAGCCGATATAGAAGCCGATGCCGCTGGTCCAGGTATGTGGCGAGAACAGGCGATCGTTCTTGTGGCAGGCGTCGATGACCTTCATCACCTGCTGGATTCCGCCGGCAAATGTAGCATCGGGCTGATAGACATGGAAGCAATCCTTCTCGAACATTATTTTGATCTCGTCCCACCCATGATTAAGCTCCGCGCCCGCTATCTTGACCGGAGATATCTTCTTGAGGGCGGCAAGTCCGTCGTAGTCATGCCAGTCCAGCGGCTCCTCCAGCCACTCGATTTTATTATCTGCGCAGGCTTTGGCGAAGTCGGTGGCGCGCTTCAGGTCCCAGGCCGGAATGCGGTCAACGATGGAGACCAGCCAGCCCTGGTTGGCATCTATACCGATGACCGGGTCCGGGCCCACGCCCTTGCGCACCTCCTCTATCAACCGCACATCGTCCTTGAATTCCTTGGCCTTGGCGCGCAGCTTGAAGGTCTTAAAGCCCAGCTCTTTCAAGGCCAGCAGTTCCTGTATACGCAGGGCGGGCTCATGGAACTCGCCGAAGGAGTTGTAGACCTCAATCGGCCTGGCGGCGCCGCCCAGCAGCTCGTATACAGGCTTGCCTTTGGACTTGCCTAATATGTCCCAGCAGGCCGGCTCGATCCAGTAGTTCAGCCAGCCCAGGAAGCCCGCCTGCTTGAGCAGGCTCTGTATGCGGTCGATGTCCGTCGGGTCAGACCCCAGCAGGTAGCCTCCCAACAGGTCGCCCAGGCCCTGCCGCTCCTCGCCCATGGCCGTTCCGGCCGACCAGCCCTCGATGCCGTCGTCGGTCAGCAGCTTGATCAGCGTAAAGCGGTTATGCGTCTGCGGATACCCGGGTATCCACGTGGGCCAGAAAGTGTGCCTGAGCGGTATATGGACGTGGAAAAGTTCGATCTCAGCGATTTTCATGTGAAGACCTCCTCAATTACAGATATTTCTACTGCTTTACTTGCTGTGACCTGATCGCTCGATTTCCTTGTTGAGAAAATAGCTGATCACCGTCCTGATGGCAACAATGGCTACCAGCACCGCCACTTCCTCCAGGCTGGGCTTGACGATGGTGCGGATGATATCGGCAGCGATAAGGAACTCAAGTCCCAGCAGCAAGTAGCGGCCCAGGTCGATGCGTATCTTTTCCAGGGGCAATAATTTCCTTTGCCTTCCCAGGTGAGCAAATTGGGCGCGAATGAATTCAACCAGACCAACAACCACTCCCCACAGCACGATAAATATGCCGACCATCCCGATGCCGAGGGAGATATATTCGAGGATATTTACGAGCTCTGCCATACTTTGCGCCACCTGGAAGACTGCCCGTATTTTAAGCTAATGAGGAATCGATAACAAGAGAAAGCTGCCGGCAATATTGACATTTGGCAGCGATTATATAATCAGTGTACTCCTGATTATTTTGCTCATCGCCGGGTCGAAGGTGGTATTATAGAGGCAGATATGGCAGGAGTAAAGCAGGAAGTCTTCGCGGTCACGTCAGCGTACGTAAACGCCTATATAGTGCGCAGTAAGCGGTCGATTATCGTTGACACGGGTGTTCCCGGCTACGGCGGCAAGATACTGAAAACGATGAGCCGTCACGGAATCAGTCCGGAGGACGTCTCCCTTATCGTTATTACGCATGGGCATCACGACCACACCGGCAGCGCAGCTTACCTGAGGGAGAAGACAGGCGCGCCTGTGGCGATACACAGGGAAGATGTCGAGGCGCTGAGGACGGGAATAAATCCTCCCCTTTGCGGGGTGGGAGGCAAGGGCAGGATCATGGTGACACTGTCTAAGATGATAAAGATGCCGCGCGTGCAGGGAATGGATCCCCAGATATTGTTGGATAAAGAGATGGACCTTGCCGATTACGGCATCGAGGGTAAGATAGTTCCCACACCGGGGCATACCGCGGGGTCGGTCTCGGTCCTGCTGGACGGGGGATGCGCACTGGTGGGCGATATGATATTCGGCGGGCTTGTACGGAAGCATTCACCGGGCTTCCCCTACTTTTGCCGGGATGCTGAGACGGCATCCAAAAGCATTAAGGCTATTATTGAAATGAGGCCAAAGATATTCTATGTCGGGCACGGCGGACCGTTTACCGGCGGACAGGTCTGGCGAAAGTTATTCGTTAAGCCCTGACCCCACTATTTAAGCTGCTCGCGGGTGAAACCCAGCACCCTGCGTGCCACGATGAGGGTATTGATCTGTCCTGTCCCCTCGAATATGTCGTTGATCTTGGCATCCCGCATGAACTTCTCAAAGAGGTACTCGCGCGAGTAGCCAAGGGGCCCCATCAATTCAACCGCCCTCTGCGTGATGAGAGTTGCAGCGCGGCCGGCCTTGGCCTTGGCCATCGATGATTCCAGGGCGTTGGGCAGGCCGTTCTGCATCATCCATACTGCCCGTATGGTAAGCAGCCGGGCTGCCTTATAGTTTGCCTCCATCTCCATGAAATCACGCTCGATCGCCGTTTGCCTGTTGCGCGGCGCATTGTACCTGATCTTAACGCCTTCTTTATCAAGCACATCCCTCAGCATGTCCAGCGCTGCGCGCATGATGCCCAGCGCCATGGCGGCTACGATGGGACGCGTGGCATCGAAGGTGGCCATCGCGCCCTTGAAGCCCTCGGTCTTGGTCTTGACCTCGGCCTTGCCCAGTATATTGCCGAATGGGATGCGGCAGTTCTCAAATACCACTGTGGCGGTATCGCTGGCACGTATGCCCAGCTTCTTCTCCAGCTTCTCCACCCTGCAGCCCGGCGTGCCGGCCTCGACCACGAAAGATTTCATGCCGGCGCGCCCCGCCGATTTGTCCACCGAAGCCCAGACAACCACGATGCCTTCGGACAGGTCAAGCGCCCTGTGGCCGAAGGTGACGAAGATCTTTTCGCCGTTGAGTATCCAGTCATCGCCGTCGCGCACTGCCGTGGCGGTGATGGCGGCCGTGTCTGAGCCGCAGCCCGGCTCAGTCATGGCCATGGCGCCCCACTTGGGCTTTCCTTCATTGAAACGGGCCAGGAATTTGCCCCACTGCTCCTTGGTGCCGGCAGCAAATACGGCTGCGCCGCCCAGGCCGGGACCGGGCATGGCCAGCGCCAGGCCGGCATCGCCCCAGCATAGCTCCTCGGTGCGCAAGGCGCCGTCTATGCCCAGGCCCATGAGTCCTCCCTCGCCCCGCTTGGACCACATCAGGTCGATTAACTCCTGGGGCTCCTGGTGCTCCTGTTCGTCGTAGTAACGGCTAATGGGCCGGAAATGCTTCTCAGCTATTTCGTGCGCCTTTTCAACGGACGCTTTTTCCTGCTCTGTAAGCTCAAAATCAATCATCTGTGCATTCCTCCTTTATACTATGGCCATGCCGTTGAAGGCAGTGAACCCTCGCCCGTTGCGGAACCAAAGCTCGACCGGGTTATCGCGCACATACCCGTGGCCGCCCATTACCTGCACGGCATAATCGGTGCACATCATCACCATATTGTCGGCGTAAGACTTGGCCAGGCCGGCCTCCCGCGTGGCGTCCTCTTTGCGGTCCAGTTTCCAGGCCGCTTCCCAGTTCATCAGTCGTGCGGCGTCTATCTCAATGGCCATGTCGGCCAGCATGAAGGCTATGGACTGGCGGGAGCCGATGGGCTCGCCGAATGTGTAGCGATCGCGGGCATAATCACGCGAGAATTCCAGTGCTCCCCGGGCCACGCCCACGGCCATGGCGGCCAGCGCCACGCGTGAGAGGTTATCCAGCCGTGCGAAGTCGCAGCCCTTATCTTCGCCCAGTTTATTGTCAGCAGGCACCTTGCAGTCCTTTAGCTCAATCCCATAGGTGGCCAGAGCACGCACGCCCATGTTCTTCTCCTTCCCGCCGACTGCCAGGCCCCTGGCGCCTTTCTCCACGATAAAGCACTGGTTTTCTTTACCCTCTCTTGCGTAAACCAGTGTGAAAGAGGCGCCATCGGCCAGGGGCACCAGGCACTTGCTGCCGTTCAACACATAGCCGCCGTTTTTCCCGGCCGTGGTCTCCAGGGCGCCGGGGTCAAAATTATAGCGGGGTTCTGCCAGTGCGGCTGTAGCCGCCGCAAAGCCGCCCCCGCAGAGCGGCGGAAGGTATTTCTTTTTTTGCTCCTCGCTGCCCATCTCCACGATGGGGAGGATGACCAGCGAGGGCGTAAGTATGTGCAGGGCCATGGCCAGGTCTCCCCAGGCCAATTCCTCCGCCAGCAGCGCCCCCGTGACCGCCGAATGCTCCCAACCGGCGCCGCCGTGCTCCTCGGGAATGCAGCTAACCACCAGTCCCAGCTCCCAGGCGGTACCGATGACCTCCGCCGGTATCACTCCGGACTCATCGCACTCACGGTATTGCTTACGCATCACGTCCGTGGCGAACTGCTTGACGGTATTGACGACCATCTTCTGTTCTTCGGAAGGGCTGAACGATATCATGACAAACCCCCTTATCAATGCGCTTTGTCTATTGGCAAACGATGGAAACTAATTTATCATCTGCAAATCGATACGTCAATCAAGAAAATAGCAGGCACGGACATTCAGTCGGCGCACTATATCTCAGGCCTGAAATGTGAGGGCGACAATAATTTGGGAACCTGGTTGACCAGTACGCCGCTGAACATGGTCCTGGCACGCTGACTGATCTTGTGCATAGGTGTTTCCCCTGCTGCCATCTGCACCAGTTCAAGCAAGTGGTAGATTTGCTGTGCGCCCGGGTAAAACAGAGAACCCGAACCGAGCATCTGCATGCAGCCTGCGCAATAAACGCAAAGTATGTCCGCGCCCGTTCTTTTAGCCTCATGCAGCCTTTTCAGCGTGGAAATCGTCAGGTCGATGGTGTTGTAACTGCTCTCAATGCTGAAACCACCTCCGATCCCGCAGCAGACCATCCTATCCCGGCTGCGCGGCATCTCCACGACTTCAACGCCGATACGCTGAAGGATTTTACGCGGCAACTCAATATAGTCCGGCTCCAGGAACTTGGAATAGCATGAGTCCTGTACGGTCGCCCGTAAATTTAGCTTGCGCTCGATCTTGATGCGGCCGCTTTCAAGCTCCTCCCACAGGTAACGCACCAGCGGCTTGAATTTGGCATCGAATTTAATGCCCAGGCGCTGGGGCATAACCCGGGAGAAAAGGAAAGTGCCGGCGGTACACATCATAAGGATGTTTTTCGCCCCCATTTCGGCAAAGCGGGCTTGCATACGCCTGCCCTGGGCTTCTGCCAGGTCATAACAACCGGTGCGGTAGTAGGTTTCAGCGCAGCACCAGGAAAGGCCTCCGCGGATCGGTATTTTCGGCAGCAGGGATGTATCTGTCAGATAAGGCACCGTACAGACATTGCAGCCCGGGTAAATGAATTCCGCACAGGGTGAGTTGTCATCCCAGCTTGCCAACCTGGCCTTTTCATCGGCGGGAAGCCGCTCAGTAACATAGCTGCGGAAGTTCTGCCGCTCCAGCGGCTGAAAGTAGCGCGCCCGCTCCGGCAAACCACGGCTGCGGTAGGCTTCATACCAGTAATGCACAATGGTTTCACAGGGATTGGCCTGGTTGGGACAGTAAAAGTCGCAATTGAAGCAGCCGGTGCAGTCCCGCGATACATGCCTGCTTATCTCACCCCGGTTAATTTTCAGCTTCTCCTGCTTGGCAACCTCAAGCGGAAGGTTAAGCTCGGGACAGCGCGACAGGCACTCCCCGCACAACATGCATCTGTCCACTCCATCAAACTTGTATTTTTGCGTCTCACTCATGGCTTAACCCCCTTCTCACATTAATGACCAGCCTGACGGTAAAGTGAAGCATACTTAGAACTACAGGATTCTGAATGGCGCGGCTGCCGTATACTGTGTTGAAAAATTTGACCAGGCGCCCGGGTTGTAGATCTATCTCATCTGATTGCAGCGCATGTTCAAATCGGCTGATATCGACATGGAAGCGCTGGCGGGCGCCGCCCTGGAAAAGCATGCGCAGGATATTGGCCGAGATGATGGCGATAATCTGGAAGGCGCGGCGGCGCGTGCGGTGTAACGGCCGGCCTCCACCGGCCAGGTCAACCAGCTCGATAATGTGATACAGCTCCAGCCTGCTTCCGTAAAGCTCCTTCACCACCGAAAAAATAAAATAGCAGGCCGGGCAATATACCACCAGACAATCGGCGCCGGATCGCTCCGCTTCCTTCAGCCGCCTGGAACCATGCTCGATCAGGTCTAAGAGGCTGAATTTCCCGGCGGCGGCGCCGAACCCGCAGCAGAGAGCATCGCGCCGATTATGTGGCATTTCCACTATATCGGCACCGCAGGCTGAAGCGATGTCCCTGGCCGCCTGCCATAAAGTATCACCTTCGGTCTTAGAGAAGCAGTTATCATGTATGGTAATACGCCGATTGAGGGGCGTTGTCAGGTGTAAGGTTCCCGACTGCAATCGTTCAAGCAGCCATTGCTCGAGAGTGATAACATCCACGCTGGTATCAATGCCGAAACGTTTCGGTAAAATGCTCGTCAGCATGGCATGTTCGGCTGCCATCATGGTCACAATGCGCCGTGGCTGTAATTCCTCCAGGATTCTTTTAACCCTTAAACCTGCCTGCTCCACAATATCCAGCAGCCCGAGCTGGTAGATATGGCCCCCGCTGCACCAGAGACGCTCATCGCCATAAACCACCAGCTCGCTTAGCACGGGTGTTGCAGCCAGGTAGGGAGAAAAAGATGTGAAGCAGCCGGTCAGCAGGATATCCTTGCCCCGCTTCATATCCCTTTTTCTCCAGGTTTTAATTTGCCCTATCTCATCTTCGGGCAGCAGCGGATAAAGCTGGCTCCATATCGATGATTTATCCTCCGGTATAACCATGCGGGCGATGGCCGGCAGACCGTATCGCTGGTAGCGCTCATACCAGCGATACAAGATCAATTCGTAAGGATGGCAGTTGTCAGGGCAGTAAAAATCACAGGAAAAGCACGTGGTGCACCTGTCCAGTGCCGGGCTGTCCAGGGCGCGGTTAAGCCGGTCTTTGGCGACGCGCGCCTGTTCCTGGCTGTAATGCAGTACGGGACAATGGGACAGGCAGTTACCGCACAGCCGGCAGCAGCTCGCATCGAAAAAATCCTTCTTGACCACCGGAGCCTCGACAGAGATTATAGCTTAAACAAGGTAACACAAACAGACAGTACAGCATATACAGGTCTCTCAGGCGCTATTCAGGTTTCAGTTTATTGCGCAGGACTAAATTCGGACGAAGGCGCGGAGCAGGCTATTGTTCATAGCGGGGACGCCTCCAAATAATTTGCTAATAATTGCGATGTATTCTTAATATAACTGAGGGAAACAAGAACCCCTCAGCAGTTCTACGCAAAAGGAGGATCAATATGGGTAAAAAAATCTTGGGGCTGGCTGCCGGGATGCTCGCAGTGGTTCTGTTGATAACCGGCGTAATGACTGCCGTAAATGCTGATAGCTCGAATAGCAGCGCAACCGCACCGGCCGGGGCTCGTTTAGGGCCGCCTCCGGGCCGTGGTTTTGGCCCTCACATGGGCGGAGACATACTCGAAAAAGTAGCGGCCAAGTTGAATATCGATAAGGCCACGCTGGCAGATGCCTTCAAGCAGGTGATGCTGGATGAGCAACAGGCCCGCCAGAGCGATATGTTTGCCAAATTGGTTGCTGACGGCAAACTGACCCAGGAGCAGGCGGATGCCTATAAGGCCTGGCTCAATGCAAAACCGGCTGATCTGCCCGGGTTCCCATTCATTGGAGCGGCCAAATCGACCAATATGCTGGATAAGCTGCTCCTGGATGGCAAGATAACCCAGTCACAGTACGACGCTTACAACGCATGGGTAGCGCAGAAGCCGGCAGTCGAATTGCCCAAACCGGAAAAGCCGGCGATTCAAAAGCCCTGCCCGCAGCGCGGCAACGTTAAGTAACATAGCAGCAGTCAAAAAAGCAGAGTAAAAGAGGCGGCGGGTGAAGACCCGCCGCCTCTTCTATTTCGCATCGCTATTAAGCAGAAGGGAAGATCTCTTCCAGCGCTTCGGGAACATATTTCTTAACCATGTCGGTGGTCAGGGCATTGGCCCTCGCAATCTCCGAGTAAAATGACGCTGAAGGTCTGGGTTTCCTCTCCTGCGTCACTGGGTCCACGGACACCAGGCCGAATTTCATGGCGTAACCCCAGGCCCATTCGAAATTATCCACCAGCGACCAGTGGTGATAGCCCAGGATCTTGTATCCCTGCTCGATGAGGCCATGCATGGTCTTGACCGCTGTGGCAATCACCCACGGCCGCAGCTTATCGTCCCTGTCGGGCACGCCGTTTTCCAGTATGAAAAAGGGCTTGCCGTATTTTGCCAGACGCTCAACCACGATTTGTATGCCCTGCGGGTAGATCTCGCCGAACATCGGTGTGCCGTTGGGATGCAGGTCACCTGTACGTCCCCTGGGTGGGGCGATCCGGTTGACGAAGGCGGTTTTCGGCTTGGTTATATCGAAAAAAACATCCACACCGCCGTAGATATTCACACCTACGTAGTCCCAGGTGTCTTTTATCTCGTCAAGCCGCTTATCGATGCCGCTGAAAAGAGGGGCCCGCCTTCCGGTGACCATATTGATGAATATGTTATTAAAAGAGTCTCTGGCCACGCGCGCAGCAAGACTGTCGAAAAATTGTGTTTTGACGGCGGTGAATATCAGAAAATGATTGGCAAAGCTGACGCTGGCATGGCGCTGCAGGTTGTGGATGATGTGATAGGCCGAGCCGTGGCATAGCCCCATGTTGCCCAGCACCTTGAAATACCTGACCACGTGATCATGCTCTGCCGGAGGGTGGCCTCCATCCACATATCCCTCGATACCGTAAATATTGGGCTCGTTGAAGGTCAGCCAGTCGCTGCAGTGGTCGCTGAGCTCAGATACGGTAAACTTAACAAAGCGCGAGAAATCCACTACGCAATCTCTGGAGAGGAAAGCCCCTTTTTTTTCGAACCACACAGGGTGGGCGAAATGGTGCAGGCAGACTATCGGGCGAATTCCCCTTTCGATCAGCGCAGCCAGCATCTGGCGGTAACGTTCGATGGCTTCGGGGTCGAAGATGCCCTCCTCGGGCTCAATCCTGGACCAGCTCACCGATAGCCGCAGGGAATTCAATCCCATGGATTGCGCGATGTCGAAATCCTTTTCCGCGTCACGCCACCAGTTGCATGCCCTGCCGCTGGCTTCCCCGGTCCTGATACCCCCGGCCTTTTCAAATTCATGCCACTGGGTGTTGCCGTTATTGCCCTCCATCTGGAAAGCCGATGTAGCAACGCCCCACAGGAAACCGCTGGGGAACTTTAGTTCCTGGGAGGATTGATCTGCGCTCACCTTATTCTTTCAATGGCAGCCAGGCTGCCGAGGAATTTTTTAGCGCCGTGGTCTTCGAAAACCACTATAACATGAAAATCCCCTGCCTGCTTGATCACACGTGTAACCCGCCCTTCGCCAAAGCTGCGATGCCTGACCACGTCACCTGGCTTGAACACCACACCTGGCGCCGGCGCCGGCGCTGCCACCGGGCAAGGATACTGAGCGGAAACAGGATGTGCTGCCACCGGGCCGGCCATATTCCGGCTGCTGATCAAAGAGGCCGGCAGCTCCCGTAAAAACCGGGAGGGCAGCCGGTAACTGAATTCTCCATAGGCCAGGCGTTTTTCAGTGTAGGTGAGGTAAAGACTATCTATAGCTCTGGATATGCCCACATAACATAGCCTGCGCTCCTCCTCCAGCTTTGATTGTTCCTCCGTTGACCTGCTGTGTGGCAGCAGGCCCTCCTCGACGCCGGCTATAAAAACTACACGAAACTCTGAACCCTTGGAGCCATGCAACGTGTTGAATATGACTGCGTCTTCCGAACCCTGCGCCTCGGCCGCCTCGGAAGCCTGGCTGATCCTGCCAAGCAATGAAGTAACTGCGGTCAGGGGGTTTAAATGATCATAGGCTGTGGCCAGCGATATGAGCTCCAGCACGTTCTCCCAGCGCTCCTCGGCGTTTTCCTCGCCATTGAGGTGGTCCCGATAGGTCGTTTTCTCTACGATGAGGTTGAGCAAGGCTGTTAAGTTGACATGCCTGCTGCGTGCGTGCAGGTCCTGCAGCAAAGCGTTGAAACGGCCGGCTGCACTCTGCGCGCGTTGGCTCAGCAAAGGCAACCCGCCCGCGGCTGCCTGCTCGAGAGCCCGGTAAACGTGAACTTTTGTTTTTCCCGCCAGCTCCTGCATTTGGGCCAATGTCTGGGCGCCTATGCCTTTGCCGGTTAGTTTAATCACCCGCAGCAAAGCGGCGTCATCAGCCGGGTTGCGTATTACGCGAAGCCAGGCGGCCAGGTCCATGATCTCCCTGCGTTTATAGAAGGGCGTGCCGGTAGCCAGCTTATAGGGTATCTTTTCAAGGTTGAAGGCGTCCTCCAGCGCGCGTGACTGCGCATTGACGCGGTAAAGCACGGCAAAATCGCTCAATTTCAGCCTGGATTCCGCCGCCAGGGCTTTGATGCGGGCGGCGATAAAATGGGCTTCGTCAGTGCCGTCCTTGAGCCGTATCACCGATATGAGGCTTCCGGCCTCGCGCGATGTAGAGAGTCTTCTGCCCCTGCGCGTGCTGTTGCGCGCGATCAGGGCATTGGCCGCCTGCACGATGGTCAGCGTCGAGCGGTAATTTTCCTCCAGGTCGATGATCCTGGCGCCGGGGAAATCCCTGCGGAATATATCTGCATTGCGTACCTCGGCCTGCCTCCACGAGTAGATTGTCTGGTCCGGATCGCCCACGACGCACACATTTCCATGCCCCGCCCCCAGCATCCGGATTATCTGGTATTGCAGGCCGCTTGTATCCTGGAATTCATCGACCAGGATATATTTAAAAAGCTGCTGGTACCGCCGCAACACATCTCCGTTTTCCTTTAACAGCCGGCTGGTGAAAATCAACATATCGTCGTAATCCAGGGCGCGGCTTTTTTTAAGAGCGGCCTGGTAAAGGCGGTAAATTGTAGCTGATGCATCGTCAAATCGCTCTCCCCTGCCCGCACCTGATGCGTCAGGATCAATGCCGTTCACTTTAGCGTGGCTGATCAATCCCTTAATGCGGCGCATGTTGCTTTCCTCGATGCTCAGCCCGGCTTTGACGATACATCTCCTGATAATCTTAGTAGTCTCTTCCTCGTCATACACTGTGAAGCCGGTACCTATGCCGGGTATACCTTCCCTGCCCAGTATGCGCAGGCAGGCCGCATGTATTGTGCTGACCGTCACCGGGGGTGGTTGATCGAACATTTCTCCAAGGCGCTTCTTCATCTCCGCGGCGGCCCTGCGTGAGAAAGTTACGGCAAGTATGTGGCGCGGCTCGATTTTGGCTGTGTACACCATATAGGCAATGCGGTGGACGATAACCCGCGTCTTGCCGCTGCCCGGGCCGGCGTACACCAGCAGCGGGCCATCGACTGCCTCTACAGCCTTTTTCTGAGCGGGATTGAGGCCTTCTAAGGGATCCATACCGGCCTGCGTAAATATATCAAATCGCCTGTATCAATCAGATTTTCTCAAGCGGCGCCATGCTTAGCAAGAGCTTCTTGACTCCGCTTTCCTCGAAAGCCACGATGACCTCGCGGTCCTGCCCGGTGGGCCTGACACCAATCACCTGCCCGTCACCGAATTTGGCATGGCGCACGCGGTCTCCGGGGTTAATCGCCAAAAGCGCCGCGGCCGGTTGCTGAAGCGGGCTCTTTTTTGCCAGGAGGTCAGCGATGTTGATGCCCTCATCCTCGTCGCGCCAGAGCTTTGCCCGTTCCCGGGCGCTCCTGCCCGGTTGCCCCTCACCTTGAATAATGCCTTTCCGTTCCACCAGATGCTGCGGCAGATCGTCCAGGAACCGGGACGGTGTGCTTTCCGAGCTCATGCCAAAGATGGCACGCCGGACAGTGTGCATGAGGTACACGTGCTGCTCGGCACGCGTTACTCCGACATAGCAGAGGCGGCGCTCCTCCTCCAGCTCGTCCCCGCCCTCTTCCATGGAGCGCCTGTGCGGCAGCAAACCTTCCTCCATGCCCACGATGAAAACGACGGGGAACTCAAGGCCCTTGGCCTGGTGCAGGGTTATAAGCGTTACGGTGTCCTCCCTGCTTTCAATCTCGTCCGTATCCGCCACCAGGCTGACTTTCTCGAGGAACGGCGCCAGACATTCACCCGGCGGGAGATCGTCATAGTCGGCTGCAACCGTGCGCAGCTCCTGAATATTCTCCCAGCGCTCTTCCCCATCCTCCTCACCTCTGATCGCGTCGCGGTATCCCGACCTTTCCAGCATAGTGTCCATCAGCTTGACCAGGCTTAGCTGCTGTCCATCCACGATCAGCTCGTTGAGCATGCGGTAGAAGCCTGCCAGGGCGGTGTTGATCTTTGTGCCGAACCCAGGCCCTCCACCCTCGCTGACCGCCTTTATGGCGGCGAACAGAGACATGTTGTTTTCTCGGGCCCAGTTGGTAAGGTCGGAGAGTGTTTTCGCCCCGATGCCACGTCCGGGTATTCTTATAATGCGGGAAAGGCTGATATTATCGAAAGGATTCTGTATCACGCGCAGGTAGGCAACGGAGTCCTTTATCTCGCGGCGCTGGTAGAAACGTGTGCCGCCCACCAGCTTGTACTTGAGTCCATAGCGCATAAAAGCCTCTTCCACAGCGCGTGACTGGGCATTGGTGCGGTACATCACCACGCAGTCGCCCGGCTTGATGCCATTGCTGCCGCTTAACGTAAGGATCTCGTTGACTACAAATTGGGCCTCTTCCTGCTCATTGTAGGTCTGAACCAGAAAGACCGGCGTTCCCTCCGTGTTGTCCGTCCAGAGGTCTTTTTGCTTGCGCTTCTTATTGGCCGATATGATGGCCGATGCTGCCCCCAGAATATTCTTGGTGGAGCGGTAGTTCTGCTCCAGTACGATGACCCTGGCGTCGGGGAAGTCTTTTTCAAAGCTCAGTATGTTGCGGATATCGGCGAATCGCCATGAGTAAATGGACTGATCGGGGTCGCCGACCACGCAGACGTTTCGATGTTTCCCGCCCAGCAGACGCACCAGTTTATACTGTATGAGGTTGGTATCCTGGAATTCATCTACCATAAGGTGCAGGTAGCGGGAGCGGTATTTCTCTAAAACCCCGGGTTGCTTTTCAAAGAGCTGAACAACCTTCATCAGGAGGTCGTCGAAATCGGCGGCGTTGCTCTGGCCGAGCTGCTCCTGGTAGCGCTCATATACGCGGCAAACTGTATCCTCCCACTGACTTCTGGCCTTCGCGGCCAGGCCGTCATGTGTAAGTTGCTGGCTCTTGGCCTGGCTGATGGCATTGCGTATCTTCTGTGGATTATACTGCCTCGGGTCCAGGTCGAGGTCGAGCAGACACTGCTTGACCAGGCTTTGCTGGTCCTCCTCGTCGTAGATAATAAAGTTTGTATCGAGTCCCAGGGATTTGCCGTCCTGTCGCAGGATACGGGCGCAGATGGCGTGGAAGGTGCCGGCCGAAACGTGTTCCGCCAGATTGCCGAGCAGCTTGTGCAGCCGCTCCTGCATCTCGCGGGCAGCCTTGTTGGTGAAGGTGACAGCCAGTATGCTGCGAGGGCTGACGCCGGTGGTTTTAACCAGGTAGGCTATGCGGTGGGTGATGACCCGTGTCTTGCCGCTGCCAGGGCCGGCTAATATCAGCAGAGGCCCTTTAATGTACTGAACGGCCTCTTTCTGGGCCGGGTTTAACCCTGCCAATGTATCCATAAAATTAATTCGCGGTAAATTTGTACAGGTTGGCGCAAAGAAGTTCCTGCGGCTGCCGCTTAATTATAGCATCGTATTGAAAACCGCTTCAAAATGTGAGTATCAGTAAATAATCCAGGTAGTCTGCAGGCTGGAAGTTAAGTTAAAATATCGTTGCGGGTGGACTGACTTGAGGAAGTAAACTATGCGCCGGACCGATAAAGAGATAACGAGCAGAGCGGAGATCGAAGATATCCTGAAGCGCGGCCGCGTATGCCACCTGGGGCTTTGTGATAAGGGGATCCCTTATGTAGTACCGGTTAATTACGGGTATGCTGACGGATCTTTATACGTTCACTCTGCCAGGGAAGGAAAGAAGATAGAAATCCTGCGCAGTAACAATACAGTCAGCTTCAACGTTTGTATAGATGAACGCCTGATACAATCCGCTACTGCCTGCACCTGGACGATGAAATACTGCAGCGTGACAGGCAGCGGTAAGGCTTATCTGGTGGAGAGCCGGGAAGAAAAAAATGAAGCTCTGCGCCTGATAGTAAGCCATTATTCCGCCGGTGAATACCAACTCGATTCCGCAATGGTTGACAGGGTTTTGATAATCAAAGTTCGAGTCGACAAACTGTCGGGTAAAATGTCAGTTTGAACCGGAAGAGCCGTTCCCTGTAATCCGTAGCACACGGGTGTTTTAAATTTCTTCCCTGGCCTGACCCGGTCGGGTCGGGTTGCCGCTTTTATCCTGACGCAGATTTAATAAATGGGGCGGTGCGTATTGCGCGGGATAGATTATCAGGTCAAAGACAGGGTGGTTATTAATGTTATCCCGGGTCGTGCCAGCATCTGCCATTTCGGGCTTTACAGTGAAGGCGCCGTTGGTACTATTCCGGTAAACTACAGCTATACTGACAGGTGCATGTATATCGATCCTGCCAAAGAGGGCAGGTAGACGTGTAATCTGTGCCTCAGCAACTCTATTCGGTGCAGTTTGATGTGGGGTGGAACTAACGACCGGGTTAGGGGTGTTTGGCTGTGCTGCCGGGGTGTACAATAAATTGTCCACCTGGCACCTGTTCCTGCCTTCCTCTTTGCAACGGTACATAAAACCGTCCGTCCTGGCCAGTATGCTTTTATCCATGTCATCGGATTCGGCAACTGTCCCTCCGACCGACACGGTCACACGGATTATGTTTGAACCGAATTGCAGGCCGGCATTCTGCACTGCAACCCGCACCCTTTCTGCGGTGGCAAGCAACCTGCGCTGGTCCACGTTGACCAGGATCAACAGGAACTCGTCTCCTCCCCAGCGGAAGATGAAATCGAAGGGCCTTATACTGGACAGCATGGTCTGGGCCACAAGTTTCAAAACCTCATCGCCAGCCTCGTGGCCATAGGTATCGTTGACCAATTTTAAGTTGTCTAGATCGGCGAAGAGCACCCCAAAGGTCGACCCGTAGCGTTTCAGCTCGGCCAGCTTTTTCTGCAAGGTGACGTCGGCATAGCGCCGGTTACCCACACCCGTCAGTCCGTCAAAGGTCGAAAGTTTTTCCAGCTCGGCAACATGTTTTTTTTCGTATAACAGAGACGAATTGTCGTTAAAACTTTGAATGCCGCCTATTATGGATCCATTCGAATCATGTATGGCATTGACCTTGACCAGCACAGGTAGCATGTGTCCATCCCGGTGCTTGAGGAAGGCATTGATTTCCCTGCTCTTGCCGTCCTCTATAGCGGCCTGCAGCGGGCAACCCGAATCGCACAGCGGGGCCCCCTTTTCATCAACGTGAACCAGGATATTATCGGAGCAGCTTTTCCCCACTACATCCGCGCAGGTATAGCCTGTGATATTCTCAGCCGCCCTATTCCAGTAGGTTATGGTCTTGTTGGAATCTACGAAAAATACCCCGTCGTAAAGGTTGTCAAGCAGTTCCCTGTAATAAACGTTCTGTATTGCCATTAAACCACGTGCCTCCGTGATAGCGGATACGATCACCACCAATTCGCAGCATCAACCTCTTAATTAATAGTAAACAGGTATACTGCCAAATATTACCTTGCGAATAATTAGAAGAGCGCATAACCCATTACAAATTATAAAGCATTCCCCAAAATAATTCCGCTTTAAATATGGCTCGCCAGCCATGCCTCGATGTCAGTGAAGACCCTGGCGTTGCCCGGCTCATTGTGGACCTCATGGTAGAAGCCCTCGTAGATCTTAAGGGTTTTATCCTTGGATCCGGCCTTTTCATAAAGCGTCTTGGCCCCATCCATGTTGACCAGCTTGTCGTCCGATCCCTGAAGAATGAGCAGCGGGAGCGTGATGGACGGCATCTGCGCTTCGACTTTGGACATTGTGGAGAACATTTCCGAGCCGAGGCGTGCCGTTATCTTGCCGCGGTAAACCAGGGGATCCTTGTCGTAGGCTTCCACCACCGCCTTATCGTGGCTGAGGAAGGTAGAGTCCAGCGCCTGCACACCCAGCTTCGGCGTGACGACCGAGAGGATCCTCGCCATGGTTATGGTAGCCGGTGTTATGCTCTCCCCTGCCTTGAGCGCCGGGGCGGATACCACCAGTCCGTCTATCTCCGACTGGTGCTGCAACGCGTACGCGGCGGCAATCAGACCGCCCATGCTGTGGCCATATAAAATAATCTTTTTACCGGGGTTATCCTTGCGCACCATGTCGTAAAAAGTCTTAAGGTCGTCGAGGTAGGTTTGGAAGCGGTCGATAAATATGCGTGTGCCCTCGGACTTGCCATGGCCCTGGTGATCGAGTCCATAAACCGCATAGCCGAGTGGTACGACGTTGTTGACAAGGTTGGTATAGCGGGAGATGTGCTCACCCAGCCCGTGGGCGACCAGTATTATGGCCTTTACCTGGCCGTCGGGCAGCCAGCATCGCCAGTAAAGATTGAAATTGCCGCTGCCTTTGAAATTGCCCTCTTTCTGCTGCATTATACCCCCCCCATTTTTGCCAATATTATGCGCCTGCAGCCCGCGGCCGACAAGTCGCATCGAACCGGACCCCGCCCAAATCATGACTGTGCAGAGAACGGCTACCATACGCTGACAATTTGTCCGCACCATAGGAAAAAAGTAAAATTGACAGGCGGTTTTGCAATTATGCTTAAGGCTGTATTATTCGATCTCGACAACACTCTGATCCTGTTCGAGGAGACTACATTTCTCAATGGCTACTACCCCGCACTGGCAGCCCGGTTTGCCGGCGTCTTCCCCGACGGTCAATTCGCCGATAGGCTGATGAAGGCTACTATCGAACTGCGCCACAACGACGGCAGTAAAAGCAACCGTGAACTTTTCATGGGAGCTCTTTGCGACGGGCTCAACATGAACAGGGATGAGGTATGGGCCCGTTTCGAGCAATTTTTCAGCCAGGACTTCGAAATTTTTAAAGATGCAGTCACCGCCGCACCCGGCGCCGGGGAGGCCTTCAGGCACGTGAAGGACCGCGGATTAAAGTTAGTGGTGGCCACCAACCCTATCTGGCCGCTCGTTGTGCAAAAGAAAAGGCTGGCCTGGGCCGGTTTGGGCGATATAGAGGTTGACCTTATCACACACATCGACAACATGAGTTATTGCAAGCCCCAACTGGGATATTACAGGCAGGCCTGCCGATTGATAGGCGTGCAGCCTGAGGAGTGCCTGATGGTCGGCGACGACCCGGCCAACGACATGGTGGCGGCCAAAGCAGGCATAAAAACCTATCAGACAACGGACAGCCGCGCATACTCAAAGAAGCCGCTCGAAATAAGCAAAAAGGTCATCGGCAATAACCTTGAGGGTATACCGCCCGCCGATTTCAGCGGTCCACTGACAGACGTGCCCGGCGCAATTAATAGCCTGCTCGGGCTTTAACAGCCACCTATCGCCTGAACAGGCCCCATTCCAGATATAATAGTTTGCATTGCACAAACCATTTCGATTATACTAAGTATCGGAGCGTCGCTGTTGCGAACAGACCGAGGATGTTAGAAAAAAGTGAAATTATCGACCGTATTTTAGGGCAGGTTGAGGCGGCCTTTCGGCAGCTTCTGCCCCTGGCGCACCAGGAATTGCTTGATCTTGACCTGACCACACCGCAACTGAAGGTCGTGCTGCTGCTTTACCTGAACGGGGAAGCAAGGATGAGCGACCTGGCCTCCTCCCTGGGTGTAACCCTGGCAACGGCCACCGGCATCGTAGACCGCCTGGTGGACAGGGACATTGTAAAGAGGGAAAACAGCATGCAGGACCGGAGGGTTGTGATCTGCCGCTTATCGTCCAGGGGGCACGGCCTTACGGACAGGCTCTACAGCTCCGGCCGCGCTCGCGCGCAGGACTTCCTGCAGGGGCTGACTGAAGCTCAATTGAATAAACTCGATGAGGCGCTGACCTCCCTGCCGAATGGGAGCGCAGTTAAGGAGATAAAATGAATATAGTTATCACCGGCGCAACCGGTCATATCGGTAACGTACTGGTAAGGGAACTGCTGGGCAAAGGTGAAAACGTCAAGGCGCTGGTCCCACCATTCGAGAATGACCTGCCCATCCGCGGCCTTAACGCAGAGGTTGTATCTGCTGATGTCTGCGACGCAGCTTCACTGAATACAGCCTTCCAGGGTGCGGATGCAGTTTATCACCTTGCCGGTATCATAGCCATCACGCCGGGCAAGGATGAACTGCTGCGCAGGGTTAACGTTGAAGGGACTCGCAACGTGGTTGACGCTTGCCTGGCTGCCGGCGTCGGCAGACTGGTTTATACCAGCTCTATTCATGCTATACAGGAGCCACCCGAGGGCATTGTCATTAATGAGACCTTCCCCGTGGATCCCAACAATGTGATCGGCCCTTATGCCAGGAGTAAGGCACAGGCGACCCTGGAGGTGAGGAGGGGGATGGAGCGTGGACTGAACGCAGTGATCGTGCATCCCACCGGGGTGATCGGCCCCTTCGATTTCAGAATATCGGAGATGGGACAGCTCGTGCTTGATTTCATCAGAGGCAAGCTTAAAGCCTACATGGATGGGGCTTACGACTTCGCCGATGTACGCGATGTAGCGCACGGGATGACGCTGGCCTGCAGCAAAGGACGCGCAGGTGAAAGCTACATCCTCTCGGGAGAAAGGGTCAGCATCAAACAGATTATGGAAGTACTGGAGGAAACCAGCGGCATCAAAGCGCCGAAGTTCAAGGTGCCCGCCTGGTTGGCCCACACCGCCGGCAAATTGGCGCCCATCTATTACCGGATTGCCAGGAGCAAGCCGCTTTTCACCGATTACTCGGTGGACGTTCTGCGCAGCAATTCCAGGGTGACCTCGGAGAAGGCACGGGAGGAACTCGGTTACAAACCGCGCTCGGTGCATGAATCGATCTGCGACTCCGTGACCTGGTTCTTGCAGAATTTAACGCCGGCGCAACTGGCGCCGGCCGTCAGGCGCATAGAAACCTGAACTGAGCCCATTTTACTGCGGAACCACCCGGCTGTTTTGCCGGTCTATAATCTTCGCGGCTATTGACATATATGCTTATATTGATAGTCGCTCGTCGTTGGTGTATATTATTCATTGATTTTGCAGATAGGCGCACATGTAGTGCTGCTTTAAGGAGGCGAGATGGTTGAAGATTATGCTGAGAAAAGTTTCTGGCTGGGCAACTCCGGGGCTTACCAGGAAAACCCACCGCTGGTAAATGATCTCAAATGTGATGTGGCCGTAGTCGGGGGAGGATTTGCCGGCATAGCAACCGCTTATTACCTGAAAAAAGTTCAGCCTTCCCTAAAGGTCGCTGTGTTGGAGGGATGGGTAATAGGGTGGGGTGCATCCGGCCGAAACGCCGGCTTTGCCATGACAACCTTCGGACTGATGATGTCCATCACCAAGATGCTTTTCGGTGAGGAGAAGACCAGGCAATCCCACCGTTATATGGAGCGGGCGGTCGACATCGTGGGTGAGCTGGTGGCCGAGCATAAGCTCGAGTGCGACTACGAGCGGCCGGGCTTTCTGCGCATCGCTACCACACCCGCTTACGTCAAGCGCATCAAGGAAGAGGTGCACCTGGTCAAGGAACTGGGCCTGACCGGTGTGGACTGGATAGAGGCGGACGAGGTGCAGAAGCGCGTGAAGTCACCGCTGTACATGGGCGCCTGGTGGGAGCCGCGCTGCGCACTGGTCAACCCTGCAAAGCTGGCACGCGAGATGAAGCGCGTGGCGGTGAAGTACGGCGCCGAGGTTTATGAACGCACGCCGGTAACGGAGATAAAACGTTCGGCGCAGGGTTTCACGGTTAAAACCCCAAAGGCTACGGTCAGTGCGGAGAAGATCGTGCTGGCGACCAATGCGTACTCGCTGGCCATACCGGAGCTGAGGGCCATGCAGCAGCCGGTCTGGACCTATATAGTCCTCACAGAGCCGCTGAGCAAATCCCAGCTAGATGACATGGGCTGGCAGGGCCGCGAGGGCATAGAGGATTACCGCAACATGGTGCACTATTACCGCCTCACACCCGACAACCGCCTGCTGATGGGAGGCCGCGACATCTCGTTGAAGTACGGTTCCAATATGGATAACGATATGAACCCCAAGATCTTCGCCCGGCTTGAGCAGGATATCGTCGATTTCTATCCCTGCCTTAAAGGAATTAAAACGACCCACCGCTGGGGAGGGCCGGTCTCAGTGCCCATGGACATGATCCCCGCGCTGGGCTACCTGGGCGACAAGCGTGCAGTTTACAGTCTGGGATGCATGGGGCACGGCGTTTCGCTGACCCACCTCAATGGAGAGGTCATGGCAGACCTGTTGCTGGAGCGCAAATCCGAGTGGACAGAGTGCTTCCCCGTCAACCGCAAGGTTTTCAAGTGGCCGCCCGAGCCGATCAGGTTCGTTAGCGAGAATGCCATCCTAAGTTACTTGCATGCCGAGGATGCCTGGCTGGAACGGAAGGGCCTGGGCCCTGCCAAAAAATAACCGGCTATTTCGTGTCGTTTCGTCATAGGGCTGCGCATGACAGCGCAGCCCCGGCGTGCTAAAATCCATGAGCCCTGGCAGCCGCCGTTAATCGAGCGGCTGTCAAACCGGGAGCGATATGGATCCCCTTTTAATACGCGTCTTCCTGCTGGTACTCGTACTGATATTTGCGCACACGGTTGAGACCGTGCTGGGTTTCGGCGCAACTATTATTGCGCTGGCCCTCGGCATCTTTATATTTCCCCTTGAAACCATTTTGCCCGTCCTCGTTATCCTGGGCTTTCTGCAGAGCCTGTGGCTGGTGGTGCGCTGGTTTAAATACATCAGGTGGCCGGTGCTGCTCCTGAATATCCTGCCTGCGGCGATCATAGGTATGGCTATAGGCATCTCCTACAGGACGCTGGTAGGTAACTATACGCAACTACTTATATTACTGGGCGTCTTCGTCATGGCTGTTTCGGTGATGGAGATTGTCCTGATATATAAAACGAGGTCGGCCGGGGGGAGCCTGCCGTGGTACCTGGGCTGGCCGATACTAATCGTGGGAGGCATTTTTCACGGCATCTATGCCAGCGGGAGCCCGCTCATCATCTACTATTCCAGCCGCCAGCTTAAGGAGCCAGCCGAATTTCGCGCCACAATATCCATGCTGTGGCTCATACTGGCCGTTATCCTGGTCGTCAACCTCTATTCCATCGGCCAGATCAACGTAAATACACTGGCGACAACGGGCATTGTGCTTCCCGGGCTTATCCTGGGTATTGTATTCGGAAGTCGCATGACCTTCAGGACCCTGGTTTTCAAGGTGCTGATCTATACACTGCTCTTTGTTGCAGGCCTGCTACTGGTCGTACAGCAGATTGTCAATTATTAAAGCCGGGGCCGTCATTCCTGCTACAATAAACAGGGCCGGATATCCCCGGGGATACATGAAATGAAAAAAGGTGAGCGGAGACTTGTTCCGCCCGGGCTGACCTACATAGCGGACAACATCAAAGACCGCGATAATATACTCGGCCTCCCGTTCGAAGCCAGGGCTAAATGGGCCGAAGGGCTGGAGTTCTCAAGTGACCGGTCAACCATCTTTTTCGCCGGATGCGGCTACCAGTATTCATCGCTGCTTGAGCCGCTGGTAACGCTGGTCAGGACCGCCGACCGCATGTCCATCAACCCGGACCTCCCCGTGGTCCTTGCCGGGATACCTAAAAAAATGGGCGTGGATGTGGCGGGTATTTATACGAAAGCGCTGGCCCGCGATGAGGGCAACGACAGCGGGGTGCTGCGCGATGCTGTGAGCGTGCTTAAATACCTGGGCGTCAATATGGCTTACCTGGGTGAGCACGAACCCTGTTGCGGCGCCCCGCTCTACCACATGGGGCTGCGCAGGGAGTTTGCCGCTAACGCCGAAAAGGCCGTTGCCAGGTTCAGGTCACTGGGTGTGAGGAAGATAATCGGGATAGTCCCCTCCTGCACATATGCCCTGCGCACTCTCTTTGCCAAAACGGTGCCCGGCTACGATATCGAGGTCTGCCACTTCATCGAAGAGATTGCCGCGAAGATCAAGCCGGGGCTATTCCGCTACCCGGGCAATATAAAAGTAGTCTACCACGACCCCTGCCAGCTGGGCAGGTACATGGGCCTTATCGAACAGCCCCGCCGGGTAATGCACGCCATAGAAAATGTGGAGCTGGTTGAGCCTGAATGGACAGCGGGAGAATGGTCGACCTGTTGCGGCGGCGGAGGTGGCTTCGAGGTTGTATTTCCCGATATGAGCCAGACTCTGGCCGAGGGCAGGGTAAAGGAGCTGGTCGCTACCGGCGCCGATGTGGTGGCCACCCAGTGCCCCGGCTGCCTGATGCAGCTTAAAAGCGGGCTGAAAGCCCTGAAAAAAGATAAGATTGAGGTCGTCGACCTCGCCACCCTGCTGGCCAGGTCTATGAACACAAAATAAGAACGGAATATGATTGATAAAGGCGCATTTACCGTGTGCCGGTGAGAACAAGAGATGTCCATATCGAAGGATTACAGGAAAGAGCTTAGAGACGCAGCCGGCAGCGGGCGCATCCGGCTGGCGCTGTCGAGGGCCATTAAAAGCTATCGTGTGAACACAGATAATGCTCTGAAGAAATTCCCGCATACGATAAAAATGGCTGAAGAGGTAAAACTGATCAAGGAGGCTTCCGTCCAGCACATGGCGGAGCTGGCCAGGAAAGCGGGACGCAGCATCGAGGAAAATAAGGGTAAATATTACATTGCCGGGACGGCCGGGGACGCGCTCAGGATCATAGGGGAAATCGTCGGGAGGGGCAAGCTGGTGGTGAAGGCCAAGAGCATGACGGCCGAGGAGATCCAGTTGCGCGAGCACCTCGAGGAAGCGGGAAACGAGGTATATGAGACCGACCTGGGCGAATTCATTATACAAAAGCTGGGGCAGCGTCCCATGCACATCCTTTCTCCAGCTATACACGTCCCGAGGGAGGATGTGGCCAGGCTGTTTTCGCAGATAACAGGCCAAAAGCTGCAGCCCGATATCGATACGCTGGTGGCCACGGCACGCGAGTTGCTGAGGGAGAAATTCTTCAAGGCGGATGTTGGCATCAGCGGCGCCAACGTGGTATCTGCCGATACCGGTACATTATTTTTAATTGAGAACGAGGGCAATATCCGCCTGGCCACAGGCGCCCCGCCCGTGCATATCGCCCTTGTCGGCATGGAAAAATTGGTTCCAACGCTTGAAGACGCCTTTAAGGTCTCCGAGGTTACCTGGCGTTATGCCAACTACACAGTGCCCTCTTACGTCAGCATGATCTCAGGCCCCAGCAAGACGGGGGACATCGAAAAGGTGACCACTTATGGTGTTCATGGACCCAAAGAATTTCACGTTATCTTCCTGGATGACGGCAGGATACAACTTGCCAGGGACCCGGTACTGCGGCAGGCTCTTTACTGCCTGCGCTGCGGCGGGTGCCTTTATGAATGCCCGGTCTTCGGACTCACCGCGGGTTATTTCGGCGACAAGTATTTCGCGGGAATCGGCGCCGTGTGGGCCGCCGAGGTCACCCGGAACATGGAGAAGGCCGCGTCCATGGCCTATACCTGCCTGACCTGCGGAAGGTGCAAGGTACGCTGCCCCATGAAGATCGATGTCCCGGAGATGATACTGGCGCTACGGAAATCTATAGCTGAGCCTTAAACAGTCAGGAATACTCTTTTAGCTTTTGCACCACCAGTCCGATAATACGATCGAGGCTTTCGTTGAATATCAGGTGATAAGGTTCATCGAATACCAGCATCTCTTTGTGAGGGGCGGAGATTTTTTCATATACCTCGAGGCAGTAATCGTAGGGAAAAAGAGTATCGCCGGTGGAGGCGATTACGATGACAGGGCATTTGATGCTGCCGTCCGAGACACTTTTCAGATCTGCTGTGAACAGCGATGCCAGGAAGCAGAGGGGGTAAGAAGTAAGGCTAAGTGGATCGCTGAAAAACAGTTCTACCAGCGCCTTAGACCTGGAAACCCTGTCGAAATCGAGGTAAAAAGTAGGCGGCATCTGTATGCCGGGGGCTATCCGGGCGATGAGCTTCATCAGGGAGGCTAGTAGCCCGCTGAAAGGTTTCAGGAAGTGGGGGAATCTCGTTATATAAATCGAGCTGCTCAGCGAGGGGAGCAGCACGTTATTGGGAAATACCGCTTTTATGCGGCTGTCGGTCCCGGCTGCCGCCAGGCTCAAAATACCACCCTGCGATGAGCCCATCAGGATTACATCCCTGCTTATATTATCGAGGCAGTAACTTACGCTGTCCCTGATGTTCTGCAGCATATCTGCAAACGTGAACAGCTTCTTCTCCCGGGGGCTTTTTCCGTGAGACAACAGGTGAATGCCTGCGACGTTATAACCCGCTTCGGCCAGCAACGACAGGAAATCATCGTAAAACAGCGGGTGGGTCATCGTGCCTGGTATGAATACAATGCATGGACGGTGATCGCCCGCATGATAGAGCGACAGTACGATCCTGGTGCCTGCCGATTCTATCAGCACTTCGCTGTAGTTATCATAACCAGACAGGTTCAAGATTATTTGTTCAGCGGTTCTCATCAGTGCTCCTTTAACCATAGATTATGCTGACAAAGGATCCTTTGAAGGGGATATCTTTATTACTGGATAGAATAGTCCGCATAGCTAGGCTGGTCAAGCCTGCGAAACAGGGCGCTTCGGGGCAATGTGTCAGGAAGGTATCGTTACTCGCCGAAACGCTGAAGCAGCTGATAAATGGCATCGGCGCCGAATATAAGGGCTTTGACGGGGACGCGTTCATCGGCCGCGTGGAAAAGCTGTTCGAAATTAATGTCCGGAGGAAGCTTGAGGGGGGTGAATCCGTAGGTCTGTATGCCCAGCCTGGCGAATAGGCGCGCATCTGTTACAGCCGGGAATAGCATGGGTGTGGGAGTACTGCCCGGGTCACTCTCGCTCAGTATCTCCGCCAGCGTATCGTAAAGGCCCATGTCGGGCTCCGGCATACCTCCACCGAAATGAGACACTTCGTACTCTATGTCGCTGCCGGCAAGGTACTTGAGCTCAGCGATGATATCATCCGGTGAAAAGCCCGGCAGCAGGCGGCAGTCAAGGCCCAGGGAAATCTGGCAGGGGATCTGGTTGAAGCTCTCCCCGCCCCGTATGGTAGTGGCCGCGACTGTGTTATGCAGTATGGGATCGAACATGCGCACCTGCCGGCCGAAGGTATCGAGGACTGAATTGGTCAGAGCGGGGATGAGCATCTGCATAAAGGCCTGTTTAAGCGGGCTGGGCAGGCCCTCGGCGGTGCAGCGGACCTGTTCCTTGGCAACGGGCGTTATATGTACCGGCAGGCGGTGCTCAAGGCTATGCAGAAAACGTGCCAGACGTGCCATTATGCCTCCCCGCGCAGGCCAGGCTCCATGGCCACCCTTGCCGTGCAGGTTGGCTATAACGCCGCAGCCCTGTTTTTCAGAGACCATAATGGGGTAAAAGCGGCGCCTCAATATGTGTGATGTGTAACCGCCGAATTCACCGATTGCGTATTTAACACCATGGAAAAGCTGTGCCTGGTTGGTGACCAGGTATTCCGCCCCGAAGGTGCTGCGATTCTCCTCGTCGCTCAGTATGGCCATCAGGACATCGCCGGCCGGGACCAGGCCATCGGTCCTGGCGCGCATCATGGCTGCCAGCATCATGGCTATGCCCCCTTTCATGTCCAGCGCGCCGCGACCCCAGATATATCCGTCCAACTCCTCACCTGCAAAGGGGCTAAGCCTCCATTTCTGGTTGGCCGTGGTCACGACGTCTATGTGCCCGTACATCAGTAGCGGTGGCGCGGAGCCCCGCCCCGGGATGCGCGCTACCAGGTTGGGGCGGGACGGTTCGCCGGCCACGATGGTGTTCTGCACACCCGCCCAGTCCAGCAGGCCCTTGATGTAGTTGATACAGGCAGCTTCATTTCCCGGTGGGTTGACCGTGTTATGGCGGATCAGGCACTTGAGGATCTCAGCCGGGCGGGTATAAATCGAGGACTGCTCCTCTGAAACTGAACCGTTCATGGGATCCCTCCTGTGCTAACCCGGGCGGATTTACTGTAAACGGACTGTCTGGCCCATTGTAGTAAATGCTTGTAGCCATGTCCAGCGTGCCCCTTCGCAGGTAGCCGTTGATATTGACTTGTTGCAGAGGTCAAACTATCATTACCACGAACGGAGCTAACCGAATTGAAGTCCCCCCACGGTACCAGATTTAATCTAACAGACATGGCTAACGACCTCAGGGTCGCCTTATTTTTGGTCTTCAAAGCAATTACGCGTGGCAACAGGTACACCCTGGTACTGACCATTTTGGTCACCACCCTGGCCTTTATCAATATCATTTTCACATCATCCATCATGAACGGGGCCATCAGCAAGGCCTACCAGCAGGCGCAGGAAAACTACGTTTCCAATATTGTGATACTGCCCGCCGTTGATGATAAATATATCAACCAGGTACAGCAGTTGAAAACGAAGATCGACACTTTGCCCGGCGTAGTGAGCTGCAGTTCACGTTACGCTCAGTCGGGGCTGATCAGGTACGATCCGGAGAAGGACAACCTGGATGTGCGTGAGAAAGCCTGGAATATCAAATCCATCAACCCGGATGAGGAGATCAAGGTAACCAACCTGCAGAACTATATGATTGCCGGCAGGTACCTGGAGGAGGGCGATCGCGACCAGATCATAATGGGCAGGGAGATATCAGGAGGTTATGGGGCCAGCTTCCAGATATCCTCACTAAAGGGAGCTGAGGTTGGAGACGAGATAACCATAACTTACGGCAACGGAGTCATTCGCAGCTATAAGATTAAGGGGATCTACAACACATATTTTCCCCTGGCCGACCTCAATGTCTTCGTGACGGAGAAGGAGATGGAATCGGTGCTGGGCCTGCATAACAGGGCCTCGGAGGTGCTGATCAAGACGGATGGCTCGGTGCCCGAGCGGGTTTACATCGACCGGCTGAGGATGATGGGTATAGAGAAGGAACAGATCAACGTTTGGATGGATTTCATCGGGTATATCAGCGGATTGACACAGACTTTCGATATTGTCAAAGGCATCGTGACCTTTATCGGGCTGCTGGTGGCAGGCGTGACCATATTTATCGTTATATTCATTGCCACTGTGAACCGGCGCCGTCAGATAGGCATACTCAAGGCCATCGGCATGAAGGAGCGCATCATCATCCTTTCGTATATATTCCAGGCCGTATTTTATGCATGCCTGGGTATCATCGCCGGGCTGATAGTGATCCACGCCGGTCTGGTGCCCTACTTCGTCCGGCACCCCCTCCCCATGCCCATCGGGCTGGTCAGCCTGGCTCTGGTAAAACAGGATATGGCGGTGGCCATACTGAGCATGCTGCTGGTTAGCGTGGTGGCCGGCTTCATACCATCGTGGATGGTGACCAGGCAGAATATCATCAAGGCTATCTGGGGATGAGAACATGGTGATAGTAGAAGCGAAAGGGCTAAAAAAAATATTCGGCGGTGAAGTGCCTGTAGAAGCGCTCAAGGATGTTGACCTGCAGATAGGCGAGGGAGAGTTCGTGGGTATAATGGGCCCCAGCGGCTCGGGAAAATCCACCCTTTTACACATGCTGGCCCTTCTGGACGATCCGACCGCAGGGAAGATCATAGTTGACGGCACCGATATTGCGAAATTATCATCCATGCAGAAAACTAATTTCCGCCTCAACAAGCTGGGCTACGTCTTCCAGGAATATGCCCTGCTGCCCGAACTGAACGCCCTGGAGAACGTCTGCCTGCCGCTCATGATGCTGGGCGCGTCGGCCATGGAGTACCGAAAGGCGGCGATGGAGATGATGGAGACGGTGGGATTGGGCAAACGCGCCAAACATCTCATCAGCCAGATGTCGGGAGGGGAGCAGCAGCGCGTAGCCATAGCCAGGGCGCTGGTCAACAAATCGAAGATCCTCTTTGCGGATGAGCCCTGCGCCAACCTGGACACCAAAAACTCCGGCATCGTCATGAACCTTTTGCGCCAGTTGTGCGACCAGAGGAAACAGACGATTATCATGGTCACTCATGAGCCGGAACACATGCAGTTCACGGACCGTATCATCTGGATAAAGGACGGCATGATTGAGAAGGGGGAGAAAGCAGTATAAAAACACTGAAGGGACTGCCGTCCATAGGCAGGCCCTTCAGTCGAATATAAAGCCCCGGCTCAGTTGTATCTGGTCAGTTCGTCTGCCAGAGCCTTTTTGGGCAGTGCCCCCACCTTGCGGTCGGCCAGTTTGCCGTCCTTGAAGATGAGCAGTGTGGGAATGGCCTGCACCTGGTACCTGGCTGCGATATCCTGGTTCTCATCGGTGTTCAGCTTGCCGAATGTGATCTTGCCTTTTAGATCGGCTGCCAACTCTTCGATTACGGGTGACATCATGCGGCATGGGCCGCACCACGGCGCCCAGCAATCCACCACCAGCGAGCGGTTATTGCGTATAGCATCCTCCAGGTTCTTGCTGTCTAGCTCCAGCACCAGCCCTTTTTCATTTTCCATTTTAATCTCCTTTGTTCCTCCAGGTTAAAGAATTGCTCTTAACCTGCTGATTATTGCCTATATTTTAGACGGCGCAAAGGGGCCGGAAAATGATTTTAGTCACTTGCCATGCGGCCGATCCCGGTATCCATAAGAGACACAATTTCTTCTTCACCATGCGGGGCGCTGCAAAAGGTTGTATAATATAATAGTTGTAATATATAATAATATTATAATACAATAATGTCAGGAGGGTTTAGCTGATGCTGGAAGAAAGGCAATATATCCAGGTGAATCAGGCGCTTTTTTCATTGACGCATGCCTACGAAACGCGGATGTTGAAAGATGTTAGTGCCAGGGCAGCAGGTCTCAGGCTGTCTGATTGCGCGGTGATAATGGTGCTGGGGCAAATGGAGACGCTTAGCGGCAGTCAGATCGCCAGCCATATGGCCATCAATCCAGGCGCTGTATCCCTTTATGTACAGCGCTTAGAGGAGAAAGGCTTCATCGTGCGCGAACGGGATAAGAAAAACCGCCGTGTCTGGTGGCTGACGCTGACACGGGCGGGACAAGATGCCTATAACGCCATTATGCAGGGAACAGCGCAGTACACACGTGACTTTTTAGCGGCTCTCGGGGCGGATGAACAGGCAATGCTCCACAAATTATTGCTGAAAGCCTCTCATGGGCTTGGCTTTAACTGGCAATGAATTGTGTATTAAAGGGGATGGTTCTGAAATGAAGCGCAAACTTATCCTGATTAATCCAGTCAATCATTCACGCGTCGGTTTAACGGTTAATAAAAGTTCACGTTTTCCTCCTCTCGGACTTGGTATTATAGCCGCCTTAACTCCAGATTCCTGGGATGTCACACTGCTGGATGAAACATGGGAACCTTTTCGCTACCAGCAGGCTGACCTGGTCGGTATCACCGCTTTCACAGCAACTGCTCCGCGGGCTTATGAAATAGCCCGGCTTTACCGTTCCAAAGGCATACCGGTGGTTCTGGGTGGAATCCACGCCTCGATGTGCCCCGAGGAGGCTTCCAGCTTTGCTGATTGCGTGGTTAAAGGCGAGGCGGAAATGGTCTGGCCGCAGATTATAATCGACTTTGAGGCAGGCTGCCTTAAATCGCACTATTCCGGTGTCTGGGGAGAACTGGCCGGCAAGCCTTTCCCCCGGCACGATCTATTCAATCCCGGTTATATGTTTGCCTCGGTGCAGACTTCACGCGGCTGCCCGATGGATTGCAGCTTCTGCTCGGTGACTGCTTTCAACGGTCGCCGGTATCGACGCCGGCCTGCTGCGGAAGTGCTGGATGAGCTGTCCGGGATAACACAAAAGATGGTTTTCTTTGTCGATGACAATATCATCGGCTATGGCGAGGAAGCCAGGAAAGGAGCATTGGAGTTATTCAAAGGCATGGTACAACGCAAACTGGACAAGTGGTGGTTCTGCCAGGCGTCCTTAAATTTCGCCGATGATGAGGAGGTGCTGAGATGGGCCGGGCGCGCCGGATGCAAGATGGTCTTCCTGGGGCTGGAGTCCGAGGATGAGGACGCACTGGCCGAGGTCAACAAGCAACTCAACCTGAAGAGGCAGGTTTCTGCATATACGTCAGCCTTTCAACGGATACACAGGGCGGGCATTGCTGTGCTGGGCGCGTTTATCTTCGGTATGGACAGCGATAACGCTGCCAGGCTGGATGCGCGGGCCGAGTACATGATTAACAGTGATGTGGACGTTATGCAGGTTACTCACCTGACACCGCTGCCGGGGACGAGGCTCTTCACTCAATTGCGACAGGAGGACCGGCTTACTTATATCAATTTCCCGGAGGATTGGAGCCGCTACGATATGACCCAGGTCGTGCACCTGCCTGCCAATATGAGCGCAACGGAACTTGCAACAAGCGTCTTGCGCTGCAACAGGAGACTATACTCCTGGCCGGTAATACTGAAAAAAGCCTGCCGGACATTGGTTATGACCCGTAATCCGGTGGCCGCAATGTTTGCTTTCCAGTCGAATGTGAACTACCGGAATGTGGGCGAGGGCCAACTGACGAAGTGAAGAGATATTATTACCGCTTGATCTTGCCCGGCAGGATATAAATATAGGGCTTGCGCAGGATATATTTGTGCAGCCAGCGGTCGAAGCGGCGGAAAGCCAGGAAGAGGACCCAGATCAGGGCATCCTCTTTGTAATAAGCTTTAATCTCTTTTTCCGTTAGCGGCTTTACCCCCAGTGACGCGCCCTCCGAGGCATAGAATTCGTTGGCGGCCTGCACCAGGCCGGGCACCAGCTCGGGCCGCTGTTCCTTGTAGAAGTTGGCGATCAGGTCGGTAGCCACCAGGCGGGCATCGTAGTAGCGCGTCATTACGCCCTCTAGGAAGAGCCAGCGGATCAGCCATACCAGGAACGAGGGGGCGCTGCGCAGGAAAAGCTCCGGGTCCAGCCGCTCTACGCCCTCTTTCTTCATAAGGGGAGTGCTGGTGTCGATGTAGAGCAGTCTCGATCCTGGGCTTATCTGTGGCCTGGCCGCGTCGAAATCAACGATGGACCAGTTGGAGATCTGCCCGTCTATTCCCATGGCACGGGCAGGATTGGTCAGGTTGAACTGCCAGACCTTCATGAGCTCGCGTAGCACGAGCAAAAATAGCTTGCGGATATCATCTTTGCCCAAAAGCTGGACGGCGCGGTTTCCGATGGACTCGGGAGTCAGCTTGCGCTGGATGTCGAAAGCTATGATATTGCCGGCGTCCGAGACAAACCAGGCAAAGCCCCACTCGGGGATATTAATGCCGATATCTTTTTCCAGCACTTCATTGTAGTCTCTGTAGAGCGTCTCGTAGTCGGCAACCTCACTCTCATTTTTGAAGATGGGCATTCGCTTGCAGGCCAGGTTTTTAGTTGTTCCTGCTTGTATTTCAAAAATAGTGCTGATCTCGCCGTACCCCAGCACCCGGGCGGGTATTTTACTGCTTTCGGGATGCGCCGGGTCCAGGCCCTTTTCAAATTCTTTCAGTACATTGATATCTACCTGCACAACGGCCTCCTTTTGATTTTTTACAACCCCAGGAAGGCCGTGGTGTCGCCTAGTGCCCCGTCCACGCCTTCCAGTATTTGATGGGCTATTTTTATATCGATGATCAGGGGCGGCAATAGCTGGCACACCTTTTTGTCGTTATTGGCGTAGATGGCCAGTATGCCATGGTCATAGCAGGACTTGGTCAGTATCGGCCCGCAGGTGTCGTTGACCATCTCGATGCCCATCATCAATCCCAGTTGCCGCAGCCCGGTGAGTATCCTGGGGTGCTTCTTTTTAAGCTCCACAAAGCCGTCTTTAAAAACGGCAGCCATCCTGTTGACATTATCCAGGAATCCAGGTCTGGACGATTCGTCCAGCACGGCGGAGGCCACCGGGCAGCCCACTTCGGCGCCCCCGAAGGTGGAGATGTGGATGAAGGGGTTGTTATGGAAGAAGCTGGAGAACTCCTTGCGGTAACAGGTCGCGCTCATGGGGTAAATGCCGCCGGACAGCCCTTTGCCGATGACGATAATGTCCGGCACGGTGTCGAAATGCTCGATCCCCCACAGTTTACCGGTGCGGCCCAGGCCGGTCTGCACCTCGTCGATGATGAGCAGCGCGCCTCTACCGGAGCAGATCTGCCGGGCCTTACGGAAGAAGTCTCTGCCGGGGACCGGCATACCGAGCGTAGCGGGTATCGTCTCGAAGATGACTGCGGCGGTTTCGTCGTCCACGGCCTGTTCCAGCGCCTCCGCATTATCGAAGGGGACCTGCAGGAAGCCGGGCAGGTTGGGCCCGAAGGGGTCCCGGTACTGCGCATCTCCCGTGGACAGAGCGAAGCCGGTATGACCGTGGTAGCCGCCGACGGCCGATACAACCTTGTGTTTGCCGATGCAGCCCCGGGCAAGCTTAATGGCCAGATCAATAGCCTCGCCGCCGCCCACTCCGAATACCGTGCATGAGATATCGCCGGGCATCAGGCCGGCCAATTTCTCCGCCAGCAGGGCGCGTTGTTCGCTGATCAGGTGGTGATTGCCGATATCCAGTTCCCTGAGGCTGTCCTGCATGGCTTTGATAACCAGGGGATTACGGTGGCCGAGGTTAAATACGCCGCCGTTGCAATGGCAGTTGATCAGGCGCTTGCCACTGGTCGCGTCCCAGACGTAGGGTCCTTCGCGCCTGCCGAAAACGAACTCCATGCCGTAGGATTTGAATGTCTCGGCCTTGCCTGAAGACACGTAATCGGAAAACCGCCTGACAACGGTTTCCTTGCTGTCCTTTCCTATATACTTCATGAAGGCCTCCTCACGAGCTTTATTAAAGATAAGCCCGCACTTCAGTGTGCGGGTACGGAAGCCAGGTTAACCAGTGCTTTGAGCAGCTCGGCGACCACACCCCTGGTGGCCTCGTCCGTCAGCTTGCCCTTGTCATCGAATTTCTGCCCGGCGAATGTCACGAAGACCTCCGGCTTGGACACTGCCCGCACGTCGAGGAAGAGAAAAGTCTGCCTCAGGTGGTACTGCGCCCGCGACCCGCCCAGCATACCAGTGGATGCGCTCATCAGCGCCAGGGGCTTGCCCGGCCAGGCGCTGTCCCCGTGCGGCCTCGATGCCCAGTCCAGGGCATTTTTTAGCACGCCGGGCACCGAGAAGTTATACTCGGGTGTTGCGATCAATACGGCAGAAGCTGCCCTGATCCTGGACTTGAACTCTTTGACCCTTTGCGGCGGGCTTGCCTCCAGGTCCTGGTTGAACGGGGGGATGCCCTCGAGGTCAAATAGCTCGATTGACGTACCTTGGGGTAGCAATTCTCCTGCCGCCCGCAGTAATGCCTTATTATAAGAGCCCTTTCTCAGGCTGCCGGCAAATCCAAGGATGTTCACCGTTTCCATCTCTGCCTCCATTACTGCAAACTCCCTGCCGCCGGCTATTGCATGGGTCCAGCCTGCGGCAGGGAAAGCTGCTGATCGTTAGATCATTAGTATCAGGGTGTCAGCACCAGTTTATGCGCGGCGGCGTTATTGACCTGGTCCCTGGTCCAGAGCATGGGATGGTACTTGATGTTGAGCCAGGAGTTGATCATGTCCCCGTACCATTTGCTGGCAGGGTTGCCGCTCTGTCCCGTGGCATTCATGCTGACGCTTTTGCCCATATCGCTCCAGTCGATAATCATGCGCATGGATGGCATGGTGCGCACTTGGAAATCGCCTTTATCAACGGTCCAGCGGCAGGCGTCCACAGCGTCGGTACTGCCGCTCGCCGGGTAGGGCCCTTTGTTGACGAGCGACTCCAGCGGCGCGATGCCGCTGGCGCCGAGCGGGTTACTGACGAAAGTGGCGGTATGAAGGGTGCCCCATTTCCAGAGGTTGCGGTCGGGGCCCAGGGCCGCCACGGTGGCGTCCCAGCTTTCCTTGAAGGACCTGGCCAGCATTTCATCGCGAGTTTCCTTTATGTCCTTGGTGGAAAGGTCGTCCCACCATGTGTCGCCGGGGTTTTTAAGCAGCCGGTTGATGGCCCACATGTCCCTGTCGTCGCCTTCCGATTTGATGATATCGCCGAGCTTGTTCTGGAAAGTGTTGTTGACCAGCTTCATCCAGAACTCGGCATAGAGGGCGGCCTGCGGGCTGTCCGCGTTGAAGGTCTGGTCCCAGTGCACCAGCCAGTCCTTGGCATCGGCCAGGACCGGGTCCTCGAACTTGATATTGGCCAGGTAGGGCATGACCTCGCCGACGCTCAGCACCTTGGTATCGCCCTGAATCTTCTGGAAGGTCTGCACACTGTGTGGCGCCAGCTCATTGATCAACTGGTCGATGCGCTGGCCGCGGTAGCCGAAGTTCCACTCGTAGCCGAGGTTGTAGTTAAGGTTGGGATCGAGGTGTTTTTTGAGGAAATCGTAGTACGCCGGGGGCGCCACAGCCTGGTTGGCCGTGACAATATAACCGCGTGCCGGGTTGTAGGCTCGCGGCAGCAGGTCAAAGGGTATGTATCCCTTCCACTCGTACTCGTCGGTCCAGCCCGGGACGGGCAGCAGGCCGTTGTGATTTTTAGCGCGCAGGGGCACCTTGCTCGGCATCTGGTAGCCGATGTTACCCTCCTTGTCGGCATAGACAAAGTTCTGGGACGGGCAGTCCCATTTGCTGAGCGCGTTGCGGAACTCGTCCCAATTTTTGGCAGTGTCAATCTCCTGTACGGCGGTCATCAGGGTTCCCGGCTCAAGGGCTGTCCAGCGCAGCGCCAGGGGATCCTTGTTATTGAAGCCGAAAAACTGGCCGGTCTTGGCATCGTACTTATTGTCATTGATGATGGGTCCGAGGTGTGTTTCCCTGACCTTGATGGTGATAGGATCTGAGCCGTCGCCGAAATTGATGGTCTCATTGCGCACGGTCATGTCGCGCCACTTGCCGTTCCACTCGTACTGCAGCGGGTTATCAGGGTTGACCTTGATCTGGTAATGATCGTGCACATCGGGGTAGACATTGGTCACGCCCCAGGAGATATTGTTATTGTGGCCGATGATCACGCCCGGGCTTGGTGAAAAGGCGAACCCGGCAACATCATACGGCTGGCCTGTCCCATCGTCGGGGCAGTGCAGTCCGATCTCATACCAGATGGAAGGCATCTGTATGCCCAGGTGCGGATCGTTGGCCAGCAGCGGCTTACCGCTCTGCGTAAGATTGCCGGAAACGACCCAGTTGTTGCTGCCTATGCCTGCCGGTGGGCCCATCACCCAGCTCAGGTCCGGCTTTGTAAAATCATAGGTCTGCCCGGTCGAAACAGGCTGTCCCGTTGCTAACGGAACCCCTTCGACGGGCGCTGCGGGGGCAGTCGACTTATCCATTTCCCGGACATCCGCGTCCTTAATAATAGTAGGTTTATCGCCGTATCCCCAGGGCGGTGTCTGCCACTTGTCGGCCATCTCCTGGCCCAGCGCATCGTAAAGTTTGGTGCGCTGTATCTCCTCGTCGCCGCTGTAGCCCAGATCCCAGCACATCAGCTTGGCGAAGGCAAGGGTATCAACCGGGGTCCATGGCTCGATCTTGAACTTAACGCCCGTCAATCCCAGGATGCTGTAATTGACGGAAAGGTCCTGGGGGTTGCGGTTGGAGATGTAGGCGTTGACTCCGGCTGCGAAATCGTCCAGAACGGCACGCTGGGCCGGGGAATAGCTGTCGTATTCCTTTTTTGCCACTTCATACCAGCCCATGGTGCGCAGGTAGATGTCCGAGGAGATCAGGCTGGGCTTTTTACCGGTGAGCTCTTCCACCCGGCCTGCGCAGAGATGCCTGAAGAACTCCATCTGCCACCAGCGGTCCTGCGCCTGGACGTAGCCCTGGGCAAAGCTCAGGTCATGCATGTTGTTGGCATAGATATGGGGAATGCCGTTGGCATCGCGTATGATCTCGACCTTGTCATAGAGTCCGTTGACCTTGACATTCCCGTCAATTTTGGGCAGCGGCGCGTTATTAACGTAATTGAAATAGCCGATACCGCCCGCACACAATATGACTATGATGGCAAGTACAGTCAATATAATGATTAAAGCTGATTTGCCGCTTTTTTTCTTTTTCAAGGGTGGGGCTACATTTTCGGGGGTCGTAGTACTTTTTCCGTTGTCAGTCACGGTGTCCTCCTTCCGCTTTTATTCTGCTTCGGGGATGAAGCTTGCTGAACCAACCCCTGTACCTGAGAGATATTACTCTGAAACGCACCTGCCGTCAACGTGGCGCGAATTCACAGGCAGGTGCGTTTGGAATCTCCTTTCAGGTGAGCCGCCGCTGGATCTGTTTCCATGATCTGGTGATGAGGAAGCTCTCGTCCATGTTATCAACCATGGCCAGGAATTTGGCCATGGGCGCGGAAAAGGCCAACTCGCTTTTCCCCACAAAGGGACGCGCGGAGATATCGAACATGCCAATAATCGCCTTAGGGTTCTCCGACTCGCGCTGGAAGAAGGGGTAATAGACGATGGTGGAGCAGCCGGAGCCAAACGGGGCGATGACGCCGTCGGGCTCCTTCTGATCGAAGTTGGCCAGTGTGAAAAGCCCGGCCAGCACGTCGGGAGTGGCGAAGAAGATGACTACCTGCGGATCATCGAGACCATCCAGCATATCCCAGCGTTTGAATACGATATAACGGGCGGGCGCCTGGAAAGGCTGCTGATATTGCATGGCTTGATTCACCAGTGCCGGTGTTTTCTTATAGCGCTCACCCTCGAGCTTGCCCGGTATGCCGCAAGAGAGGAAATATTCGAAGTTTGGCATGATCTTCTGGGCGAAGCCCAGGTACCTTTTCCCACCGAAGCAGCCGATGGCTTCAGCCTGGAAGCACATGGATTTGCCTTTCCTCACAGCCTGGAGTGCAGCGATAATACATCTGTGGACCGAGCCGGGCTTTGCCGGGGCAGCCCTCCCTTCCTTATCCGTATAGTAGAAGGTGATGGGCAAAGCGGCGTTGCCGAAATACCGGCCCCATTTGGTTATGAAGTTGTCCCTGGTGGCTTCATCCATTTCTCTTCATCCAACGGTCATGGGTTCAAGTTAAGTTTATGTGCTTTGCCGGCCTCCACCTGCTGTCGAGTCCAGAGCATGGCGTGATACTGGACCTTGCTCCAGGGCACAATCATATTGCTGTACCATGGATTGCCCGGGTGCCCGCTCTGGCCGGTGGAGTTCATTCCGACGCCCTGGCTGAGATCTCCCATGTCAACGATCATGCGCATAGACGGGATGAGGCGGATGGAGAAATTGCCGTTACTGACGTACCACATCATGCTGTTGACGCATTCGCCTGTGCCGCCTGCCGGAACGGGGCCCTGGTTGACCAGTGACTCTATTGGCGCTATACCGCTGGCGCCCAGCGGGTTGCTGACAAAGGTTGCCTTGTGGAGCGTACCCCATTTCCACTGGCTGCGGTCTTTACCCAGTGCAGCCACAGTAGCGGCGTAGCCTTCCTTGAAAGAGCGGCTAAGTACCTCATCCCTGGTCTCTATCGCATCTTTGGTGGCCGGGTTGTCCCACCAGGCGTCGGAGGGGTTTTGCAGGAGAAGGTTTACGGCCCACATCTCCCGGTCCAGGCCGTCGGACTTAACGACATCGCCGAGCTTGTTCTGGTAAATATTGTTTATCAACTTCATCCAGAATTCGGCATACAGGGCAGCCTGCGGGCTGTCCTCGTTGAAGAGGCGGTCCCACTTGATAAGCCAGTCCCTGGCATCGGTCAGCTCAGCATCATCGAACTTGATCTTGGCCAGGTAGGGCAGCATCTCATCGGCCGGGATATATTTATTATCTCCCTGGATCGACTGGTATGTAGCCACCGTATTGGGAGCAAGCTGCTTGATCAACTCGTAGATGCGCTGGCTGCGGTATCCGTAAACCCATTTATTATACTTGCTGCCGAAGTTGGCATTGATGTCGGGTCCGAGCTGCTGGTTCAGGAATTCATAGTAGTCTGGCGGTGCGACCTCCTGGTTGGCTGCCACGATGAAGCCGCGGGCGGGATTGTACGCGCGCGGCATGAGGTCATAGGGGACATAGCCCTTCCACTCGTACTCGCTGGTCCAGCCCGGCGCGGGCACCTGGCCGGCGTAATTCTTGGGCCGGACAGGTATTTTGCCCGGCATCTGGTAGCCGATATTGCCCCTGGTGTCGGCGTAGATAAGGCTCTGCGATGGCACGTCCCAGTCTTTGAGGGCGCTGCGGAACTCTTCCCAGTTACTGGCTTTATCCAGTGCGAGTATTGCCAGTAAGATGCGGCTGGGCTCCAGCGCCGTCCAGTGCAGGGCCAGCGGGTCCTTGTTATTAAAGCCGGCAATCTCGCCGGTTTTAGAGTCGTATTTATTGTCGTTGGTGATGGGGCCTAGGTGGGTCTCCCTGACCTTTACCGTTATGGGCGGCTTTCCGTCGCCGAAGGATATTTTTTCCTCACGCACGGTCATATCGCGCCACTTGCCGTTCCACTCGTATTGAAGCGGATTGTCGGGATTGACCTTTATCATATACTGGTCATTCACATCGGGGTAAACGTTGGTGTTACCCCAGGCGATGTTGTTGTTATGACCGGCTATAACTCCGGGACTTGAAGCAAACGTGAAGCCCGCCACGTCAAACGGCTGGCCGGCGCCGTCATCAGGGCAATGGAGGCAGACCTCGTACCATATCGACGGCATAGCTATGCCGAGGTGCGGGTCGTTGGCTAATAGAGCCTTGCCGCTCTGCGTCATATTTCCCGTGGCCACCCAGCTGTTGCTGCCCGGGCCGGCCTGCTCCCCGAGCAGTTGCCTGAGGCCTGATGAAGCATCTTCAAAGGTCGCTCCTGCATTTATCAATACCTGTGGTGAAGCCGATACGGCGCCTGGCGAGGCAGCCGGCTGGGCCGGCTGTATTAATGTCTGGATATCTTCATCCAGCAGTATCGTGGGTTTTTGCCCGATCGGCCATTGCGGAACCAGCCATTTATCGGCCATCTCCGCGCCCAGCAGGTCGTAGAGTTTAGTACGTGTTATTTCCAGATCGCGGCTCAATCCGAGGTCCCAGGCCATCAGCTTAGCAAAGGCCAGCGTATCCAGCGCAGTCCAGGGCTCAACATTGAATTTAACACCGGTCAGGCCGAGAATGCTGTAATTAACGGATAGCTGTCCAGGTGAGCGCCCGGCAATGTAAGCATTCACTCCTTCTGCAAATGCATCCATGGGAGCGCGCTGCTCCGGTGTATACATGTCATATTCCTTCTTGCAGACATTGTAGAGGCCCAGGGAGCGAAGATAGATATCCGTATTTACCAGGCTGGCTTTCTTTCCTGTTAGTTCCTCGATACGGCCGCCGCACGTCTTGCGGAAGAATTCCATCTGCCACCAGCGGTCCTGGGCATGGGCATAGCCTTGAGCAAAAAAGAGATCGTGCATATTCTTGGCGTAGATGTGCGGGATGCCTTCCGCATCGCGGATAATCTCAACCCCGTCCTTCAGCCCTTTTGCCTGTAAATCGCCTTCTATTTTCGGCTGAGGGCTGTTCAAGATGGACAGATAGTAAATAAAGCCTCCTCCGAACAGAAGAATTATCAGAGCCAGGATAACGAATAGTACGATCTTGCCGGCGCCGCCTTTTTTCTTCACTTCAGCCTCCTTAAATTTTGTTAATCGACAGGTAGTTATTCAGGCCATATTAATCAACGGCAGGGGCGGTTTATGCCTGCATGCCGCCTTGGAACATTACGTGTAGAATTTGGCCACCCTTTCAAACGGCTCACGGATGCTGCGGAACTTGTTGGCCGGATTTTTATCATCCTCATAGCCGATCGGTATACCCATCACCATCAGCTTGCATGGCGGCAGTCCCAGCACGCTGCGCAGTACATCCGGGTAGAGAACGGGCATCAGGGCCGGTATGGTGCCCAGCCCGTGCGCGGTGGCGAGCAGCATGATGTTCTGCGCAATAAGTCCGCAGTCGAAGATGTTCCATATATTTGTGCCGTTGTCCGCGTGGTGGAATTCGCTGTCGATCATGATATATATACAGCTCGGCGCACCCCACAGCCTGAAGCCGAACTGTTGCCATTCCATGCGTTTCTGCTTGTCCTCGCGCGCCACCCCCAGCTTCTCCAGCACCCCGGCCTGAACTGCCGAGCGCCGCGATTTCCAGGGCTCCGGGTACTGCAAGGATATGGGCACATCCAGGTTCGGCATATTTGTGGAATTGTCCATGAAGGCCTGCTTGATCTCCTCCAGCTTCGCGCCGCTGACGATGACAAATTCCCAGGGCTGGCTATTGGAGGCGGAGGGGGCGCGCAGCGCACCCTCGACGATCTTTTTCAAAATATTCTGAGGGATGGGGTCGGGTTTAAAAGCGCGTACAGAGTGTCTCTTGTCGATAGCGCCCAAAACATCCATGGCTGCAGCCTCCTGTTGTCAATGGTTGAAAACGGTCAACATATAATAGCGCCAAAGGGCTTGGTGGTACAATAAATGTATTGTGCCAGCGACAAAGAGTCATTCTCCTGAAACCATTTCCAACGATCCCACCGGGCTGACGCGGATGTTCCGCGCGCTGCGTTACCGGAACTACCGGCTTTTTTTTATAGGTCAGGGCATATCGCTGATCGGCACCTGGATGCAGCAGGTGGCCATCAGCTGGCTTGTCTACAGCCTGACCAATTCAGCCTTCCTGCTGGGAGTGGTGGCATTTTCCGGCCTGATATGCACCTTCCTGCTGACACCCTTTGCCGGTGTGCTGGTGGACCGGTTGGACCGGCACCGCATACTGGTGATCACCCAGACGCTGGCCATGCTGCAGGCTTTCGCACTGGCGGCGGTTGTGCTGACCGGCACGGCAGCGGTCTGGAACCTGATACTGCTGAGCGCAGCGCTGGGCCTTATCAACGCCTTCGATATGCCCACCCGCCAGTCATTCGTACTGGATATGGTTACCAACCGCGCGGACCTCGGCAATGCCATTGCCCTCAACTCCTCACTGTTCAACAGCGCCAGGCTGATCGGCCCCTCCGTGGCGGGCGTGCTGGTTGCTTTAGTGGGCGAAGGGCTCTGCTTCCTCATAAACGGTATCAGCTTTATCGCGGTCATCGCCTGCCTGCTGGCCATGAAGATGGCGCCGACCCCGGCCAGGGGCAAGCAGGAAGATTTCTTCCGCGGTATGAAAGACGGCGCAAATTACGCCTTTGGCTTTCCGCCCATGAAATACATCATCATATTGCTGGCCTTCGCCGCCCTGGTGGCCATGCCATATCCCGTGCTTATGCCTGTCTTTGCTAAAGAGGTACTGCAGGGCGGGGCCAACACGCTGGGTTTTTTGATGGCGGCCGCAGGTGTGGGCGCCCTGGCCGGCGCCATCTACCTGGCCTCGCGTCAAAACGTATTCGGGCTGGATAAAGTAATAGTTGTGTCGACCTTCAGCTTCGGCATCGGCCTGATATGTTTTTCGCTTTCTCGGATAACGGCGCTTTCAATGCTTTTCATGGCGGTAACCGGATTCGGCATGGTGGTGCAACTGGCTGCCTGCAATACCATCCTTCAGACAATTGCCGATGATGATAAGCGCGGTCGCGTCATGAGCTTATACATTATGTCGTTTATGGGGCTGGCCCCCTTCGGCAGCCTGCTCTTCGGAGGCCTGGCAGATGTTATCGGGGCGCCACACACACTTCTGATAGGCGGCGTTTGCATGCTTGCCGGAGGCCTGCTATTCGCGCGCAAGTTCTCGTCGGTCAAGGGCATGGTGCACCGGGCCTACGTTAAGAAAGGGCTGGTTCCCGATAACAATTCAAAAAATAAATGAACCATAGGCAGCTTTTTTGGGCTGCCTATGGTTCGCGAATGTCAGCTTATGTGATTATTAGGCTTTGCCGATGCGGAACATCTTCGTGCCGCATTTGGCGCAGACACCCTGGGTCGCCGGTTTGCCATTCTTCATCTTAATGGCCTTGGCATTTTTCATTTCCCTCTTGGCCCTGCACTTCATGCAATAAGCTTCCATCAATGTACCTCCTATGTATTTGAATTTAGCATAGTTGATTGTTTGAAGCTTGTCAAGTGGGGGGGCAGCCTTAAAACAGCTATAAAAAGAAAATTTTCCTCAATGTGATCGTAAAAATGCTTAAAATATCGTGAAAAATTATACAGGCGGCTATAGTACAAAAGTCCTGGCGGTGTCGCACTTTGCCAGAGGGAGCGCCTTTTCACTATAATTGTGCACCTGCAATTTTACGGGTTATGGTGCTTAAGTGAATGTAGTGGCGCTGGTCGGCATGCCCGGCTCTGGAAAATCAGAAGTAGCCCGCGTATTTCAAAAGCATGGGTATGCGAGTGTCAGGTTCGGTGACATCACCGATGAGGAGGTGAAGAAGCGCGGCCTCAAGCTGAATGAGGGTAATGAGAAGCTGGTCAGGGAGGGCCTGAGGGAAAAGCACGGCATGGCGGCCTACGCCATACTCAACCTGCCGCGCATTGAGTCCGCCCTGGAGAAGTCCAACGTGGTCATAGATGGCCTGTATTCCTGGGAGGAGTACAAGTACCTTAAAGAAAGGCTGGGCGGCAGGCTGCATATCGTAGCCGTCTGGTCGCCGCCGGAAGTACGTTACGCCAGGCTGAAGGGCAGAGCGATTAGGCCGCTCAACCCTGCGCAGGCCGGGGAGAGGGACTATGCCGAGATCGAGAACGTCAATAAGGGCGGCCCCATAGCCATGGCCGATTTGACTATTAACAACTGCAGTACGCTGGAATCACTGGTGGAGCAATCCAATAGTATAATAAAGGTATTGAAGTGAAAGAGATCATAAGGCCGTCGCTGGACGAGTATTTTCTCAAGATCGCCTCCGTGGTGGCCGAAAGGTCTACCTGCCGGCGGCATCACGTGGGAGCTGTTGCCGTTAAGAGTAAGCATATACTCTCCACAGGCTATAATGGTGCGGCTGCCGGGGTTAAAGATTGTTTGGAGCTCGGCTGCTTAAGAGATGAGCTGAATATCCCGTCGGGCACCAGGCACGAGATATGCAGGGGCATCCATGCTGAACAGAATGCCATCATCCAGGCGTCGCTGCACGGCGTCAGCCTGGAAGGCTCAACGTTATACTGTACCCACTCCCCCTGCATACTCTGCGCCAAGATGCTGGCCAACGCACGCATCAAGCGCTTCGTCACCTTCGGCAAATATGCGGATGACGGCTTTATAGACCTTTTTAAAGAGGCCGGTATAGATTTCGACCAGAGGCCCAGGCCTCCTTTTCAAGTCACACCCCTTGACTGAGATAAGCGTAATAAAGGTGAGGTCAATCGAATGCGCCAGTGTAAAGAAAGCGATAACAGGAAACTCTGTAACTGCACTTACGAGCCATGCTCGAGAAAGGGGATATGCTGCGAATGCATAAGGTACCACAGGGAGTTGGGTGAACTGCCGGCATGCTACTTCCCCCCGGAGATTGAACGTACGTATGATCGATCAGTCGAGCGGTTTATTTCTAACTACGGCAAAAAGCAGCGCTAAGCTTCAGAATAATAATCTGGTTTACCGGATTTTGGAAACCCGGCAAGATGTTATATTATGACGTGTTGTGGAGGTACAAAATCCCCCGGCTGTTCACATAAAGGGCCTGCGCAAGGTATACGTCGTCAGCCAGCAGGAGAGTGGGGCGAAGGCCGCGTTACAGGGCCTGGTCAAGCGCCGCACCATACAGGTCCCGGCGGTTGACGGCATCTCTTTCGACCTCGCCCCCGGCGAGATAGTCGGGTTCCTCGGGCCCAACGGCGCAGGCAAGACCACCACGCTCAAAATGCTCTCGGGTCTGCTGCATCCCACGGCAGGCGAGGTAAAGGTGCTGGGATACGTCCCCTGGAAGCGCGATAAGTCGTTCCTGCGGCAGATCACGCTGGTGATGGGACAGCGCAACCAGCTCGTGTGGGACATCCCTGCCATCCACTCGTTCGAATTGAACCGGGCCATTTATCGCATACCGGCTGATATCTATCGCAGCACGCTGGGCGAGTTGACCGAGCTGCTGGAGTTGGAGCCGCTGTTGAATAAACCCGTGCGCAACCTTTCGCTGGGCGAACGCATGAAGTGCGAGATCGCCGCCGGGCTGCTGCACCGTCCCGGCATGGTCTTCCTGGACGAGCCGACCATCGGGCTGGACGTCACCATGCAGCGGCGCATACGGTCGTTTATTGCCGAGTACAACCGGCGTTTCGGCGCTACAGTGCTTTTAACCAGCCATTACATGGCGGACGTTGAGGCGCTGTGCCGCAGGGTAGTCGTGATCCACCACGGGCGTCTGCTCTTCGATGGCGACCTTTCGTCACTGGTGCAAAAATTTACCGACCACAAGACCATCGTAGTGCAGTTGGGCGATTGCCAGGCCGACTTAAACGAGTACGGAGAGGTGGTATCCTGCGTGGACAACCTCGTCACCCTGCGGGTACCCAAGTCCGAGACTGCGCAGGTCACGGAGCGGCTGCTGGCCGATCTGCCGGTGATTGATTTGCTGGTGGAGGACCCGCCGATCGAGGAAGTAATCGAGCGTGTGTTCGAACAGGCTAAGCCGTGAAAGCGCTGGCTGAGCTGTACGTGCAGCAGTTCAAGACCACCATGGCCGCGATGTTCCAGTACCGGGCCTCGCTGCTGATCTGGATGATCGGGCAGGTGCTGGAGCCGCTGATTTATCTGATTGTTTGGTCGGCGGTTTCCAACTCGGCCGGGGGAAGCGTGGGCAGCTACACCACGCGGGACTTCGCCGGCTACTTCGTCGTGCTGATGCTGGTCAACCAGTTCAGCTACACCTGGATAATGTACGAATTTGAGTACCGCGTACGGGAGGGGATACTCTCCTTTGCGCTGTTAAAGCCGGTGCACCCCATACATTCGGATATCGCCGATAATGTGTCCTCGAAGCTGCTAACGCTGCCCGCCATGGTGCTCATTGCCGTCGGGCTGGCGGTGGCCTTTCAGGCATCCATCTCACCTCAGCCGTGGGCAATTTTAGTTTTCATCCCGGTAATGTTAATGGCTTTTATGGTGCGCTTCCTGCTGGAATGGACGCTGGCCCTGGCGGCGTTCTGGACTACGCGAGTAAGCGCCATCAACCAGACCTATTTCGTGCTGATGCTCTTTCTCTCCGGGCAGATCGCACCCCTGACTCTCCTGCCCTACCCTGTGCAGATACTGGCCGACGTACTGCCTTTCCGCTGGATGATAGGCTTTCCGGTCGAGCTATTGCTGGGGAAACTCAGCCCGCTTGAGGCTCTTATAGGCCTGGGGGCACAGGCGGCGTGGCTGCTCATAGGCTTTGTGCTGCTGCGGATCGTGTGGAAGGCGGGCACGAAAGTTTATTCGGCGGTGGGCGCATGAACTTCTTACGCCTGCTTGCCGCCTTTTTCAAGGTCAGTGTCATGGGGGAGGTTGCCTACCGGGTCAACTTCTTCATCCAGCTATTCCAGACCTTTCTCAGCCTGGTGGTGTCGCTGGGCGGGCTGGCCGTGATCTTTTCCTACACCGACACGCTGGGGGGCTGGGGACCGCAGGAGATACTGGCACTGGTGGGTGTTTATTTCCTGGTTGGCGGGATAATCGGCCTGGTCATCCAGCCGGGCATGGAGAAGCTCATCGAGTCGGTGCGCGACGGGACGCTCGATTTCACTCTGACCAAACCGGAGGACACGCAACTCATCGTCAGCATAGGGCGGATCGACATCTGGAGGCTGATCGATATTTTGCTGGGGCTGGGTATTATGATTGCCGCATTGATAGGATTGGGAGAGAAGGTGGGGATATGGCAGGCAGGCATGTTCCTGCTCATGCTGGCGGCGGGCGGGACCATCATTTATTGCTTCTTCCTGATACTGGCCACGCTTTCATTCTGGTTCGTGCGAATAGAAAACATCCTGGTGATCTTTCAGAGCATGTATGAGGCCGGACGCTGGCCGGTGAGTCTGTATCCGCCGTGGTTACGTTACGGACTGACATTCGTGGTGCCGATCGCCTTTGCCACGACAATTCCTGCCGAAGCCCTGACCGGCCGTCTTAACTGGGGAACCCTCTTAGGCGCGATAGGGCTGGCCTTGCTTCTACTGATGATTTCCAGAGTAGTCTGGCGCATTGGACTGCGGCACTACTCCGGCGCTTCTGCGTGAACTGGTAATATAGTCCTGATAACCGTCATGCTGTCCCTCTCCATTTATGGAGAGGGACAGCATTTTATTATTTTCGCACACTTCAAGGACAGGTGCGCCTTTTCTTTGTTATGTAATTTGGCCTACCCGGTCTATTTAATCCAGGCTTTCCCTACCGGCAAATTCCAGCCGAACTGGGTAAAGATACCATGTGCCATCAAGTACCAGGCTGTAAGAGCACAAATGATAAGATCAATGCCTGCGATAACGGTAAATACAGGCATTCCGCCCAGGAAACTGAGATCCAGGCAAATGAATCCAAGTAGAAGCGTAAGGAAGAGGAAAGCGACCATACCATTCTGTTTAAGCGTTCCGATGAAGAAGACACAAGTAATTAGCGTGAACACTACAAGGAACCAACCGATTTCAACCGTCGAGATTTTCAGTATACCGTATTGCGTTCCTATCAGGCATCCACCCAACGCCAGCCAGAAAGCTCCATACGTAGAGAAGGCTGCATAACCGAAGTTGTTCCCTGTTTTGAACTCCTGTAAACCAGCTATCAATTGCATAAGGCCACCGAAGAATACAGCCGTCCAGAACACCGACCCGGCGCCGCATAAACCGAGGTTGTGAAATTGGAGTAGCAATGTAGTCCCGCCGAAGCCGGCCAATCCGACTACCGCAGGATTACTCTGTGGTTTGTCGTTCAAGGTTAAGATCCTCCATATTTTTTATTTGCCCTATAGGATACCATAACTATTGTCTGTGCCATACCGGAGGAATATTTAAGTTTGTGAAAAATTTATGTAAAATCGTGGGGCAACCAACAGTTCCCATTCTAAGGTTTGCGCCTGAAAATGGGTTATAATTCAATATGAATAGAAGTTTAATATTCACTATTGTCTGTACAGTTTTGACATTGGCATTAATGCTGCCAGGCTGTACCGGAACTAATCCCTCTATCTCTGGTGCGAATTGCATGCCTTGCACCATTTTACCTGCAAACAGGCTCGTATACGGTTTCTGGCCCTATTGGATACACCCTGATTCATATCAACCAAACTGGAATTGTTTAGATTACGTCTGTTATTTCGCTTTGGATGCTAATTCAAACGGTACGTTAAATACGGACGATATTGAAACAGAATATTACACTGTCAGGGATACCGCTCATTCACACAAGGTAAATGTCCCTTTGGCCGTTACCTGTTTTGATCAAGACACCCAGGATGAAATACTCGCCTATCATGGGGATGAGTTGGTAAATAATATAGCGCGAAAAGTGCAAGACCTTGGCGCCGACGGTGTCAGCATAGACTTTGAAGATGTGAGAGATACTAATTCGCTAATTCATAGCTCTAATACAATTTTAATGCAGAACTTCATGATGACATTGCATGACACTCTTAAGAACATAAACAGAGACTATCATATTTCGTTTTGCGTGCTGGGCAATGTAGAAAAAGTGTACCAGAATAGTGCTTTATCAAAATATACGGATGCCGTATTCCTCATGGGGTATGAATATCACTGGTCAACAAGCCCTGAAACCGGAGCCATTTCTCCGTATAATGATCCGAACCAGCTGGATGTTGACGACTCAGTAGACACACTTAAAAAATATTATCCCCCTGATAAGATTATTTTAGGATTGCCTTTCTACGGTTATGATTGGCCTTGCTCGTCAGGTGAACCTGCGGCACGCACTGAAGGAGAAGTAGCTATAGTTTACATGAATTCAGCCATTGCTAAAGCTAATATACACGGAAGACTTTGGGATTCCGACACGCATACACCCTGGTACAAGTACCAATCTCAGAGTGTGTGGCATCAATGCTGGTATGATGATGAAGAATCTCTGGGCTTGAAATTCGACTATCTTATATCTGCACAGCTTGCCGGTCCGGGTTTCTGGGCATTGGGCTATGAAGGGACTGATGCGGCGATATGGAATGTAATAAAACAGAAGTTCAGCCGGCGCTAATTGATTGAACAACACGATGATTAGAGCCGAATCACAATCCGGCTTAACGTTAACTCGAACTAATCAGTAATTCTCTCAGGGCTGGGGCAGAAGGTGGGGTTATGGCAGGCCGGGATGTTCCTGCTCATGCTGGTGGCGGGCGGGATCATCATTTATTGCTTCTTCCTGATATTTGCCACGCTGTCGTTCTGGTTCGTGCGCATAGAAAACATCCTGACGATCTTCCAGAGCATGTACGAGGCCGGACGCAGGTCGGTTAGCCTGTATCCGGCGTGGTTGCATTACGGGCTGGCATTCGTGGTGCCGATCGTCTTCGCCACCACTGTGCCCGCCGAAGCGCTGACAGGCCGTCTCAACTGGGAAACCATGCTGGGGGCTGTAGGGCTAGCGCTGCTTCTACTGGTGATTTCCAAGGTAATCTGGCGGGTGGGACTGCGGCATTATTCCGGGGCTTCAGCGTGAACTAAATGGTGAGTGCTAGCCGGTAATAGGTGTTCTTATGATAGTTGGATATTAGGCAATCTAACAAACTCAAAACGTTGGATTGTTCATTTTGTCGGCGGCTTCTCTAAAGGTGGTTTTTCGGGCAGTTTTGGAGTCGGCATGGGCACGAAACCTTTGGTGTCTTTTGGCGATAAAGGACTCTTCATGGGTGGAAAGCCCTCCTTAATATCTATTGGAATTCCTTTTTCGGTCATTCTACGGCCTCCTATTTCAATAAATTCAACATGCTAAAACAAGCCAATAAGATAACTCCTATGACAAACATAGTTGCAGAAATCCAATTCAGCCAATTTGTTATTTTCGAAGATCTGTTCTGTTCGCCCTACTTTTTCTCAAAAAACTTATTTTCCAATATCTCGATTTGTCTAGCATGTGCTCTAACGCTACATTGAAATGAAACTAGCGTCGATATAATACTGATACTAAATGCAACCCAAGCAACAAATAGAAAAGGTAATGAACTGGATAAAGGATTGGGCGCAATCTGGTTGATAAACACCAAAGATAGTCCAAACGTACCGGCTGATAGTGTCAGCAAATATTTATCAAAATTCCTTGCCTGCTCTTGAGCACTATCAATTAGTGATTTGCGCTCATTTAGATAGGTTTGATAAGTCACGTTATTCCCAGCATCTTTAATAGTTGGGTCTAGTTCGTTGTTATCCATGTCTCCGATTACTAACGCCCTCTATTTAATTGGAAGTAAATTGTCGTGGCAAATGTTCATGTACAAATGACTTGAAATCAATTTCAGTAGCCTAAATTATATCCTCGAGCACGACAATGGACAATGCGAGGCCTCAATTCGCCCGAAGATTCTAATTTTAGGGGTGGGGTCAACAACCTTGACGTAAATGATATTCTTATCTTAAAATCCTCTTAAAGCGGGTGTGAGAAACAGCCATTAAAAAACAATTCAGATTAAATAATAAATACGCCTGTAATACCAGAGTCAGTTTCAGTGTAGTCCCTATTTCCTATTAATTCTTCGGTCTCGTAACTGTTCCCAACCGCTACGAATATTCCGAATCATCGCAGTATCAAAACCTATATGTTTCTTGAGCACAATGTTATCGACATAGTCCAGTGCCTCAGATGGAAAGCCTCTTCTCAACAGACTATCCACCTTGTTTACATCTATTTCAATACTTGAATCATAGGGAATAGGCAATTCTTCCGCTTCGCTAGGTTCAAGTTCTAGCACACCACCTCCGTAACTTCGACCGCACACTTCTGCCCAAGCCAGAGTCAGAGAATTGAAAAAAATTGCCGCGAGTTTTTCTGCATGGACCCCAGTTTTTACGCGTACTCTATGGATCGTATCCGTTGAAGTTGCCCTGATCTCATTCACAACAAGAAGGGGATAACGGTGCACCTGCCTAAACAAAAACAGATCAGGTGTGTAGATCGATGGAACATCAAACCATCTTTTTCTGATCCTGCATTTGTATCCGCAATTAATGCCTTCCTGCTCACCCAGTTCTATATACCTCAAAAGCTGTTCGTGAAAATCGATAATATCCGTTCCATTGAGACACAAAAGGTAACTGGGATGACGCATTACGTAATTATTAAAATCCCCATGGTTAAAGCAGGTCGATTTCAGTGCCGAGGTCCGCCCAACTATGGGTATGGTCAACAGCGATACTTGTAATTCTTGCCTCTGAGAATGATCCAGAATAAAGTAGCTGTTTCTCCCGGTTACAATACCAACATCAACTTGCGCCAATTTGCCCAATGCAATTAGCCCACTTGCATGTTCAGCCTCATCCAGCGCTTTAAAAGAACATTCATCCATGAAAAGAGATGTCCATTTCATGCCATTGCGAGTGTGCTTGGCTGGAACGTGAACCACAGTATCATTCAGACCATCCAAATCAAGCAACTCCGCGCCATCTCGTAAGTGCAATGTATGTATATCTGAGAGAGTATTGTTATTTTCTTTCTTACCTTCCGCCAGCAATAATAATACTTCTTGCTGAATCTCAGGAAAGACGAGTTTCTCAAAACTTATGACAACAATACGATCGAACTGAGTAGCTAATCGTTTACGCAATGGTTCGGCATATTTTACTTGAAGCAATTCAGCTGGCACAATCATAGCCAGGCATCCGCCTTTCCTAAGCAACTCAATACCTAGTTGAACGAAAGCTGCCCATGCATTTGCCAATTTGGTTGGTTTGTAGTCAGCTTTCCTGAGGTGCGAGAAAGCCAATTCTCGACTCTCGTCTTCAAAATATTGAAACCTTATGAATGGAGGATTGCCAATAATCAGATCGAATCCATCGCCTTTTATCAAATCGGTATAGGCAGTAAAGAAGTCGTTATGCAACCATTCCAATTTGGCATCCGTGCAATCCACCTGCGCCACTCTCTTTATTGCCTTCTCTAATTCATCTTTTACCAACTCCACTGCCACAATCTCAACAGGGTTTTCAGTGCCAGTCTTTGAATGCCGTTTCAAATATTCTGACACCGCAACAATAAAGTTGCCATCGCCACAACTCGGCTCCAGAATTCGTTTAGTTTCTTTGCGTAATCCCCACTTGACCAGATACCTAGCCAGATTGAGCGGTGTATAGTAGCCACCCCTACGTTTACGTACAGTTATCTCCAATTTATTCGTGTAAAATGACATGGCTGCAAGCTATCTGTATATATTAATACTATAATAACACAAATGTGCTATTATGCAAGGGGCATATTATGGAAGTTTAGTCGTGCGGGGGTAGTCCTTTGTAACGATTTAAATAGTGAGGGTATAGAGTATCTGAAAATTTTTCAATCCGAATAGTAGAGTCAGTGGGTGGCACGGTTGGATCAATATCACCGGTTGTCGGATTCCATACAACTAACGATATTACCTCGGCCAAGTGCGCTTGATCCAATACATCCTTCCTTGACCCAAGACGTTCAAGTGTACGTATAATATCAGTCTGCTGCTTTGCAGCAAGAGCCGGTTTGGGAACGACGACGATGAAAGCAACGATCGCAAAGGGAAACCGCGTGTGCACTGTCGTCGCTTCCGTGGCCAAATCGTTTATCATGTTCTGCCAGTTTTTTGCCACACTCTTTAAGTCATTAAGCGTTTTACTATCGAATACCACTCGCGGACCGTCCGGTCTATATGCCGCGTCAAAATTCTGCGGACGTACCCCTCCCACTATCCTGACTGCACCAATTTCTACACAATCCTCAGATGATGGAAGTAATCCACTCCCCGCCTGTTTTACGGGAATGCTTCCTAGCATTTGTGCAAGACAATTACCAAATTCTCGGTCAATAAAGGATGCAAAATTAACCGATTGATGTCGATCAAAACACTGTGCCGCTTTCTTTCCATTAGTCTCAGGATTGAAGTTTCCGAGCCACAAACTCCCCCATTCGCTGAGCTTCGTCTTTTGTATTACCAGGGTTGGCATATGATCCGATAAATCAGCCATATGATTACCTCATCAATTTAATGCCGGCATTATAACTTTCATCTTGCCTGAACACAAGAGACAGATCAAATCGGACTAAATGAGCTACACCCCACAAGACAGAGCATTCAAAGTGCGAATCCATTTAATAAGCCCTATCTCCCTTATTTGCTCATTAACACCAGCATCCCTACCATACCAGTACCTCCAGGGCGGAGTCGAAATAGAAGGAAGCAGCGGGGCTGACGGACTGCCAGAGCCAGCCGGCGATGAGGCTGGCGGGAATCAGCGCTGAGTTTCAGATTGATTACCACCTAATATCGATATTCGAAACGGTACCCATCGGTTCCCAGAGAGACCCCAGGCCCGCTTTTTCACTGTCAAGGCCGGCCTCTTCCGATTTTAGCAGGTAAAGCGACATCTGGAGCTGCTGTTTCCACTCGCCGGCACGCCGGGCCTCGCTGCTATCCGCTGTGAATGTAGTACCTTCTACCCACTGGTTAAAGTCCTGCACGTCCGCATTATAGGCCTTTACCTTGTTGTTAAAATCGGTCAACTTCGCTTCGAAGTCAAGGCTCTTAATACTGTAATTTTCGTAATAGGCATACTCTGGAGAGGGATTGACGTTCAAACTGATGAAACCGAGCTCCTTGCCCTTCTTAACGTAAGCCACACGGTCTCCATCGAGGGGGGATACACTGCTGCCGTCCCCGGAAGCTTCCGGTTTGAGCAGGGCCATTTCGTATGCCTGAGCGGTCTCACCCGTGGAATCTATGTAAACCAGGCCGCGGTCGGTGGTATTGAACGCGTTGACGGCATGGCCGATCGACTCGCCAGCCAGGTCGATGCCCACAAAGGCGGCCCGGATGCCCGCCCTCTCGGCATTATTATGCACCTCCTGGGCAAATGATCCGCACATGAAATCAGCGGCCACGTATTCCATCTCATCCGTTTTGTCTGCTTTCAGGAAGGCCACGACCTGGTCCCAGGTCGGGTCTTTGGCATCCGGGTTGTTCTCCAGGACGACCCTGAACCCGTATGTGCCGTTATAAGGCAGCTGGCGGGTGGCGCCCTGGCAGGACGGAAGAAGAAGCACAAACGCTAAGGCCGCCGATAGTATAAGCAGTACACGCTGCCTGCTCACCTGCGCCTTCCTCGAAGGCTGTAGATACATCCGCAGTAGTTTTGCCGGTAAAGCTCCCATCTCTTCGCCAGCTCCACCGCCCGCTTAAAGCCGTCCTTCTTCTTAAAGTCCCGTGACAAGTATTTTTGTCCACCTATCTCCATACCTATTCGGCTGATCTCCGCCGCCGATTTATGCGGGCTGATGGTCAGCGTGGAGGTAAAAGCATCAGCCCCCGTTTCCTGCATAAAACCAAACGTCTTTTCAAGGCGTATGCGGTAGCAGATGGAACAGCGCGACCCCCCCTCGGGTTCATCGCCCAATGCTGCTGTTGCCGAATTCCAATTTTCAATGTCATACGGCCCGTCCACAAGGTCGAATTTAAGCTGCTCGGCGGTACTCTGGGCAGCCTCCAGCCTCAACCGGTACTCCTTCTCAGGGTAGATATTGGGATTATAGAAATAGCCGGTGACCCGATGACCTTCTCTCAAAAGCACATCGGCGGCGCCCGCCGCGCAGACGCCGCAACAGATATGCAGCACTACTTTCATCAGATTAATGTTTACGGGTTCGTCAGGATTTCTTGCCTTTTGTCCTTTCCGCCAGCCGCTGCTCGATCCTCTTGATAAAGTTGGGGTCCGAGAAGCCCAGGCTTTGCGCCATGCCGGCGCATTCCAATCCGTCGGCCACGCTCATATTCATGCTCATATCGATATTGCGCTTGGCCAGGCCCACGCCGATGGGGCCGTTGCCCATGATCTCCCTGGCCCAGGCAAGGCCGGTTTTCTCCAGGTCATCAAGTTTAACCACCTCATTGACCAGCCCCCAGCTTTCAGCTTTCTGGGCGCCAATAGTCTTGCCTGTCAGGATCAGCTCCTTGGCCCTGCCCACTCCCACTATGCGCGGCAGGCGCTGGCTGGCGCCGTCATCGGGAACAAGTCCCATAGCTACTTCGGGTATATTGAAAGTGGCCTCGGGGCTGCACAGCCGCATATCGCAGGCCAGCGCCAGCTCACAGGCGATGCCGAAGCAGAAGTTATGGATTAGTGCGATGACCGCCTTCTCAAGATATTCGATCTCGTTATAGGCCCTTTGCGCCATCCTGACGAACTTGCGGATGTCCTGCTGGCTCCCTCCGGCCTGGAAGGCGGTGAGGTCGGTCCCCGCTGAGAACCCCTTGCCTTCGCCCGAGAGCAGCACGACCTGGACGCCCGGCTGGGCTGCCACTTCGGAGAAGCACTTCTCTATATCCCAGAACATCTGGGGATTCATGGCGTTCCTTTTATCAGGCCGGTTCAGCTTGACGTGCAGGATGCCGTCTTTTTCGACGCAGGCAAGAGTTTCGAACTGCATAATACTATCTCCTTAATAAATTATTATGGAACTGGTGTAATCTGGCCCCAAATCAGGCAGCCCCATTAAAAATAGCTGTCGCGGCCACGGTATGTCAAGCACATATCCGTTGCCGGACAGCTACTTGTCGGCGCCCCGCCTGCTGATCCACGGTGATAAACACCGTGAATCCGGCGTCGCCGGCCATTTAACCTGAATGGACTGCTTTACAGGCAGAGCGTCAGGCCTTTTTGCCTTTTACCTTATCCATAAAGCGCTGCTCTATTCTCTTGAGGAAGCTGGGATCCGAAAAGGCTGCGCTCTGTGCCAGGCCCGCGCATTCCAGGCCGTCATGGATGCTCATGTTCATGCTCATATCGATGTTGCGCTTGGCAAGGCCCACGCTGATCATGCCGTTGCTCATGATCTCTTTGGCCCAGGCTATGCCTGTTTTCTCCAGGTCTTCTAACTTGACTATCTCGTTAACCAGACCCCACCTTTCGGCCTTTTCCGCACCAATAGTCCTGCCGGTCAGGATAAGCTCTTTGGCCCGCCCTACACCTATCACACGGGGTAGCCTCTGGCTGCCTCCACCGTCCGGCACCAGTCCCATATTTACCTCTGGAATGTTGAAGGTGGCGTCAGGGGTGCATATCCTCAGGTCGCAGGCCAGCGCCAGCTCCAGCGCTCCACCGAAGCAGTAATTATGGATAAGCGCGATGACTGGTTTCTCCAGCAGCTCTATCTCGTTGAACATGGCCTGGAAAAGCCTGCGTATATTGCGGCGCAGGTCCTGCTGGCCCATGCCGGCCTGGAAGGCGTTGAGGTCGGTGCCCGCTGAAAAACACTTCCCCTCCCCTGATAGCAGTACAACCTCCACAGAGGGCTGGGTTGCCACATCGGCGAAGCATTGCTTGATATCCCCGATGATCTGCCAGTTAAGGGCGTTCCTCTTCTCAGGCCTGTTTAATTTGACATGCAGGATACCATCTTTCTCAGCGTATGATACTGTTTGAAACTGCATTTCTGTCTCCTTTTCAATATTTTTCATGCTAAGCTGTTGATATATTCGTTTTTCAGCCGGGGTTATCCGTATGCGGCTTTGGCGGTGTGCAGAAGAGTATGAGCACCGCGCCGATCAGTCCGCCTGCGCAGGCGATGAGCATGGCTGTATCGTAGTTCCCGTTGATATCGTACATATAACCGGCAAAGGCCGGCGCTCCGAACTGGAAAATCGAGTTGACCGGATTGGTGATCCTGCTGATGCTGGGGAACGAAGCAGCCCCGAAGTAATTTCCCACGATAAGCGGGGTTGCCACGTAGGTGGCCCCGAAGCCGAACCCCGCCAGCAGCGGGTAAAGATAGGCGGCCCACAAGTTGTCCTTCGAGGCGATGGTGAACAGTATCCCTCCCGCCAGCAGCGAGAAGCCGGCGATGCTGATGAAGTAGCGAGTCTCGATCTTCTCACCCACGAAAGATACGCTGAGTCGCCCGATGATGCTGCAGGCCAGGATCAGCCCGTAGATAAAAGCAGGTTGGAATATCAACTGCGCGTCCGAGGGGGAGAAACCCCGGTCGTGCAAGTGGGCGGGTGTCTGCGTCAACACCGCCTGCCAGAGAAAAAAGAGGAAGGACGTTGTAGCTACAAGCAACCAGAGGGAATGTGTTTTAACCGCGTCCTCGAATCTCCAGCTAAACGCAGTATGATATGTCCTGATAGGGCTGTGTCTGGCATGTGCGATAGCCGCCTGTTCAACCGCAGGGTCCAGCCCGTCCGGGTGCTGTCCCAGGTCCTCGGGACGGTTGCGCACGGCGATAAGGGCTATGACGGCCCCGGCCAGGCAGGCCAGCGCTATAATATACCAGCCAACACGCCAGTCATTGCCGTAATTGATGATGCCGGCGCTGATAATCTGCGGGTAAATGAATCCGCCGATGGCGCCTCCGCCCAATACCAGCCCCAGGGCGAGGGCCCTGTGCACGTTGAACCACAGCAGCACCAGTGCCTGTGTTGGCACTACCGAGCTTAAGGATAGTCCCAGACCCAGGAAGAAACAGATAATCCAGTACAGGACCGGATAGGAGTGCCCGGAAAAGATCATGCATACCTGGGCCAGCAGCGCCATCAACACACAGCACAGGGCAATGATTATGCCACCTATGGCCAGCGTCTTCCTCGGACCGAAACGGTTGATCAGCCAGGGGATGACGAGCGCACCCATGCCCAGCATGATGCCGATGATGGAGTAGCCGACATTTATCTGTCCCCGCTGCCAGCCCAGGTCCTCGGCCATAAATGTGTAGATGACGGGCGGCCCATAAAGGGCGAAGCCGATGGGGATGGAGTAAACCAGGCAGAGGATGGGAAGCAGCCACCAGCCGTAAAAGCCGCTGACAGTCGCTTTATTGGGCATTCGCTGATTCTCCTTTACGGCTAATTGATACTGAGGATGCAGAGAAGCCATTATATCACGAGACTGCTTCTCAATACATGCGGGCAGCTATACCCTGGATTTCCAATTTATGGGATTCGGGTCAGGGGATTTCTATTCAGCAGATTTAAACATTACTATCTCGTGTAATGTCGTCCCCATCTCCCTGTTGGTCTTACCATCACGGGTCACGTTTACATCGAAATCTGAGGCCAGTCTGAAATACCCCGGTTTTAGCCGCAGTACATTCTTTGCGATGAACCTCAGAACCGGGCTGAAATTATTAAGCATATCTTCGGCTTCAAGGACTTCTTTAACACTTAGATTTGCCTCCAGTTGATCTGGAACACTGATAGTCAGTTTCTTTGGATAACTATGTTTTGCGCCGGAGTTATATTCAAAATCCTGCTTGCTGAAATCAAATTCGCCCGTGCTGAGTATGACTTCTCTGCCATCAGCCAGCATCAGCACCTTCACAGCATAGTTGTCCATCTTTTTATTACACTGGATGAATGCATAGGAAACGGTATAGCTCTCCGAATAGATCCGGCCCCACATCCAGTAATCGATGACTGTGGGGAACTGAAAATTCAGCCAGTTGTGATCATGGTAACCAACTCCCTTAACCTGTATCGTATGGCCTCCATCCGTAATAGTGCCTTCCACGGAAGCTCTGGCAAAAGGGACCACCCAGGCAAAGTAGCCCATATTGCCGAATTGAGAGATGCCGGTCCCCGGTTTCCAGCCGTTTACTTCTGCCCTGTATGTGAGCTGGCAGCTCAGCTCCTTCTCTTGAATACAAATTTCGTAACGAGGCAGTTCGCCTTCCAGTTGTTCAACCCTCAGGTAATTGGCGCCGACTACGATATCAGCCTTGTCACGGGAAGCAGCGAAATCCGACCTGCTGTAAGGAATGAATTTCTGTGTCTTGTTTCCATCCGGTCTGATCAATACAATTTCTACGCCGGGTTTGCCGGCCATTCCGGGGTTGGGGTTTGCTGCGTGGAAAAAGACTACTAAAATATGACCGCTCTCTAAATGCGCGTCAAAATACCACCACTCGTACGCGCCTTTTGCGCCCATATCGATATGAAGCCCGTCCTCTCCCGCTGTCAATGGTTTTATAGTGGTATCACGTCTGCCGGGTCCGGTCCAGCCCTCTCTAACTATGGAGCCTGCCTGGTTAATCATCGATTTCCACCTCGCTAACTTATTAAAAAAACGTATAACCTTCTTTTTCGTCTGGAAATGCTTTTTCAGACGCGCCGCTGTAAGTCCAGGAGTCATATGAGGAATTGGGATCAAGCTTTTCTTTTATTTTCATGATCATCTCGTGATAGTTGTAGCAATGCGGACCAAACAGTTGGTTCATCGGGCCGCCGAATGCGGCAATCGGCAGTCCCAGGGACCTCTCAATCGTGCCGTGAAGAGATTCTTCAACGATTGCCTTGGTTGCCTTCCTCGATTCGGGATCATTGGTTGAATACTCTCCAATCCCTTCGATGTATCCGAGGTGTCCGAAATCAAAGGTCCCGCCGCTGCCAAGATCGCCTCCATCGTCCAGAATAAGGCCTTTTTCAATCGCCGGCCTTTTGACCCCGGCAATATAATCGGCCTGTTCAAAACCCATGTCCCATGTGTCAAAAGCTCCCACGGAGGTAAACATACCGGATGATGCCCGGAAACCTCCCTGGCTGTTATTGGCGTGCCGCACCAGGATAAAAAACGCCGTGGTAAAAAGCTTTAAACGCATTTCTTCGCTGGTTCTCATCATATCCGTTATTTCCTGTATAAAGGGTATCTTCGTTATCAGCTTCAAAGGATTTTTAAACATCTTGAAGAACGGCTTTACCAGCTCAAAAGCGGCCAGCGGTATCTGCTGCATCGGCAATATCAGTCCGCCCGACTCCTTGACTATCTGTTTAAGAGCCTTTACTTTCCACTGGTATTCCTTTTTGGAATGCCCGTGAACGCATACGGTCAGAACGTATCTGGCCAGTTTTTGGAAAACGCCGGTTGACCATAATTGTTTTAATTCAAGGTTATTATCGGTGAAACCGAGGGCGATAAAGAAGGCCGGCATCCTGAAGTCCGAGTAGTTGCATTCGGCTTCCCCCAGCTTATAACCTGCATCGGTTATCTGCTCTTTGCCGGGAAACATGAGAATGAATACACCGAGGTTCGGCAATTCACGGTTCAGGATATATTTGGGTGATCCGCCATGGACTTCATATTCGGGATCAGAATCCCAGCGGTATAATTTCACACCTACTTTTGTGAAGGTGCCCAGTCCGCCGAAGGTGCCTTGAAAACCCCGGATGAGTCCCCTGACTCCGGGCCCCGGACCGTCAGTACTGAACCATTCCGCTCCATCACCCGGGCTGCCCAGCGTAAGAATCTCTCCGGAGGGCATGACCCACTCAACCCCCAGCATATTCCTGGCCTGATACCCCATGGAAGCGCCTGTTATGCCGTATCCCCACGCCGCTGCCGTAGATGCCAGGATCGAGTGGTTACCCCCGCAGGAGACGGCATGCACATTCAGCCCGTGCTTCCATAGCTCCGACTGAAGATCTATTGCCCTGACATAGGGCTCCACAACTGCGATCTGGTTCTTAACATCGATATCGATGATTTTATCCATCCGCTTAAGGTCGAGTAAAATCGTTTTACGGCTTCCGGGCGCTGAGGAAGTAATCCAGCCTGTTGAAAAAGGTTTAAGCATGAAATCCTTTCTATTGCAGAATTTCGTGAGTTCTGAGATCTCTTTAGCTGTTTTGGGCATAATTACGGCCGCCGGCCTGGCCGTCCACAGCTTATCCTCCTTGTTCAAGGAGGAGGAGTTATAGTAAATAGAGTAGGCATCCCTGGTAGGAAGATCATCCTTCACCCACTCCGCGCCGACAATATCTTTAAGCTCTTTAAGTTCATCAACTGTTAACATCTGGCCTCCTGTAGTTATCGCTGAAGATTACTTTATTTCCGGCTCAATCGGGAGGGGATCATTTAGAGGTAGAATTTCCCGGGGTTAAGGATATTGTCCGGATCGAACAGGCCTTTGATCACCCGGATAAGCTCGGTGTTTCCAGGATTGTTCTTAAAAACCATCTCAGCGGCTTTGCCGTACGGCCTGCTGAAAAATGCTTTGGCTTTAATCAGACGCTCAGTTACATCAGCTTCAAAAATCTTCATGTTTTCGACTTCATGGCCGTTATCAGGATTAAAGGGAACCATGAACTCGATATGACAGGCATGGTTCTGAATAACAGGCTGAATATATATACCGATTTGCTCGTCCGAGATGTTAAATGACCTTGCCGATTCACGGAAAACGGCAATATGCTTTTCCGAATTATTAAGAAGGGACAGGAAAAAAACCGACAGGCAATGGCCCTTTATCATGTGCCGCCAGTCACGTGCGCCACAGGGTGATTGCGCAGCCTTAAGCAAAGCAGGGGCTCCGATCTCTCCCACTGAATCAATGAGTTGAAGCCCGTTTCCACCCGCCATGTTTTTCAGCTCTTCATATTGATATTCAAGCCTTTCCCCGGGAAGCCTTTCGAATCCAGCGATGTTTTGCATACAGATATATTCAGGCAGAGAATCCCTGACCCTATAGAAGGAGCTGATATTGCCACATGTCATAAGCATGGCAGCGGCAAGGCGGTTCAGTATGAAAGTATGCTCACCCAGCCATGGGCGTTGAACTTCGTACACATACTCAATTATCTTTGAAAGCCGGTCGTCGGCGACCAGCATCGGCCGTTCAATCGAAGGCAACAGCTCGGTCCGCAGGCTGATCCATGTCATAATACCCATGGATCCCTGGGCTCCTATCAATATTCTCTGGAAGTCCGTCTGGCCGGGCCCCATGGGCATCTTTTGGGCCCCTTTGGATTTCCGCTGTTCCTCCAGCGTCCCGGGCCCGCCGGCAGCCCCGCTGCGGAAGAGTTCGCCGGTCCCATAAATAAACTCCGTGCAGGCCACCGGATCCTGAAAGTCCCACTGCATCCTGGGCCAGATGTGAGGCTCGCGGTCAATCGTAGAGGCGAGCACACTTTTCGTATCACGAGGCGCCAGCGGTGTTGGCAATGTCATGCCATAGTCCTTGAGAAAATTGTTCAGTTGTCCATAAGTGACGCCTGGCTGGACAAAGCACACCCTGTTTCGGCGGTTGACCCAGGGGATTTTATCCCAGTCCGCAAGATCAACAACCGCGTGGTCGGCTGAGCAGGCTATCCCGCCTTTTATATGAGGCCCTCCCGATGAAACCGGCACCAGCCCGAATTTACCCTCCTTTGCCTTGCGGATTAGCTTTTGCAGTTCAGGAACATCCTTCGGTTTTATAGCGCACTGCGGCCTCCGGCCGGGTCGTACCAGGGGATTATGGACTGCATATGTCTTCAGCTTCTCTAAAGAGGTTTCAGCCGTACTATTTTGACACAGGTCATTTAAAATATTTGTATTTATCATGTCTTTATGTCTCCTATGCTAATCGATGTCTGCAGCCTGGAAGACAATATCAATGATGTCCAGGACACGTATAGGGTCGTTACCCATATCTGAAGAGGTTTTTTCAAATTGAGCCTTACAGTGGGAACATGATGTCACCAGGTAATCCGCCCCTACCTCACGGGCCTCCTTAATCCGCTCTTTAGCTGCTTCCAAGGACATCTTTTCGTATATCTCCGCACGTCCGCCTCCTCCTCCGCAGCAATGCGAGTACTCCCTGATGCGGTACATCTCCCTGAATGAGAGCCCTTTGATCGATTTTAAAATTGTCCGCGGAGGATCAAAAACGCCCCCGGTTCCATAGTTGATCTTTCTGGGCGGAACTGTGTACTTCATCTGCCCAAATACGGTTCTCTCCTCACCTTCCCATTCTTCTTGAGGTTCTGACTGGCGGCCAAGGTAACAGGGATCATGATAGGTGACCTTCAGGTTCAACGGCCTCTTCAACTCGATCTTTTTCTTCTTAATAAGCCTCTCAAGGTATTCTGTCCCATGCAATACTTCTATACCTGCATTATTGATTCCATATTTCGGATACTTTGCCCTTAATGTCCCGAGGCAGGCGCCACAAACAGTGACAATTGTCTTAACTTTTGCCTCTCTAAAGGAGCTTATATTCTTTTCTGCGAGGGCGATAAAATCATCTTTGAACCCCATCCAGTGCGCCGGAAGGCCGCAGCAATTTTCATCATCACCCAGGATGCCCACATCCACACCCGCATGAAGCAGTAGTTTTGCCATATTTCTGGCTGACCGCAAGGCATTTTTGTCATAACGGGTTAAACAACCGGCATATAGTAAAACCCCGGCTCTTTGTTGAGGAAGCTTTTTGAGGTTCAGACCGGCCGCCCAGTCTCCGGCCTTGGCATGGGTCAATCCTGCAGGATTACCCGTGCTTTTTAAATTTTGAACCGTTCGCTTATACTCTTCGGGAGCCAGTCCCTCCCGCACGAGGGTTTCCCGCAGGGTCATATTTATTTCATTTCGCTTCGATTCCATAATAAAATTGCATGCCATATCACAGTAGCCGCAGGTACGGCAGGAGAAGACAATATCCGCCAGGGCTTTATCAGCCTTGATACGCCCTTCCGACAGGGCCAGTGCCATATATCCCAGTCCCGATGCAGAATAGCTGTGGAACATATAATGGCTGTTAATCGGGCAGATATTTGAGAACTCCTGCTTTTTAAAAACAGGTAGCGGCACCATTTTGCACAAAGAACATCGAAAACAGGTTGCGATATCGCTTTCCAGCGCCTTTAGTTCCGGATAATCCATACTTACCTCCCCCTTAATACGGCTTATAGACCGGCTAACAATAAAATGCTTACGCCAGGATTCCCCTTATAAGATAGGAAAACGCTTGATAGAGCTGCTCTTCAAATTCCCTTCCCTTGATATTCCCGGATAAGGAATGATTGATAATGGCAGTTATACAACTAATGGCGATATCGTTATCGACATCTTTCCTGACTACTCCGTCCTTCTTGGCCTGATTTAAGTAATTGTGTATAGAAGTGCTGAGTTTCCCTGAGATGGAATCGAACTTTTCCTTTATAGAAGGGTATTCACGAAAGACTTGAGGTAATACAAGCAGGTCATATACATATGTGGTGTGTGCCAGATGCCTGGTCCCGAGTTCACAGGCCTTTACAAAGTCGGACTCATCTCTGAAAATTCCCGCAATCGTCTCAACGTTATTTATTAGCCTGTTGATTACGACATCTTCTATCAGCTGTTCCTTGCTGCTGATTATCCCGTAAAGGGTATTTTTAGATACTCCTGCCTCCTGAGCCACACTATCCATGTTCCAACCCCTTATCCCGTACCTCATTAAAAGCTCACCGGTAATTTTAAGGATATTGTCGTGAATATTTCTGTTGTTTGTCTTAGAGTTCTGTGCCATAAATACTGATTATACTATAACGGTTAATTTAGTATAACATAAGATTATATCAATCTGATTAAATTGTCTATAGGCGCAGTGGCAGTTGCGCAAAAGCGCAACTGCGGGATAAGCATTAAGGCGGATGGCGCCAATAGTCTGGGGTGCTAAATTATAAGCAGCCTGGAGAAGAACCAAGGACAGGAGGTAAACAAAATGGCCAAGACATTAGAGAAAGTTGAAATAGCGCCTGAAGTCAGCAAAGAGCGTGGGTTTAATTTCTGGACCGACAAGACGCCGTGCTGGGAGCTCTGTCACTGCACCAACATGGTGAAAGGTGAGTGCCCGGCATTCAAGTACCAGTTCCTCCCCTGCTGGGAGATCGAAGGTACCTATTGCAAGCTGGATGACTACGGCGCAGACGGCAGGGATACCAGCATCTGCGAGGTCTGCCGGATTTACAAGAAGTACGGCGGAGGCAAGACTATACAATTGAAGTTGCTTGGCCGCGGCATCAATA